>ERZ795053.5742-NODE-5742-length-12683-cov-9.648400_pt1 | contig 12683 bp, 10 predicted proteins | sample MGYA00375137_ERZ795053 | MGnify/ENA primary metagenome ERZ795053 (study PRJEB30182, sample SAMN05720284) | activated sludge metagenome | isolation source: Anaerobic digester | place: Hong Kong | collected 2014-12-17 ... | reverse complement strand
AAGGCAGATAGGATGTATCGGATCGGACCAAGAATGGCATAAATTTTATGATATACCGGGTGGTGAAGTAAACCAAAGGTCCCATTTAAGATCAAAGGTTAAAATGATATGGCTGGCAGGATCAGATTGTTGTTGATATGGTTTTTTATCGCGGGGGTACAAGCTCAGGCCCAATACGCCGATTCGGTTTTTCCTAAACCTGACTCAGGCTATGGAGCGGATGGTCCTTACCTGGTAGACCGGATAGGAATGGTAGATCCATATTTTCCGGGGGAGGAAATTGAGGTCTTTTACCCGAATGGCGTTTCTACCCCGGTACCGACTATCTTTTTCTGCCATGGATTTGGCGGCACTTTTTCCTATTACGTGTATGGTTTATGGCAATTCCTGGCCAGCAAAGGATATGCCTTCGTTTTCGCCCCCTATCCGACCACCGGCGTCAGTATCCAGGAGCGATACGACATCCTCTTAGCTTCCTTTCGCCTGGCAGCACGGAGTCATCCGGAGATCATCGATACCACTCAAGTCGGATTTATAGGTCATTCATTCGGTGGTGGAGCAATGTTCGGGGTCAGTAAGCATTGCTTTACCGAAAACCAGTGGGGTGAAGATGGTCGCTTCCTGTTTTCGCTGGCGCCCTGGTATGCTTATGATCTGTCTCCGGAAGCATTGACCGGCTTTCCAACCGATGTAAAATTAATTATGCAGGTATACGACCAGGATGTCCTGAACGACCATCGCATTGCCATAGATCTCTTTAATCACATTGGAATCCCGGAAGCTGAGAAAGATTACATCATGGTCCGTTCCGATACCATTGGCTCGGTCCCATATCTGGCTGAGCACGGATTGCCAGGCACCTATCAGGATTTCAACGCCCTGGATTATTATGCGCTCTACCGGCTTGTGGATGCGCTGGCGGATTATACCTTTAATGGCAGTGAAGAGGGCAGGGTGGTTGCATTGGGGCATGGCGATCCGGCTCAGGTTAGCATGCCTCCTGGATTGTCCTCATTGGTCGAGTCTACGGATCCCCAGCCTATTTACGGAGAAGAACACTATGAATTTCCCTGTTCCGCATTGTTGAATCCACGACGGAATTTTTGTGGTTCTACAACGGCTATCGATCAGATTGTGCCGCGAACCTTTCGACTGAAGATCACTCCCAACCCAGCCCGGGAAGAGGTCCAGATAAATTTACCGGCCGGAGACCGTGACAGATGGCTGGCAATTTATGACCTGCATGGCCTGCTGGTCCTGCGCAGAAAGGTGAATTCCGGTTGGGAAATGGTGACCATTGATGTCAGCGACTGGCCGGAACAGACTTACCTGGTCCGCATTGGGAGTGCATTTGGAAAAATGACGGTTCTCAGGCCATGAGAACCGGAGATCGATTATCCTTCCAGCACTGCGCGCACGCTTCCTTTTTCGGTCAGTAACAGCCTGGCCTCATCGTAGCTTACCTCCATTTGTTCCATAATCATCCGGGTCCCCCGGTCGACCAGTTTGGTATTGGTCAGCTGCATGTCCACCATCTTATTGTCCTTCACGCGGCCCAGCTTGATCATCACACTGGTGGAGATCATGTTGAGGATGAGCTTTTGTGCCGTACCTGACTTCATTCGCGTGGATCCGGTAACGAACTCGGGGCCGACAACCGCTACAATGGGAAAATGGGATTGTTCCGTGATTGGCGACCCGGGATTACAAGTGATGCATCCGGTCACCAGTCCATGCGACTGACAGTCTTTCAATCCGTGCACAACATAAGGCGTAGTGCCTGACGCAGCAATTCCAACGACGACATCAAACTCGTTGATGCCATGAGCCTGAAGATCGTGCCAGGCCTGGTGGATGTCATCTTCGGCGTCTTCGACGGAGGTGCGTATCGCTTTATCACCTCCTGCGATGATTCCTACGACCCATCCGGCCGGTACGCCATAGGTGGGAGGACACTCGGAGGCATCGAGAATTCCAAGCCGTCCGCTGGTACCGGCACCAATGTAAAACAACCGGCCCCCCTTGGCCATCTTTTCTGCAATCGCATCGACCAGAGGTATTATCTGCGGAATCGCTTCACCAACACCGATGGGCACTTTACGATCTTCCTCATTGATACCGCGAAGCAATTGCTCGGTGGACATTTTTTCCAAATGACGGTGCAGGGAGTCCTGCTCGGTAATGCGTTGCATAAGGTATTGAATTTTTAAGGCGCTAAGATACGCCGGTCAGGGAGATTGTGTCACTTTCACCCGGTTTGGATATCAGCCAAAGCCCCAGATAGGTCAACAGTCCGTTCAGCGCCAGATTCAGAAATCCAAACGTGAAACCATGAAAAAGGACTTCCGAATAATGATCCAATAAATAGGTGAATACCGGTCCTGCTATGCCGACAGCCAGCACCCATTGGTCGCGCACAGCACGGCTGGTGGTGAGTCCGAACAGAAAAAGCCCCAGGATCGGACCATAGGTATAACCGGCGAGGGTAAATAACCCGTTGATGACCGCTTCATTATTCAGGGCGTGGAAAGCAATGATAACCAGTATCATCAGGATGGAAAAACCAATGTGAACACGCATCCTTTTCCGTTTTTTTAGGCCTTCGTCTTCCATTTTATTAAAATTCAGGAAGTCGATACAGAAAGAAGTAGTTAACGCGGTCAACGCCGAGTCTGCACTTGAATAAGCCGCTGCCACCAACCCTAATAGAAAGAGAATTCCAAGGGCGATGGGCAGGTATTGGAGGGCAAGGGATGGATAGAGCGTATCACTGCGGGTAGGCAGTTCGATCTGATGCTGGCTTGCATAAATGTATAGTAGGGCGCCGAGGGCAAGAAAGAGGAAATTAACGATGACCAGAACACCTGAAAAGGTGAACATATTTTTTTGGGCATCCCCCAGGCTTTTGCAAGTAAGATTTTTCTGCATCATGTCCTGATCCAGGCCGGTCATGACAATGGTAATCAGAGCCCCGGAGAAAAACTGTTTGAAGAAGTTATTGGGATCAGACCATCCTCCTTCGAAAAAGAATATTTTACCATAGCCAGCATCTTTGATTTGCTGCCATAGCCCAACATCGGATCCCAACTCGTTGCGGATGGCAATGATGGTCCAAACTACGGCGACCAGCATAAAAGTAGTTTGCAGGGTATCGGTGAAGACAATGGTGCGGATTCCGGCTTTGAAAGTATAAATCCAGATCAGCACGATGGTCCCGGTTACGGTTGCCCAGAAAGGAACGCCATAGGGGCCCAGAATGAAGGTGTCTAATACGATGGCTACCAGATACAAACGGAGCGCGGAACCCAGGGTACGGGAAAGCAGGAAGTAAGCTGCCCCCGTTTTGTACGAAAAAAAGCCAAAACGTTTTTCCAGATAACCGTAAATGGATGTAAGGTCCATCCGGTAATACAGCGGCAGCAATACCAGGGCGATTACTGCATAACCTAGCAGATAACCCAATACGATTTGCATGTAGGAAAAGGCCTGATTGGCACCTCCGGCGCCTACCACCCCTGGAATAGAAATAAACGTGACCCCTGAGAGACTTGCGCCGATCATACCAAATGCCACCAGATACCAGGGAGATTGCCGGTTGGCCCGGAAAAAACTATCATTATCTGCCTTGCGACTGGTGAAGTAGGAGACAATGATCAACAGAAGGAAATACCCAAGGATACACAACAGATAGATCGCCGGATGAATTTCATGCATATTCGGTACAATTCAGTCTGAACAAAGCTAGTAAAATAATTCAGGCCACCAGCCGACCGGCATACCGGCGTTGTAGCCGGAAAACGGACCTGACCATACCAGTCATGTGAGGGGATAAGTGTTAATATTTCGTGCAGTCCCCAACGGTCGCAAACCATTTTTCCGTTTATCAAATAAACACACCCTGATTATGCTACAAAATTGGATCAAACTTGTTTTACTGACCCTCGTGGTCATTTCCTGTTCTCCGGAAGTGAAGGACCCGAATGCATTAACGGGAAAGGTTGATGTGGATGCGTTGGTCAAAGCAAACAATGAAGTCGGATTTTCATTGCTATCCACGTTGGATACCGCATGGAAAAATGTACTCATCAGCCCTTACAGCATTCAGTCGGCCATGGAAATGACGCTACAGGGCGCCTTAAATAAGACGAAAACGCAACTAATTACCGGTTTAAGTCTTGGAAGCCTGACTCCCGCAGATGTTGCGGCCAGTTATCCGGAATGGGATGGCTTGATGAAGGGAGGACCTGGCGCTACCCGTTTCCGGTCGTACAATACGTTATTTTATGATCCCAATCGTCTGACCCTTGATGACCAGTTTCGAAAGGTTATGACCAATGCTTTTGAGGCTCCGTACTTGAATTTGGACTTTGATCAATCGACTGCTGTGGATGAGGTCAATCAGTGGGTCAAGGACAAGACGGAAGGAAAAATTGACAAGATTATCGATCAAATCACCGATGATGATGTATTGATTCTATTGAATGCGCTCACCCTCAGCGGGGATTGGTTGTATCCTTTCCCTGTGGAATCTACCTTTGATCAGGATTTCCATCTTCCGACCGGATCTGCCATTTCGGTCCCCATGATGCATCTGGACTGGAATCTTATTCACGAGCGCAATGACCAAGGGGCTATGGTTCAATTGCCTTTGAAGGATTCCAATTATGCGGTTATGTTTGTCCTGCCACTTGCAGATCCGGTGCAATCACCTATAGCCTGGCACCAAGCGGTGAAATCCATGTTTGCTGGATTTATTTCCCAGAGCCATCAGCCTTCGCGAGCCTTACTCACTATTCCGAAATTAGAGTTGGGGTATAAAGTGCTGTTAAATGAACCATTCAAGACATTGGGTATGGAGGATCCTTTTGATCCTCAAACCGCTGATTTTAGCGGTTTAGGCGTGTCCGGCAAGGGAAACCTGTTTATCCGCCGGGTGGATCACCGGACCTATCTTAAAATGGATGAGAAGGGGATCGACGGAGCGGCCGTCACCTCGGTCAGCATTGGTGCCACATCGTTGCCTCCCGCTTATGTATTTGATCATTCCTTTGCCTTGATTGTTTATCACCTTCCCACCGGAACAATTGTGTTTGATGGAGTGATTCATGATCCGGAAGAAAAAGGATAATTGATAAGGTGAAAAAAGTCAAAGAGGTAGCAGAAGTAGAAGAGGTAGTAACATGGACCACTCTTTTGCCTGATGGCTAAAACCCGGGGAAACGGAACAACTTCTTGCACCTCTTTTACCTTTGTCACTTCTTTTACCTCTTTACTTATTCCGTTTTGGCGCCGTACGCCAGGTCTCCGGCGTCCCCAAGGCCGGGGACTATGTAAGCTCTTGCGGTCAGTTCTTCATCGATTGCGCCGACCCATAATTTCACATGCGGATAGAGCCGACGAATGTGCATCACGCCCTGTCTGGCAGCAATAATGCTGGCGACATGGATGGACTTCGGAGTTCCCAGTTCGCTTAATTTGCGCAGCGTACGCTCTATGGAAGCTCCGGTTGCCAGCATGGGGTCGGAGATGATCAGTACCTTTCCATCCAGTTCCGGAGCAGTGACGTATTCCAATTGGATTTCAAAAGAGCCGTCTTCGCTATGGGCACGATACGCAGAAATGAAGGCATTGGCTGCGTGGTCAAAATAATTGAGCATACCCTGGTGCATCGGCAATCCTGCACGCAGGATGGCTGCCAGTACGATCTGATCCTCGGGCACGATTTCGGTAGCGTTTCCGAGTGGGGTTTCGACGGTTATTTCCTGGTAATCAAGCGTCTTGCTGATTTCATAGGCCATGACCTCCCCCATTCGTTCGAGATTGCGCCGGAACCGCATCGAATCCTGCTGGACATGAACATCACGAAGTTCTGCAATGAACCGGTTGGCAATGCTTTGCGTTTCACTCAATACATTCGGCATAATCGTCAATTACAGTGTGGAAAGATAGGTTTTTTTCCGGTTTGAAACAGGTGCATATGCCGGTTCGGAAAAATGGATTTGCAACTTGATCTGAAAATACCTACTTTGATAGGATCATTATTACGATAAATGAGCAGGAAACCGCTATACGTCTTATTCTTTATGCTCCTGGCTTGTTCACTCCAGGCCCAGTTTAACCTGTTTGGATCGGATGATAATGCCAATGCCCGACGCTTTCTCTACACGGAAGAATGGGCCTTTCAGATGCGAATGAATACCAATGGATTTAATATTGGTTATTCCAAAAATCAGATACTGCGCTATTATAAGACCTCATTTTACCGGGTTGAGCTAGGCTACCTGCGCGATCCGAAAGAATTCCGGCAAAATCTGAGGAGTCAAACGATCCTGCAGTCCATTACCTCGATCAATGGTTACATTTATGGCAAGCAGAATAGTTTGCTGGTACTCAGAGGTTCGCTGGGAGGTATCCATTATTTCGGAGAAAAAGCCCGGAGAAAGGGTGTTGCCGTCGGTTACAGCTATGAGATAGGTCCCGCCCTGGGTATGTTAAAGCCTTATTACCTGGAAATCAAACGCATTGTCGAAGACGGGAATAGCACGCGCACGTTTAGTGAACGCTACAGTGAGGCTAATGCAGAAGAATTCCTCGACCCCAATGATATTTATGGTCATTCCAGTTTCTTCAAAGGAATTTCCCAAATGAAGTTCGTTCCCGGTGTACAAGGTAAGATCGGCGCTCATTTTTCCTGGGGTCCGGAAGATCAGTATGTACGCTTTATCGAGACAGGCCTTATGTTCGATTTATTCACACAGCGGATGCCCATTATGGTTCAGGACACCTACAAACCCTATTTCCTGAATCTTTATGTAAGTTTGCAGTTTGGTAAACGAAAGTGATCTCCAAACTGTTTGTCAGGTATGTTAGAACTTCCTATCGTTCAGCCGGATGCTACTCCTCCCAAAAGACGTAAACCGGAATGGTTGCGGGTTAAACTACCTATTGGTACCGAATACAAAAAAGTGCGTACCCTGGTGGATGAATATCAGTTGCATACCATCTGTCAGAGCGGCAATTGTCCGAACATGGGTGAATGCTGGGGAGCGGGTACGGCTACTTTTATGATCCTGGGAAATACCTGCACGCGTTCCTGTTCCTTTTGTGCCGTGAAGACCGGCCGCCCTAACGAATACGATGAGGACGAACCACGCCGGGTCGCCGAGGCCATATTCCTGATGAAGGTGAAGCATGCGGTGATCACTTCGGTCAATCGCGATGAATTAAAAGACCGCGGAGCCGAGATCTGGTATCAGACCGTTCGCGCGGTAAAAGAAATCAGCCCCGCTACCACCATCGAAACCCTGATCCCTGACGTGAAGGGAACCTGGGACGCCCTTGAACGGATGATCAGCGGTGGTCAGGAAGTGGTGTCTCACAACATGGAGACGGTAGAAAGTCTTTACCGCAAAGTAAGACCCCAGGCCAAATACCAGCGCAGTCTGGATCAGATCAGGCGCATTAAAGAATTTGGCAAGCGCACCAAATCCGGCATCATGCTCGGTCTTGGCGAAAACCGTGATGAAGTTCTGAAGATTATGGACGATCTGGTAGCCCACGGATGTGATGTGTTGACGCTTGGTCAATACCTTCAGCCCACACCCATGCATATCCAGGTAGCCGAGTTTATTCACCCGGATGTTTTTGCCGAATACCGTGACATCGGGTTGGCAAAAGGTTTTGATTTTGTTGAAAGTGGCCCGTTGGTACGTTCTTCGTATCATGCCGAGCGACACGTATAAAGTTATCTGTCTCCGCCTGGCTGGATCCCAGGATTTACCCAGTTGGTATACCTATAAAATAATCTATTGCAGCAGATAAGCTACAGCGAATTTTATTAGTCCATTCCGTGCTCTTGTAAACGATAAGGTCGACAGCCATCGAACTGATTGATATTCAATCATTAAATGATTGGTACGTTGACATTTTATGTCGGAAAATAGCAGGTTTTGGGTTTGGGTGAAAAGTGAAAACGTGTATCTTTGCACCGGTTTTTAAAGAAGCCCATTCAACCTTATATCATTATGGCAAATATTGGTAAAATAAAACAGATTATCGGTCCGGTTGTGGACGTCAGCTTTGAGGGTGAAGGCTCCAAGCTTCCGGATATTTTAAATGCATTAATCATCAACCGCCCGGATGGGGCAAAATTGGTGCTGGAATGTCAGCAACACCTGGGTGAAGACAGCGTACGTACGGTAGCTATGGACTCCACCGACGGTTTGTTCCGCGGAATGGAGGTTGTAGATACCGGATCACCGATCAAAATGCCGGTCGGCGATCAGATTAAAGGACGTCTGTTCAATGTGGTTGGTGAACCCATTGACGGAATTGGTGCCGTTGTTAAAGACGACCGTGCACGTTCGATCCACAGCAAACCACCTACGTACGAGCAGCTATCAACCGATACCGAGGTATTGTACACCGGTATTAAGGTGATCGACCTGATTGAGCCCTATGCCAAAGGAGGTAAGATCGGATTATTCGGTGGAGCCGGCGTAGGCAAGACCGTATTGATCCAGGAATTGATCAACAACATTGCCAAAGGGTACGAAGGAATTTCCGTATTTGCCGGGGTGGGAGAGCGTACCCGTGAAGGAAATGACCTGATGCGTGAAATGCTTGAGGCTGGCATCATCAACTATGGTGAGGAATTCATGCATTCCATGGAAAAAGGTGGATGGGACCTGTCCGTCGTAGACCAGCAAAAACTGAAAGATTCAAAAGCAACCTTCGTATTTGGTCAGATGAATGAACCTCCCGGTGCACGTGCCCGGGTGGCTCTGTCCGGACTGACCATTGCAGAATATTACCGGGATGGAGACCTCTCCGATCCGGCAGGAGGTCGTGACATTCTGTTCTTCATCGATAACATTTTCCGTTTCACCCAGGCCGGTTCTGAAGTATCCGCTCTGTTGGGACGGATGCCTTCAGCGGTAGGTTATCAGCCTACCCTGGCAACCGAGATGGGTGTGATGCAGGAAAGAATTACCTCCACCAAGCGGGGATCCATCACCTCGGTACAGGCGGTTTACGTTCCTGCGGACGACTTGACGGACCCGGCTCCTGCAACTACCTTTGCGCACCTGGATGCTACCACCGTACTGGACCGTAAAATTGCAGCACTGGGTATCTATCCGGCAGTAAACCCGTTGGATTCTACTTCACGGATACTGGATCCGCACATCATTGGTGCATCGCACTACAACACGGCACAACGGGTGAAAAACATTTTGCAGCGCTATAACGAATTGCAGGATATCATTGCCATCCTGGGTATGGAAGAACTTTCCGAGGAAGATAAAATGGTCGTTTACCGCGCCCGTAAAGTACAGCGCTTCCTGTCACAGCCATTCCACGTTGCTGAAGCATTCACCGGTCTGAAAGGCGTATTGGTTCCGATCGAGGAGACCATACGCGGATTTAATATGATCATTGACGGTGAATTGGATGAATATCCGGAATCAGCTTTCAACCTGGTAGGTACCATCGATGAAGCCATCGAGAAAGGAAAGAAAATGCTTGCCGAAACATCAGGTAATTAATCACGCATGGAACTGATCGTATTAACACCGCAAATGGAGGTCTTCCGCGGACACATCAAATCGGTCAAAGTACCTGGTACGGCTGGCCAGTTTGAAGTATTGGCAGGACACGCTCCGATAGTATCTTCTCTCCAGCAGGGTAAGGTGCGCATCATCACCGAATCCGGTGAAAAGAAGGTGTTCAGTATACTCAACGGCTTTATTGAAGTTTTGAATAACGAAGTGTCATTGCTGGTACAGGGTGTTGACCTGGCCCCTGAATCCTAGTCATGACTTCAAACCGATACAAAAAGCAGATGGTTGCGATATTAAGCGGCTATCTGCTTTTTTTTGCCTGTCAGTTACCTACTCCTGCGCATACCTTCAAACACAACCGTGTCCCCGCAAAAGACCCTTACCTCACGGTTTTGGGTATTGCCCAGGATGCCGGCTATCCGCAGGCGAATTGCCAGAAAAGCTGCTGCACCGCGGCATGGGAAAATCCGGCGAACCGCCGCTTTGTATCCTGCCTGGGACTCGTAGATCCGGCATCCGGCCAGCGCTGGATCTTTGATGCCACACCTGATTTTCCCGATCAATTGCATTTGCTGGATACACTCGACCCACGTTTTGCCGGCACCATTAGTGGAATTTTTCTCACGCACGCGCATATTGGTCATTATACCGGACTGATGCATCTGGGTCGTGAGGTGATGGGGGCGCAGGCTATTCCGGTCTATACTATGCCACGTATGGACACTTTTCTCCGCACCAATGGTCCCTGGGATCAACTGGTGCGCCTGCACAACATCGACGTGCGACCGCTGCAAAACGGCCAGGAGTCGGCTATAACCGATGCTTTAGGCATAACACCCATCCGGGTGCCCCATCGGGACGAATATTCGGAAACGGTGGGCTTTATCATTCGGGCTAATACCCATCGGGTCCTTTTTATACCCGATATTGATAAATGGGAACGTTGGGATCAGGATCTTAATGAGATCCTCAATTCAGTTGACCTGGCGTTGGTGGACGGTAGCTTCTTCGCCGATGGAGAGATACCCAACCGCGATATGTCAGAAATCCCACATCCATTTATCCTGGAGACCATCGAAAGACTATCTTCTTTGCCCGACTCCACAAAACATAAAGTCCGGTTCATCCATTTTAATCATACGAATCCGGTCCTCCAGCCAGGTTCGAATGCTCAAAAAGAAGTGGAAGCAGCTGGGATGACGATTGCATCCCAGGGAGAGATTATTAACTTAGGGGATTAAGAGCCTTAACCAAATTAGCCATGGAATCTGCGATAGCCTCAATCGACCAGAAGATTTTGGACGAAGCGTTTCGCTACTTGTTCACTGCAAAAGCAATGAGTGAGCATTACGAAGCGAATTTTAAATTCGTCTCTACCTATGTGCATGCTACCTCGAGAGGCCACGAGGCAGTTCAGGTAGCCTTGGGGATGCAATTAAAGCCGCAGGATTATCTGAGTGCTTATTACCGGGATGATGCCTTGTTACTGGCTATCGGTATGAAGCCCTACCAGCTGATGTTGCAGCTTTTGGCTAAAATCGACGACCCATTCTCCGGTGGCCGGGTATATTATTCCCACCCAAGCCTCAAAGATGCCGACAAACCAAAGATACCCCATCAGTCATCCGCTACCGGGATGCAGGCTATACCAACTACCGGTGTGGCTATGGGACTGCGGTACCGCGAGCTAAACGGGATGGCCTCCGGGCAAACGGAAACCCCAATCGTGGTCTGTTCAATTGGCGATGCGGCGATGACAGAGGGCGAGGTTTCGGAAGCATTGCAGATTGCTTCTCTGAAACAATTACCCATCCTCTTTTTTGTGCAGGATAATGAATGGGATATCTCGGCCCATAGCAGCGAGGTGCGCGCGATGAATGCCTTCGAATACGTTCAGGGATTTCCCGGTATCGAAGGTCGTCAGGTGCAGGGTTACGACTTTGCAGCCAGCTATCGAGAATTGGCAGAAATTCTTGCGATCATGCGGGAAGAGCGGCGGCCTTTCCTGCTACATGCTCAGGTACCCTTGTTGAATCATCACACCTCCGGCGTGCGCAAAGAATGGTACCGCGATGATCTGGCCGAGCAACAAGAGAAGGATCCCTATCCGCGTTTGCGGAAGTTAATGCTTGAAGAAGGCTATGCTCCGGATGTTGTGGATCAGCTGGAAGCAAGCATTCGCCGGCAGGTAGCTGAAGCATTTGATAATGCGCGTCAGGCTGCGGAGCCAAGCCCGGAAGATTTATATACCCACATCTTTGCACCTACTCCAGTGCAGCAGGAACAGGGTATACGGAGTCCGGTAGGTGGAAAGGAGGTAGTCATGGTCGATGCGGCTTTGCATGCCATCGATGAGTTGATGCGCAAACATCCGGAATGCCTGCTTTACGGACAGGATGTAGGCCGTCGCTTAGGGGGTGTCTTTCGCGAGGCTGCCACCCTGGCTGAAAAATACGGCGACCACCGGGTATTTAATACGCCCATCCAGGAAGCCTTTATTATTGGTAGCACGGTAGGGATGTCGGCGGTGGGTTTAAAACCAATTGTCGAGGTCCAGTTTGCTGATTACATGTGGCCAGGGCTCAATCAACTTTTTACCGAGGTGAGCCGGTCCTGTTATCTGTCCAATGGCAAGTGGCCGGTAAGTTGCATCATCCGGGTTCCGATAGGCGCCTATGTAGGTGGAGGTCCGTTCCATTCTTCCAGCATCGAATCGGTAGTTACCAGCATCCGGGGTATCAAAATCGCCTATCCCAGCAACGGGGCTGACCTCAAGGGGCTGATGAAAGCCGCTTATTTCGATCCGAATCCAGTGGTGATCTTTGAGCACAAGGGGTTGTACTGGTCTAAAGTACCGGGTACCGAAAAAGCCAAATGCATCGATCCTGCCGAGGACTACATTCTGCCCTTGGGCAAGGGTCGTATGGTGATGGAAGCACGGGACCCAAAGGTATTGGTGGTCACTTACGGCATGGGGGTTTATTGGGCGGCAGAAGCTGCGAAATCTCTGCCGGATCAGATCGGCATAGTGGATCTGCGTACCCTGTTCCCATTGGATGAAGCATTGATCAGGAAGCAGGTGGCTCGATACCACAAAGTATTGGTGCTGACCGAAGAGCCTCC
>ERZ795053.5739-NODE-5739-length-12689-cov-14.835048_pt1 | contig 12689 bp, 13 predicted proteins | sample MGYA00375137_ERZ795053 | MGnify/ENA primary metagenome ERZ795053 (study PRJEB30182, sample SAMN05720284) | activated sludge metagenome | isolation source: Anaerobic digester | place: Hong Kong | collected 2014-12-17 ... | reverse complement strand
GAAGGATCTTGCTAAAGACATAACAGTCAAGAAGCGCTCACGGCGGGAATAACTCTCTCCGTGTCATCCTGAGCCTGTCGAAGGATCTTGCCAAAAACATAACAGTCAAGAGTTGCTCCCCCACGCACCCCCCACTTTCATTCGCCCCCTTGTTACACGCGGGAGCGCCCCAATTATCGCAAGCTTCTTTCAAGATCCTTCGTCACTGTCGTTCCTCAGGATGACAGAGAGGGTTTGCCACCAAAAACATTCACCCTATGACGTTCTTGAATCGCCAACGCTCACCCTTCCTCAACCCTCCGTGTCATCCTGAGCCTGTCGAAGGATCTTGCTAAAGACATAACAGTCAAGAAGCGCTCACGGCGGGAATAACTCCTCTTGGTGTCATCCTGAGCCTGTCGAAGGATCTTGCCAAAAACATAACAGTCAAGAAGCGCTCACGGCGGGAATAACTCCTCTTGGTGTCATCCTGAGCCTGCCGAAGGATCTTGCCAAAAACATAACAGTCAAGAGTTGCTCCCCCCGCGCAACCCCGCCCTCCTCATTACCCCCCTTTTCAACTAAACACAGCCGCAAACGGCGTTGCTGCTCTCAACAAAAAAACGCTTAACTATTTCGGATGTGTATCATATTAAGCTTGCAATTCGTAAAGAATGTGTTATAATTCTATTTGTTTGAATGTGGGCAGTGACAGAACAATGGGGAGAACGGAGGAAGTCTTGGCTTATCTCTACATATATTTATTTATTGCAAACGTATTTTCTTTCATTATATTTGGAGTCGATAAGCGTGCGATGACCAGGTGGGCGCCCAGGGTATCCGATCAGATATTGTTTGCTTTGGCGGCTGTCGGCGGCAGCATTGGCGCGCTGCTCGGCATGGCGTTCTTTGGCAACAAGAACGGCGAGCAGCAGTTCACGATAGGCATACCCGCAGTACTCGTGATTCAGGTCGCGGCGGTGATACTCTTTTCAAGGTTGGTGTAGAGTACAATCAACAGGGACAGGAAACGACTTTACCGACACGGACAAAAGCATAGCCTGACAACAACGACGTTTTGTTTTTTATCAAAGCGTCGATTTGTATTTTTGGCGCGAAATGCGGACAGACTTATTTTATGTATCGAAAGGAGGCTAGCTTTTTGCGCACGACCTATTTCATGTTGGCGTTGGGCTTGATACTGCTGACAGTCGCGCTTGCGATACTGCTGCCGCCTGCGCTCAAAGACGATACTCCAAGGTCGGATTCCATAAGTTTTGTGAAAGGAAATATCATGCCCGAACACACGAGGTTTTACAAGGTAGCGATGCATGGCGGGGGCGGAGAACAGCTTCCCGCGGATAGAGAGACGAGGACGCCTGTAATACAGGAGAAGGGGATAAGGCAATGAACAACGAGTCAAAAGCCTATCAGCAAAAGGTCGAGGAGCTTGCCCCGCGCTCCAAATCCTTGGGTTCCTGCCTAAAGGCATTTTGGGTGGGCGGGCTTATCTGCTGCATAGGGCAGCTCATTTCCGACGCGGGAAGGCTATGGCTGAACCTTGACAAGGACGACTGCTCCGCGCTCACCGCAATAGTGCTTGTGTTCCTCACCGCCCTGCTCACAGGCATAGGCGTGTTCGACCGAATCGCCGCCTATGCGGGAGCCGGTACGGTCGTGCCGATAACCGGCTTTGCCAACTCGATTGCCGCGCCCGCCGTGGAGTACCGCTCGGAGGGTCTTGTCTTGGGCGTTGGCGCCAAGATGTTCACGGTAGCCGGTCCCGTACTCGTTTGGGGCATAGGCGCAAGCGTGGTCTACGGCGTGCTGTATTGGCTTATCGGTCTAATATAACTGCTAAGGCATACAGGTTGCGCGGGAGATTCATATAAGAAAGACGCACGCAGGGCTTGGGAAGGACGGGCTTACAGCAATTCACGCGCTCTTGCGGCAAGGTAGAGCGGCATATTCGTAATCTGTCCGTTTTTCATATACTCCATCTTGGAAAAACGTATAGCGTGCTTAGGTTGCTTTTCCGCGATGTAGTGCTTGAACGATGGAGCGGATTTATCAGTGCCGCCCTTTGCTTCCACGGGAACAATCTCTGTACCGTATTGCAAAAGGAAGTCGATTTCTCCGTTTCTGGTTGCGCAGTATCGCGGGTCCGCATCGAATTGCCCGCGCAGCTGTTGCAGGACATAGTTTTCGGTAAGCGCCCCCTTAAACTGATAGTCTCCCTTTAGAAGAATGGCGCTGTTATCCAACCCTGCCATAAACTTCAGCAGCCCCGTGTCAAAAAGAAACAGCTTGAAACAATCAAGGCGGTCGAACGCGGAAAGCGGGTGCTCAGGTTTGGAAACGTTGTATACACGACGGAGCATACCGGCCGAGACCAACCATTCAATGGCTTCCTCAAATTCCCTTGCCCGTCCGCCTTCTCTTACGGCTCCATACATGAATTTCTCGTTAGGCTTGGCAAGCTGAGATATGATGCTGCGGAACACCATGAGTATTCGACCGCTGTTGACTTGACCGTTGTGCTTGGAAAAGTCATTTTCGTAGATTTCGACCAACTCATGTTGTATTTGTTTTACCATATTAGGATCGCCATATTCTGCCCATGAAGCAACGCATTCCGGCATACCGCCGATTATTAGGTAATTATTGTAAGCATCGATCAAACGACTGTGGAAGATAGTCTCGATGTGCTGTTCCTTTTCTATCCCGCGATAGTAAGCATACAGCGACTGTGACGTTGCCTCAAGGAACTCATCGAACGTGAGCGGAGCAATATCTATGAGATTGACCATTCCGACAGGGTAGGACTTGGGCTGCGCAAGCAATGTACCCAAAAGACTTCCCGCGGATATCACATGGTACTCATTCGCCTTCTCTTTGAAGTATTTCAATGAATTCAGCGCTTCGGGACACTCCTGAATCTCATCGAAAATTATCAAAGTATCATGAGGGAGTATCTTTCTGCTTGAGATGAGTGAGAGCAGCTCAATGATACGCTGCGGATTCTTGTTCGTCTCGAATATGGACTTCAGTTCATCCTCTTCATCGAAGTTGAAGTACACATAATCGGAATAGCAGCTTCGCCCAAACTCCTTCATCAACCAAGTTTTCCCGACTTGTCTCGCGCCGCGAAGCACAAGCGGTTTTCTGCAATCGCCGGATTTCCATTCAATCAAGTTGGCAATGGCTGTTCGCTTCATTTCGATTACCATCCTTCGGATAAGGTGTTAACAGCTTAACACATTTTTTCATCAAATTCAATGGGTGAATTACACGTTTTTACAGAATTAGCAGATGAAATTAACACATATTTACGAAAGCGACATCTTATATGTGTTAGCCATAGCAATTTTTTCGTTAGGTTCAAAAAGCAGCTCAGGAAGCATGTAAGCCCCGCGCTATATTGCGCGGGGCTTATGACGCTTTAGTGTTTATTCGACTATGGCGATGGCTCTTGCGGGAGCGCCGTCGGCGTCGATGTACTTTAGGGGCAGGGAACAGAAGGTGAACACCTCTTTGGGCAGGCGGTCAAGCCCCTTGAGGTTCTCGATGAACACCATCCCGCTGACCATCAGGCGTTTATGCACGGGGAAGTCAACGGTGTCCACGGGATCCACGCTTATGGCGTCCGTGCCTACGCCCTTGAGGTTCAGGGTCTTTAGGCAGTCGGCGGCCTCAAAGCTCAGACAGGGGAAGTTATAGTAATAGCTGTCCTCGCCCCAAAGCCTGTCCTGTCCCGTCATGAACAACAGGAAGTCAACAGCCTTTTCCTCGGCTCCGCTGCGCTTTATATGCTCAACATCAATTTCGCCGCCCTTCGGGACATCCCTGCAATCCACCACAAGTGCGCGGCCATAGAACTGCGAAGCGGGGTATTCGTCCAGACGCCTGCCGCCCGACAGCATATGCGCGGGCGCGTCCATGTGCGTGCCGGTGTGGGAGTACATCGAGATGAGGGTCTCCTTGAAGCCGTCCTTCTCGACGGTATTCGCCTTTTCAAGCTTGGGCGGTTCGGTTCCGGGGTAGGCGGGCATTCCCTCGCTAATCACATGAGTAAGGTCAAAAATCATATATTCCTCCTAAATTCTAAGGGCGGCGCCGCTTTGAGACAGGCTCAATATGACGGCGTCCATAGCGTGCTTAATCTCATCGTCGGAAAGGGTGTGATCCTCGGCTCTCAAGGTGAAGCTGTACGCCATACTCTTGAACCCGGGGAGTATGCCAACCCCGCGGTAGACGTCGAAAAGCTCGACGTTCTCGATGATAAGGCCGATCTTGACATTGCGAATCACCTCCGCAAGCTCGGCTGAGGTTACGCTTTCTCTGCAAGTTACGGCGATATCGCGCTGAACCACGGGGAAGCGAGGCATGGGTACGAAGCCACGAACGACATGCTCGACCTTGCAAAGCGCCTTAAACGACAGCTCGGCCATGTAAACGGGTACGGAGATATCGAAGTCCTTCAGGGTATCGGGATGAGCCTGACCCATCTCGCCTATGTAGGTATCGCCAACGCGGATTACGGCGCGCCTTCCGGGGTGGAAGTATCTTCCGCCGCCGGCGGTGAAGCTCGCGTTATCGACGCCGAAGGCAAGCAGCAGCCGCTCCACTATCCCCTTGAGGGTGAAGAAGCTCTCGTTATCGCCGAACACGGCTATGCCAACCATCCTGCGTTCCTCGGGCAGAACGGCGTTGTTGTCAAGGTGAACGTTGCCAAGCTCCATGAAGCGGCCATGCCCCGTTTTGAAGTTGAGGTTGCGGCGGCAGCTTTCCAACATGCCCGGGTAGAGAGTGGTGCGCATGAGGCTCTGATCCTCGCCAAAGGGGTTGAGTATCTTGACCGCAAGCAGCTTTTCATCACCCTCATCAAGCCTAAGAGCCTTCAGCTCCGCAGGGCCTATGAAGTTGAAGTTGTACATCTCCATGCAGCCGCAGGAGACGAGAGTATCCAAAGCCCTGTCCTCAAGGCGGAAAACCTTGGGTATACTGCCTAAGAACGCGGGGCCGGTGATAGGCTCGGCGGGGATGTTGTCGAAACCGTAGCACCTGCCGACCTCCTCGGCAATGTCCCAATCCGCCTCTATTCCGCTCTCGATATCGGTGCGAAAATGCGGTATGGTAAGCGCAAGCTTGTCGCCGCAGGGGACGGCCTCGATTGCAAGAGGCTTTAGCAGCTCGCTCATCTTGGAAGCGGACAGCTTGGTGTTCAGAATGCGGTTGATGTGGGAAACGTCCACGTTGGCGCAGCGGGGGTTAAGGTCGGCCGTGCATACGTCAATGGTTTCGCCCACTACCTTGCCCGCCTTCAGCTCCGTCACAAGCTGTATGGCGCGTTCGAGCGCAAGATAGGCGTTGACAGGCTCGACGCCCTTGATGAACCTTGCGGCGGCGTCCGTAACCTGATGCAGCCTGCGGGCGGTCTTTCGGATATTGCTGCCAACGAATACAGCGGACTCAAACAGCACGGCGCGGGTGGAAGGGGCTATCTCGGAGTTCAGCCCGCCCATTACGCCCGCGATGCCAACGCCCTTTTCGGGGTCCGCGATAAGAAGCATATCCTCATCCATAGTGAAGGTCTTGCCGTCAAGGGTGGAGACCTTTTCGCCCTGCGCCGCTCTGCGGACAATTATCTGTCCGTCCTTGAGGCAGGCCAGGTCGAAGGCGTGCATGGGGTGACCGTACTCGACGAGTACATAGTTGGTGATATCCACAATGTTGTTGATGGGACGCATTCCGACGCTCAAAAGACGCTTCTGCATCCAGCGCGGAGACGGCTCAATCTTGATGTCGGTCATGACCCTGCCGCAGTAACGGGAGCAGAGGTCGGGCGCGTCGATACGCACACCCGCGTAGCTTGAGGCGTCGCCGTCATCCGAAAAGTGCGGTATTTCGGGGGTTTTCATGGCTTGACCCAGTGCTGCCGCGGCCTCCCGCGCAAGCCCTATTATGCTGTTGCAGTCGGGGCGGTTGGGGGTAAGGTCGAAGTCGAACACAACGTCGTCCATGTCCAAGGCGACGGCGATATCGATGCCGATGGGGGTATTCGGGTTTAGTATGAGTATACCGTCAACCTCCGCTCCGGGGTAGTCCGCGTCGCTGATGGCAAGCTCCTCGCCGGAGCAGAACATGCCGTAGCTGTCAACCCCGCGAAGGTTCGCGACCTTGTATTCCGTGCCGCGAATGACGGCACCTACGACCGCGACGGGAACGACAGCGCCTTCAAACACGTTAGTGGCGTTGGTGAGTATGCAGGTCTCCCTGTCACCGAGGTTCACGGTGCAGACCTGCAGCTTCGTGGCGTTGGGGTGTCTTTCAATCCTCTCTATCCTGCCCGTGATGACGCCGCTTATGTCGGGCAGCAGGGGATCCGCGGACGCAAGCTCGAAGCCGCGCCACATCATACGGCGTATGAATTCATCATCGCTTACGTTAAAATCAACGTAGTCGCACAGCCATTTTTTCGGTAGCTTCATATCAGATTGCCTCCTTTAGAACTGCCCCAAGAAACGAGCGTCGTTCTCGTAGTTGTGACGTATGTCGGTGATGCCGTACTTGAGGTTTGTTACCCTGTCCACTCCCACGCCGAAGGCGAAGGCCGACCACTCCATGGGGTCAAGCCCGCAGTTCTCAAGCTCGTGCGGGTTCGTGATGCCGCAGCCCAACAGCTCAATCCAGCCGGTTCCCTTGCAGACCCTGCAACCCTTGCCGCCGCATATGGTGCAGCTCATGTCAAGCTCGGCGGAAGGCTCCGTGAAGGGGAAGTAGGAGGGACGAAGGCGCGTGTTAACATCGTCTCCGAACACCGCGTGGATGAAGGTGTCAAGCGTACCCTTGAGGTTCGCGATATTGATATTCCTGTCAACGACAAAGCCTTCAATCTGCATGAAAACAGGCGAGTGAGAGGCGTCAACCTCGTCAACCCTGAACACCCTGCCGGGCATGATGAGCCTGAACGGGGGCTTGAGCGTCTTTAGGGCGCGTATCTCGCAGGGCGAGGTGTGGGTGCGCAGCAGTACGTTGTCATCGATATAGAAGGTGTCCTGCATATCCCTTGCGGGGTGATCGGGCGGGAGATTCAAAAGGGTGAAGTTATTCTCGTCAAGCTCTATCTCCGGACCGTCGAACATGGTAAAGCCCATGCCTATAAGAGCATCGCGGATGGTGCGGTAGGTTTGAGTCATGGGGTGCAGATGCCCCATAGGGACGGTCTGAACTCCCGGCTCGGTAACGTCTACCGCTTCCGCTATAAATCGCGCCGCCTGAGCCTTGAGGCGCAAAGCCTCGCGGCGATCTGAAAGCGCCGCTTCAAGCTCCTGCTTGGTCAGGTTGACCTCCGCGCCCGTCTTGGCGCGTTCTTCCTTGGACAGCTTGCCCATGGTTCGCAGAATGGAGGTCAGCTTGCCGCTCTTGCCGAACACCTCCGCCTGAAGGTCGGCAAGCTCCTTCTCGTCATAGACGGCCTCAAGCCGCCGCATGGCGTATCGTCTGATTTCATCCAAAGTTTCCATACATTATCCTCCCGTAGATAAAATAAAAGTCCGCCCCCATAAAAGAAGGGACGAACAGCCGTGGTACCACCCTAATTCATCGCGCCGCGCTATGCGCGGGACGACCTTTTCGCTGTAACGGGCTTACCCGTCGTCGACTACTTGGTTTCACCGACGCCGCTCACGGGCGAACTTTATGCCCGCATCCCGCGCACCTCGATTTCACCGCCCGAGGCTCTCTTTGCCGAGGATAAAGGCTTTTCCCGATCACAGCATTTACGGGGTAAATATACCACAGCGACAGAACCGCGTCAAGCCGATAAGATGATATATTATAGCGCAAAGAGGCATAAAGTGTTCATATTACCGTCGCCGAGGCAAGTGCATAATAACACCTGTACTTTTGGCAACAAACCCATGCTGTCACCCTAAGGAGCGAAGCTCCGAAGGATCTTGAAACAAGCTTGCGGCGATACCCCCGCTCCCCCCTAACAAAACGCAAGTCAAGCAAAGTCCGCTAATCCTCGTAGCTTTCCACGGACTCCTCGCGCTCGCGTTCAAGCTCGCGGCGCTGTGCGGCAAGCTTCAGCTTGTCGGGGTCAAGGGGCTGATTGCCCGTCCCCATACAAAGGGAACAGGTGTTGAAGCACTCGGGACAGACGCAGCGGCTTTGCGTGCCTTTCTCGTCCTGAACCATGTAGGTTCCGCATATCTGACAACTACAGCGCATAATAACTCCTTTACATCCCGAAATCGGGATGTTATAATCATCGGTGATGAAAAAGCTGATTATCCTGAGCCTTATCCTATGCCTTGTCCTGCTGCCCACCGCGGTACGGGCAGCGGACACAAGCGAGATTTTAGCTCAGGGAGACAAGGGAAGCGACGTTGTTCGTGTGCAGCTTCGACTGATGGACTTAGGGTATTACCTCTACAAGCCATCGGGCAGCTTTGGCGCGGTCACGGCAAGGGCTGTGCGCGAGTTTCAAGCGGCTTCGGGGATAATGGCTGACGGTTCGATCGGAGCCGAGACCGCGAACGCCCTCTTTGCAAGGGGAGCGCTGCGAAGCGAATTCGCTTCGACGATACCCATAGCATACGGTGCGCAGAGCCGCCTTACGGTCACGGGGCAGGCCGCCAAGTGGGAGGACATTTCAGGCCTGCTCATCATCGGGGACAGTTATACCATAACCAACTGTGAAAGTAAAGAGAGCTTTGAGCTCATCTTCTTGGGCGGCGAAAACCATGCCGAGATGGGCTTGCCCGAGAGGATAACCGAACAGCGCAGGATAAGCGCGATACTCAATTCATGGCTGGGCGAATCCGACTTTTACAAGCTTGCCGTCACGGTCACAATAAGCGGCTCGCCCGTTGCGGCCTCACTGGAGTGGAACGGGGAGAAGGCCTGCGTGTACTTTACAGGCAGCGGCTCGCATGTCTTGGGGCTTACGGATGTGGAACACGAGCAGGTGTGCATAAGGGCGGCGGGCGGCTAAGCCCTGCCCACAAGCAGCTCAAGCGCGATGGTAATGCTTTCAATCACGGGTTCTTCGGAATCCGCTTTTTTATGCGCCGTGAGCGGGGTCATGCGCCAAAACGAGGACGACAGCTTGGGCGGCACGGGAAGGCACTCGTGAACCTTGACGCGCTCCACAAGATGAAAACGCTTCGAGAACAGCTCCTCAACGCTTTCATTGGAGTAATCGCCCTGCCCCGAGGCTGTGCGCAGCTCCTTAAGGTAGTCGCTGTCCGGCACCATTTTGATGAGTATGCCGTCGTGCCTTAGGACGCGCCGAAACTCCGGATAGTTAGCGGGGGAGAGCAGATTGACTATTACGTCCACAGAGCTGTCGGGAAGCGGCAGCCGCGTAAGGTCGCCCACCGCCCACAACGCGTTTGTGGGGCGGCGGCATGCCAAAGTCACCGCATCCTTGGAGAGGTCTATGCCAAGGACAACCCCAAGCCTGTCAAGACCCTGCGTGAAGAAGCCTTCGCCGCAGCCCGCGTCCAAGAGGAGAGGCGCCGCCGCCTTAACGTGCTTTTTGATAAGCTCCGTGATTGCCAATACAGCACCGTCATAGTAACCCGCTTCCATCACCTTGGCGCGATTTTCAAAGAGCGAGGCGTCGTACATACCCGCCTTGGCGTTGGGGGCGAAGTTGACGTAGCCGCGCCGCGACAGGTCAAAGGAGTGACGATTCGGGCATACCAATGCGGAGCCTTCACAGGACAGCTCCTTGCGGCAGAGCGGACAGCAAAACAGCTGTGTGTTGCTCCTGATATTTTCCATTTGGGCTTTGCTCATAAGCGCATTATAACTCAAGGCACAATAAATTGCAAACAATTCATGAACAAACACCACGGGACTACATAAATAGGCTATAATATATATTACTAAAACAGGAGGCAACGTGTATGGAAATGAATCGAACCGCTGTACTGTACCTGAGGCATGACGATGGTTTACCATCACTTGCCGAGCAACGCAGAATTTGCCGCGAGTACGCCGAGCGCGAAGGCCTTGACGTAATAACAGTTTATGAGGACGTAGGCAGCCCTGAGCCTTTCGAGAATCTGCCGGGCTTTCAGAGACTGCTTAACTCAGGCAAGGAGCTTGGAGCGCGGAACGTTGTTTGTTTAAGCGAGGCGGTGCTGTCCGACGACAAACACGACAGACTTTTGCGCAGGGTGGAGCTGAAGGGCAGCTTCCTGCGGTTGTTTTGCGTTCAAGAATAGGAAAAAGTGAAGACGGAAGTATACGAAGTCAAGGGCATGAGCTGCGCCTCATGCAGCGCGGCCGTGGAGCGCGTAACCCGTAAGCTCAACGGCGTAAGCGAAAGCAGCGTCAATCTCACCACGGGCAAGCTGATCATTAGCTATGACGAGAAGCTGGTCACGCCCGAAATGATAATAGCCAAGGTGGACAAGGCGGGCTTTGAAGCCGCCCCGTTTGCACCTAAGAGCAATAAAAGCGAGAGGCGAAAGCCCGAGGCGAACGATGTTGACAGGCGCGAGCTTGTCGGCATAATCGCGGCTGCGGTGTTCTCGTTTCTTTTGCTGTATGTCGCGATGGGGCCTATGCTGATAAGCGGGCTGCCGCTGCCGAAGTTTATGTCCATGGACGGCAATCCCGTGGGCTATGCCTTAACGCAGCTGCTGCTGTGCATACCCGTGATGTTTATAGGCAGACGCTTTTTCGTTTCAGGTACTAAGGCGCTTTGGCACAGAAGTCCCAACATGGACAGCCTTGTGGCGTTGGGGAGCGGCTGTTCGTTTATATACAGCGTTGTTATTCTGTATGCTATGACCATGAATCCCGAACATGAGCATCATCTCTATTTTGAATCGGCCGCGATGGTTATAACATTGGTTATGCTTGGCAAGCACTTGGAGGCGCGCAGTACCCGCAAGACCACGACGGCGATTAGGAAGCTCATAGAGCTTGCTCCCGACGTTGCCACGGTGGTCAAGCCCGACGGTTCATATGAGCAGATCAAGGCGGACAGACTGAACATCGGCGATACCATTATCATCAAGGCGGGCGAGCGCATACCCACGGACTGCGAGGTCGTGAGCGGCACGGGCGAGACCGATGAATCCATGCTGACAGGGGAGAGTATGCCCGTGAGCAAATTTGTCGGCAGCACGCTCATAGGCGGAAGCATGAACATCAACGGAACGCTTACCGCAAGGGTGACGCAAACGGGTTTAGACACCACGCTTTCTAAGATAGTTAAAATAGTTGAGGAAGCGCAGGGCAAGAAGGCGCCCATATCAAAGGCGGCGGACAGGGTCGCGGGAGTGTTCGTTCCGATAGTATTGGTCATCGCTTTCGTCGCAGGCGCGGCGTGGCTCATCGCGGGCAAGGAGCTTTCATTCGCTTTGCGTGTGTTCACATCGGTGCTTGTTATTGCCTGCCCATGCGCCATGGGGCTTGCGACGCCGACGGCGGTGGCGGTCGGCACGGGGCTTGGCGCGTCTCATGGCATACTGATACGAAGCGGCGAGGCGTTGGAGCTTGCGCACAAGGTCAAAGCGGTAATACTGGACAAGACGGGTACGGTAACCGAGGGCAAGCCGCAGGTGACGGAGTGCATAGGCGTCAACATGGACGGCAAAGAGCTGTTGGCGCTTGCGGCAAAAATAGAAAGGGGTTCGTCACACCCTATCGCGGCGGCGGTCGAGCAGAGCGCGAAAAGCGAGGGCGTGAGCTGCGAGCGGGAGGTTAGCGAGCTTGTCAACCTGCCCGGCAGGGGCGTAAGCGCGAGGATGGCGGACGGCGCGACGCTGCAGCTTGGCAATGAGAGGCTGATGAGCGACTCGAATGTAGATATATCACCTGTGAATGAAAAGGTAAGGGCTATGCGTAATAAGGGCATGACGCTTTTATATGTCGCTCAAAGCGGGAAGCTTATCGGACTTATCGCGGTCGCGGACAGACCCAAGGAGGGCGCGAAGGAGGCGATAGCCGAGTTTGCCAATATGGGAGTTAGGGTTATCATGCTCACGGGCGACAACGAGGCGGCGGCAAAGTACACAGCTGACTTGGTGGGCATTGATGAGACGATAGCCGAGGTTCTGCCCGAGGACAAGGCCGAGGTTGTGAAGCGGATTCAAAAGGAGTGCGGTACGGTGATGATGGTGGGCGACGGCATAAACGACGCGCCCGCGCTGACCACAGCGGACGTGGGCTGCGCCATAGGCGGAGGCAGTGACATCGCCATAGAGTCCGCCGACATAGTGCTGATGAAGGACAGGCTTGCGGACGCGGTGAGCGCGGTCAAGCTGAGCCGAGCTACGATAAGGAATATTAAACAGAATCTGTTCTGGGCGTTTGCGTACAACACCATAGGTATACCGATAGCGGCGGGCGTGCTGTTCCCGTTCACGGGGCTGCTGTTAAGCCCCATGATAGCGGGACTTGCGATGAGCCTAAGCTCGGTGTGTGTGGTGACGAACGCGCTGCGCCTGAGGAAAGCCAAAATAGACTGAGGAGGTATGGAAAATGACCGTTTTGAAGGTTGAAGGTATGCATTGCGAGAACTGCGTTAAGCGCATAGAGAAGGCGTTGAAGGCGGAGGGATTGAAGTACAAGCTGTCGCTTGCCGACAAGACCGTAACCATTGACGGCTGCGAGCATTGCGTCAAGACCGCCCTTGCCACCCTCGACGACTTAGGCTTCGATGCGGTAAAGCAGGAGTGAGG
>ERZ795053.5738-NODE-5738-length-12690-cov-4.432687_pt1 | contig 12690 bp, 15 predicted proteins | sample MGYA00375137_ERZ795053 | MGnify/ENA primary metagenome ERZ795053 (study PRJEB30182, sample SAMN05720284) | activated sludge metagenome | isolation source: Anaerobic digester | place: Hong Kong | collected 2014-12-17 ... | reverse complement strand
GGGGTTCTGATGACGCCCGGCGCGCTGATCAGAACCCCCCACGCAAGTGGGGGGCTACGACGGCTCAGCCGCTCGGCTGAACCGGACGCCTCACGCGACTCCCCAGGGATTTGATCTGGTCTTTGGTCTGTGGACTGGATGCGTCACGTGCCCGGCGGCTGAACGCGTCAGGCACACAACTCCTGCCGCAACTGCGCCCCGCGCGTCTCGCGGATACGCTTGATGGCTCCGGCATGCAACTGGCAGACGCGGGACTCGGAGATCTCGAGCACGTCGCCGATCTCCGCCAGCGTCAGACCCTCGTAGTAATAGAGCACCAGGATGAGCTTCTCCTGCTTCGACAGGCCGCGCGTAAGCGCGGCTGCGAACGTCTCCCGGGCCATGCGGGCGTCGGGCTGCGGCGTACGCTTGTCGCGGATATCCCAGCGACGATCGCCTTCGGCAACGCCGGCCCGCTGATGGTCGAGCGCGGTGAACGTGATCGGTTGGCCGCACCTGGCGCGCTTGGACAGGTCGCCAAAGCGGGCCGCCGACATCCCCAGCGTGGTGGCCAGCTCGGCATCGCTCGGAGCGCGGCTGGCACGCGACGCCAGGCGGGAGCGGGCCCGGTCGCACCGGCGCGTGAAGTTGCGGACCGTGCGGCTCTGCTCGTCCACGCTGCGCATCCAGTCGAGAACAGCCCCGTTCATGCGCCGCTGGCAGTAGGCCTCGAACGACGGGCTTCGCTGCGGATCATATCCCTCGACAGCGCGCCAGAGGCCGTCGAGCGCCGCACAGCGAAGTTCATCGAGCGAAACCGACGCAGAGCCTCGCCGTGCAAACCGGCGGGCAGTCGCCGTGGCAAGCTTGGAATAGTGCGCAATGAGGGCGTTGCGATCCTCCGCACACCGCGTGCGGAAGTACTGGCCCCACAGCACTTCGGGCTCGTTTCGGCGGGAATTGGCGCATACCATCGGCGTACCTCCTGTTCGCGAATCCGGCATACACGGGCTTCGAAATTGTCTTTTCCGACCCAGCGACCCAAGTATAGACGATATAAGGCGGACTGTAGGTAAAATAGGTAAATTAATTGAAGTGTTTGGAGTATATTAGGGTAACTATGTGACGGTCTTGCAGTGCAGTTGTGCGACGTCAAGCCGAAGTGGGACACGCGATACCGGAGGCAGAGCAGCCAGTCAACGGGTTCCGCCAGAGGCTAATTGTTCAATGCCATAGAACGACATGCGTGCAGCCGTCACTGCTACGGGCGTAACGAGCCACACGATACTGGTATGAGGGTGCGTTCGAGAAATCGGGCGGCGCAAAAAAAACCCGCGGAGCCGCAGGCGGTTTGCCTGCAGCCCCGCGAGTTGGTGTTTGGTTGCTGCTGGGCGCCTGACAGCACCCAGTCGTCCACCAGTTCTCTAGTCGCCCGCGCTCTCGAGGAAGAGGGCGATCGCGTCAATCTCTTCCGTGGTCAGCGTGATGCTCGCGTGCGTCGCTGAGCCCAGGCCCGTCGTCACCTCGGCGGCTGTGTAGCCCTGGACGTTCGGGGCAAAGCCGCTGCCGCCGTCGGCGCCGTGGCACGCGGAGCAGTTCGTCGAGAACAGTGCAGCCCCGTCGACGCCCGGAGTCGTTTCACTCTCGAGCGGATAATCGTGCGCCTGCGTGGCTTCATCGAACGGAGCTACGACGCGGACCGCCGAGTCGGTGGTCCATGCGCAGATGCCGTGCTTCATGTTGGTGGCCTCGTAGCCGAGCATCCGCAGCGCCATCGTGGCGAGCCCGCCGGTGTGGCCGGTGTAGCAGTACACCACGATCGGCTTGTCGGTGGGGATCATCGCGAGGTTGTCGGTCTTGGCGATCTCCTGCCAGGGGATGTTGATCGCGCCGGGCACGTGGCCGAGCGCGTAGTGCGTGGCGGAGCGCACACTGATGATCACCGGGTCGTTGCTGTCGTCACCGTCGTTGAGCAGGTCGAACACATCCACGGCGCTGATCGTCGGAGGGGCTGTGCTGCTGAGGTAGGCATCGCCGGCGGCGCGAACGATTTCCGTCTCGTCGGTCGAGGTGGTCACGTTGAGCGTCGGCGGGCTGTACGTCTCCGTCGGAACATTCGCCGTCGTCTCCAGCGGGTAGTCGTGCGCGTCGGTGGCCTCGCTGAAGGGCACGGTGGCGCGGACGTCGGGATCGGTCGTCCAGGACATGATCCCGAACTTTAGGTTGACGGCGTCGTAGCCGAGCGCGTTGAGGAACGTCGTCGAGAGGGCGCCGGTGTGGCCGGTGTAGCAGTAGACCACGATCTGCCGGTCCGTGGGCAGATCGGCCAGCGCGCCTTCCTGGCCCAGCGAGCGCCAGGGGATGTTCACCGCACCGGGGATATGGCCGATCGCGTAGTGCTCAGGGGCACGCACGCTGAGGATGTACGGATCGTTCGAGTCGTCGCCGTCATTGAGCAGGTCGAACACGTCGGAGGCCGCGATGGTTCCGGGCGGGCTCGAACTGAAGTAGGTGTCGAGCGCGACGCGCACCGTCTCGAACTGCGTCGGACCGGGCGTGGGCGTCGGCGACGGCGAGGGACTCGGGTTCGGCGTCGACTCGCACGCCACCGTGGCGACGAGGCCGAACGCGATCAGGGTTACGACACATCCTTGCAAGCACTTTTTCATCAGAGTTCTCCTGGTGGGTTATCAACCACAACGGATGCATTGGCTTCTATTTCGTCGCTGATCATCACGCCCTCTGTGATCAGATCCTGGATGTGGGCGGGCGTGAGGAACAGGTCATCACTGCCGTGGCAGTTGTCGCACGCCGCGGTCTGCGGCGCGTTGCGCACGATGTTGTGCGGCGAGGCGAGCCGCCAGGTGGGCTCAGCCGTGTACAGCGGCAGATCGATGTTCCAGGCCATGAACGTGTCCGGCCGGATCGGCACGTGCCGCAACAGCACCCACTCTTCGGGATGCTGGGCGGACTTCTTCGGGTTGTGCCCGATGCGGAAGTCGATCTGCGAGGGGAAGTCGATGCCCTGGCTGTCGAGCTGCACGTGGCACGAGTAGCAGTTCTTGTACGGTTGGGAATGACAAACCTGGCAGGCGAGCTTGCCCGCGTGGTTGCTGTGCCAGAGGTTGTCATCCTCGGCGGAATCGCTCCCCGGATGGCAGTTCACGCACGCGGGCCCCGCGGCGTTGTCCTGGCGGTGCGCCGGTGTCGTGCCGTCACCGTGCAGCTCCATGCCCGTGTGACACGACATGCAGTTCATGCCGTTCAGGTAGTGCACGTCCTCCGGAATGCCCGCGTTGCGGCCGCGGAACTCGTCGCCGACGCGGCTGCCGTGGCACGCCGTGCAGTTCTCGGTCTGCAGCGGCGTCTTGCGGAATTCGTGCCCGCGGGTGAGGCCGCCGTCCACGGCTGCCGGCCGCGATACGTGACACTGGCCGCACGTGGCATGGCACTCGGCGCAACGCGACTCGAACATCGCCGCGTACTGCGCGTTGTCCGGCGACTGTCCGGATCGCGCCGCGTACATCGTGAAGTATCCATTCTGTGTGGCGTGCAGACTCTTCGGGAAATCCTCGGCGATCTGCGCGTGGCACGCGGCACAGACCTCCGCCGCGCCCGCCGAAGGCCGCGCCACCAGGCCCACGTGCGCAGCGTCCTTCTCGTTGACGCCCTCCGCGCCCGCGTGGCAGTGCCGGCAGCCCAGGCTGCCGTGCGTGGACTCTTCAAAATCTGCGTTCACCAGAACCTTTTCCCAAGCCTCCACCGGAGGCACCGAGCCACCTCACCCCTCGCCCGTGTCTTCCGCAGGCGGCGGAAGCGGCGTGGCCACCTCCTTGAGCAGATCCTCGTCGGTGTGGCACCCGGCGCAGGTGCGGGCCTGCGCCGACGGCGTCGGAGTCGGTTCCGCAGTCGGGGATGGGCTGGGTGTCGGGTTTTCCGTCGATGAACAGCCCGGAAGGCTGACGTTCAGGACCAGGCTCGTCGAGACTGCTGAGAGCACGACAAACCAGAACATCCACCGACGGTCTCGGCAGGCAGCCGCATCAGGCGCGTTCATGGTGTACCTCCTTGGGCGGCGATGGTTGGATGGGGGCGCGCCCCGCACCGGGCGCGCAGTCCCCTGGCTGGCGGATCACGGGGCACGCGCCGTGCCGTTCATGACGTCACGGTGCGCATTGACCTATGTCATTGTGAAGAAAGAAGTTAGGGAAGAAGTGGTCAGGGATGGCGCCAGGCCGGCAGAGCAACGGGCAACGCGAAATTCCGCACGCACTGCGGGCCATTTCCCGCCGAACGTGTCACCCTGCGCTCAAATGCCCCGCGGCTCGCCGCGGAAAGGCGGGCAATGCAGAGAAACCTGCGGGTGCCAGCCGGCTGGCGCGCCGCCAACGCCCATACCCGCTCGCCCACAAATCACATGTCGAAGAGATTCCGCACGCGATCGTCCGTCTGGACATACTCGACGCCACCGGTCGGGTCGAACTTCACCTCGAACCGGTCCATGTCCGTGTACGTGTAGAAGAACGCGAAGCCGCCCTCGAGCGAACCATTATCGATGCGGGCCTGGAGCGCGTCCTTGTCGTACGGCACCTGCGGACCGGGATTCCACGTCTCGATGACCGACCCGTCGGGCAACGTATGTGATTTCTTGACGTAGATGCAGTACTTCCGCGGCTCAGCCACCGCCAGCACCTGCGCCAGCGTTTTGCATTTCTCCATCTTGGCCTGGACTTCCTTCGCCTGGGCCGCAGGATTGTGGTTGAACATCCCGCTGTAGTGCAGCGCCGCAGCGATCCCGCCGCCCACGATCAACAGTCCCAGCAGAAGCTTCATCGCGTCCCTCGCTTTCCGATGTGCGCACCCGTCAGAAGGCTTGAAATGCCAATTCCCAGAGTCTACCCCAACCGCCCCCGCCAGAACAAGAGCAAACCCCCAAGCCAACACCCGCACACCCCGCGCCAACACCGCACCCAACCCTCCCCTTTCTCACCTTCTCACGTTCCCACTTTCCCACTCTCTCCCTCGCCGAGCCCCCCGGTGGCTGCGAGCCAGGCGACAATCCGATCCGCAGCCGCCGGAATGTCGCTGTTGGAAACATCAACCTCCAGGCAGGGGAGTTGCGACCTTCGGGCCCGAGCGCGGAGCGCCTCTTGCTCCCGGAGAAACACGCCCAGGTCGTCGTACTGGCCGGGATTGCCGGAAACGGCCAGGCGAGCCTGGCGGGCAGCCGCAAACGAGCCTTCCGCACGCGTGCAGAGAATGAGGCGAAAGCCCAGGCCGGCCAGGCGCTCCTCGAGCCAGGCGAAATCGTATTCCACGCCGCGCGCCGCGTACTGGTACACCTGCGTGGAGAGATGAAACCGATCGACGATCCACGAGTAATACCGCAGCAGCTCGAAGAGGTGCATCCACGTTCGGTACGTCTCCAGCGCCCGCTCCTCCTCGTCGGCGTTGAAGTTGATCAGCCCGCGGCCCCACGGATGGTTGGTGAAACCGCACCACTCGGCGGAGACGATCGGCGAGTGGTAGCGGTAGCGGCGCGGGCCCACGAAGCGCGGGTGTTCGTTGAGCGCGAACGCCAGGTCGGTCTTGTGCGTGAGCCGCGTGCCCTCGAGGATCACCTTGGGGCAGAGCTTGGGGAATTCGCTACGCGGAGACTCTTTGCTCATGGCGTTTCCGGACCGGGATGGGCGCCGATCGGCGCCGGACGCATGAAGCGGGCCCGCGCCGGACGCGGGTCAGTCCTCATCGGGAATGCCGCTGTGCATCGACGGGCCCGCCGGCTGCCGCGCGATGATGTCCGCCTCCGCCGCCAGCAGACGGGACCAGCGCCGCTCCACGGCGTCCGCCGGGGCGATCTGCTTCGCCAGGCTGATGAACACGCGGTAGTGCCCCGCCTCCGACGCGTACAGGCTCCCGTAAAGCCCCGCCAGCTCCGCGTCGGTGCTCACCTCCGCCAGCACCGCGAACCGCTCGCACGAACGCGCCTCGATCAGCGCACTGATCATCAGGCGGTCGATGATCTCCTCCGGGCCGCGCCCGCGCCGCACCAGATCGTGCAGACCCGACGCGTACGTGTTGCGGTGCATCCGCGACAACCGCCCGCCCCGGGCGTGCAGCAACCGGATGACCACCGCGAGATGCTCGACCTCGTCCTGGGCGATCGTGGTCATCGCCACCGTCCAGTTCTCGGGCGGATCGGGCTCCGGCCAGCGGTTGAGCAGTTGCAGGGCGTTGGCAGCCGCCTTGCGCTCCAGGTAGGCGTGGTCGCTGAGCAGCGCGCGCGGCGTGCGCAGCACGTATTCCCCCCAACGCGGCGGCGTGGTGGAATGCAGCGGCAATTCGACAGCCGTACGCGGGTTCATCGCAGCAGTTTCCGCTCCGGGACGCAGGCGACTCGGCTGCAGGTCAGTCCACCTCGAGCGCGGCGATGCCGGCGTTGGGGCTTTCGTCAAAGTATTTCTTGCAGGCCTTGCTGCAGAAGTGCAGCGTGTATCCGGCGTGCGCGCTCGTGAAATCGGCGGACCCCTCCATGCGCAGACCGCACATCAGGCACCCGCTGATCACCTTGTCGGTCGTGCCGTCCTGGGCGTCGGCAGCCGCCAGCTTCGCCTCGACCTCTGCGGGCGTGAGCGCGGGCGGCGCCTCCGTCCGCGCCGACTCCTCCTTCTTGCAGGCGACGCCGGCGGCGAGAAGCAAGGCGAGTGCAGCGAGGAATGCGGCGCGCGAGGTGCGGATCATCGGGGTATCTCCCAAAGCTGTCGCGGGTTCGGATCGACCGGTCTCTTCCGGCGCAGGCCATTCTACCGGCCGGGCGGATTCGGGCAAAAAAAGCGGCTGCAACGGCGGGACGGCAAACCCGCGCGTTGCAGCCAAGATCACCGATGGCGTGGCTGGGGGGGACTCGCTCAGCGAGCGGTCCCGCCGTGGGCCGGGCCGATTGGCCGGGAAGAGTCCCGACGCGTGCTCGACTCTCTCCTCGCAGAGACATGGCCCGCTCCCGTGTCAGCCGCGACGACCGGTGGGAGACGTGCTTCGGATTCAAATGTGCCGCCGGGAGACGGCGCCGTCATGTTTCAAACGCGATGCCCAGCAGGTTCCCGGCGACCGCCCGCGTGCAGTGCACGACGCTCGCCTTCACGCTGAAGGGGCGGCCCTCGACGGAGACCTCCACGTCGACGCCCGCCGCAAGCTGCGAGCGGATCTGGATGCCCATGCCACCGAGCGCCACGTTCCGCGTGCGCGCCCGGATGATCTTGCCCGCCAGTGCGCCGGTGCGCACGCGGATGAGCACGATCACGCTCCAGGTGAACCGGGGGTGACGCCGCTTCCCAGGTACGGATCGCGCTCGCCGGTCAGTTCCGCCTCGGCGACCCAGGACTCGATAACCTGCGCCGGGTGGCCGGCGACGGCGGGGGGCATGAAGGTCTCCCCCGGACAGCTCGCCTCCACGCGGCGCACGATGTCGTCAGTCAGCGCGGGCGCGGGCGGAGGATCCGCCTGCGGGCGCGCAAGGGCGACCGCGTGCTTTTGCGATCGCATCGCTGCACTCCTCCCGGGTTGGTCCACGAACCCGATCGTTTCGCGCGGTACGCAGCGCGATGGTCCGGTGTCGAATCGTCCGGGTAGAACATGCCATATGGACGCCAGCAAGACAAATGCCGGACGGCGCTTTGCGGCAAATCCCGCCGACGCCCGGGAAGATGCGGCACGCCGCGCCGCTTTCGCTATAATCCGTCCGATCCCGCGCCGGCTGCGGGAGCCCGGGAGCCGCCCCATGGTCCGCGAACCGCGACAACTGGCGATGCGCGTCAGCCTCGGCGCATCGGTGTTCATGCTCGCCGGCAAGCTGCTCGCCTACTTCCTCACCCACAGCACCGCGATGTTCGCCGACGCAGCCGAATCGGTCGTCCACGGCGTGGCCACCGGCTTCGCCGCCTTCAGCCTGTGGTACGCGGCGCGCCCGGCGGATACCGAACATCCCTACGGCCACGGCCGCATCGTGTATTTCTCAACCGGCTTCGAGGGGGCGCTGGTCCTCGCCGCGTCGGTGACCGTCATGCGCAGCGGCGTTCTCGGGCTGATGCACGAACCGCCGCTCGAACGGATCGGCCTGGGCCTCGCCATCGCCGGCGTCCTCGCCGCGTTCAACTGCGTGCTCGGCGCGACCCTCGTGCGCATCGGCCGGCGGCACAACGCGCTCGTGCTCGTCGCCAACGGCAAGCACGTGCTCAGCGACTTCTGGACGACCGCCGCCGCCATCGTCGGCCTCCTCCTCGTCAAGCTCACCGGCCACACCTGGCTCGACCCGCTCGCGGCGCTCCTCATCGGCGCATGGATCATGTTCACCGGCATCAGCCTCATCCGCACCTCCATCGCGGGCCTCATGGACCAGCTCGATCCGGAACTCGCCACGAAGGTCGAGGCAGGCCTCTCCGACGCGGTCCGCCGCGGACGCATCGCCAACTACCACGAGGTCCGCTGCCGCCGCCTCAACGACGAAATCTTCATCGACGCGCACCTGCTCGTGCCCGGCGAGACGCAACTCGACGAGGCCCACCACCGCGCAACCGAAGTGGAAAACACCCTGCAGGCCCTCTTCCCGGATCAACGCGTGCACATCGTCACCCACGTCGAGCCGCTGGCCCACGATGCCGCCCATCCCAAGGGACATCCGCACCGCCTCGACGAAGCGCCCGCGGGCGCACGCTGAAGCCGGGACCGCCAGACTCGTGCGCCGCGCGTATCGCCCATGAACGACGAAACCAGGAATCCCGCCGACGAGATCGAAGGCGAGGAGGACGGCCTGCTGGCGCAATGCCCGCGCTGCGAATACCAGTTGCGCGGCCTGCCGATCCTGCATCGCTGCCCCGAGTGCGGCCTGGCCGTCGATCGGCGCTGGATGATCCTGGGCGGTCAGGATGCACCGATGTCCAAGCGGCGCCGGCACATCCACCTCGTCGTGCGCGTAATCCTCTCCGTATATCTGCTCTTCTATGCTGCGGCAATCAACCGCGTGATGCGGCCGCCGCCCTTCGGCTTGCTCGCAATTATCGTGGGATATGGCCTTATCGTTTTCGCGTTCTTCAGGTCTCTGCGGCGCTCGCGCGGCTTCATCGGGCTCGGGCCGGACGGTGTGTGCATCGTCCCGCCGGGTCGGCGCGGCCTGACCTACGCGTGGCCGACGGTGGGGCGGGCGCGGTATGACATCGCCCTGGGATCGGTCCTCGTACCCTGCGGCGACCGGACGTTGCGACTCCGCAATCGTGCGTATTTCAGCGGATCGCCGCGCGAGGCCGACCGCTGCGTGCAGGCCATCAACGCCTACCCGCGTCCCGTTCAGCCTTCGCCGTCCAGCCCCAGCAGATCGGGCAACTCCGTCAACACGCGAACCACGTGACGCGGCTCGCCCCCCGCGGGCGCAACCGCCGTCGCGTACACCCGCTCGGGCCGATCGACCAGCACCGTCGTCCACCCGAGTGCGTTCGCCGCGACGAAATCCTTCGCGAGGTTGTCGCTCACATAAGCGCAGGCCGCCGGCGGCACGTGCAGCCGCCGCGCCATCTCCTCGAACGCACGCTTGTGCGGCTTCCAGAACTCGCGGCCCCACGCGTCCGTGAAGATCACCTCGTCCATTAGGTTGAAAAGTCCCAACGCAGCCGCCTTCTGCTGCTGCGTGATCAGGTAGCCGTCCGAAATCACCCCCAGCCGAACCCACGTCGGCAGCAGGGCGAGCAGGTCGCGGGCCTCTGGTAGCAGTTCGATCTTCGGCGTATGGGCGCGGTACGCGGCGACCATCTCCGCGGCGAGCGTATCGACCTCGTCGCCCGGCACACCCGCCTCGGTGAGAATCACGTTGAACACGCGGGCGCGGTGGGGCGAGTCGAACAATTCGCGCATGCGTGCAGCCAGGTCGAACTTCGCCGGCAACCGCGCAGCAAAAGCCTCGGCCACCGCATCATAGCCGCTGAAGACGTAGTCGCGCTCCGCGTAGAGCGTGTCGTCGATATCAAAAACGAGTGCGATGATGTCGCCCATGTTGCGCCCGAGTCTGGTGCCCGGTGTCCGGGCGTTCACGTCATGCGACGCGTCGCCTGCCGCGCCGCGGCCTCGTCGGCGCTCAGCTCGCCCTCGACGAAGACCGATTCATCGTAACGCAGCATCGTGAGATTGTCGCGGTAGGCCGCGTAGTCGACATCCAGCGGGCGTTCGAGCAGCTCGGCCATCAGCCACCCCGGAAAATCCGCGCCGGCTGCGATCGATAACGGCGCCCCGCCGCCAAACCGCGGATTCACCTCGATGACCCGCACGCGCCCGTCGCCGGTGGCCATGCACTGCACGGTGACAACCCCCCGGCACCGCCCCAGCGCCGCAACCGTCTGCCGGCCCACCTCGATCACCTGCGGATCCTTCACGACCACGCCCTTGCTCACCTCACCGGTGCGTACCTCCAGCCGCCGGCGCGGCACGACGCAACGGGCGACGCCGTCGAGACCGGTGTACACGTCGAGCGTGTATTCGACGCCCTCGACGTACTCCTGCACGATGCTGTCTGGCTCGCGCCGCGCAAAAACGCGCAGCTCATCAACGGAGTCGATGCGGAAAAGCCCTTGCCCGGCACTGCCCCGCCGCGGCTTGAAAAAGTACGGAAACGCGTGCTTGCGCAACCGCAGCGCCTGCTGCGCCGACCACGTGCGCGGCGTGTCCACCCCCGCGCGCGACAGCGTCTCATATGTCAGCAGCTTGTCGGCGCAGTTCTGGATGACGCCCACGTCCGAGATGACCACCCGGGCCCCGGCCCGCGCGAAGCGCGGCGCCGCCTGGCTGAGGGCCGCGAGATCGGAGTCGATCAGCGGGATCACCGCATCGATCTTCTCCGCGCGAACCAGCTCCAGCAGCGCAGTGATGTGTCGGCGGTCGTGGATCCGCGGCACCAGGTGCGGACTGTCCACGAAGTACATCGCCGGCGCCGTCAGGTTGATGTCCGCACCGTGGATGGTGAGGTTGATGTCGAGCGCCTCAGCCGCGTCGTGGAACGCACGCAGCAGTTCGACCCGGCGGCCGACGCAGGTGAAGAGTATGCCCAGCCGCGCCCGCCGGCGCGCCGGACGCGCGGACTTGCGGCTCGCTGGCTTCGACGCGGCGCGCGAACGTCCGGTGGACTTCGCCTTCGCCGACCGCCGCTGCTCGTTGCGTTTCGTCATATGCGTTCCAAGCGAGTCTGCACGTTCCGCGCATCCACCCCGTGGATTGCTCGGAAACAGACCGGGCACTATAACGCCATCGGTTCTTTGGCTCCACCACTGGGGATGGGGCCGCTTGCGGCGGCAAGACAGGAAGCGGACGAGCCATGCACGCGGAGATTATCAGCATCGGCGCCGAGCTGATGACCGGCTCATCCATAGATACGAACAGCGCCTGGTTGAGCGAGCAGCTCACCCGCCTCGGCGTGCCGACGCTCCGCCACGCCACTGTCGGCGACGACGCAGCGGCCATAGCCGCCGCCATGGGGGAATCAGCCAGCCGCGCTGCGCTCGTGCTCGTCACCGGGGGGCTCGGCCCGACCCGCGACGACCTCACCCGGGCTGGACTGGCTGCTGCACTCGGCGTGCCGCTCGTCCACGATCCGGACTCCATGGCCCAGATCGACGCGTTCTTCCGCGCCCTCAACCGCCCGATGCCCCAGGCGAACCGCGTGCAGGCCGACGTGCCCGCCGGCGCCACCGTGCTCCCCAACGACTGGGGAACCGCGCCGGGCATCCGCGCATGCCTCGGCGACGCGACTATCTTCTGCATGCCCGGCGTGCCCCGCGAAATGAAGGCCATGTTCGACCGCTACGTGACGCCGTTCGTCGCCGAGTCCGGACCAGCCCGGGGCATGGCCACCCGCGTGCTCCGCACTTTTGGCGCCGGCGAGTCCACTCTCGCCGAGCAGATCGCCGACCTGATGACGCCGGGCCGCAACCCAGCCGTGGGCACGACCGCCAGCGAGGGCGTGATCAGCGTGCGGATCGTCGCCTCCGGGGCGACGCCGACGGACGCGCAGCAACTGGCGGACGCGGACGAAGCCGAGGTGCGCCGGCGCCTGGGCGTGCTCGTCTACGGCCACGGGGACGACACCCTCGCCTCGGTGGTGGGGGGGCTGCTCGCCGACCGCAGCCTCACCCTCGCGACCGCGGAGTCGTGCACCGGCGGGCTCATTGCGAAATTCCTGACCGACGTACCCGGTGCCAGCCACTATCTCGCCGGCGGCGTCGTGACCTACAGCAACGCGCTCAAGACCCAACTGCTCGGCGTGCCCGAGACGCTGCTCGCCGAACGCGGCGCGGTCAGCGCCGAGGTCGCGGAGACGATGGCCGAGCAGTGCCGCCAGCGGCTGGGCACCGACCTCGCCCTTTCGGTAACCGGAGTAGCCGGCCCCGACGGCGGAACCGCCGACAAACCGGTCGGCCTCGTCTACATCGCCCTCGCCACTCCCGCAGGCACCCAGACCAAGGAGTGCCATTTCAGCGACCGCCTCGACCGCGCCGCCATCCGCGACCGCACCGCCAAGACCGCCCTCAACCTCCTGCGCCACCACCTCCTCAATTCCCCATCCACCTGAATCACTGAGCGCACGCGTGAACCATCAGAGCCCCGGGCGCCAGCCCGGGGACAAACAGAGCCGCGCCCGTAAGGAAGCGGAACCGAAACACGACCCCCAAAGCAACC
>ERZ795053.5737-NODE-5737-length-12690-cov-5.171903_pt1 | contig 12690 bp, 11 predicted proteins | sample MGYA00375137_ERZ795053 | MGnify/ENA primary metagenome ERZ795053 (study PRJEB30182, sample SAMN05720284) | activated sludge metagenome | isolation source: Anaerobic digester | place: Hong Kong | collected 2014-12-17 ... | reverse complement strand
CAGCTGTCTACATCGTCAGCACCGTTTGCTATTGGTTATGAGTCCTGAGCCTAGCCCTCGTCGTCGCCGTCGGTGCATTCGACACGTTTCATCACGGTGCATGAGCTGGTGCAGACGCCCTTGTCACCCAGACGCTTGGTCTGGAACAGCCCGGCCTTGTTTTCTGTGTCGTAGTCGTCGGCATATTCGTAACCCTTTCGGACGCAGAAGGCGTCGGCCTGCTTGTCTTCGTTACAAGGGCCGGGCCAGGAATAGCATCCATCAAGAAGCTTGCCGTTGATCTTCGGGTTCTTGAAGATCTTGCTGCGCGCGTCGGCGGGCGATGGTGCAGCGGCCAGCGCGGCAAAGACGGCCGCTGCTATCAAGGCAAGACCTGTCAGCCGTTTCATCCCGATATTCCTATTGTTGTCATTTTCTGATTTGCTACCGGAGTCCGAAGGCGCGGAGGCCAAAAACCTATGCGCGCGCCTTTCCGCTGTCAACGCGGGAACGTTGTGCGGGAGATCAGTCGTCAGTCCCGCATGGCGCGATGCACGCGATGGCGCAGGCGGCGCACACCAAGCCACACGAGGACGACCACGATCGGGACCGAAATCAGGCTCGCCAGCTTGGCGTCGAAGCCGGGCACGTACTTTTCCAGCCCTTCCAGGAGCTTTGCCACGATGCCGATCAGATAATAGCTGATGGCGACGACGGAGAGGCCTTCCACCGTCTCCTGCAGCATCAACTGCTGCCGCGCGCGCCGGTCCATCGAAGCCAGCAGTTGCTGGTTCTGGTCCTCCAAGGCAATGTCCACGCGGGTGCGCAGCAGGTTCGAGGCGCGTTCGCTGCGTTCAGCGAGGGACTTGATGCGGTCGTTGACGGCAGCACACGTGGCCATGGCGGGCCCGAAACGGCGATCCAGGAATACACTCACGCGCTGGAAGTTCATCACCTTCTCTTCGCCCAGCTCCTGGAGGCGCTTGTCGACCAGTGCGGCATAGGCGCGTGCCGCGGCAAACCGGTAGCTCGAGCGGTTGGAAATTTCCTCGACATCGCGGGCAATGCCGCTCAACCGGGTCAGGAGTTCGGCATCTTCCTCGCTCTCACGGGTCGCCTGCATGTCGGCCGTGACCTTGGAGACCGCGCGCTCCAGTGTCCCCAGTTCGGACTGGATGCGACGGGCCAGCGGCAGCGCCAGCAGCGCCATCATGCGGTAGGTCTCGATCTCGTGCAGACGCCGGATGACGCGGCCAAGCCGCAACGGCGTCAGGCCCTGGTCGTGGACCAGCATCCGAGTATAGCCATCCGCACCGATGCGGAAGTCGGTCCACACCGTGGCATATCCCGAGCTCACCTTCGATCCTGCGAGGTCCTCATGGCCGAAGAAGCGGGCGACGGCAGCCGCGTCCGGCACTGCATCCGCGGGTCCGAGAATACGGGTATGGATGCCGACGAGGCGCTTGCCCGGCAGCCCGTCGATCCAGCCGAGCGGCAACAACGCCAGCGCTTCGCCCTTGCCGCCATTGCCGTTTGCCACGACGCTCACCCGGTAGAATTCGCCGTGCCGCTCATACTTGAATTGACCACCCTCGATCTGTCCGACATGGTGGGGCACATTTTCGCCGGGTGGCTTGACGCCCAGCGCGTCGCAAAGCTGCCGGACATTGACCAGCGGATCGGGGTCCGTCTCGTCGATGGTGAAGGCCAGCTGGGTCACCCGCGACGGCGAGGCGACCGGCAGACCGGGCCTGCCGTGCAGCTCATCGTTCAGAGCATTGCGAAGTTCATGGTCACGCATGTCACGCCCCCCTGCCGGCCAGCATTAGGGAGGCCTTGAGGGCGGGTCAATGTGGCGCGGTTGCTGCCATCTTTTCGGCACCGCCAATGGGTTCTATGTAAGGCACATGAGAGCCGCAGATATCGTCAAATATCCGTTCTGGACACTGGCACTCGCCACCGGTGCGAAGTCCTTTCGCGATAACAAGGTGATCGGCTCGCCGTCGCTCAACCGCCTGGGTCTGCATGTGGCCCGAATCAGGCTGGCCCACAGCCTGGCATGGCGGCGGCGGGCATCGCTGGCGCATCTGGTGCCGCCGGAAGACCGGGAGGCCTTCACCCGCGATGGGTTCGTGGCGAAGCGGAACTTCCTCGACCCCGGCACCTTCGCCAGACTGAAGGAGCAGACGCTGGCCTACCGCGCCGAAGCCCGCGAGATGGTTCAGGGTGATACCATCACGCGGCGCATGGCGCTGGATGGTGCCGCGCGGAAGGCCATGCCGCTGGTCGACGGACTTCTGAGGCGCAAGGACTGGGCCGGGCTGATGCGCTACGTCGGCTCGTTCGACCAGGAGCCGCTCTACTATATCCAGACGATCCTCAGCCACGTGACTGACGCCGCACCCGACCCGCAGACCAACTTTCATGCCGATACCTTCCATCCCTCGGTCAAGGCCTGGTTTTTCCTGACCGACGTGGCCGAGGACGAGGGACCGTTCTGCTATGTGCCGGGATCGCACATCCTGACGCCGGAGCGGATCGCCTGGGAGCGCGAGATGAGCATTCAGGCGGCGCAGCATGCGGACAAATACTCGGCCCGCGGTTCGTTTCGCGCCAGCCTTGCCGACCTCGAGCGCATGAAACTGCCGAAGCCCGTCGCCTTCGCCGTTCCCGCCAATACGCTGGTGGTAGGCGATACGGTAGGTTTCCATGCCCGCGGCCACAGTGCAAGGCCGGCGCGCCGCGCCGAGATCTGGGCCTATGGCCGGCGCAACCCGTTCCTGCCCTGGACGGGGCTCGATCCGTTGAGCCTGCCGGGCCTCGCAGAGGCCCGCGTGCCGCTGCTGTGGAAAGCCCTCGACCGCGGGCAGGCGCTTGGCATTGCGCGCAACTCGTGGATCGACAAGGGCATGAAGCGGCCGCTCGATGACTAGAACCGTGTCATCAGCAGACGTGGGCCGCAAGGCCTCCAAGGATGTCCGACGCCAGCAGCTCATCGACGCCACCATCAAGGTGCTGGGCCAGAAGGGCTATGCGGCGCTGACCATTGCGGACGTCGCCAAGCAGGCGGGGCTCTCGGCCGGCATCGTGATCTTCCATTTCAACAGCAAGGACGAGCTGCTGGCCGATACCATGCAGTTCCTGGCGTCCGAGTATCGCAGCCACTGGCAAGCAGCACTGGAGAAGGCAGGCTCATCAGCGGCGGCCCGGCTGGAAGCCCTGCTGCTCGCCGATTTTGATCCCGCTGTCTTCACCGCCGAGAAGCTAGGCGCCTGGATCGCTTTCTGGGGTGAGACCCAGGGGCGGCCCACCTATGACCAAATCTGCTCGGTGCCCGATGCCGAACGCCAGTTGGCGACACAGCAGCTGTGCGAGGCCCTGATCGCCGAAGGCGCCTATCAGCTCGATGGCCATGTCACCATGCGTGCGCTGGAATCGCTCTGCGACGGGTTATGGCTGGGCGTGGCGGCCGATGGTGCCGGGCATCCGGGACGGGTGACGGCGACGGAGGCCCATGCCATCGTCCGCGCCGCGCTCAAGGCGTTCTTTCCCCGTGACTACCCGCTGCCGAAAAATTGAGTTACGTACCTCAGAAACCCTCTTCCGTCCCCCGGCAAAAGTTCTATAAGGGCGGCGCGGAATTCACAGTTTCATTCATTCGGAGGTTTTCATGACCAAAGTCCGTGTCGCCATCAATGGTTTTGGCCGTATCGGCCGCAATATCGTCCGTGCCATCTACGAGTCGGGCCGCAACGATATCGACATCGTTGCCGTCAACGACCTGGGGCCGGTCGAGACCAATGCCCACCTGCTGCGCTACGATTCCGTGCACGGCCGCTTCCCTCACGAGGTGAAGGTCGATGGCGACACCATCAATATCGGCACCGACTCCTTCAAGGTCACGGCCATCAAGGACCCGTCACAGCTGCCATGGAAGGAGCTGGGTGTCGACATCGCGATGGAATGTACCGGCATCTTCACCGCCAAGGAGAAGGCGTCGGCCCATCTGACCGCCGGCGCCAAGCGGGTGCTCGTGTCGGCACCAGCCGACGGCGCGGACCTCACGGTGGTCTATGGCGTCAACCACGACAAGCTGACGAAGGACCACATCGTCGTCTCGAACGCGTCGTGCACCACCAACTGCCTTGCACCGGTGGCCAAGGTGCTCAATGACGCCGTGGGCATCGACCATGGCTTCATGACCACCATCCATGCCTACACCGGCGACCAGCCGACGCTGGACACCATGCACAAGGATCTCTACCGCGCCCGCGCGGCGGCGATGTCGATGATCCCGACGTCGACGGGTGCCGCGAAAGCCATCGGCCTTGTCATTCCGGAACTCAAGGGCAAGCTCGACGGCACCTCGATCCGCGTGCCGACGCCGAACGTCTCCGTCGTCGATTTCAAGTTCGTCGCCAAGAAGAAGACCAGCGTTGACGAGATCAACGCTGCCATCAAGGCGGCGGCCGATGGCCCGCTGAAGGGCATCCTCGGCTACACCAACGAGCCCAATGTCTCGATCGACTTCAATCACAACCCGAATTCGTCGACCTTCCACATGGACCAGACCAAGGTCATGGAAGGCACGCTGGTGCGCATCCTGTCGTGGTATGATAACGAATGGGGCTTCTCCAACCGCATGGGCGACACGGCTGTCGCCATGGGCAAGCTGCTCTGACAAGGACCTGACGAAATGACCCGCCCGCTTCTGATTGCGCCCTCCATCCTCGCCGCCGATTTTTCCCGGTTGGGAGACGAGGTCCGCGCCATCGATGCGGGCGGCGCCGACTGGGTGCATATCGACGTGATGGACGGGCATTTCGTGCCCAACATCTCGTTCGGCACACCCATCATGCAATCGATCCGGCCGGTGACGAAGAAGGTATTCGACGTGCATCTGATGATCGCGCCGGCCGATCCCTATCTCGAAAGCTTCGCCAAGGCGGGCGCCGACGTCATCACGGTCCATGCCGAGGCGGGGCCACACCTCGATCGCTCGCTACAGGCGATCCGTGCCATGGGCAAGAAAGCCGGTGTGTCGCTCAATCCGTCCACGCCCGCCTCGGTTCTCCGCCATGTGCTCGACCGGCTGGATCTCATTCTCGTCATGACGGTCAATCCGGGATTCGGCGGCCAGGCGTTCATTCCGGCCATGCTGGAGAAAATTATGGACGTCCGCGAAATGGTCCGTGGACGGAATATCGACATCCAGGTCGATGGCGGCATTACGGCCGCCAATGCAGCCGATGTCGTTCGCGCCGGTGCCAATGTGCTGGTAGCCGGCTCGGCGGTGTTCAAGGGCGACGACTACGGTGCCAATATCCGCGCCATCCGGACAGCCGCGACGACGATCTCGCTGTAAGGCCGATTAAGGTTTCTTTTCCACCCACTCGATGAATGCCTCGAACCACTTGCCGAGGTGGTCGCGCGTTTCGGCATCAATCAGGTTGCCGTCGTGGTCGAACTTCTCGGAATTGTGGTTCACGAAGATCTCTGGCCGCGGCATGACAATCGCCTGCAAGGCCTGCAGGTTCTGGCGGAAATGATACTGCGACCGTCCTGTGCCGAGATAGTGGCCGTCACCCGCTCCGACGATCCCCGTCCGCTTCCACTTCAGGAAGGCTGAACCGCGCGACAGCCAATCGGTGGCGTTCTTGAGCACACCGGGTACAGAGAAATTGTATTCCGGGCAGGCGAACACCACGCCGTCGACAGCGCGGATGCGGGCGTCGAGTGCCTTTACCGCGTCCGGCTTGCCATGGGCCTCTTCTTCATCGCCATCGTAGAGGGGGATGCCGTGCAGCGTGGCGATCTCGAATGACACCCGTTCCGGCGCCATGTCCTTGAGCGCCCGCAGCAGACCGGTGTTGGTGGATGCCTTGCGCAGCGAACCGCTGATTCCCAGTATCGTCGTCATGCTGTCCCCTTGATCTCCTGGTAAGCTGCCAGCGCGCGGTCGCGCGCCTGGGCGTGGTCAACGACAGGATGGGGGTAGTTGTTCCCCAGTTCAACACCTGCCGCCTTCAGCACGGAAGACGGTGCGGCCCATGGCAGGTGAATGTGCTCCGCCGGGAGCTTTGCCAGTTCCGGCACCCATTTCCGCACATAGTCACCCTTGGTATCGAATTTTTCGCCCTGCAGCACCGGGTTGAAGACGCGAAAGTACGGTGCGGCATCGGCGCCGCAGCCTGCCACCCATTGCCAGCTCGCGGCATTGTTGCCGATATCTGCGTCCACCAGCGTATCCCAGAACCAGCGCTCGCCATCGACCCAAGGGATCAGCAGATCCTTGATCAGGAACGAGGCCACGATCATGCGGACTCGATTGTGCATGATACCGGTAGCCCACAGTTCGCGCATACCGGCATCGACGATGGGATACCCGGTCCGTCCCTTCTGCCAGCCTGCCAGCGCGTCCGGGTTGTCGCTCCACGGAAAGTTCCCAAATTCCGGCCGGAAGGGCTTTTCCGGCAGAGTCGGCCAATGATGCAGGAGATGATAGGAAAACTCGCGCCACAGCACTTCCTTGAGAAATTTCTCGACGGCCCGGTCGAGCTTGCCATTGGCCTTGGCTTGCGCGGCGCGGACGGCGTGCCAGCATTGCACCGGGCTGATTTCGCCGAAATGCAAGTGTGGCGACAATCTCGATGTCACGTCGCGGTCGGGACGGTCACGGTCATCGGCATAGAATTCGAGGCCATCGTCGATGAAGCCGGCCAAACGCTGGCGGGCGCCCGCTTCGCCCGGCGTCCAAGCCGCTTCGAAATGTTCCGCCCAATTTGGCTTCTGCGGCAGGAGTTCCCAGTCGGCCAGCGCGTCGCTGCTGACCTCGCCATCCCAGCACTTGAACTTCGGCGCGGGCCTTGGCTCACGCGGCTCGCCGGTGGCAAGGCAGGCTTTTGAAAACGGCGTATAGACCTTGTAGGGCTCGCCCTGCCCGGTGCGGATCGCCTCGGGCTCATGGAGCAAGAAACCCTTGTGACGATGACACGTTGCGCCCGCATCATCGCAAGCGGCCTTCACGCGCCGTTCAAGGCCATCGGACCACGGTGCATAATCACGGGTGAAATGAACGGCCGTGGCACCGGTCTCCACCAGAACCTGCGCAATGACGTCATCCGCCTTGCCGCGGCGCAGCACCAGTGGCACCGGCTTACCCAGGCTCTCCAGGCTCCGGTGCAGCCACCAGCGCGACGCACCGCCGAGCCGCCATTCGCCCGGCGTTTCATCGTCGAGCACATAGAGAAAGAGGATGGGCCCCTGCTCCGCTGCGGCGCAGAGTGCGGGATGGTCGATGAGCCGCAGATCCTGCCGCAGCCAAAGGATGATCGGAGACGTCATGACCCTGCATATGGCGGTCCGCTGTCCATGATCAAGCGCGATCAGGAGGACGTGACTTGCGGTTCAACATCTTCCGTCGATGCGCCACGTCAAAGGCGCGAAGCAGCGTGCGATCAAACCTTCGCCTCGGCCTTGCGCCTGGCCAGCAGATTGGTGAGCCAGTCCGGGTCCATCTCCGGCACCGACGAGAGCAGAAGCTCGGTATAGGCCGGATAAGGCGGATTGAGCACCTTCGACTTCGGTCCCTGCTGCACGACGCGGCCCTGATACATGACGACGATCTCGTCCGAGATAGCGCGCACCGTGGCGATGTCATGGGTGATGAAGAGGTAGGAGACATTGGTCTCCTTCTGCAGGCGCATCAGCAGCGTGAGGATTTCTTCCTGCACGATCTGGTCGAGGGCCGACGTCACCTCGTCGCAGATGATGATCTCTGGCTCGGCGGCCAGGGCGCGGGCAATGGAGATGCGTTGCTTCTGGCCGCCTGAAAGTTCAGTCGGCAAGCGGTCGATGAAATTCTCACTCAGCTCGATGGCGTCCAGGAGTTCGGCCACCTTGCGGTCGCACGCCGCGCCCCGGATGCCGTGATAGAATTCGATCGGCCGGCCGATGATGTCACGGATCGTCTGCCTCGGGTTGAGCGACGTGTCGGCCGACTGATAGATCATCTGGATGCGCCGCAACGTATCCTTGTCGCGGTCGCGCAAGGCCGCGGAGAGTGGCTTGTCGTTAAAATAGATTTCACCCTTCGACGGCGGCAGAAGGCCGGTGATGGCGCGGGCCAGCGTCGACTTGCCGGAACCCGATTCGCCCACCACCGACACGGTACGGCCGCGCGGCAGCTGCACCGTCACGTTGTCGAGCACCTTCACGACACTGGAGTAGCTCGCATCGACCTCATGGACCCTCAAGACGACATCGTCGCTGACTGACTCCTCCTTGGCGAGCTTGCGCACGGCCCAGAGTGTCTTGGTGTAGTCTTCTTTCGGCTCCTTCAACATGTCGCGGGTGGGAGCTTCCTCCACCTCTTTGCCATGACGGAGCACCATGATGCGGTCTGCCATCTGGGCGACGACGGCCAGATCATGGGTGATGTAGATCGCCGCCGTGTTGAATTGCTCGACGATGTCGCGCATGGCCGCAAGCACTTCCACCTGCGTGGTGACGTCGAGTGCCGTGGTAGGCTCGTCAAAGATGATGAGATCCGGCCGGCAGGACATGGCCATGGCCGTCATGGCGCGCTGCAACTGGCCGCCAGACACCTGGTGGGGATAGCGATCGCCGATGGTGTCAGGATTGGGAAGTTGCAGACGACGGTAGAGTTCCACGGCATCGGCCTCGGCCTTGCTGCGGCCCATGACGCTGTGGTTGACGGCGGTTTCCACGGTCTGATCGATCAGCTGGTGTGCGGGATTGAAGGCAGCGGCTGCACTCTGTGCCACATAGGCAATGCGCGAGCCCCAGAGGTCACGCTTCCTGTCGTCGCTCGCCTTGCGAAGGTCAATGCCGTTGAAGACGATGGAGCCGTCCACGATGCGGCAGCCGGGCCTGGCAAAACCCATGGCGGCCAGCCCGATGGTGGACTTGCCTGCACCCGATTCACCGATCAGCCCAAGCACTTCGCCGCGCTTCAGGGTCAGGTCGACGCCCTTGACGATCGGGTGCCACACCCCATCGGCGTTGCCCTCAATCTTGAGCCCCTTGATTTCGATAAGAACCTCGCCCTTGACCCGTTGCTGCTCAGAGTTCATCGCGAAGCCCACTCGTCTTGTGCAGGAACCAGTCCACGACGAAGTTCACCGCGATGGTGAGCAAGGCGATGGCGATGGCCGGATAGAAGGGTGCTGGCAAATAGGGGAAGGTCTTGACCGGGAAGTTGATGAGCGCCTTGCTCTCGGCGACCATGGAGCCCCAGTCTGCCGTGGGCGGCTGAATGCCCACGCCGAGGAACGACAGCGAGGCGATGGTGAGGAACACGAAGCAGAAACGCAATCCGAATTCGGTGATGAGTGGCGGCAGGATGTTGGGCACGATCTCGCGGAAGACGATCCAGCGCAGCCCTTCGCCCCTGAGCTTCGCAGCCTCGACATAATCCATCACCACGACGTTGAGCGCCGTGGCGCGCGCCAGGCGGAAGACACGGGTCGAGTCGAGCAGTGCCAGAATGAGGATCAGGTTCGTGATGCTCCGGCCGAACACCGCCAGCAGCATCAACGCGAAGATCAATACGGGGATGGCGAGAAAGGCATCGACGATGCGTGACGCCGTCTGGTCGAACCAGCCGCGCTTCAGGGCGGTGAGGACGCCGAGTGTGCCGCCAACCAGGAAGGAGATCATGGTGGTGAGGAGCGCGATGCCGATGGTGTTGCGCGCGCCGTAGATCAAGCGCGAGAACAGGTCACGGCCAATCTGATCGGTACCGAGAAGGTAGTCGCCAAACGCCGGCTGATAGGCCTTGCCCACAACTTCCGCCTCGCCATGGGGCGCGATCAACGGCGCGAAAATGGCGGCGATGGCGTAGATCGCGATGACGATCATGCCGAACCAGGCGCTGATGGGGGCGGTGGCCAGCGTTCGCCTGACATTCTCCCAAGCCGAGCGCCGAGCGCGAACCGAACGGATGTCTGCAGGTTGATCTGTCATTTCGGGTGCAGCAGTCTGGGATTGGTGATGATCCCGACGACGTCGGCCAGGAGGTTCAGCAGGATATAGGTGGCTGCAAAGATGAGGGCGCAGGCCTGAACAACCGGCATGTCGCGCGTCGAGACCGAGTCGACCATGAGCTGGCCGATGCCCGGATAGACGAAGACCACTTCGACCACGACGACGCCGACCACGAGATAGGCGAGATTGAAGGCGATGACCGTCGCGATCGGCGCCCAGGCGTTGGGCAGCGCGTGCTTCACAATGACATCGCGCGGCGACACGCCCTTGAGCTGGGCCATCTCGATGTAGGGACTGGCCAGAAGGTTGATGATCGCTGCCCTTGTCATGCGCATCATGTGGGCGACAATCACCAGCGTGAGTGTCACCGCGGGCAGAAGCGCCTTGTAGGCATGCTGCAGGAAGGGCGTCGACTCGGTGACCGTCGACAGCGGCGAGAACCATCTGAGCTTCACGGCAAAGAAGAACACCAGCAGATAGGCAATGAAGAATTCCGGCGTGGCGATGGTGGCCAGGGTGGTGGAGTTGACAATCCGGTCGTAGATGCTGTTTCGGTAGAGCGCCGCCGTGACGCCAAGCAACAGCGCCAGTGGCACGGCGAACAGTGCTGCATAGGCTGCCAGGAAGAAGGTATTGTAGAGCCGCGGCGCGATGACCTTTGTCACCTCGCGCTTGATCGAGCCGCCGGCACCCGAATAGGAATTTCCGAAGTCGCCTCTCACCGCGCCGCCGATCCATTCGGCATAGCGCACATAGGAAGGACGATCGAGGCCAAGCTGCTTCTTGAAGGCCGCCACGGTTTCCGGGGTCGCGCCCTGCCCCAGGATGTTTTGGGCATAGCCGCCCGGCAGCATCTCGAGCGACGAGAAGATGACGATCGACACGATGAACAGTGTCAGCAGGCCTAGCCCCAAGCGCTGCAAAACCGTCCTTAAGATCGGATGCATTCCACTCCCCTCGGCCTCTTTCTGGGCCTTCAACAACAAAAAAAGCTTAGCAGAACACGCCACACAGGCCAGTGAATTTTTCTGTCTGCCGAAACAAAAAAAGGCAGGCCCCTTGCGGAGCCTGCCCACTTGCGCACCTGAATTCCGATCAGGCGTTGAACCACCAGCGCTCGGCAATCTTCATGCCGTCGAGCTGCCAGTTGACGGCCACCTTGCCGTGACCCAGCGTGTTCACGTGGGCTTCGACATAGGAGTTGAAGACGAGGTTGATCAGGCCGCCGTCGTCATGCAGCACCTGCTGCATTTCGGCGTACATGCCGGCACGCTTGCCTTCGTCGGTTTCGGACCGGGCCGCAACGAGCAGTTCGTTGAAGCGGGGGTTCTTCCAGAAGGTATCGTTCCAGGCGGCGTCCGCGGCATAAGCCGTGGTGAACATCCAGTCGCAGGTTGGACGGCCGCTCCAGTAAGAGGCACAGAACGGCTTCTTGAGCCACACGTTGTCCCAGTAGCTGTCGTCCGGCTCACGGATGACATTGATGTCGATGCCGCAGGCCTTGGCATGTTCCTTCCACAGCAGGGCGGAATCGACGGCACCGGTGAAGGCCGCATCGGAGACCGAGAGATCGAAGCCGAGTGATTCGAGGCCCGCCTTCTTGAGGAAGGCCTTGGCCTTCTCGGGATCGTAGCTGTGACGCGGCTGCGGATCGACGGCGAACTTCACCGCCGGGGCGATCGGATTGTCGTTGCCGACGGTGCCGTGGCCCTCGAACACCTTTTCCACAATCTCATCGCGGTTCAGCGAGTGCTTGATCGCGAGGCGGACGTTGACGTCGTCGAAGGGCTTGATGCCGACATTCATCACATAGACGTAGTGCCCATAGCCAGTGACTTCCTGAATCGTGAGGTCCGGGCTCGCCTTGAGCATGTCCAGCGTCTTCAGTTCGCAGCGGTCCATGTGGTGGATCTCACCAGCCAGCAGCGCGTTGGTCCGGGCCGTCACGTCCTTGATCGAATAGAATTCGACCCGGTCGAACCAGCCCCTGTCGGCCTTGAAATAGTTGGGGTTCTTGTTGAAGGTCGCGGAGACGCCCGGCTCGAACTTGTCGAGCGCATAGGCACCGGTGCGAATGCCGGACTGCCAGTCGACCGAGCCGTCATCGTTCTTCGGCATGATCGGCATGTGATAGTCGGACACCGTGTAGGGGAAGTCGGCATTGCCGCCCGAAAGCTCGATCACCACCGTATCCGGGCCATCGGCCTTGAAGCTGACCACTTCCTTCAGCAGCGACTTGGCGGCCGACTTCGAATCTTCCTTGGTGTGATGCAGCAGCGAGGCCACCACGTCATCAGCCGTCACGGTGCGGCCATTGTGGAAGGTGATGCCCTTGCGCAGCTTGAACATCCACTTCTTGGCGCCATCCGAGGGCTCAAAGCTTTCGGCCACGTCGCCCACCACGTTACCGTCGGCGTCGATCTCGGTCAGGCTGTTGGCCAGCGTGCCCCACAGGGCCGTGCCGGTGAACTGGTCGGGATAGAGGCCGGGGTCCAAGGTGTCGGTCGTGGCGCCATGGCCCACGCCAATCTTGAAGGTGCCTCCCTTCTTGGGTTCGGCGCGCGCCGCATCGGCGAACATGGTGTTGGCCGCCGCCAGCGTGACGCCTGAGGCAATCGCCAGCTGGGTGAATTCACGCCGGCTGATCTTGCCGCGGCCGGCCAGCTTGAGGGCCTGCTGCAGCTTGTGATCGGTTTCTTTCAT
>ERZ795053.5736-NODE-5736-length-12690-cov-13.385991_pt1 | contig 12690 bp, 10 predicted proteins | sample MGYA00375137_ERZ795053 | MGnify/ENA primary metagenome ERZ795053 (study PRJEB30182, sample SAMN05720284) | activated sludge metagenome | isolation source: Anaerobic digester | place: Hong Kong | collected 2014-12-17 ... | reverse complement strand
AATCAGTTCATCTCAAACCGACTTTTGCCACCGTTTGTGCCGGTCTTTTATTCATCACAGGGAGGACAAGATGCCTTTTTACAAAGAATTCATCTATGACGAAAATTTAAAGAAAGGGGGAAAAACCTATATTCGGGAAGCCGTTAAAGGGGTTATTGTAAGGGGTGAACAAATCCTAATGATTCATTCACAAAAAAATAGAGATTACAAATTCCCGGGCGGCGGCATTGAAGGAAACGAATCGCCTATGGAAACTTTGATCAGGGAAATCAAAGAAGAATGTGGGGCGGTGGTGTCTGAAATTGGTGAAAAAATCGGAACGGTCATCGAGTATAAAAAAGCAAACGAACCTCAATACGATGTGTTTAAAATGGTCTCATCCTATTATTTATGTCAAATCATTGAAAAGAATACCGAATTGAAATTGGACCCTTATGAACAAGCCCTTGGATTTCATCCGGTCTGGGTCAGCGTTTCAGAAGCGATGAATCAAAATAAAAAGATCTTGCAAACTCAAACCGCTAACCCTCCCAAATGGACGAGGAGAGAACTCTTTGTATTGGAGAAATTGAACATATGAAAGACCTCATTCGATTGACTGATATAACGACAACCGATGTGGAAAACATCTTCAAAATTGCCGATCATATACATGATTACAAAGGCGCATTAAAGGACAAAACCATCGTTCTTTTTTTCCCGTCCAGCAGCATTCGAACCCGGGTCACCTTCGAGAAAGGTGTTCATGAACTTGGCGCACAAGTGATTCTATTCCCTTCGGATACCTTGGATAAAAAAGAAGACATCCGGGATGTGATGGGTTATTTGGATCATTGGGCGGATGGTGTCATTGTCAGGCATCCAGAGATCCAACGAGTCGACAAAATGGCTCGAAGCAGTATTTTCCCGGTCATCAATGCCATGACAAGCGTGAATCATCCCTGTGAAGTCCTATCAGACCTCTATAGCCTCTCCAAATTGAGAGAGGATTATTTAAAGTTAAACTATCTGTTTGTTGGTGCAACAGGCAACATTGGCCTTGCCTGGAAAGAAGCGTCACAATTGCTTGGCCTGACATTAAAACAAAGTTGTCCAAAAGGACACGAAATGGAAGAGATCGAATTGATCACCAATCTTGACGAAGCCGTTATTGGCCAAGACATCATCCTGACGGATCCTCTGCCTTCAGCTATCAAGGGAGCATTCATCGACCATCAGGTAACACTTGACAGAATGAAAAAAGCCAATGAAAATGCCTTGTTGAATCCATGCCCACCCTTTACGAGAGGAGAAGAAGTCTCTTCAGATGTGATTGACAGCCGCTATTTTGTCGGTTATGGTTTTAAGAAACAACTACTGACGGTGCAGCAAGCGATTATCCTTTATTGTATGGGACATAGATAAAAAATCAGATCAATAACAGGAATAGAAAAACGGGCAAACCAACAACATTGCCATCTTTAAATGTTGTATCCTTTGTCAGCAATATCCCCTTATTGAAATTCCTTGTAAGGGTTGCATAATCAGATTTATTGATATTTGTTTGATATTTCACTTCAATAGGATATAGTTCAGATGACTGTTCAATCAAAAAATCAATTTCTTTTTTCTTTTGAGAATACCAATAATAAGGACCGTAATAAAGATTAAGACCCTCTGTTTTTCTCGAAGAGAATTGAAGGAGATTTTCAAGGACGATAGATTCCATATAATTACCGTGGTTGATTTTTTTACTGGATAATCGTTCAATGACGTTTGAAACAATCGGATCGAGTGGATAAATTTTCTTTTGTTTTTTTGGTTTAATAGAACCTTTGGAGGGGTCCAGAAAAAAAAGCGTTGCAATAATAAAATTCATACCCAGAATTTGAAAGTAACTTTCCACAGTATTGGAAGAACTAATGGAATTCAATTCGTTATTAAGTGAATTCCAGGAAAATTGTTGTCCGACGATATCGGGAATCTTTTTAAGCAATTCAATCAAGGTAAATCTGGATTTTGAGAAACGCTCAATATCCCCAAGGATAAAGTCTTCGTAAATTTTAATCACTTCTTCAGTAATCATGTTGTTTTCAATATAGTTATTAATCACTTTTGGAAAGCCCCCGGATTGGCAATAAAAAGTAAAATCAACTTGATATTTTCCGTATTCAAATGTCAAAAGTTTTAACTCAGATTCTGACAAATTCAAGATGTCGGCTATTTTCAGCTTATTAATCTCCACAGAGTGACTACCTTGTACATAATCTTTAAAAGAAACGGGTAATTGTATGTAATCATCACCAGCTCCACGCCTTCCGGGAAGTCTTTCAGATGATTTTTTGATATCATAAGCTGATGAACCACTCAGTAATACAAAGGATTGAGAAAGCAGATTGATATCTGTTAAATACTTCATAGCGGTTTGCCAGTTATTGATAAAAGAGATTTCATCCAGAAAAATATAGAGTCTGCCGCTATTTGCCTTTTGTCTCAGTAAAATCCAGTTTTTAAGCGTTTCAATCAGCTCTTCTTTGTCTTGAATATTATCCAAAGTCAAGTATAGGATATTGGAAGGGTCAAGATCCTGATGGATCAATTTTCGAATAAGGAGTTTCATCGTCGTTGTTTTCCCTACCTGTCGAGGACCTCGCAAGGTATAAATACCCGTCTTTTCCATGTCTATCATCTTGTAAAAGTCCGGATAATATTTGAATTGACATTGATTGAATATATTGATATGTCGATCATTTTCAATGTTTTCTTTTAAATCCCACCAAGAGTTTTGAAAATAGATATCTTCCAACCTCATATCTCACCTCTTGTTTATTATAACATATCCATTGAGTAAATAAGGCCGGATTTAAACAATGCATTGAGTATATTCGTCCCGTTTTGCTCAATACACTGAGTAAAATAATCTGTTTCCTTTAAAAACAAGCTGTGATATACTTTCAGGTAATTATTATCTATCAACTGGAGGAAGATCATTTGTCAACGATCAAAATTATCAGAAAGACTTATTCGGAATTTAATGAAATGGATTATCAGGCCATTATGGAGATTTGTGACAAGGTATTCGATCATGGTGATCATGTTTTTATCAACGAGTTGATTCGAAAATCTCCATTTGGTGAGAAAAATACAGCATTTTTGGCATATGACGGGGATCGCTTGATCGGCTGCGTTCATTTAATCGATACCCCAATGGATTATTTCGGTTTGGAATTGAAAAGCTGTGAACTGGGGATCGTGGCCACTGATCCGGACTATCAGAAGAGAGGCATCAGCAGTCAATTGACCGAACAGTTCATGAATGAAGTAAAAGAAAAGGGGTATACCTCTATCTTTATCCAAGGCATCCCCCATTTTTACAGGAAATTTGGTTTTAATTACGCCGTTCCCATGCATTCGGCCAAATTCACCTTTCACAATGGAATGGTTCTAAAACAAATTGATCATCAAATACATGAGGCAAAAGCAGAAGATGCGAACTTTATCTACGAGAAATGCCTGGAATTCAGAAAACAAAAAAGCGGGATCTACAGGTATCGCCCACAAAAATTGATTAAACACAGCATCAACGATTATGAAACGCCTGAATTGAAAAAACTGTATTATATTGTCTCAGAAAATGGCGAGAAAAAGGGTTATTTTTGTCTGAAAAACGATCCCAATCACGTGAACCTGGAAGAAATCTCTGAAATGACGCCTGAGTTGTTTGCATCGGTCTATTCTTTTTTACAAGAAAAGGCCGGGGAACAAAATGAGATTCTACTGAATGTTCCTAAAAACATATCATTCATTGACTATCTCGAAAGTATGAGCGAACTAAAGAAAGGTGATTTTGATAAAACAATCGGGTTACTTGAGAAAGACATCGGTGAGTATGCCTGGCAAGTTCTGATCCCCGATTATTTCAGGTTTTTCCAAGCCATCAGGCCCGTTTTGGAAGACAATATCGCCCATTCAGAGTTTAAAGACCGTGATATTCAATTCAATTTCAACACATATAAAGAGCTCATTGCGTTTGATATCCGCCATTCAAAGATCGATCTCAAATACAAACCCTGGACACTGACATGGGATATGAACCTTCCCCCTCAGACAGCAGTTAAAATAATCTTTGACAATTTTACCCAAGAGGAATTAAGGCCCGTGATTCCGGATTTGATTATTAAACACCAGGAGTTGAAACAACTTTTGAAAGTTCTTTTTCCCAAACATCCCGTTCATTTTTTTGGAGGGTATTAATTTCAAAAAAAAGTCCCTTTCAAACAGGGACTTTTTTTACTGAAGATCTTTGATATTATGATATTTTTTCCCAAAAGGTTTCCGAAGCGATTTCATCCATCAATTCAACCGGCTGAATGTGTACACCTTCCTGAATCGGTTCATCAAAAGATACTTGCTGCCAATCTGTAGAATGATTGCCCATTCGCTTTCGAATGGTTCGGCTTTCGCAGTCATAGATGCATGACCAGAGGCTGCCGAAATATTCTTTAAAATAGGGGGCACTTAACCCTTCGGGGTAACGGGTGGATAAAAGCGATTGAATTTCTTCAATAGTATAGGTTTTATCTTTTTCAAAAGTCTTTAAAATCTTCTCATAACGATGGATAGACTGTTTGAAAACGTGTTTTCTTAATGGGATCATGCCCTCAAGGTTGAAATGATTGGTAGCTGCCAATAGATGGTCAGGGGATTCTTTGGTAATGATCTTCCGCTTGATTTTGTCAGGCGTTTGCTCCACAAGCATAATATCTCCCTGTTGATCAGCCACAAGGTATGTGGGGCAGAACCCGGAGGGGATACGGTTAATCACATCCCAGGCTTCATGGACAGTCTTACACGTATCCAATACCCTTCTCAGGACCGTCCAGAACATACTTCCCTCTGCTCCAAACTCCTCAAGGGGAGGAATCCCGGCTGTCATGGTCACGGCAAGACCGTGCTCATTCATCCCATCCAAACGACCGAAAACAATGGATGCGAAGCCCATGGTTCTTGCACAACCCTCTTCTTCTATATCAGCAAAAATACAATCGGTTACCTCATCTGAAAATTCATAACTTCTGGCCAACAGGGTGTGGTTGTTTTCGGTGCATCTTCTTGACAATCCAAAATGGCTGCAAGCACCTTTAAACTTATAAGAGAATAAATAATAAGAAATCTCTTCGGGTTTAACCCCCAGTACATCGGCCATTCCTTGGATTTCTTCGTTGATATTCAGGCAGTATTTGTCAATGAACTTGATGATGTGGTTCAGTGCTTGAGGGGGAATGTCTTTTGCAAAATCAGGCCGATAAAGAATAAACTCCTTAAACGCCTTGTTTTGAACTGCCAGTTCTCCAAATTTCCTGCCCACTTCATAGGCACTGCCCTTGAATGAAATGTTCAAATAGTCTTTGTGAATCATTGAAAATCGCCTCCTTGAAGAATCTGATAACATGAGTATAAACAAGAGACTGTGACATATGATGTCGCTGTATTAAATCAAATTCACAGGAACATAAAAGTTTTTTCTGTCAGCGGGAAGAATATCATTGACCAGGCAGATGACATTCCCCGTTCCAATTAGCTGATATATTTTTTCGGTATAAGGATTGGCTGTTTTTTTACCTCAAAAGGATATAGGACACCGTTTTTCTCAATAAGCAGAGGGGAGAGGGCCGTTGGTACGATGAAATCACAGTATTTTTATTCTGTTTTGATCTACAGGCAATGTTGACAAATTCACCCTGTGATATACTCTGATAAAACACAATGGCTCTGTTATTTTTTGAGTTAATCACAAAGGAGTGGCACAATGAACGAAGTCAAGCTGGTGGAAATGAACATGGAAAATCTTGTAAAGGTTTGTAAATTGAGCGATACCCTGACACCGGAACAGCAAAAATGCGTAGCGCCGAATGTCTATTCCGTAGCACAGGCTCATTTTGCACCGGATCATGCCTGGTTCAGGGCTATTTATCTGGATGAGGAACCCATCGGTTTTATCATGGTGGATATCAAACTGGATGATGACGAGCTCCCCCAACAGGAACAACCCAGTGTGATGCTCTGGCGATTTATGATTGCCAAAGATTATCAGGGAAAAGGCTACGGGAAACAGGCATTGGACATGGTGACGGACAAATTCAGAAAAGAGGGGAACCAGTATTTCTACACATCCTGTGTGTTGGGCGAAGTCAGCCCGTATCAGTTCTATCTGAATTACGGTTTTGTGGATACGGGAGAAAAAGACGACGATGAGGAAATTCTCAAGTTGAAGTTATAAATAATTCCGATGTTAAAAAAGACTTGCGGTTAACTGATCAATTTAGGAGTGGATAAGCATGGTAAAAGTTGGTATTTTGGGAACAGGGTTCGGAAAGGAACATGCAAAGATCTATCAGAAGATGGACAATGTGCAGATTGTGTCAATTTTCGGAAGAAACCCGGACAAATTAAAAGAAATCGAAAGTAATTTTTCAACGACCTTCACGGATAAGATAGAGGATATTTTAACAGACAAGACCATCGATCTGGTGGATATCTGTTTACCCACAAGCAACCATCAAGAGTATGTGATCAAAGCGCTTGAAAACGGCAAACACGTTTTTTGCGAAACGCCGATTAGTTATAGCCTGTCTGAAATAGAACAAATGAAACAAGCCGCTCGAACCTATCACAAACAAGTCTTTGTCGATTTGTTTATCAAGTATTCCGATCCCCACCGATACGCCATCGAAAAAGCCAAAGATCAATCGTTAGGAAAGATCATTTCAGTGAATGGCTATCAACGAACCCCTCCCAACTGGGGAGATATGAGCATTCGCCAATTAGTCTGTGACATGATGATCCATAACCTGGATTTTGTCTCAGAACTTTTGGGTGTTCCGAATGAAGTGAATGCAAAAGGATTGGAAACTAAAAATTCCCAAGTCTATGCCACCTTGATCTACAAAGATGCCCTGGCGATGGTGGAGGCAACCAGTCTGTTACACCGCACAGCTCCTTTTCAAATAGGTTTTACAGTCATTTTTGAAAAAGGCAGCATACACTTTACAGGTGAATACGGCGAACAGATTCACGAAAAAATGGACCTTTTCACACCCGAAAAAGCTACCAAAATAGAAATCCCCGGCAGAAATGAATATGAAGTTCTTATCCGGGAAGTAATCAAGAGTGTGGAGAAGGATACAAGTCTTCCAAGTCTTTCATTGGAGTCTGCCGGAAAAGCGATGTCCATTGCGGATGCGATTATGGGCTGCAACCCGTCCAAATAAGCTTTAACCACGAGAACCGTCCCTCTGGTTATTCCCTCTGGTTATGAACCACGAGAACCGTCCCTCTGGTTCCCTCTGGTTCCCTCTGGTTATTCTTTAATAATATGCGGCAATGGCCTTTTCCATCGCCTGAATAAACGTTCCCCAATACATTTCAAAGTTGGTGTTGTTCATGAGATAAGGGGTCAGCACACACGATCGCAGAACGGTAACACTGCCGATTTCATCCCATTGGATCGGGTCGATGCCGAAGTGTTCGATAAATTTCCGAGGATTGTCACCATATTCTTCACGGGTCAGAGCCGTTTTAGATGTAATAAAGTCGTTTCCGTATAATGGCCCCGATTTGTAGGAACATTTCTCATAGATGAAGCGGTTGAGTTCGTTCATCTCTTTCAGACTGTTGTTACCCACTTCGTGAAAGGCGTAATCGATGATGTTGATATCCGGCCTTGTCAGGGGAAGAACATGAAACAATCGTCCTTTTCCTTTTCTTGAATTATCAGGAATCTCGAAGGGTTTGTGATTCAGTAAAGCGTTATAAAACCGATAAGCCCCTTCAATACTGGCGCTGATAATCCGTCCATATCCGGTCCGGTTTAGGGGAACAACCTTATGCGCCATCCACACGGCTGCAACGGCAGCCCCGGCTTTCGAGCCTTCCATAATATATGAACCCAGCAACATGGGATTATCGTCGTTTTTATCGAAAACATAGGCGGCGAAATAGGAGATGACATCGATCATCCTGCGATCAGAAGTGACAATTGCGCCGGCGGCATAGGGTATATATCCCAATTTATGAGGATCGACTGTGATGGAATCAGCCTCAGGCATCGCTAAAAAAGCATCGTAAACATCTCGACTTAACCAATCGACATTTGCTTTCCCCGCTTGTTGAGCTTGTTGTTCAAGTTCATCAAAGGGGATGGGGCGTTGATGTTCATCGATAAATAAAGATCTGGCATATCCCCCGTAAGCGGCATCAATGTGCAGATAGAAAGAGACACCTTGTTTCTGGTAGTGATCACGGAGTTGAATCACCCGGTGAACTTCGTCAACAGCCCCTTCTTCTGTCGATCCCACAACGGCCACAACAGCAAGAATCGGCTTTTTTTCTGCAGTTAATCTGTCAATCAATTCTTTCAAGGCTTCAATATCCATACGGTAATCTTCACGAACAGGCACGGTGTATAGATTATCCTGTCCAATTCCAAAGATATCCACTGCTTTTGTCCATGAATAATGTTTGGATTGTGGGACAATTACCACACCTGTGTCAATACCACACATACCGGTTCCCCGAACCGTTTTGGCTTTGACTTTTTCGAAACAGTCTTTTTCTTTAGTTTGATCAATCAAATCAAGAATCTGAGCAGTTGGCAGGTTCAACAGTTGCCAATCATCAAGCCCTGCCACCAGATCGGGACAACATTCGCGAATCGCAAAAGGAACGGACGCCAGATTGCGGGCCAACCATATTGCCTCGTAATTGGCAACGGTTCCTCCGGAAGTTATATGTCCCCACGCCTTTTTGGGATTGTAGCCCATCAACGTAGCCAATTGACGCCCCACTTCAATTTCCAGTGAAGTGGTTGCTGGAGATCCCTCGTAGGCACAGTTATTGGGGTTGTAGAGAATGGTCAGCATATATCCCAAATTGGCTGCCATCAGTGTGTCTGTATTCATATGTCCTAAATATCGCGGAGAAAACCAGGGTGTTGAACTGTCCTGAAGCAGTCCGGCCAAATCTACCAGGGCCTCTCGTGTCTTCTGAAGTGTATCCTGAAAATCTTCATGCCTTTTCTCTGCTTCTGTCACCACCGGTTGATCATCGGGGTGGAAGAATTTCCTCCAATCCGCATGATCATCCATCAGATAGAGCAGCATCCGCCTGAAAAAATCGTAATTCTCTGACTTAGGCCCCATAAACAAAGCATCCGCATTGATTGGCTCGTCCATGTTCTCACTTCCTTTTTTTGGAATTAATCCTATTTGATTCTATCACTTTCAAGGAGCTTTTGCATGATTGAAAAATGAAGAAAGCGCATAACCACATCGCTATTGGCTAAAACAAACATTCAATTCATTGCTGTGTTATTTCTTTTTGTTGCTATCCCGGCAAAGTTTACATAACAATCTTCATGAGATATATGCTATAATTCATTTTTTGTTTTAAATAATCATACAAAAGGGGTGAGCATCAGTGAATAATCTAAAAAGTATTAAAATTAAGTTGTTGTTATATTTGATTCCTGTTATTATGTTGATACAAATCGCAGCTGCTGTTATCATTGGCTATTTTACAGATCAAATGATGGTCGATAATACGATCGCTGATTCAAAAGGTACAACAGTTGCATCTCAATACGTCGTCGAAGAAATCATTGAGGGAATTATTCGAGAATTTGAAGTCCTTACTCTATCACCTGATATTAAAGAAATGAATCGGGACAGGTATGTTGATTACATTGCTGATGTAGTAAAAGGAAGCCGTGGATTACTGGAATGTGCGTTTGTAGCTGATTTAAAAGGGAAAGCTGTCCTGGATACCAATCAGGATACGGATATTAGCGATAGAGATTATTTTGTAAAAGCAATGCGTGAAAAGAAAATGCAGGTCAGTAATGCGGTTGTCAGCAAAGCGACAGGTCAACCTGTATTCGTTGTTTTTCTTCCGGTTACGGATTATGACGGTAAACTCATTGGTGGATTTGGTGCTGGGGTTCAGCTGTATCAGTTAGCGGAAAGAATAAGCAATCTCAAAGTTGGAGAGAATGGAGCCCTTTTTCTGGTGGATGGCACAGGTCAGACGATTACCCATCCCAATCCCGATTTTATTATGAATTTTAAGATTACTGACAAACAGGAAGGATATACGGGTTTGAAAGAGATCGCAGATGAAATGGTCAAAGGAAACAGAGGTCAAGATTATTTCACAAGACCTGATGGCAGTCGTATGCTGATGATTCATGAACCAGTAAAGAACACACCAAACTGGTCGATTGGCGCGATTATTCCTCAAACCCAGATAAAGGCCATCGGAAACAGGATTCTCAATATCATTGTCATTTCTTTTGTTATGATCATTGTCATTCTCGTTCTACTCATAACTCTTCTTGGTGAGCGTTTTACAGGTCCCTTGAAAGACTTAGCGATGACATTAAATAAAATCGCAAATTATGACCTGAGTCTGGATGAGAATAGAAAATCAAAAAAATACTTTGCCTATAAGGATGAATTGGGTCAAATGGCAAATGCAGTAGAAAAAATGCAACAAAATCTAATCGGCTTGGTGAAGTAAATGCGCAGTCAGGCGCTTGAAATAAATGAATCAGCAGCCAATCTGAATTCCGTTTCACAGGAGCAATTGGCTGCTTCTGAGGAATTATCCTCACAGGCACAAACCGTAGACGGAAATGTTCAAAACACCTCTTCTTCCATTGCAGAAGTCTCATCCGGTATCCAGGAAGTTACCTCAAGTGCCGAAGAGGTCTCAAAGAATTCCCAGGACTTATCCAGTCAGGTTTCAGAAACAGAAGAGGCCGTTAAAAATGGTCAAAAAGAACTGGAAAAACAAAGTGACAAAATGAGAGACGTTGAAGAGCAAAATAGAGAAGCTACCAAATTAGTTACATTGGTAGCGGAAAAGGCCAATAATGTACAGGAGATTGTGAATACCATTGCCTCAATTGCCGAACAAACCAACTTGTTGGCGCTGAATGCCGCCATAGAGGCCGCACGAGCTGGAGAAGCCGGAAAAGGTTTTGCTGTTGTCGCCGATGAGATTCGGAAATTGGCAGAAGAAAGCAAGAAAGCCTCTTCAAATATCGCAGAAATCTTGAACGAAATCGACGAAGGATCTTCCGACGCCAACGAAGCTGTAAAAAGAACACTTGAACTCTATGAAGACTTGGTGGGAAGTTCGAGAATGGTTGTGGATGAATTCAACAAAATTTCGGAAAATATGAATACGGTAAATATGAAAGTCGAGTCACTGATGGGTGCTGCACAAGAACAAAGTGCCTCTTCTGAGGAAATGGCCGGCGCCATGGATCATTCCGCACAACTAACCGAAGAAATAGCAGAGCAGGTATCTGAGATGAGTAAAGCAATCGAAAGTCAAACGCTTGGCGCCCAGCAAGTAAGCGAATCAGCAGAGAGGTTAAGTGCCCTGTCTCAGGAACTGGATGAAGCGGTGGAAAAATTTGTACTATAGAACCGGCTTAAGGGTGATGCATCGGCCCCCTAATGGGCTGCTGAAATGGTCTCGCATGACTTCTAAGCGTGAAAGCCACTGAGTCTTTCGCTGGTATCATTTTTCCTCCCCAGTTTTTGAGTGTATTTTACCATCCCTTTTATGTTACCTTTTTGGATTCTATGCCGGTTCTCGTAGTGAAAGACACAAACTCATCACGAGAACCGCCACCCCTTTGGTATCTTGTGCTGCGATTACTCAATTTATGGGTTTAAAAATCTTGCCCATACCATTCCTGATTGATCGGTATGCTTTTCCCAATACAGAAGACGGTTGATGTAGTCATCAATTTTTGCACTGACGGGTTTTTGAAAATCTTTAAAATCGTGTTTTAGAACAAGAGCTGTTAGTTCGTAGAGGGGTAAGCCTAATGCATGAGAACCGACATGAACCGTTGCGCCGGCATGGGCGATTGCATGGCATAATGAACCGTATTGGGTATCATCCAACTCTTTTGCCACCGCATGTGCTTCCAAAATAGCTTGTTTTGCCATAGCCATTTTGATTTTTCCGCATGCCCACTGTTCACATAGTTCCAAACAGACTCTCGGCCTTAATTCTTGGGGAAATTTTGACTCAAAACACTTTACTGTCAATTTGGCACAATTTAAGGCCCACATTACCAAAACCCGGTGATTTTGACTGTTGAGCAGCTTAATCAGATTCTGCAAGCATACACTGTCTTGAGAAAAAAATAGCTTATTGCCTTTCTTGATCCTGGTTTCAACATCAAAAAACAAGTTCATATCCATTATTCATTAGCGCCCTTTTTTGATCGGCAGTTCGATATCTCCCGCTGTCATCGGTTAATAAAAATAAAAACCTTGAATCAAATCACATCCGTGTTTTGAGAAAAAAATCATATGGTTCTTTTGTTTCAACTCCCTCTGATCATACTACAATGCTTTTTTTCACCGCCACTAACGTGGTGGCAATTTGGAAATTTGTGTTTTTAACTTTTGCTCTATGTCTGGTTTTGAGTCATAACTCGTGATAAACTCGGGAATAACCTTGATCATGATTGAGAAAAAACCGGAATGATCAATGCAGACTAATTCCGGTTTTTGATGATCTGAATGTTGAAGTGAATCAGAAGGCTCTATTTTCGCTGCATCACGCAGATGATTTCAACATGGGCAGTATGGGGGAAAATGTCCAAGGGTTGAATGTTTTCAATGACAT
>ERZ795053.5735-NODE-5735-length-12691-cov-8.163818_pt1 | contig 12691 bp, 22 predicted proteins | sample MGYA00375137_ERZ795053 | MGnify/ENA primary metagenome ERZ795053 (study PRJEB30182, sample SAMN05720284) | activated sludge metagenome | isolation source: Anaerobic digester | place: Hong Kong | collected 2014-12-17 ... | reverse complement strand
TTTCGTATTGATCTTCTGTTTGTTGTTCCTATTTCGTGAACTAGAAAGTTTAAATATACTTTATGTCATATAAATATTATGATTGAAAAAATTCCTTTCAATGATGTTATAGATTATATCTATCTTTATGGATCAGTTCCTTTATTTTGGTCAATGAGGCGATTAAAATAAAGACAGATATGCTTTTTCCAAAGAAAGGAAAGATAAAAAAGCATAAGATAGCTTCTTTTGATGTTGAGACAGCAGACATAGATAATAATTTTTATATGGTAGGTCTATACCATGATGATCTATACAAAGTATTCTATAATATAGATTCATTCTATGAATATCTAAAATCAAATCTTAAAGGCTATTGGGTTATAGCTACAAATCTAGCTTTTGATTTGACATCATGCTTTTTCAATTCTAAATATTGGACTGAATTTGACATAATAGAAAATTCAGGTTTTATGCTACTTGCTAGTAGTAATACATTAAATATAAAATTTCTCGATACTTTGAACTGGCATAAAGCAGGTGTTGAAGAACTCGGAAAGATAGTAAACATCCAAAAATTACCCCATCCTGAATTTTTAGGGAAAAGAAAACCTGAAAATAATAAAGAAAGGGTTGAACTCATAAATTATAATAAACAGGACTGTGAAATAACATACAGATTTTCTTTATGGATGCAAGATCAGATAAATTCAATGGGAGGAGAACTTAAGATAACTCTTGCTTCGACTTCTATGGATCTTTGGAGGCGAAAATATCAATCGAATGTAATAGTAAAGGAAGATTTCATAATAAAGGATAAAGATATAAAGAATAAGATATTCAATGCTTATTATGGTGGTAGGACAGAATGTCTCAAAAGAGGTTATTTTGAAGATCTTTATTATTATGACTTCAATTCTCTTTATCCTTCTGTAATGATAAATAAGCTTCCTTTACCTAATTCTGTAACATATCATAAGAAAGGTAGTATCAGCGATATATATTCAAAAGAAGGCGTATCGTTTGTGAGTATCGAGCATTTGACAGATGAACTTCCTCTTCTTCCTTATAGACATGATGGGAAACTTACATTTCCTACAGGAAAATTAAAAGGATGGTGGACGCATCTCGAGATCAGAAAAGCTATAGAGAACGGCTATCTATTGCATGATGTCTATGAAACAATATCATATTCTATATCTTTTTTTCCATTCAGATCATATATCGAAAATCTTTATTCTTTAAGGCTTAAGGCAAAAGAAGAAAAATCATCGACACAGCTTATATATAAACTTCTAATGAACTCTCTTTATGGTAAATTTGGAGAAAGGAAGCATAATGTCATAGATCATTTTGATCTGAGTATGATGTCTCAAAAAGAGAAGGATCAGCTTAATTCAAACCATATAAAATCTGTCTCATTTAATGAGGATGGTAAAGGATATGCAACATGGGAGGAAGAATGTAATTCTGCTCATGTCTTTCCTATACTTCCTGTATATATAACAGCTATGGGAAGGATAAAGCTTTGGGAGAAGGCAAGAACACTAGATCCTATATATATGGATACTGATTCTATAGTGACAAAAGAGAAATTAGCATATTCAAATAAGCTTGGAGATATAGATATGGAACATTATATAGATAAAGCCATATTTATCAAACCTAAGATGTATTATTTCATTGATGGAGATAAAGAAGTTATCAGGCTTAAAGGAGTACCTCATGTCACAAAGAAACAATTTTTAGAAGTATTAGAAGGTTCAAAGATATCATATAATAAATTTGTAAAGCTTAAGGAAGGGATAAGGCGTAATCTTAAGGTAAATTCTATAATAGGGATAGATAAAGATATATCTCTTGAGGATACTAAAAGGATATGGAAATATCCTTTTTCTTTAGAAGCACAGGATTCTATGCCTATAAATATAATAGAGGAGGATAATTATGAGATCAGACAATGCGTACTATTACACGAAGTCAATGCTTCCTACTGAAGGGAGGCTTATAATAAAAGCAAAAGTGAGTTCAAGGCTTGGAGTAAGCATCGAAGAAGGTTCTTCTCAAGCTTTGAATATGGTATCAAATAGAAGGTTTGTTTTACAGAAATCTATAACACAATGCGTTTTCGGTCATCTAAAAAAGAAGAATTTTGAGAGTTATGAATATCTATCCTCAAATTCTGGTGATAAGACTTTTCTTGAAAGTCTTGATATCTCTATTAATATAATCTCTTATACATATGCTTATCCTAAATTCAATGATATATATAGATATAAGACTTTCAATGTCAAGGGAAAGAGATATGTCCAGCAATTCATAAAGAAGGATAATAGATATGTATATTATTCTAGGACAAGAGTATCATACGATTCAAATAAAAAACTGAATAAAACAATAAAAGAATATAAGATGGGTGAACTATAGATGAATAAATATTATAGAGATGAAACATTATGCGATAAATGTACAAGAAAAGCTGTCTATTTCTCTTCTGATAGGGATAAACTTTGTGAGGAGCATTATCAGAAATATAGAAGTCTTGAGATATATCTTCCAAAGATTACACCGATAGATAAGTTAGATAGATATAGGTGTGAAAATGTTTATTGAACTATTGCTTTTTGGATTTTCGATGAATGTTTATATATTCATCATGCTTTCAGAGGATTATAACAATAATATAGAGAATAATCTTTTTAAGGTATTTAAGCAGGATTTCAATCTTGATAAGCATTTTTTGATGAATAAGATGAAGATGTTTATGTATATATCATCTATGATGATGATGCTTTTATCTGCTATTCTAGTTATAAGGGGTGTTTTCTTTTGAATTTTAAAGATATATATCTTTATCTTAAAAAATTTATCATTGATGTGATAACTCCTGAGGGATGTAAAGGAGATAAGCCTATAATAATAGAATTTGATGATGATAGAATTATAATACCTTCATATATATCTATTGAATTAAGGTATATGATAGATCTTATGATATATGGATATGTATTCATAGCTATGTTATCATGGTTTTATAACTTCGGAGATAATCATTTTAAAGATCTCGCTTATTTATGGATTACAATCATAGGAGTATTTTTTGGATATACTTTTTTATTTGAATTTGCAATACATAAATATAAAGATAGGAAATTATCGAAAAGTTTAAATATTACTAAATTAAAATAAATATTGATAGTTATGGAGCTTTCCTCATCTCTAAAAAAGATGATCGTTGCTGCACTGTTGCCTATAATCGGTATCTCTCTTTATAATATCGGTTACACCAAGATGAATGATACTTTCGGTGCTGGTGACGATGCTTGGGCAGTACAGCTTTATTCAATTAGCTATGTGTTGTTTTTTGCACTAGCCCCTCTTGCTTTGATTTATTCAGCACTTAAAGCAAAGTGAGGATTGAATAGCTTTATACGATTCTCAATAGGGCGAAATGCCCTTTGGGTTTTAATAATGAAAAAGACATATATATTCATTTTATTGATTCTTCTTTTTTCTACTTTTGTCTTTGCTACAGAACTTAAACCTGTCGATACTCTTTCTGTAGATGAAATCTTGACTGTAGCAAATGCAGAAAACATTCTTAAAGAAAAATTTAATGCTGACAGACCTTATAAGGAACTCAAGGTAAAGGATTATGCAAAGATAGAATCTGAAGATGTATATAATATAGATCTTTCAGATGGAACAAATTTTGTTAAATTAAAAAGCTTAAAAAATCTTTCTTCTATAAATAAGATTGAAATAAAGAAAAATGATAAATATCATGCCGGATCAGATATTCTTACAATAAATGAGCCTAATATAGAAAATTCCTTCGTAATACTTGAAAAGTATCCTGACGCTATAGGTAAAGATGTATTGCTTCTTCATGCAGAAGATGATATAAATTTTGAGATATCAAATATATTCTATGAACAAAATGATACTCATATATGGTTCAATACTACAGATTATTCTTCATGGTCATCATCTTATTCATTTACTTTCTTTCCTGAAGTAGGAGATGTATTTGCAATATCTATGAACGATATAATATCAGGAGAGACTTCAAATACGAATGTAAAGGATAATGTATATGATGAATGTACTTCTACATTCAATGAGATAAATGGATATGTTACCGGAACAGGAACATATTCTGATTTTGAGACTGCAACTACAGATTCATGTTTTGAGATTGCAGATATATATTTTGAACGTGATTCTTCATTTTATGGAGATAATGATCTATATTATTCTATTGTTCCTGTTTCAGGTTATGCTACTTCAGATGAAATACTAGGTTCCGCAATAGAACTATATGAATCTTCATCGTATATAGGTGATTTTGGTGGATATGTAGATTATGATCCTGACTATGAACAACCTATTCCTCAAAGAGTTTCTGTATCATCAATAACATATTCAGGAGCAACACTTACAGGTAAAGTAGATTTCAATGATCTGAACCATTTTGATTATCAGTATTATTATGATGCTGATGGAGATAAATCATTCTCTTCGAGAGGAGAACTTAAAGCAAGATTTGAATATTCTACAGATTCAGGACTTGCAGGTTACTCTTACACTTCTTGGCAGTCTGTAACACATAATACTAATTTTAATGCAGTATTATCAACTCTATCTGATGATACAACATATTATTATAGGGTTGTTTTTGATGCGATAGATCCAACTACTAAATCATCTGCGTATTATGAATCTACTATAGGTTCGTTCACTACTCTTTCAGGAGATCCTTCTGTATCTGCTTTAGCTCCTAATCCTATAGCAGATACAACAGCAACTTTAAGAGGAGTAACAACTTTTAATTCATATTCTGGATCAATATATGGTGTGATAGGAATATCTGATACTTCAGGTTCAGGTTATGATATTCCTTCGACTCCATTTCCGGAAGTATTTGATGGAACAACTTTTACAAGAGATGTTACAGGATTAGACGCTTGTACTGATTATTATGTAAGAACATATATTTACTCTGATTCTTCTGGATCTTCAAGTCTTGGTTTTTCAGATGAATATAATTTTAAGACTTCAGGCTGTACTGGAGGAGAAGGAAATATAATATTCGAAGACACATTTGACAGATCAAATTCTGGAACTATCGGAAATGAATGGGCTGAATCAGAATTAGGTACTGGTTATTGTGAAATATTATCAAATGAATTACATTGTTATTCTTTAGATACTTCTAATTATGGAAGAATTGAGAGAAGTTTAAGTTATTCTGGAACAACAGTATCAAACCTTATTTTTGAATGGGATTATGAAGTTGATAATACTAATGCTGAAACGGTATTTAGATTATATACTGGAAGTAATATAATAGTTTACTTTTCAATATATCAGAATTATTTAAAATATTATGATGGTTCATGGAATAATTTAGTTTCGGCAAGTACAAGTACATTATATAATATAAAAATAAAAAATATCAATCTTGCATTGAATACATATACTATATCTATAGATGATACTGATTATGATAATATTCCATTTTATCAAGCAGATACAGGAAATCCTGATAAAGTATTGATAGGTAATCTTTATACTTCCACTTCTCAAAATTCATATTGGGATTATTTTAGATATTGTGATACAGAATGTATTGAGTCATCAGAACCACCAACAGTTTTATCTGATTCTGTTGATACAGAAGATATAACATATAATTCAGCTATACTTTCGGGTATAATATCAAATATGGGTGATTATGATGGATTTCCTGTATTCTTCAGATATAAGATGAACTCTACTTCTACTTGGACTGAAGATGTATGTGAAGATTATGCAACAGCTACAGGTTATTATTATTGCGAACTTACAGATCTAGATGATGATACTCTATATGATTGGCAGTTCTACGCTATTGTTGAAGATACAGAATATATATATTCTGCTATAAGGCAATTTACTACTGCAACCATAACTCCTCCAACAATCTCGACAGATACACCTATAAACATATCTCTTTCTAGTGCAACACTTCGTGCGACTATATCAGATTTTGGAGATTTTGATAGTCTTAATGGATATTTCAGATATAGAGAGACTGAAGGTATATGGTCAGATAATCTTAATTATCTGAATTATACTACAACTGGTCAGATTCAATATCTACTTACAGGGTTAGATACTGATACAGAATATGAATTTGCATTTTTTGCAGAAGGAAATTTCAAAGGAGTTAATATATATTCAGGAGGTTCGAGACTATTTAATACTACTAATTATATACCTCCTCAAGGAACAATATTGACACCTTCAGATTTTGATATTACAGAATCATCAATATCTGTATCAGGTATTATAGACACTCTTGGAAGTTTTGATAGTGTCATATTTTTCTATAGATACGCCTTGAATGGAACAGATATCTATTCAGAAAATCTATGTGAGTTTAATGCTACAAGTATAGGCTATCTTCAGGATTGCGATATTTCAGGTCTTACAAACGCTACAGCTTATGAGATCGTAATGTTTGCAGAATTCTACGTTGATGAATCAAATACTATCATAGCTGTAGATTCATCTATTATAACTACTGATGCAACTCCATCAGAATCTATAGAAGCAGGAGAATATGAATTATTTGAAGGATTTACTATTTATATCAATGATCCTTATCTATTCTCTTTGATGCTTATACAAGGTATTATACTTATATGTCTTTCATTCTCTATAGTATTAGGATTAAAGCAGGAAAATGAAGGTATAAATAGATTCTTTTTATATTTCATATTAGCTATGTCTATAGCTTCTATAATATATCTATATATCTTATCTCTTATTCCTATATGGCAACTTATAGTTACAATATTTGGAATTATAGGAATAGGGCTTTATGGAATATTATCAGCTTCGAGAGGTGGAGTATATGGTTAATGCTTTGATTTCATATGGTCTATCTTTTGGTATACCTCTGATAATATTAGGATTCGGAAGCATGATAAATGAGACTAAAGCAACAGGAATGATTTCATTTATAAGCCTGATATCATTTTTAGCATATTTTACACATACAGGAGATATTCCTTTCTGGATATTGATTGTGGTATTGGTAATATTATCAGCAATATTCGCATACCTATATAAAGGTATTATGGGTGGTGACTGATGGCAGAGACTGAGAATAAATTATTCATATACCTTGCAATATTCTATACTGTATTCTTTGGTCTTATGGGCCTTATACCTCAAGGAGATGTAGGTTATACTCTGGGAGATGAAGGTAACTCTTCAGGAGTTTTAGATACTGTTGCTGATTATTTAGAAGATTCAGGAACTTTCGGATCTTTTATATCTAATATTTTCTCAAATGTGTCAGGGCTTCCGGTAATAGTGAATACTATCATATTTGCACCTATTACAATAATAGCTGTATGGTGGTTAATAAAATTCATACTTAATTTTATTCCGTTTGTAGGTGGATAATATGAAAAAATATTACATTTTAGGAATTGCATTATTGATATTATCATTATCTGTTTTTGGACAATCTGCTAATAAACAGGTTTTCGAGACAGAATTTATATCAGAGAGTAAATTTTCTGTTTATGGAACATTATCAAATGATTATAATGAAGGAAACTTCTATATAGATGAAGGTGTATATTATCTTTATGCTATAACATCTGAATTACCTTTATACATAAATTTCAAATCAGGTATAGAAAGCGATACAGATATATATTACTGCAATAATAACATAAACGGGCTGAACCTTACTTCAGCAAATGGAACTGTATATGGTCATTGTCATATAGAAGGATTGAATAGTACAGGTCATTATCATTTTTTCATAAAGACAAGCGGTAATGATAACAATAAATATATACTTCAATCTATAGAAGTAAATCATTCAAGAATTCCTTTATTATCTATCATTTTATTGATTATCGGATCTATAATACTTATATATAGTCTATTCTCTAAAGATGGAATTGCAATGCTTCTTTCAAGCATATTATTCACATCTGCAAGTATAGATCTATGTATAGTATATAATTATGTATTAGGAAACTTAAGTTTTATACCCCCAATAGTGATGATAATGATTTCATTACTTCTTTTTGCTAATTTTATAAAAGAAAATATGTAGAGGACTAAGATGAAACTAAAATGTTTTATATTGCTTAAAAACAACACTATAATAAAACGGAGCGTAACAAATCCGTCTTTGAATTTCAATGTCAGATATCCTGTTGATGGAGAACAGCGAGAATTCACTTATAATTTTGACAGAAAACATATGTATTCTATAAAAAGGTTTTTAGGTACTGATAAAGTATGTTTCTATGAACATTCTAATCCTGACCCCTTAGATGCAAGTTTCAAGACTAAAGAATTAGAACTTAAAGATATTAATAGACTAGCAGAATCATCACTTATTGGTGATCTTATAAATTCTACAAAACAGAATAAAGAGAAATTTACTCTATATATGGTTCTTGGACTTGCTGCGATCGCAGGACTTGTATGTATTGTAGTCTTTGGGTGATATTGATGAGACTAGAATATAAAGATATTGAAAAACTTAATTCTGCTCCACCTATAACAGTAGATCGAAAACATATATTCGATATAGATAAGTTTATGTATTGGAATAACAGAAGTGAACATTTCAGCGAACTTATGACACAGACAAAAGATGATAAGAATAAATTCAAAGAAAACTTTTATCAAGCTATGCGATGTGAAATAGAGAAAAATAAGTATTTCAAGATATCAAGAAAAGAATTTTTATTACTATTGACTATGCTAAAATATCATAATCATATAAACAGCGAAAGAAAACTTTTCATGGATAAGAATGGAAGAGAGGTTAAAGAACATGATAGACGATCAACTATCTAATATCTCAGCTTTAGATAATTCTACAAATCCAAAAGAACTTTTCGATAAGAAGGATATAGAAGTAAAGACAGAACTTACAGCTGAGCAAGTTATGATAGTATCAAGGCTTAAGATACTGGGTAAGATATACAAAGAAAAGTATAAACTCGATTTCATAGATATCCTTTTGGATATTTTCTTACAGCTTCAGGTATCAAAAGATAGGGGTTCGCGAAAAGAATTCGTATCAAGTTTCCAATCAAAGAATGATGAAAAGATGGGTGGACTTATGGACAAGTTCAACTTTTCAGTAAATAGATGACAAAATGACTATAAGAAAAAATAATATAATAATTAAAACTCTGACATGGCTAAATATTTTAGTAACTTCGACATCAGCAGGTTTTGGAATGACTACAGCTTTGATAATATCTGGATTTAATCCTATATTCTCATTATATTATGGTATGATGCTTAGTGCTTCATGCGGAATATATATCTTTTCACTAGAAAAAGAAGTTAAATGATAATCGGTTATATTGGAACACGTGGAAGAGGTAAAACTCTTTCAATGGTTCGCGAGGCTTATGAACACTACAAGAAAGGTTATGAGGTATATTCAAATATAAAGCTTTCAAAAAAGTATTTTAAGCATTATAACCTTATTTCCTTGAAAGAGATAATCGAATGGGTTAAAGGAGATATACAGTTCAAGAAGGCTGTATTCCTGCTTGATGAAGTACATGTATACATAGATTCAAGATCAGGTATGAGCAAAAAGAACGTAATACTCTCATATTTTGTATTGCAGACACGAAAAAGGGATGTCAGAGTACTTTATACAACTCAATTCATAGATCAGGTAGATAAGCGTTTAAGACAGCCTACAGAAGTCATAGTGCAATGCAACAATGCTATGACAGGCACTAGATTCACAGCAGAACAGGAAGAGATATATCAAGTGAATAAAGTTCTAGTAAGAGATAATGGTGGTGGTTTTATAGACAGATTTTTAGCTAATGATTATTTTGATTATTATTCTACAGATGAGATTGTGAATCCTTTTAAGGAATGATAACCTTTGAATATTTATCTCTTTGTTTATATTTATCTGAAAGATTATTATACCATAATTATCCTGTTTTGTCTGCGACTATTCTATTTTTCATTTTTTATCATCTGTTTTTTCTTTAAGTTCTCTACAGCAACCATCGCATCCATGCAACATATAATTATCAGGTGACCAAACAGTATGACCTATACCATGCTCACAATACCATTCTATACGTCCATCAAATCGTTTTCCAAACTCTGAGACTGGACGATTAAATTTCTTTGCTATTGTCTCTTTATCCATTGTCTTTCACATCTCTTTGTTTATTAAAAATGCCAACTGCCAATATATGCCTTTCATGTGGTTTGCAACACTGATGGAAAACGACAGGTTGGCACTGCCAGAGTCCCAATATATTGGCTTTTTTGCAAGTCTTTCCCTACTGTCAGTCGCTTACTATTTAGTAAGTCCGCAACGCCACTCATATATGAGTATCATCTCTTTGTTTGTAATGATGGAAGGACACTACAAAGAGTGTCGCAACCCTAGTTTACATATCAAGACTTTAACCTGACACATTCCCTAGCAGTCCATCAATGAGTATTATTCGTTTTGACAATATTTGCAAAATGTAAGAAATGTAGTGAAGAAACATATATTCACCTAATTAAAGGTAACAAATTTTATTGTTATGGTTGTTCAGGATTACATAAAACGAATATATTTTAGTTCAGGATCTATGCCAAATAAAACCATTTGATTATGTTTTCTGCATAGCCTTCTAAAGTTCTTACATTGTTCATAAGTCCAATGTATTGGCTTAATCTTAGGCGGTAATTGATTATCAAACCAACAATCATTAACTTTAACATTCCATATCTTCATTAAGTCTAATTTTCTGATACAATCACAATAAGGAGTTTTCCAATTACTCAATACAAATATAGAAATTTCTTTTGGTTTGTAACCTGCTTTTTTGAGTATATCAACAGACTTTTTAATTACTTTTTGTAGATGGTAACCATAGTCCCAAGCAAATCTTATATTCTTAAATCTTGATTCTTTTAAGGCTATTGCGAGTTCTAAAGTTAAAAATCTATGATCAATACCGCAAATAAGTTCATAGTAAACAACCTTGCCATTTACTTTTCTAGTCCCAAGTTCTTTTATTATCTCAAGAGCATTAGGATAGCAAAGCAAATTCATATCCATAATTTTTACTTTGTTGCGATTAATTTCAGGTATTTCATATTGTATAATATCAGTAGGGCAATAACAATAAGCACAATTATTAGGACATCCGTCACCAAGTCTTATCCATTGTTCAGTTTCATTTGAAACATTGTATTTGCTACGATCATATACCATTTTAATCAATCATCTGATTTTTTATTCTCATGGTTTCTTCTGAAAAGTTCTTTAATATCTTCATCAGTCCAGCCATCTTTCAAAAGTTTCTCAATATCTAAAATATAAGTACCAGTTTTGAGTTTATCAATCTCTGAAAGTAATTTATCTATCTTATCCATTTTGACCTCTTAATTATTATCAGTTTGTTTCTTTTCACATTTAACATGACATGGTTTCCCATCAACTTTGTGTAGCGAATTCAACATTTTCTTTCCGCAAATATAACATATTTCTTTATCCATTGTCTTTCACATCTCTTTGTTTACTTAGTTTTTCTTGTTAATTCTTCTAAATCATTTAATGCGTCAATATATCCATTAATGTACTCTGATTTAGGATATTTTTTTTAGTTATTAATGCAGATTTGATTAATTTTTCAAAATCAACTTTTATTATTCTCATTTTTTACCAAAATATTTAGTTATAAAATCTACATAATCTTTTCTATGTAAAACTTCATTTTTAGAAAAATAATCATTTATCCCTTCAATCATCCCTTCAATCATATCAATATAAGGTTTTACCCTTTCAAGAATCTTCTTTACATTATCTTCCATTTTTAAGACACCCCAAACATACTATATTATAATTCAATTCACCTTTTATAGACTGAATAAAAGATGGCTTTGCAAGAACTTTTTTTATTTCTTTCTTTGAAAAATAACCTTACATGAAAAACATTGAACATATTCCTCTATGTCATTTAAAGTATTCATTTTAAGACCTCATATATTGAATTTATTGAATAAAATAAAGCAGATATAGTTGCTATATCTAATAATGAAAAAGATGCTAAAAACAGACTTAAAATAAGAAATAGACCTATAGAAGCTAAAAAAGGAAGGATAAAAATCCTGTATATTATTGAAATAGCTGAAATAAAGATTTTTATCCTTTCCTTAAATAGCTTAAAATTCAACTTACACACCCTATAGGAGAGGTATTACTGTATAGACAGTATCCTTTACAGTTGATCCAGTCTTCGCAACAGAAAATTCCTTAAGATCAGGATTTGCTGAAAGCTGAACATTCAACTGCTTTATGACTGACTTTGGAACTCTATATTCCTGATCATCAAATATAATATAATCATAGCTGAACTCATCAGGAGTACCTTCTCCTACTCTTTTTGTCTTCAAGTCCATATCTACAGACACTCTATCTAGATCAGAGATATTCATTGTCTTTGGTGCTACATATTCGTTTGCTGTTTGTTTGATGCTTACCATTTTTGTTTTCACCTTTGAATTTTACTTAATTTTACTTTATATAGACATTGAGGGCAAGTTGCATAAAATTTGCCTGATCCATTATATGACCATTCATATCCACAATGACTACATTTTTGTTTCATATTCATTTAGTAGGTAGTACTTATATTTAAACTTT
>ERZ795053.5734-NODE-5734-length-12691-cov-10.298354_pt1 | contig 12691 bp, 10 predicted proteins | sample MGYA00375137_ERZ795053 | MGnify/ENA primary metagenome ERZ795053 (study PRJEB30182, sample SAMN05720284) | activated sludge metagenome | isolation source: Anaerobic digester | place: Hong Kong | collected 2014-12-17 ... | reverse complement strand
GAGTTCATGTCGATCGAGGTGACGAAGGCCCCGGCGATGACCGGCGCGCCCTTGCGGATCAGCTGGCTGTAGGCGACCCCGGCCAGAACCTCGGCGAGAACCTGCGTCAGCGTGCCCGCGACCGTCACCGGCGCCATCGCGCCGCCGACGATGAAGGGCGAGATGATGGCGGCCTGGTTCGCCTTGGCATAGACCTCGAGCGCGCCCATCATGATGCCGTCGAAGGTGAGCGGCGAGTTGATGTTGATGAGCGAGGTCATCACGGTGCGCCCGTCAAGCCCGCCAAAGAGGATGTCGGACATCTCGACCGAATCCTGTGCGCGGACGGGTTCGGTGACGGACCCCATGTAGGGCTTGTCCGAAAGCGTCATGTGCGCCAGGAGCATGTCGAGGTGGCGCTTGTTCACCGGCACGTCGGTCGGTTCGCAGACCGTGCCGCCGGAATGGTGCAGCCACTTGGACATGTAGCCAAGCTTCACGAATTTCTGGAAATCCTCGATCGTCGCGTAGCGGCGGCCGCCCTCGTCGCGCACGAAGGGGGGGCCGTAGACCGGTGCCAGGACCAGCCCGCGCCCGCCGACGGTCACGTTGCGTTCGGGGTTGCGCGCATGCTGGACATAGGATGACGGGGCGGATTTGCACAATTCGCGCGCCAGTCCGCGCGGGATGCGCACGCGTTCGCCCTGAACATCGGCGCCGGCATCGCGCCAGCGATCGAGCGCGGCGGGATTCTCGACGAAATTCACGCCGATCTCTTCCAGCACCGTCTCGGCGTTGTATTCGATGATCTGGAGCGCTTCCTCGTTCAGGATCTCGAGGTTGGGGATGTTGCGCTCGATGAATTTCGCGCATTCGATCCGCACCGCGGTCCGCTCCGCCCTGCGGGCTGCCCCGCCACCCCGTGCACGCCGGCCCTCGCCCACGTCGCTCATGTCTGCCACTCCCAAGAGGTCGATTTGAGCTTGTTATTATCCTGTCGCCCGGCGCGCAGGCTGCGGATTGCGGCACCTGAGAGGAGAAAACGACATTCGCAGTGAACGATCACGACATCGGCAGGACTCAGGTGACGACATCGGGTGCCGGTCGCCCGGTAATACGGCGGATTCCGGCGATCTCCTCGGCGGCGGCGGCGACGCTTGACAGCGCGGTCTGAACGTCGCCCCCGGCGCTCGTGTCATGGCGCTCAAGGTAAAGGCGCAGCGTCGCGCCCTCGGTCCCGGTCCCCGACAGGCGCAGGACGAACCGCGCCTCGCCCGACAGGCAGACCCGCAACCCCTGCCCCATCGAAACCGACCCGTCCACGGGATCGACATAGGAAAAATCGTCTGCCGCCGTCACGGTCAGTCCCGCGGCCTTGTGCCCGCGAAGCGTCGCAAGCTGGCCCCGAAGCCCGGCGATGACCGCATCGGCCACCTCTTGCGGCAGCGCCTCGTAGTCGTGGCGCGAATACCAGGTACGGCCGAAGCGGCGCCAGTGATCGTCAAGGATCGCCGCGACGCCCTCGCCCCGCACGGCCAGGATGTTCAGCCACAGAAGGACGGCCCAAAGCCCGTCCTTCTCGCGGACATGGTCCGACCCCGCGCCAAAGCTTTCCTCGCCGCAAAGCGTTGCACGGCCCGCGTCCAGAAGGTTGCCGAAGAACTTCCAGCCGGTCGGCGTCTCATGGCATTCGATACCAAGCGCCGAGGCCACACGGTCCGCGGCAGAGGATGTCGGCATCGATCGCGCCACGCCCTTCAGCCCGCCGGCATAGGCGGGCGCCAGATGGGCGTTGGCGGCAAGGACGGCGAAGCTGTCCGACGGGCTGACGTAAAGCGCGGGCCCGAGGATCATGTGGCGGTCCCCGTCGCCGTCCGAGGCGGCGGCGAAATCCGGCGCGCCCGGCGCCTCCATCAGCGCGATCAGCTCCGCCGCCCAGGTCGGGTTCGGGTCGGGGTGAAGCCCGCCGAAATCCGGCAGCGGCACCGCGTTCACCACCGATCCGGGCGCGGCGCCCAGCCTGCGTTCGAGGATTTCGGTCGCATAGGGGCCGGTGATGGCGTTCATCGCGTCGAACCGGATACGGAACCCGCCCGCGAAAAGCGCGCGGATCGCGTCGAAATCGAAAAGCCCGGCCATCAGGTCGGCATAGTCGGCGACGGGATCGACCACCTCGACCGTCATCTGGCCAAGCGTCGTCGTGCCGGTCGCGCTCAGGTCGATGTCGCCGGCATCCAGCGTTCTGTAGCTGTCCACCGTGCGGCTGCGGGCGTGGATCGCCTCGGTCACCGCCTCGGGCGCGGGGCCGCCGTTCGCGAGGTTCAGCTTGACGCCGAAGTCGCCGTCGGGGCCACCGGGATTGTGGCTGGCCGACAGGACGATCCCGAAATCAGCCCCCCTGAGCCGGATCAGATGCGAGGCCGCGGGCGTGGACAGAAGCGCGCCCTGCCCGACGATGGCGCGCGTCGCGCCGTTGGCGGCGGCCATCCGCAGGATCGTCTGCGCGGCCTCGAGTGCGAAGAAACGGCCGTCGCCGCCCAGGACCATCGTCCGCCCCGCGATGCCCCCCATCGCGTCGAAGCTCGCCTGCACATAGGCTTCCAGATAGCCGGGCTGGCGAAAGACCGATGTCTTCTTGCGCAGGCCGGAGGTTCCGGGCCTTTGGCCATCAAAGGGGCGGACGGGACATTGGACGACTTCGGGCACCATTCACCTCGGCGTAGCGGGACAAGCCAAGACTGGATAGCAGAAAATCTGCCACCCGCCAGCGCCAAGCTGCGCCCGGTTCAGCCCAAGGCGTAGCCAGCACCGCGCACGGTGCGCAGCGGATCGCCCCCGCCGTGGACGCAAAGCGCCTTTCGCAACCGCCCCACATGGACATCGACGGTGCGGGTATCGACATAGATGTCGCGCCCCCAGACCCGGTCCAGCAACTGTTCGCGGCTGAAGACCCGACCCGGCCGTTCGAGAAAGGTCGACAGAAGCCGGAATTCCGTCGGGCCAAGCTTGACCAGCTTGCCGTCGCGCGTCACCCGGTGCGTTTCGGCGTCCAGCGTGATGTCGCCGTACTCCAGCACCTCGCCCTGGGTGGCCGGGCGCGACCGGCGCAGCTGCGTGCGGATCCGCGCCATCAGTTCCATCACCGAATAGGGCTTGACCACATAGTCGTCCGCCCCGGTTTCAAGGCCCCGCACGCGGTCGAATTCCTCCGACCGGGCCGACAGCATGATGATCGGCACCGCCTTCGTCTCGGACCGGGCGCGCAGGCGGCGGCAGACCTCGATCCCCGAGACATTGGGCATCATCCAGTCCAGCACCACGATGTCGGGCATCTCCTCGGAAATCATCGTCATCGCCTCTTCCCCGTCGCGGGCGATGCGCACGCGAAAGCCCTCCGCCTCCAGGTTGTAGGCAAGGATCTCGCGCTGCGCGGCCTCATCCTCGACCACAAGGACATTTGGCGCGGGCAGGCTCATGCGGCCCCTCCCTCGACGCCGATGGTGGTCACGCTTTCGGATTTCGGGCGGTCCTCGTCGGGCAGCACGCCGGTGACGAGGTAGATGACCTGTTCGGCGATGGTCGTGGCGTGATCGCCCATCCGTTCCACGTTCTTGGCGATGAAATGCAGATGCATGCAGGGCGTGATGTTGCGCGGGTCTTCCATCATGTGGGTCAGGAATTCGCGGAAAAGCGCGTTGTACATCTGGTCGACCTCCCGGTCGCGGTTCAGGACGTCGCGCGCCAGGTCGGCGTCGCGCTGCACATGGGCGTCCAGCGCGTCCGACAGCATCGAGACGACCGCCTTGGCCATGCGACGCAACGACCCGCCGGCGCTGCCGATCGTCGGCATCTTGCCAAGAACGACGGTCCGCTTGGCCATGTTCTTGGCGTAGTCGCCGATCCGTTCGAGGCTGCCGGCGATCTTCATGACCGAAAGGACCATCCGCAGGTCCGTCGCCGCGGGCGAGCGCAGCGCGATCAGTCGCGCCACCTCTTCGTTGATGCGTTCCTCGAGCGCGTCGATCGCCTTGTCGCCCTGCCGGACCTTTTCGGCCAGGTCGTCATCGCGCCCCTCAAGCGCGCTTGCGGCTTCGAGGATCGCGGTTTCCACCAGCCCGCCCATCTTCATCAGCTGCGCCTGGATCGCCTCCAGGTCGCGGTCGAAGGCGCGAAGGATGTGTTGTTCGGTCATTGCGTGCTCCTCAGCCGATCCGGCCGGAAATGTAGCTTTCCGTCCTGGGATCGCGCGGCGTGGTGAAGATCTGGCCCGTCTCGCCGTATTCCACCAGATTGCCGAGGTGGAAGAAAGCGGTTCTCTGGCTGACGCGGGCGGCCTGCTGCATCGAATGGGTGACGATCACCACCGAAAAGTTGGCGCGCAACTCGTCGATCAGTTCCTCCACCTGCGCGGTGGCGATCGGGTCGAGCGCCGAACAGGGTTCGTCCATCAGCAAGACCTCGGGCGAGGTCGCGATGGCGCGCGCGATGCAAAGCCGCTGCTGCTGGCCGCCCGAAAGCCCGGTGCCCGGCGCGTGCAGCCTGTCCTTCACCTCGTTCCAGAGCGCGGCGCGGCGCAGGGACTGTTCGACGACGCCGTCAAGTTCCGCCTTGTTGCGGGTCAGCCCGTGGATGCGCGGCCCGTAGGCCACGTTGTCGTAGATCGACTTCGGAAACGGGTTGGGTTTCTGGAACACCATGCCCACCTTGGCGCGCAGTTGAACAGGGTCCACCCGGCGGTCGTAGATGTCTTCGCCGTCAAGCGTGATCGTGCCCTCGACGCGGCAGACGGGGATCGTGTCGTTCATCCGGTTCAGGCAGCGCAGGAAGGTGGACTTGCCGCAGCCCGACGGGCCGATGAACGCTGTCACCGTGCGGTCGAGGATATCCACGTCCACGTCGCGCAGGGCGTGGGTGTCGCCGTAAAAGACCTGCACCCCGCGGGCCATGATCTTCGTCGTGCCCGCGTCCAGCGCGCGTTCGGTCAGTCGCATGTCGTCCATATCGCTCATTGGTCCTACCAGCGCCGTTCGAAGCGGCGGCGCAGCACGATGGCTGCCATGTTCATTGCAAGAAGGAAGACCATCAGCACGATGATCGCCCCCGACGCCCGTTCGACAAAGGCCGGATCGGCGCGCTGGGTCCAGTTGTACACCTGCACGGGCAGTGCCGTCGCCGGATCGAAAAGCCCGCCCGGATAGTCGCGCACGAAGGCCACCATCCCGATCAGCAGAAGCGGCGCGGTTTCGCCAAGCGCCTGCGCCAGGCCGATGATCATCCCCGTCAGGATGCCCGGCGCGGCAAGGGGCAGGACGTGATGGAAGATCGCCTGCATCTTCGACGCGCCGATCCCGAGCGCCGCGTCGCGGATCGACGGTGGCACCGCCCTGAGTGCGGCACGGGTGGAGATGATGACGGTCGGCAGCGTCATCAGCGTCAGCACCAGCCCGCCGACGACCGGCGCGGATTGCGGCAGATGCGCGAAGTTGATGAAGATCGCCAGGCCAAGGATGCCGAAGACGATCGACGGCACCGCTGCCAGGTTCGAGATGTTGACCTCGATCAGGTCGGTGAAGCGGTTCTTCGGCGCGAATTCCTCAAGATAGATCGACGCCGCGACGCCGATCGGCAGCGACAGGAAGAGAACGACCAGCATCATGTAGGCCGACCCGAGGATCGCAATGCCCATCCCCGCCGCCTCGGGGCGCAGTTCCGATGCGTCGGGCCCGGTGATGAAACCCGCGTTGAAGGACTTCGCAAGGATGCCCCTTGCGACCAGCGCATCGGCAAGCTCAAGCTGGCGGGGCGATACGTTGCTGTCGCGTTCGGCGCTGTCCATCGTGACACGGCCCTTGAGGTAGCCGTCGATCCGCCCGTTGGCGAGCACCTTGAAGGCCACCGTCTGCCCGACAAGCGCGGGATCGGCAAGGACACGGTTGCGCACCAGGGCCGCCGCCTCCTTCGAGATCATGTCGGACACATCCTTGTCGGTCAGCCCCTCGACGACGATCCCCTCGGCGGCGATGGTCGCCTTCAGCGCGGCATCGACGATCTTGCCGTAGCCGATTGTCGTGACCTTCTTCATCGCCTCGGGGTCGCGGGCGCCGGACTTGTCGAGAACCTTTTCGTCCAGGTGGACCTCCAGGGTCAGGAAGCTTTGGCGAAACGACCCCAGGCCGTTCGCGAGGACCGACCCCATCAGGACGACCAGCGCGGCAAGCCCGATGGCGATGGCGATGCGGCCGTAAAGGCGGAACCGCGCCTCTGCGGCGTTGCGCCGGCGGGTGCGGGTGTCGGGCGTCATGAGCGACGCGCGGATGCCGGGACGGATCGCGGAGGCGTCGGTCATTCGTACTGTTCCCTGTATTTGCGCACGACATAAAGCGCGACGATGTTGAGCCCGAGGGTAAAGACGAAAAGCGCCATCCCCAGCGCGAAGGCCACCAGCGTCTCGGGCGAGGCGAATTCGGTGTCGCCGGTCAGCTGGCTGACGATCTTGACGGTGATCGTTGTCATCGCCTCGAACGGGTTGAGGTCAAGCTTGGCCGCCGCGCCCGCCCCCATCACGACGATCATGGTTTCGCCTATGGCGCGGCTGGCAGCCAGAAGGACCGCGCCGACGATCCCCGGCAGGGCGGCGGGCAGGATCACCTGGCGCACCGTCTCCGACTGGGTCGCGCCAAGCCCGTAGGACCCGTCGCGCAGCGACTGCGGCACCGCGTTGATGATGTCGTCGCTGAGCGAGGAGACGAAGGGGATCAGCATGATGCCCATCACGAGCCCCGCCGTCATCACCGAGGACGACCCCGACCCGAGCCCCAGCGGCTGGGCAAACCAGTCACGCAGGAACGGGCCGACGGTGACCAGCGCGAAAAGGCCGTAGACGATGGTCGGGATCCCGGCCAGCACCTCGATCGCGGGCTTTGCCAGCGCGCGCAGCCGGCGCGAGGCGTATTCGGAAAGATAGATCGCGCTCAGCAGCCCCACCGGGACGGCAAAGAGAAGCGCCACGAAGGAGACGTAGAGCGTCCCCCACAGAAGCGGCCAGATGCCAAGGTCGGACCCGCCGCGGAACTGCGGATTCCAGGTCAGGCTGAAAAGGAAATCCCGCGCCGGGTAAAGCCGGAAGAAATGGATGGATTCGATCAGGAGGGAGGCGACGATCCCGACCGTGGTCAGCACCGCGACCAGCGACGAGGCGATGAACAGGAGGAGCACGAACCCTTCGGAGACGTTGCGCGCGCGATAGTCGGTGCCGATCCGGCGCAGCGCGAAGACGAGCCCCGCCAGCGCCGCCGCGATGGTCGCGGCCGCCATGGCCAGCGACAGGCCGTGCGTCGCGTGGCGGTAGTCGCGCGCCGCCTCGAAGACACCTTCGCCCACCTCGCCCGCCAGTGCCACGCCGACCCCGCCAAGCCGCGCCTTCAGGTCGGAATCCGCCGCGCCCGTCGCGGCCAGGTCGTCCTCGGTCATGCCCCCGGAAGCGACCAGCAGGTCAAGCCCCTCGGCCACCCGCCGCACATCGGCCAGGACAAGGTCCAACGACCCGCCTTCGGGGATGTCGGCGACGGCGATCATCGCGCCGGCGCGGTGGTCCAGATAGAGCGGCTGCAACACCAGCCAGAGGCCCAGCAGCACAAGCGCCGGCACCGCCGAGAACAGCAGCACCGATTGCCCGTGGTAGCCGGTCAGCGAATGAAGCTTGCGGGTATCGCCCCCGGCCGCGGCCCGCGCCCGCCGGACGCCAAGCGCATAGCCCGCCGCGCCGATCGCAAGGATGATGAAAAGCAGGACGCTGACGGTCATGGCGGTTCCGGGTCAGGGGAACGGGCGGCGTCTGTGCCGCCGCCCGTCCGGTTTCCGTATCAGTTCAGCGGACCCATCGGTGTGCCCGCGGCAACCATCGCCTGCGTCTGGGCGAGCTCCGGGTCGGAGACCAGACCATAGGCGGCCAGCGGTCCGTCGGGGCCGGCCATGTCGTCGGAGACGAAGAAGTCGATGTATTCCTGCAGGCCGGGGATCACGCCCAGATGCGCCGTCTTGACGTAGAAGAAAAGCGGACGTGACACCGGGTAGTCGCCGGTCGAGATCGTCTCGACGCTCGGGACCACGCCGTCCATCGTCGCGACGCGCAGCTTCTCGGTGTTGTTTTGATAGAACGACAGGCCGAAGACGCCGATGGCGTTCTTGTTGGCGTCGATGCGCGACAGCGTCTCGGTGTAGTCACCGTCGATATCGACCGACGCGCCGTCGGTGCGCAGGCTCAGACAGGCTTTCTTGCCGTCGTCCTCGCCCTTTGCGGCCACCAGCGCCTCTTCCGCGCCGGTCGACTTGCAGCCGGCTTCCAGAACCTTCACGTCGAAGACCTCGCGGGTGCCGTGCTTGGTGCCCGGGATGAAGGCCGGGATGTCCTGCGCCGGAAGCGCGGGGTTCACGTCGGCCCAGGTCTTGTTCGGGTTGGCGACCAGCGCGCCGTCCTTGACCACCTCGGCGGCCAGGGCGTTGTACCAGTCGGCCGGGGTAAAGGCGAATTCCGCGCCGTTCACATCCGAGGCGAAGACGATCCCGTCATAGCCGATGCGCACTTCCATGATATCGTTCACACCGTTCTGGGCGCAAAGGTCGATGTCGGACTGCTTGATCCGCGAGGAGGAATTGGCGATGTCGATCGTGCTCTCGCCCACGCCCTCGCAAAGTTTCTTGCGGCCGGCGCCCGAACCGCCGCCTTCCACGACCGGGGTCGGGAAGTCGAAGTTCTCGCCGAAGGCCTCTGCGACGATGGTCGCATAGGGCAGCACGGTCGAGGAACCGGCGATCTGGATCTGGTCGCGCGCTTCGGCGGCGCCGGCAGCGGCGGCAAGCGCGATGGCGGAAACGGCAAGTCTGGTGGCGTTCATGGCACACTCCGTGTCAGGTCGGTTTCAGCCGCCCCTCTGGCGACCTCGCCGGCTGTCTATCGGCCGAGTGCAATGGTTTTGTGATGCGAGTGTAACATCTGCATGACAATCGCGGCCCGAACGTCGGCGGGCCCCGGCGCGCCGCCTTATCCGGCCGCGAGCGGCAGGATCACACTGAAGGTGCTGCCCCGGCCGATCTCGCTTTCGATGCGCAGGCGCCCGCGGTGGCGGGCCACGATGTGCTTGACGATGGCAAGGCCAAGCCCGGTTCCGCCCTGCGACCGGCTGCGGTGGGTGTCCACGCGGTAGAAGCGTTCGGTCAGGCGTGGCAGGTGCATCGCGTCGATCCCCTCGCCCTGGTCGATGACATCCACCTGCACGGCCGCCCCTTTCAGGACCGGTTCGCGATCGATCCGCGTCAGGCGCAGCGTTACCGTCTTGCCCGCGCCGCCGTATTTCACCGCGTTCTCGATCAGGTTGAGAAAGACCTGAAGCAACTGGTCCGAATCGCCCCGGACCGGCACGTCGCCCGCTACCCCTTCGGTCTCAAGCGTCACGCCGGAAGCCCCCGCCAGCGCCGATTGCGTCAGGATCGCGCGGCGCAGAAGTGCGGCAAGATCGACCGTCTCGGACGGGCGGCGGCGCTCCTCGGCCTGGACGCGCGACAGCGACAGCAGATCGCTGACGAGCCGCATCATTCGCCCTGCCTCGCTTTCCATGACGGCAAGGAACCGGTCACGGGCGGCGGCATCGTCGCGCGCCGGGCCCTTCAGCGTCTCGATGAAGCCGATCAGCGCTGTCAGCGGGGTTCGAAGCTCGTGGCTGACATTGGCCACGAAGTCGCGCCGGATCGCCTCGGCCTGTTCCAGGGCCGAAAGATCCTCGAACGCGGCCAGCGCCCCGTTGCCCTGCCCGATCCTGACCGGAGAGATGTGGACGCTCAGCCCCCCTTCCTCGGACCGGCCGGGCAGCGTCGCGCGGGTCTGGGCGGGTTCGCCCTGCGCCAGAACCCGGGCCAGCGCATCCAGAAAGGCGGGATGGCGCAGGACCGCCGCGCCCAGCCGATCCTCGACGGCGCCACCGAAAAGCGCGCGTGCCGGCGCGTTCGCGGCCAGGATCCGTTCGTCGGAATCGATCAGCATCAGCGCCATCGGCACGGCGGCCAGTGCTTCCTGCCAGTCGCGGCTGTCCATCACGCCTCCTCGATTCCGGGCGTTGCAAACCTGCGTCAGCGCGGGCGCGAAGTAAACATTCGTAAGTTTGACCGAACGATTTCGCCTTGGCAAAAAACAACCTCTGGGTGTAGGCGTTATGATCATATCTCGTCAGGCACGTCCGCCGCGGGTCAATCCGAAGTTCAGTGAGCCTTGAACATGTGTGCTGAAAACTCCGCAGCCGCGACGAAAAGCCCGTCGGTGCGCGCGGGGGACCGGATCCTGGCAATCGATTGCCTGCCGACATTGGCCACAAGTATCGAGGCCATCGGATTCGGTCCGCTTGTCCATGCGCGCCACGATCACCTGGACGCCCGGCTTCTGGCCAAGGTCATGCCCGACCTGATCGTCGCGCCGCTTCTGGCGCCCGGCTTCGACGCCATCGAGTTGAGCGAAACGCTCCATCGCCTTGGTTTTCGTGGAAGATTCGTGGTCTTCGCACCCAGCCTGCCGAATGCCCGGACCGTCACGGCGGAACTGCGCGCGCATTGCCCCGCACTCACCATCGACCTGATCCAGATCGACGCGCCCTGACCGCGCCGCCCCGGTCTAGCCGGCGGCGGCCTTCGCTGCCGCGACCCCGGCGGTGAAATCGCGCTTCAGCAGGCCGATGTCCTCGACCCCGACCGAGACGCGGAAGAAGCCTTCGGTGATGCCAAGCGCCGCGCGTCCCTCGGGCGAAAGCGCCCGGTGCGAGGACGAGGCGGAATGCGACAGGATCGTCGCGATGTCGCCCAGCGTCGGGGCAAAGGGGACATCGGCCATCGCGCGGGTCAGCGCATTGGCCCCCGCCCTGCCCCCCTCGACCTCGAAGGACAGCATGTTGCCGCCGCGCGCGCCAAGGATCGACACGGCGCGGTTGTGGTCGGGATGATCGGGGCGCAGCGGATAAAGGACGCGCCTGACCCCCGGCAGCCCGGCCAGATGGTCGGCCAGCGCCGCCGCGTTTTCCTCTGCCCGGTCGTAGCGCAGATGAAAGCTCATGAGCCCGCGTTCGGCCAGCCAGCAGTCGAAGGGGCTGGGCGTCAGGCCTGTCGTCACCGCGAAATCGTAGATCGCCTTGCGCAGCGCGGGATCCTTCGCCGCGACATAGCCGAGCGTCACGTCCGAATGGCCCGCCAGAAGCTTCGTCACCGAATGGATGACGATGTCGGCCCCGTGTTCGAAAGGCCGGAAGGCGCGCGGGGTGGAAAAGGTGCTGTCCACCGCCAGAAGGATGCCGCGGTCGCGGCAAAGGGCGGCGATGCCGGGGATGTCGGCGACCCGAAGCGTCGGGTTGGAGACCAGTTCCACCAGCACCATCCGCGTCTCGGGGCGGATCGCCCGGGCGAAGGCGGCCGCGTCGGTCGGATCGGCGAGCGAGGTGGCGATGCCGAAGCGCGGCAGATCGGTGCCCATCAGCCGCAGCGAGCGGCCGTAAAGCTGATCGCCGCCCAGCACATGATCGCCCGCCTTCAGGCACCCCAGCAGCGCCGCCGTCACCGCCGCCATGCCCGACCCAAGGATCAGCCCGCCGGTTGCGCCTTCCAGCGCGTCGATCTTGGCGGCCAGAACCTCGGCGTTCGGATGGCCCTCGCGCGCATAGGTGTAGCCCTTCACCCGGCCTTCGTACTGCGCGTCAAGCTCATCGGGGCAGTCGGACGCGTAGACGACAGAGGGCATGATCGGGGTAACCACCGGGCGGCTGATGCTGACCGGCAGGGGCGTGCGGCGAACAAGGTTTTCGGGAATGTCGGAACGGTCGGGCATGGGCGGGTCTCCTTCGCGCCCTGCTTGGCATGTCGCCGCCCATCCCTCAAGTGGCGGGCTTCAGGTCGCGCTGATAAATCCAGTCATGGTCGGGATGGTTCGCGAACCGCCATTTGCGCAGCGGGCCGGCCATGACGTTCAGGTAATACATCTCGTAGCCATAGGGCACGCCGCAGGGATGATGGCCCTTCGGGACCAGGACGACATCGTGGTTCGAAACCGCGATCGTCTCATCAAGGCTGCCGTCCTCGGTAAAGACCCGCTGGATGCCGTAGCCCTGTGCCGGGTTCAGCCGGTGGTAGTAGGTTTCCTCAAGATAGGTCATCCGGGGGAAATCGTCCTCGTCATGGCGGTGGGGCGGATAGGACGACCAGTTGCCCTGCGGGGTGAACACCTCGGTCACCAGAAGGCTGTCGGCGTAATCCTCGTTCTCCATCGCGATGTTGTTGATGAAGCGCGTGTTGGCGCCGATGCCGCGCTGGGTCAGGGTGATGCCCTCGGGACCGATCCGGCGCGCGGGGTGGCCGCCCCTGCCCGGCGCGGTGCAGACCGCAATCGTGCAGTCGGTCGCCGCCACTGCCCGCCAGTCGCTGCCGTTCGGGACGTAAAGGCAATGCGGCGGGGTCTTCTCGAAGACATCCATCCGGTCGCCCAGAATGCCCCAGTCCTGCCCGGCGGCCGTCACCTGGGCCTTGCCCTCGACCATCACCAGGATCGCCTCGTGCCCGCCTGTCGCCTCGGTCGCGACCTCGCCCGCCTTCAGCCGGTAAAGGCCGAAGCCGACATGGCCCCAGCCCGCATTCGCGGGCGTGACGTCGTGGACCTTCCCTTCCGCCCCCAAGGGGCGGCGCAGCA
>ERZ795053.5732-NODE-5732-length-12693-cov-20.115841_pt1 | contig 12693 bp, 11 predicted proteins | sample MGYA00375137_ERZ795053 | MGnify/ENA primary metagenome ERZ795053 (study PRJEB30182, sample SAMN05720284) | activated sludge metagenome | isolation source: Anaerobic digester | place: Hong Kong | collected 2014-12-17 ... | reverse complement strand
GTGCCCCTTTGTGCTCTTTGCGTCTTTGTGGCGAGGCTTTTTCCCTTTGGTAGGGCTTTTTCAGCCGGCGAGTGTGTAGAGTTCGGGGCGGCGGTCTTCGAAGACGGGGATGCGTTGGCGCACGGTGTCGACGAGCGCCAGGTCCACGCGCACGGTGAGCAGCGCCGCGGTTTCGCCCGCCTCGACGAGCGCCTCGCCCCACGGGTCGATGACGGCCGACGCGCCGAAGAAGGTGGCGGCCCCCGTCGTGCCGATGCGGTTGCACGCGGCCACGAAGCACTGGTTCTCGATGGCCCGCGCGCGCAGCAGGGTCTGCCAGTGCGCGCGGCGCGGGTGGGGCCACTCGGCCGGGATGAGCATGAGGCGGGCGCCGGCCAGCGCGTAGCCGCGGAAGAGTTCGGGGAAGCGCAGGTCGTAGCAGATGGCCAGCCCCGTCTTGCCCCACGGCAGGTCGAGGATGACGCTCTCCTCGCCGGGGGCCAGGTACTTCTCCTCGTCCATGAGGCGGAAGAGATGCATCTTGCGGTAGGCGCCGGCCAGCGTGCCGTCGGGGCCGTAGACAGCCAGGCAGTTGAAGAAGCGGCCCTCACGCGCCTCCAGCAGCGAGCCGGCCACGTAGAGCCCGTGATCGGCGGCCATCTGCGCGACGCGGCCGAACCAGCCGCCATCGGCCGGCGTGTGCGCCAGCGGGCCGGCCAGCGCCGCGGCCTGGTCGAGCGCATAGGCGGTGCTCCACAGCTCGGGCAGGATCACCAGGTCGCTGCCGCGGCGGGCGGCCTCGGCGACCTGCATGGCGGCTTGGGCGAAATTGGTCTCAGGGTCGGCGATGCGGCAGTCGATCTGGGCGAGCGAGATGGTTACTTCGGTCGTCATGGGCGGGCCTCAGCTCCGGAAAATGGTTCAGTCGTCGGGATCGGGCAGCACTTCGATGGTGGCGCCGGGCGCGGGCTGCGTGTATTCGCCCAGCGCGCCGCGTGCGGACGGGAGCGGCGCGGCGCCGGACGCTTTGCCGGGCTGCGGCTGTGCGCGCTTTGCCGGCCGTGCGGCGTTGACCTCCATGCGCTCGGGGCGCGTGCGGCGCCCGCCGCGGATGGCGACGACGATGCCGGCCAGCACGAGCAGCAGCGGCCACCAGCGCAGCAGCGGCGACGTTTCGCTGCCCTCCGGCGCGGCGATGAGCGCGGCGAAGACGATCAACACGCCGCCCGGAATCACCGCCCACCACTGGCGGCGGTGGAGCAGGAAGAGCAAGAAGAAGACGGCGCCCAGCCCGCCAAAGAGGAGCAGCGCCAGCATGTTGATGCTGGGAATCCACGCGCTCACGCCGATGACCAGCCCCAGCACGAGCAGAAAGCCGCCGGGGATGAGCGCCCACCAGCGGCTGCCGCGGTCGAGCAGATAGACGTGGGTGAAGGCAAGCGCCAGCCCGAAGAAGACGGTGGCGCCGAGCCAGCGCTGGTCGACCGCCAGCGTGCTCATCACCAGCACGGCGGCCAGCCCCAGCAGCGTCCAGCCGGGGATGACGCGCCACCAGTCCGCCGGGGTGCGGGCAAAGGTGCCAAAGAAGATGATGGCGGCGAGGACAAAAGCGCCGGCCAGGATGTACTGGACGAGCGGCGAGTAGGGCGCCAGCAGGCCGAACTCGAAGAGCAGCAGCAACACGCCGCTGCCCATGAGCAGCACGCCCCACCCAACGGAGCGCAGACGCGGATCAGACATCGTCAGCCTGCGGCCACTGCACTACGGCGCCACGGGCAGCGTCGCGATGTCGACGCTCAGGTCGGCAGTGTCGGCCAGAATCCATCCGGTCGTCCCGTCCGCCAACTGAACCTGGAGCCACAGGTTGTCGGCGCTGCGGGCGGTGGCGGTCAGTTCAGTGCCCAGCGCCAGCGTTTCCAGCGGCTCGGCGTCGTTCGAGGGCTGCGGCCGTGCGTTGGAGCCGAGCAGCGTGTTGATCGTGGCGGTCGCGGCGCCGTCGGTGGCGGCAGGCGTCGTCGCCGCGGCGGGCGTCTCTTCGCCCACCACCGGCGCGCTGTCGATGTTCGACGACACGTTGACGGCTGAGCGGAAGACCCACGCGCGCTGGTTGTCGGGCAGGGTCACCTGCACCCATTCGTCGTCGGCGGAGCGTCCTACGGCAGGCAGCACCGCGCCATTGGGTACGATGCCGACCACGGCACCTTCCAGCGACGGGGTCGTGCGTGCGTTGAGGCCGAGCGTGTCGGAGATGGCGATGGCCGGGCCGCCCAGCGGCAGCGTGTTCGTGTAGGGTGCGGGCGGCGCGATCGGGTTGATTTCCAGCGTATAGCCGGGGCCGTCGGTGGCCGGTGTGGGCGTGACATCCAGGCTGAAGTCGGGCGGCGGCGGCGTCCCATTGATAAGGAGGAGCGCCGGCTGTACGGGCAGCGCCGTCAGATCGCCCGTGGCGGTGACGAGGCTGGCGAGAATCCAGCCCTGCGTGCCGTCGGCCAACGTCACCAGCAGCCAGTCGCCGGCGGGAGTGCGCCCGGTGGCGGTCATGGCGGTATTGAGCAGCACCTGGCTGACGAGCTGCGATTCGGGCGCGGGCTCAAGGCGCACGCTGCCGCCCGGGTCGGCGCTGACGGTGACGGGGACAGTAATCGCCTCCGTGGTGGGCGCGTCGGGCGGCGTTGTGGGCTCGCCGTCGGGGACGACAGGAGCGAGGCCGAGCGCGGCGCGGCGTGCGTTCCACGCCTCCAGCGTGACCTGGTCGCCGACGCCGATGTTCATGAACTCAGACGAGACATAGGCCACCTGCTCGTCGGAGAGAATGACTTGCAGCCAGTCGCCCTCGGTGCCGGCCAGCGTCGTCTGTTCGCCGTTGTTGAGCAGGCGCACGATCTCGGAGTCGGTCGACGGCGCGCGGCGTGCGTTAACGCCCGCCTCCTCATTGACCGAGGCAATGCGCATGGTAATCAAAGCCGGTGGCGGGGTCGGCTCGGGCGTGGCTGTGGGCGGCTCGGGCGTGGCCGTGGGTTCGACGGTGGGCGTCTCCGCGACGACCGCCACGGGCGGAGCCTCTTCGGTCGCCACAGTCGGCTCGGCGGTCGGCGTCTCGGCCGCGGCGCCCATTGAAAGCGGGCCGAGCTGAATGTCGCCCAGGCCAAAGCGGTTGAGCGAAACAAAGCCGACATAGCCGAGCGCCACCAGCAGCGCGACGATCACGATCGACGGCAGCACCCAGTTGCGCCCGGAGCGCGTGGCCGGCCGTTGGTACTCCACCGGCTGCCAGTCCGACGGCGTCTGGGCCGCTGGCTGGAGTTGCATGTTCTTGTCGATCTGCTGCTCGGCGTCTTGCAGCTTCCACTGATCCAGCGGTTCGCCGCCCTCTTCGAGCTGCCAATTCTTCAACGGGTCATCTTTGCTCATACGTGCTTTGTTCCCTCGATGGGAGAATCCCAGCCGGTGCGCCGTCCGAGCAGCACGTATTGAACCGCTTGGAAGGCGAACAAGACGGCGAGGAGACTCCAGGCGAACGTCTGCCACCAGGGGGCAGGCCATGCGGAGGTCGCGCCGGACAGGGCCATGCCGCTACAAAACAGAACCAACGAAATTGTGAGCGGCGCCAGGGTGCGGGTCACGCTCAGCGTGTGCGCCCACTTCCAGCCCTGTACGCCGCGGTACCAACTCATATAGCTCATCGTCGCCAGCGCGCCGGCAAGTCCGAGGACCCACAGGCTATCGAAGAGAAGTGAAGGCAACGTGATCATCGGCTTGCGGAGTTGGTGTGAGGTATCAGCTTGACGATTGTCTTCCGGTCGAGCGCCAACCGCTCTGCAAAGCACCGGGATGCACCCGTTCGGAGCCGTCAAGTTGACGCCGCATATCTCTGACGATAGTATACACGGAATGAAGCATTCTGAAAACAACGACGGGCAGAACCGCTTGGTTCCTGTGCCCGCCCGGCTTCTCCGCCCCAGCGCATCCCATGATCATCGGCATTGACGCGTCGCGCGCGCTGCGGGCGCGGCGCACGGGCACCGAACGCTACTCGCTGGAGATTACGCGCCACCTGCTCCACCTGCCCGAAGCCGCCGAACACACGTGGCGCCTGTACGCGGATCGCGAGCCGCCGGCCGATCTCCTGCCGGAGCGGACGCCGGGCGCCGCCGAGCCGAACGTCTGCTGGCGCGTCCTGCCCGGCCGGCGGCTGTGGACGCACCGGGCGCTGGGCAGCGAGGTCACGCGCGATCGTCCCGACGTGCTCTTTGTGCCGGCGCACGTGCTGCCGCTGGTGATGCCGCCCAGCCGTCTGCCGCCCAGCGTCGTCACCGTCCACGATCTCGGCTACCACCTCTTTCCCGACAGCCACACGCGCAGCCAGCGTCTCTATCTGCACGCGGGCACGCGCTGGAGCGTGGCGGCCGCGCGTGCGGTGATCGCCGTGAGCCAGTCGACGGCGGCGGACCTGCGCCGCTTCTACGGCGTGCCGGCCGAGCGCATCACCGTCGTCTACGAAGCCGCGCCGGAGGCGACGCTGGTGCCGGCCGCGACGCTTGCCGCCGTGCAGGAGCGCTATGCGCTGCGCCGTCCCTACGCCCTCTTTGTCGGCACGATCCAGCCGCGCAAGAACATTGCCCGGCTCGTGCAGGCCTATGCCTGGCTCTACCAGAACAGCGCCATCGGCTGGGATTTCGTGCTGGCCGGCGCGCCCGGCTGGCTCAGCGACAGCCTGCTCGAGGAGGCGCGCTCCCTGGGGCTGGCCGACCAGCTCCGCTTCGTGGGCTACGTGCCCGACGACGATCTGCCCGCGCTGCTCAAGGGCGCGCGCTTCTTTTGTTTTCCCACCCTGTTTGAAGGCTTCGGCCTGCCCGTGCTGGAAGCCCAGCGATATGGAGTGCCTGTCTTGACATCGAACAACTCTTCACTGCCCGAGGTAGCCGGCGACGCCGCGCTGCTGGTCGACCCCACGGACGTCGACGAGATCGCCAATGCCATGCTGCGCCTGAGCCAGGACGAGGTGCTGCGCCAGCAATTGATCGAGGCCGGCTATGCGAATGTCCGCCGCTTCTCGTGGGAGAAGGCGGCGCGCGAGACGCTGGCGGTTTTGGTGGGGGTGGCGGGGCAAGATGACAAGATGACAAGATGACAAGGTGAGGGGGTGAGGAGTGATGCGTAATTCGTGATGCGTGATGCGTGATGCGTAATGCGTGAGGGGTGAGGGGTGAGGGGTGAGGGGTGAGGGGTGAGAAGCTGTTTGAAGTGGTAGAAGGTCGACGCAGCGTCGCAGAGGAGAAACGCGGCAGGCTGTCACTATGCGTTCTCTCTGCGTTTCTCTGTATCTTTGCGCCTCTGCGTCAAAGCGGGGGGCTTTTCAAACAGCTTCTAATGCGTAATGCGTGAGGGGTGAGGTGCGAGACGGACTGGTGAGAGGGGGAGGGGATCTGCGCGAGGGGATGGGGTTTGCCCGGCCGCGGCGTGTGGGGGTGCTTGGCGTGGGCATCGACTGCGTGGATTTTGCGCTGACGCTCGACTTGATCGACGCGTGGGTGGTGCAGCGGCGTGCGGCGGCGGCGCACGGCATGGCGCTGCCCTGCCGGCAGCTCTGCACGGTCAACCCCGAGTTCATCGTCGACGCGCAGCGCGATGCTGCGTTTGCCGCCGTGCTGGGCCGGGCCGCGCTCTGCGTGCCCGACGGCGTGGGCGTGCTGTGGGCGGCCCGGCGCGCCGGCGTCACCCTGCACGAGCGCGTCACCGGGTCGGACGGCATCTACCGCATCTGCGAGCGCGCGGCGGCGCGTGGCTGGCGTGTCTACTTTCTCGGCGCGGCGCCGGGCATCGCCGAGCGCACGGCGCAGGCGTTGCAGGCGCGCTATCCCGGCCTGACCGTAGCGGGCGCGTACGCCGGCAGCCCGTCGCCCGCCGAGTGGCCGGCGATCGAGCGCCGGCTCGCCGCGAGCGACCCCGACATTCTCTTTGTCGCCTACGGGCACCCCAAGCAGGATCTGTGGATCGACGCGCGCCTGGCGCAAATGCCGGCGGCGGTCGCCATCGGTGTGGGCGGTGCGTTCGACTTCGTTGCGGGCGTCACGCCGCGCGCGCCGCGCTGGATGCGCCGGCTGGGCATCGAGTGGCTGCACCGCCTGGTCACGCAGCCGTGGCGCTGGCGGCGGATGTTGAAGCTGCCGCAGTTTGTGGGGATGGTGTTCCTGAAGGAACATGATTGAAAATAGGCTTCAACGCAAAGGCGCAAAGGCGCAAAGATTTGTAGAGAATTGCGTTTTCATTGTTCGTAGTGCCGGAAAGGCTTGGCGCCTGATATGGAGCAACGATGAGCGGGAATAGCGTTTGGTGGAAAGAAGCGATCGTCTATCAAGTGTACCCGAAGAGCTTCTATGACAGTGACGGCGATGGCATCGGCGATCTGCCCGGAATCACCGCCAAACTCGACGTCCTCCAGCAGTTGGGCGTGGATGTGCTTTGGCTCAATCCGGTCTATACGTCACCTGAAGTCGACAACGGCTACGACATCAGCGACTACCAGGCGATCAATCCGAAGTTTGGCACGATGGCCGATTTCGAGCACCTGCTGGCCGAGGCACACCGGCGCGGGCTGCGCGTGATCATGGACCTGGTCGTGAATCACACGTCGGATCAACACGAGTGGTTCCATGAGAGCCGCACGACGCGGGAGAACGCCTACCGCGACTATTTCATCTGGCGCGACCCCGTGAACGGTCGCGAACCCAACAATTGGGCCGGGCACTTCACGCAGTCGGCCTGGAGTTTCGACGATGCCACCGGCCAATACTATCTGCACATCTTCTCGCCGCAGCAGCCGGACCTGAACTGGGAAAACCCCGCGGTGCGCCAGGAAGTTCAGCGGATCATGGCATGGTGGTTGGCGAAGGGCATCGACGGCTTTCGGCTCGACGCCATCAACCTGATCGCAAAAGCGCCCGGACTGCCGGACAATCGTGGCGACGGCCGGTACATTTTCTCCATCGAGAATTTCTGCAACCAACCGCGCTTTCACGACTATTTGCGCGAGATGAACCATGCGGTCCTGGCACAGCAGGATGTGTTGACCGTCGGCGAGTGTGCCGCGCTGACCGTCGACGATGCCATCGCCGTTTCTGCGCCCGACCGCCATGAACTCAACATGGCCTTCCTGTTTGAGCACACGGATTACTACAACACGGTCGGCAAGGACCCGCAGAAGCTGAAGGAGATCCTGACGCGCTGGCAGGTTGGGCTGCATGGTCGCGGTTGGGTCGGGCTGGCCTTCAACAACCACGACCAGCCACGCGTGGTTTCGTGCTTTGGCGATGATACGCGCTACCGGGAAGAGTCGGCCAAGCTCTTCGCCACCCTGCTGCTGACGCTGGAAGGCACGCCGTTTCTGTTCCAGGGCGAAGAGATCGGGATGACCAACGCGGTCTATGCGACGATTGAGGAATACAATGATGTCGGGACGGTGAATCTCTATCGCGAGCAGGTCGCGGCCGGCGCCGACCCGCAGGTGGTGTTCGAGCGGGTCCGGGCAACCTCGCGCGATCGCGGGCGCTCACCCTATCAGTGGGATGGCAGCGCCGATGCCGGCTTCACAACGGGGATACCGTGGATCGGCGTCAACCCAAACCACGTGGCGGTGAATCTACAGGAGAACCTGGACGACCCGGATTCGATCTTTCACTACTATCGGCGCATGATTGCGCTGCGCAAGGCGACGCCGGCGCTGGTGTACGGGCGCTTCGAGGCTGTGCCGGCGCCCGATGCGCTCTTCGTCTACCGGCGCATCGGCGATGAGGGGAGCTGCCTGGTCGTGTTGAATCTGAGTGAGGAGAGTGTCGAATTTGCGGCGGAGGGCACGCTGCTTATCGGCACGCACGCGCAGCCGGAAAAGAATAGACTCCAGCCTTATGAGGCCAGAGTCTATCGGGAGTGAATAGGCACCACTTGTCTATTGTGGCCTAGCGGAAGCTTCATCCGACGAACCGCCACAGCCGTATGGCAAGAACATGTGCCACCAGAATCAATCAGGTGAATCCAGGAGAGCATGAAGTGAGCCTACCAGGTCGGGTAAGTCAGCGTGCAGCGTGTCCCACATGATCTGATCATCGACAGCAAAGTACGCATGAACGAGACGATTTCGCATGCCGCGCATCAGACTCCAAGGTATCTCCGGATGAAGCTTCTCGACTTCATCCGGGATTGATGCGGCTGCTTCACCAATGATGACAAAGTTCATCTCGACGGCGCGCAGTGTCTTCTGATCCGCCCGGAATGTGTCGAAGTCCATACCCTCCGTGAAGGCATTGATCTCAGCAACTGCGTCGAGGATGTCACGCAAGCTGTCTTGCCACGCCCTAGAAGACATTCTGCATCTCAGCTTCAACGCGTGCCCGGACAGGAGGTTTTAAGCTGCGCAACGTGCCGAGATCGACAGATTGGTGCAGTATTTGGGCCAGGTACTCCTGCAACGCGACAAGACCAAAATAGCCCGTCGGCCGGCTGAACTCGACAAGCATATCGACATCGCTGGCATCGCCTGCCTCGTTACGGACAACCGAACCGAAGAGTGCAAGAGATTGCACGCCAAATTGTTCTATCAGTTCTTGGCGATGCTCCACCAGAGTCTGCACGACGTCTTTCTGCTTCATGACATGATTATCCACAATCGAGCCGGTGTTGTCGAACTGAAATGAAAGACTCCGGCCTCGAAGGGCCGGAGTTTTCGGATCTGCAGAACGTTGCGCTTGATAAACGGTCAACGGTCAACGGCTAGAAAGCAACGAGTCGAACCGCCGTTGACAATTAGCAATTGGCCATTGACCGTTAACAATTGATCACCCCTTCACGGCGCCTGCCGTCAGACCGGCGACGATGCGGCGCTGGAAGATGAAGACCAGCAGGAAAAGCGGAATGCTGGACACGATACCGGCCGCCATGATCTCGCCGAAGGGAATCTGTCTGGTCGCCTGCGATGGGAAGTTGGCGATGATCACGGGCAGCGTGCGCGCATCGGGCTGGATCGAGGTGAAGGTCAGCGCGAAGAGATACTCGTTCCACGCGCCGATGAAGGCAAGCAGACCGGTCGTGACCAATGCGGGCGCCGTGAGCGGCAGCATGATCATGTAGAAGGTCTGGAAGGGTGAAGCACCGTCCACCTGTGCCGACTGGAAAATCTCGGTGGGCAACTCGCGGAAGAATGCCGTCAACACCCAGGCCGTAAAGGGCAGCGAGAAGAGCAGATAGGTCAGGATCAGGCTGGGGATGGCGGGGATACCCAGCGTGGTGATGACCGTATACAAGCCGGAGAGCACGGCGATCTGCGGGAACATCGTCATGGCGAGAATGATGTAGAGCGTGGAGTTCTTGCCGCGATAGCGCAGCTTGCCCAGCGCAAAGCCGGCGAAGGCGCCCACCGCCAGTGCCAGAACCGTTACCGAGACGGCAACAATCGTGCTGTTCACGATTGCGCGCAGGAAGGCCTGGTTGGAGAAGACGGACTCGTAGTTCTTCAGAGTGAAGGAGATGTCGCCCGTCACCGGCGCTCTGGGAATGAATGTGGCCGGCGTCATGGCCAACTGTCCCTCCGTCTTGAAGGAGGAGTTGAGTGCCCAGTAGAAGGGGAAGAGCATCCAGATCGCCATTACGATGATCAGCGCCCAGAGCAGAATACGGTTGATGCGATGCTTTGTTTTAGTGGTCATCGGATTTCACCCCCAGTGAGCGCATGTAACCAATCGCAAAGATCGACAGGACGAGGAAGATCATGATACTGCTGGCCGAGGAATAGCCCATCGCCCGGTTCTGGATCAACTCGTAGTACGTGAAGCTGGCCATGGAGTAGCGAGCCTGGCCAAGGACAATCTGGAAGAGGTCGAAGACGCGCAGGGCGTCGAGCGTTCGGAAAACCAGCGCCACGGCGATGGTGCCTTTGAGGAGCGGCAGCGTCAGTTGGAAGAAGCTTCGCACCGGACCAGCGCCGTCCACATCGGCGGCCTCGTAGATATCGGCTGGAATGAGTTGCAGACCGGCGAGCAACAGGAGCGCCATGAAGGGTGTCGTCTTCCAGACGTCGATGACGATCATTGCCGGCAGTTGCCAAGTCGGGTCGGACAGGAATGGAATCTCGCCACTACCCATGCCGAGATACCAGAGCACTGTATTAAAGAATCCCGTCCTATTCGGCTGAAACATATATTCCCAGATTTGGGATGAGACTGCGGTCGGGATGACCCAAGGGACGAGGATGAGCGCGCGCATGAAGCCGCGTCCCTTGAAGTTGGCATTGACAATCAGCGCAACCATCATGCCGAGCACCAATTCGAGGAAGACGGTCGACACCCCGAAGACAATTGTGTCCCACACCGCGCGGATAAACGCCGGATCTGTTGCGCCAAGCACATACTTGTTGCCAAAGAGGCTGAAGTCTGTTACAACCCGAAAACGAACGGGCTCGCGAGGCAGCGCCCTGACCGAACTCTCGTATTGAACCTCGCCGGTCTCTGCATCCACCTGAATCTGTCCGGTTGCCTCGTCAATCAAGGGCGGCACCTGGACAATCGTCATGCTCAACAGATTGCGATAGTTATCCAGTCCGACGAACTCGGTGGGCTTGTTGCTGGCAAACGTCGCGTTCGTAAAGCTGTAGCCAAATACGGAGATCAATGGGTAAATGGCGATTGCCAGCAAGATGATGAACGTAGGCGCCAGCAACCAGTAGGCCAATCTCTGTTCCTGTTTGGCCAGGTCACTGCTCTGCCCTTTTGCATTGGCCATCGTGTGATACTCCTTCCAACTGTTCATGACCTGGTGCAGCATAGCCGAACTGCCACACTGTGCGCCCAGTTCCAGGATTGGTACACCGAGGTAAACTGCACTGCCGAAGTGAGTGCCTTTAAGCAGTCAGGCAGTCTGTGCCATACGGCTGCTTTACCGTGCCTGGATCGTGGGGCAATCCAGGCACGGTAAAGCGGAGAGAGATCAGGTCAGCGAAGCCGGATTACGGCGCGCCAACCTCAAAGCCGGTCAGGTCTTCCAGGTCAATCTCGATGTTGGCAACGGCGTCGGCGCCGGACTGTTTGCCAGTCAGGACGTCATAGACGTTGCTGAAGAAGATGTTGGAGACCTCATTGTACTGCGGTGCGGTTGCGGTGGAGGGGCGAGCCACTGCGCTCGTGAAGACCGGCAGCAGCTTCGGCATGAATTCGCGCTGTGCTGCGATGTCGGGATCTTCATACAGGGCCATCTTGGTCGGGATCAGCGAGTTCGGGCTCAACGCCTGGGCCTTCTGCTGCTCTTCCGAGGCGAGCCAGAGGGCAACCTTGGCGGCAGCTTCCGGGTACTTGCTGTACTTCGATACACCGACCTGCCAGCCACCGAGGGTAGCGGCGCTCTGGCCCGCTTCGGCGCCCGGGAGGGCCGTGGCATCGAACTTGCCGACGACGGCGCTGTCATCGTTCTGGCTCAGACCGTAGGCATAGGGCCAGTTACGCATGAAGGCCGCGTTACCGGCATGCCACACCGCACGGGAATCCTCTTCCATGAAGCCGGTCACACCGGGAGGGCTGATCTTGCCGATCCAGCTATAGGCGCGATCGAGAGCCGCCGAGGCTGCATCGTTATTGATGGTGATGACCTTCTCCGGGCTGACGATGGTGCCGCCGCCAGAGGAGTAGACCCATTCCAGTGCGTCACAGGTCAGACCCTCGTACGGTGCGCCCTGCCACACATAGCCCCAGAAGTCCTGGTTGCCCTCGGCGCGCTCGCCGTCCTGAATGGTCTGGGACATTTCTTCCAGTTCCGTCCAGGTAGCCGGCGGGCCAGCGAAGCCGTACTTCTCGAGCAGGTCGGTGCGGTAGTACAGCAGACCACCGTCCGTGAACCAGGGCAGACCGACCAGGCGGCCGTCGACCGTGTTGTTCTGGACAATCGCCGGGAAGTCGCCGGCCACGGCCTCGGCGCCACCATACTCGTTGAAGTCGATCAGGTTGTCGGCAAGGTCGCCGGGCCAGATGACGTCGATCTGCATGATGTCGATATCCGTGGACTGCGCCTGGAACGCCTGCAGGTACAGACCAATGCGATCGGTCGCCGACACGGGGCCTTCGATCAGATTGATCTGGATGTCAGGGTTCGCTGCGTTCCACTCGGCAGCCTGCTGCTTGCGGAACTCAAACTCGCCGCCGGGGCCAGGACCAACCCAGGTCAGGGTCACAACATCACCGCTGGGCGCCGCAGCTTCAGCCGGGGCTTCCTCAGCAGCCGGGGCTTCGGTCGGGGCGGCTTCGGCAGCCGGCGCCTCGGTCGGCGCAGCTTCCTGGGCGGCCGGTTCGGCCGGCGCGGCCGGGGCCTCTGTTGCCGCGCCGCCACCACAGGCTGCGAGCACCATGGCCATGATGACGAGCAGGCCCATGACGGCCAAATATCGTCGCTTCATATGGACATTCTCCTTTTGATAGTACATGGATACAACAACCAAACGACAGGTAACTACAGGTAACTGTTAACCCGGGTCTCCCCGGGGATTAACCAACAAGGTCGGGCGCATTCGGGTCGCCGGCAGGGTGTGTCACGCAGTATCGCGCTGAATCACCTGCAAGGGCAACTGCACGCGGCGCCCCATGCGCGCCGGGTCGGCCAGGATCGAGAGCAGAATCTCGACGGCAAGCCGGCCGGACTCTTCCAACGACTGCGACACGGTCGACAGGCCGATGTACTCGG
>ERZ795053.5731-NODE-5731-length-12694-cov-6.542844_pt1 | contig 12694 bp, 10 predicted proteins | sample MGYA00375137_ERZ795053 | MGnify/ENA primary metagenome ERZ795053 (study PRJEB30182, sample SAMN05720284) | activated sludge metagenome | isolation source: Anaerobic digester | place: Hong Kong | collected 2014-12-17 ... | reverse complement strand
GCACTAGGGACTTTCACCCATTAGACTGCGCCCGTGCCGGGCGCACCAAAAAAAGCCCGATCGGCAACATTGTTACCCATCGGGCTGTTGGTTATAAAATAGCTTTTAATCGTTCATTACATAGGCGTCTTTTAGGCTCAAGACTCTCTCTTCCCAAATTTTATCAAAGCGGGCCGGGTCCTGCACAGGATCGATGATCATTTTGTTGATGGTCTCGAGCTGATCCGGCCCTTGTACGAAGTTTGATCTGAACATCAAGGCATAAGCCGCGAAATCACGAATCATAAAGGCAAAGATTTCTTCCAGCACATCATCTTCGATACCGTAAATCTTGGCATTTTCCAATGTCAATTGGGCATAAGCGGTGGCAGCCAGCAGTTCGCCCAGCGCGATCATATAATCAACATTGGCGGCCTGTTCGGGAGAAGGTGTATTGTTGGCCAGGAAATGTTTGAGCAATTCAACTTGCTCCCGGAATTTTAAGACATTAGCCTGATTGAACCCTTCATAACAAAGGCTGTAATCGCCGAAGCGAACTTCCTTTAAGCCGCCGGCTTTCTGTTTGTAAACATAATTGTCGTTGGCAATGTCATTGCGTTTGGGGATATGCGGGAAGTCCACCGGACCAAAGAAATAGGGTTTAAAGAATTTATTGACCAAGGCCATGTTAACGTGGGTGGTGCCTTCCAGACGCGGCATCATGCCGGCGTCGCGGATGAATAATTCCATAAAGGTATCCTGTTCCATGCCTTTGGCGCCTACAATATCAAGCAGCATTTGGGAAATTTTATCCCCCTGGCTGCAGACCTTCATTTTCAGGATGGCATTGTACATCAAATAGCGGCGATCCTGATCGGAAGCAGAACGGAAATAATCCATGCAGCGCAGCGCATACAGCTTCATCGTCACCAGACGCAGGTATGACTCGGTAAACAACCTTCTGACATGCGGGAAAGCATAAACCGGTTTGCCATAAAGCTGGCGGTTGCAGGTGTGGTGCAGAGATTCGTAGAGCGCATGGGTGGCTTCGCCGATGGAAGCCCAGCCGACCATACATTTGCCGATGTTGACCGTATTCAGGGCAGAATCCCAGGCATGCGGTCCGCGGGAAAGAATGTCCGCATCGGTAACCGGATAATCATTGAGATTGAATTCCGCCACATAAGCGCAATGTGCGCCATTCGTATTGATTTTTTTAACCAGTTCATAGTTAGGATGTTTGGTGTCTACCGCAAAGAAAACATATTCACCGGTATCGGCAAATTTTCCGAATACCGACAACAAAGCTGCTTTGTTGCCGTTGCCGATGTAATATTTGTTGCCTTTGGCCCGATAGGTGCCATCGCCATTCGGATAAAGTGTCATTTCATCGGAGTAAATGTCATTGCCGTGATCCCGTTCCGAAAGACCAAATCCGAAGATGCCGCCTTCTCTTAGCAATTGGGCCGCTTTGTGTTTGACCGCTTCATTGTTGCCGAGGAAAATCGGACCCAGGCCAAGGATGGTTACCTGATAGAGATATTGAAAATGGAGGGCATAGAAGCCGGAAACTTCATTAAACTCTGCTACCCGCCAAAGGTCCCAGCGGGAGTCTTCCTTGCCGTAGCCGGCCGGGGTAAGTAAATCAGCAAAAATTTCTTCTTTGCCGATAAAATCAACATAGTCCTGATACCAGGTAAAGTTCTTGTCATCTTCCTTTATGCTGGCCAGACCTTTGTCTTCAAAAAAGTCGATGGTCTTGAGCATGATTTCCCGGGCGCGGGGATCAAGATGCTCTTTATTGTAGTTGTGGGGATTGAATAATACCATATTGTTTTCCTTCCTTTCTTTTTGCAATGAATCTGCGCTATCATTTTTCTTAATATTGACTATAGCACAATTTAGCCTTGAACCACAGCTTATTTATATCAAGTATATTAATAAATATACCTATAGTAAATATGTTTTATCGTTGGAAAGTCTTAATTGGTAAATAAATTTTCAATCCTCAGGTTTACAGGTAGGTCGCCAACCCAATTACCAGCATTCCCAGACAGAATCCGGGCCATCGACTGGATTTATTTTTATAACCGGCTTGGGGCCACAATTGAAAAATGACCAGGTACAACATGACTCCGGAGGCAATTCCCAGCATCAGGGGCATCAATCCCGGGGCGAGATGGAGCAGGAAACTGCCCAGCAGGGTACCCAGCGGTGTAATCAAGGAGATCAGCAAGGTTTGCAACAAAACCATACTTTTTTTCATTCCGCTCATTAAAAGCGGGGCGGCAATGGCCATGCCTTCCGGCATATTATGAATCCCAATCCCCAGGGCAATCACCATCCCGGTACGGTTTTTCATGTGTTCTCCCAAAGCAACCGCCATCCCCTCCGGCAAATCATGCAAGGCAATGCCCAGCATAATCATATAGCCCAAGCCAACCAGCGTTTGGGTTGAATGTATTCCCTGATGCTGTATCCCGGCAGTCAGAAACATCAACAACAAACCAATTACAACGCCTGACAAAGCTTTGCTGCTGCCGCTGACCAAGGCTGAAGGCAGCATATCAAAAAACACGACGGCAGTCATGACACCCGCAGCCAAACCCAGAAAATAAGCTAAATGACGGGGGCGCCATTTTTTATTAAGGAAGAGTAAAGCGGCACCGATGCTCGTACTGAATCCGGCCAAAAAGCTCCACCATAAAGCATTATTCATATTAACCACTCCCCTGCTTAAATATTTATGTTGGGACTGGTTATTATAGGTTTTTTTATGTTCAGACATATTTATGGAGGGGGTGGCATATTTTACAAAATGAGGGGGTGGTTTGAATGAATATTGGAAAGTCGGCAGAGTTGCAGGGTTTGCTGCGATCATTACTGTTGGGAATCGTGGCTTGTTTGGCGGCGGCACTGGTCTTGTACTTTTCCGCACTGGAGGAAACTTCAGCTGGATGGATCGCCCAGCTGATTGTAATTGGTTCCGTATTCTATGCTGGTTGTCATGTAAGCAAATCATATGGCAATAAAGGCTTGATTCGCGGCCTTACCATGGGCATCATTTATTACATCATTTTACTGATCGCCTCTCTTGTTTTTCAGACAGGCGGGATCGATATCCAGAATTATCTGATCAACCTGCTCATTTGCCTGGCGGCAGGGGGATTTGGCGGGATACTGGGCATCGGGTTAAATGCTGAATAACAACACGGTAAAAAAAGGCCCACCGGTCTATACCGGGGGCTCTTTTTGTGTTGCTCATGATGGTATTTATCAACGTAGCTCAACAACTGCAAAGCCAGAGGATGAATCCGGCCAATAGGAATAATAATCCCAAAATCAGACCTGGATTACACATGATTTACCCTCCTTGGCTTGCAGCGCTGCTCATCATCTGCCAGGTTCAGCCTGACGACGTAAACAGATATCCTGTTTTACCCCCATATTTTCAATAAAATATCTCTTACAAAAATCGGGATCCGAAAATAAAAAACCCGCACGTCAATCACCCCTTCATAGCCAGGTTATTTATGCCTTATACTATGAAGCGGCGTTAAAAAATGTTCACATTTGGAGGAAGATTAAAACCATGGTTTGATGATTTCGGCCAGTTTTGCGGAAGAGACGGCATTTATATTGGTCAACGGCAGGCTGTTTTGCATCAATTGTCCATATTTTTTGTAAATCAGACGGGTGTCCAGGACCAGCACGAGTCCCCGGTCGGTCTCGCTGCGAATCAGCCTGCCGACTCCCTGTTTGAGACGAATGGTGGCATCAGGCAGCATGAAATGTTCAAAGCTGTTCATACGCTGCTGCAGGTAGTGTTTCTCCCAAGCAGTACAATAAGGATCGGAGGGTGAACGGAAAGGAAGCTTGACGATGACCAGACATTTCAGTACTTCGCCTTTTAAATCGATGCCTTCCCAGAAGGTTTCCAAGCCCATTAAGACAGCATTTGCATGGCTTTTAAAACCATCCATCAGACTGGCAAACTCTCCATCTTGGTACTGTACAAGCAGTTTTATGTCATTGGCCTCCAAGAGAGGACGCAGGCAGGCAGCCGTTTCCTCCATCTGCTTGCGGGCAGTAAAAAGCACCATGGTGCGACCCCGGCTGAGCAGGACAATCTCGGTCAGCACCCGCTGCAGTTCAGTGAAAAAACGAGTGTTGCCGGGATCGGGCATATCTTCAACAATATAAAGGGCAGCATTGTTTTCATAATCAAAAGGAGAGGTTTCGATCATGGTATTGAGTCGTCCGTCCTGTTCATACCAACGCAAACCGCTGCGATTGATGTAATTGTCGAAGTTGTTGTCAACCGTCATGGTAGCAGACAACATCACCAGTCCATTTAATTTGCGGTATAGTTTCTCATCCAGGCTGTCTCCGGTATAGATTGGGGAGGAACAAATGGAGGATACTCTACCCTTTTCATATTCCAGCCAGCAGATAGCTTGCGGGTCGAGGAGGTTATCTTCCATTATGATGGAAGCGACAATGCCGAGTTCCGTCAATGCATTGATGAGACCGGACAGTTCCAGGAAGTCATCCTCGCTGGCGATTTCATCTCTGGTTTCCGTGAGCTTGTCAATGAGCAGGCGGATCTCCCTGCGCCATTCCCGGAAGGCCCGGTCAGCCCTCTGCAGCGCCGGTTGATTTAGTTCCCCCGGTTTAATGACATGGTGATAAGCATAGTTGTCACTGTAGACAGCGATGTCATTCAAAGAATTGAAAAACTCATCAATCCATCGCTGACTCTGGTCAGCATAGGTGGTGGCTTCGGTAATGAGAGCAGACAAGTGGGGATGGGCGGACAAGAGATGCAGCAAGTAGCCGCGGCGAACTTTCCCCCGGGCTTTTTCGTGCAATGCGCCCAGCACTCTTTTGTTTTCATAACTGCTGAAGCGATAAGAAAGTTGCTCAAAGGATTCCTTGATAAAGGTATGGGCTTCGTCGATAATGAGGTATTCGTAATCAGGCAGGATGCTTTTTTCCCGGTTTTCAATCAGAATATCCGAGAGCAGCAAGGCATGATTGACAATAATGAGGTCCGCCTTGTGAACATTGCGGATCATTTTTTGTCGAAAACACTTGTCCTGATAACGGCATTGGTCACGCAGACAACTGGTGCGGTCAGCCGCCAGTACTGGCCAGGATTGCATCATTTCGCTGGGCAGTTCCAGCTCCTTGCGGTCCCCGCTTTTGGTCCTTTCCGCCCAAACCAGGATGGCCTGGACAAAATCCTGCTCAGCGGCAGAGAGCGCTTTTTTGCCGGCCAGGATTTGCTGATATTTGTTCCAGCACAAATAATTGTCCCGTCCCTTGGCCTCGGCTGTTTTGATGCGGCTATTCATGATGCGCAGCAGCGCCGGCAGATCGTCCTCGGTGATTTGTTGCTGCAAGGCCTTGGTGCGCGTGGACACAACCACTTTGTTTTTGGTTTGCTGACACCAGGTAATGGCTGGAATTAAATAGGCAAAGGTCTTGCCGATCCCGGTGCCGGCTTCGGCCAGCAAAAAGCCGTCATCGGCCAGCGCAGCGGCAATGTTTTCTGCCAGCAGCTTTTGCTGGGAACGAAAACGAAACGCTGGCAAGTGCTGGGACAGAATACCCGCGTTGCCCAACAGCAGTTCGATTTGATTTTCCATCGCAGATTGGTCTGGATTTTTCATTTATTCAAGCCTCTTGTCGTAAAATAGCCCGACATCTTTTCTGTCGGGCTATTGTTCTTTTGTGTTAAAAGGAAACGCTTTGATCATGTATTGTTTGCCATCCTTGCGGACATGATAATAGTTTTCCGCTTTGACCCGATGATCCAGGAATATTTGTCTGTATTGCGCCAAATTCTCCGGGCGAATTTTAATAGACAAACCACAACTGGCTGAGATCTCCCGCAGCGTGGGAATCATGATAAATTCTGCCTGTTGGGCTTTGAGGATTCGCTCGCCTTGCAGGGCATGCGAGGTGCTGACAAAGGTAAATAAATAAAATTCTTGCAAATTCAATAGATGGTCGCTCATCATGCTCTCCTATGTTAATTCAATCTTTCCAGTATTGAAAAAGGTTGACTTGCTGTGGCCGAGAATTCTTTCCCCTGCCCAGACGGTTGCTTCTGCGAATATCATTTTATGGCCGGCTTTGATCACTTTTCCCCGAGCCAGCAGCTTTTCTCCCAGACGAGCCGAGCCGGGGAACGATACGGAACAATCCACTGTCACGCCTATCACGCCGATGCTGCGTATGGCATTGCCCATGGCCGCATCAGCCATCGACATGATCAGCCCACCGTGTACCAGTCCTATCGGATTGGTATGTTTTTCTTGAGCTTGGACTTCCAATTCGGCTTGGCCTTCTCCAAGAAGGGTAATTTTTATCTCCATAAGTTTGTAAAAAGGACTGTCAGTCATTGATTTGACCAGATAATCAAATAATTGAGGGCTAATGCCTGCATTGACGATCGGCATTGATTGCATCTCCTTTGCTGAAAATCATTCACAGCAATTTCCTTTGCGGCAATGACTTACCTGAAACATTATTTTATAGAATCGGCAGCAAAAACACAAAATAAAATTAAAACGGAGGACATTATGGTTCGCAATTACCGTATCCTGATGATTCCCTTGATTGCCGTTATTCTGTTTTTAACATTCTATTTCATTTACAGCGGACAAAAGCAGTCAACTCCGCCGCCATCCAGGAAACCTGCACCGGGACAACAAAGCGAAAAGCCGCCGGGCAAATGGTATGTTGAATTCTCGGTCAAGCAACAAAAAACCACTGCCTATACGGAAGCAGCTAATGCCCCGGTTTCCTCAGCCGGGCGGTCGTATTTCATTGGTTCGGGTGCTGTCCACCCCCGTTATCCCTTGCAGTCCGGCGGTGAAGCCCGCAGTCCCATTATTCCTTTTGGAACGATCCTTTATCTGCAGGAACCAGTGACGATTCAAGGACAAACCCATACTGAATTGACGGTCAATGATACCGGCGACGTTTATTACGGTCTGTGGCCGGCCCATCCTTATTGGGTGGATGTGTATTTTGGCACCACCAATTATTATAATCAACAATCCGCCAGTAAGGCGGGCGTGCAAATGATTGATTACAAATGGTATGAACCCTGGCCAGAGAAATAATTAGATTTTCTCGTAAATGGCAAACAACTGCAGCGCTACGGTTTCGGCTGGCTGGGATTTGAGATCAGCCACCAGCTTAGTTTGCGGTAATTGATCAGCAATTTCTACAAAAGATGGCCAATCCATATAATCAAATGGCGTCAGCTGGAATTCTTTAAAACCGTTTTGTTTAAATATTCCGTTTAAGGTTGCCGGATCAAAATGGTGCATATGCAGCATTGCTGGAAACATGGAGCCTTCCAGTCTTTCATAGTAATGCTGAACCACTTCCCCGTATTTGGTGGGTACGGTGATAAACAGACGACCGCCAGGCTGTAGAACTCGCGCAAATTGCTGGATTATTTTTGCCGGATCATAGGTATGCTCCAGTACGTCCAGGCAGTTGATCATGGCAAAATACTGATCCGGATACGGCAGCGCATCGATGCTGCCAACCGTGAACTCCACCTGGCGGGGCTTGCCGTTCAACAGCTCTGCAGAGACATTCAGATGAACATTCTCCGCCAGATCTCCCAGCTCTTCGTCAATCAGAGCAAAGACGCCGGAAAAGAATTCTTTCTCTCCTTTTCTCATCATGTTGGACAAGGCCGTCGCTCTTTCCAGGCGTGGCTGGCAGGCATCAATGGAATACACATCAGCGAACTGACTCATCACCATGGTGGCAAAACCGGCTCCGCATCCCGCGTCCAGTACCCGTCCGTTCACCTTTTGCACATGCGGATAGACATATTTGAGAAAAGACGATTCCCCGCCGGAAGAAAAATTCTGCAGGGCGATAACTTCATTTAAACTGAACAGATCATTTTGTCCAAGATTTACTGCAATTTCCTGGCGGAACCAGTTGCGCAGCGCTACGTCAGAAGTAAAAGCAGCCACTATGGCATTGATATCATCATTTCCCACCCGGGCTGCGACAGCCGCCCGGCCCTGCTCATCCAGCATATTCCAGACCTGCTCAACAAAGAAAGGAAAACAAATATTGTCATGCGTATTGAATAGGATCGACTGCTGCGGAATTTTGTGACGCAAATCAGCCGTAGCCCGATAGAAATCAAGTAAAAAATTGATCGATTCCTCGTCATTGCGCGTAAAAATGGCCGCATAGCTTTCCGCCAGGTCCTTACAATCAGGCATCAGTTGCTGGTATAATTGCAATACATCTTGGTCAACCCGCTCAAAATAATAATCAAAAAACTTTCTCAACATATTCTCTGCCCCTTCCATCATCTGCTAAAATCTATCGATCAAATAAAGGCGCTGACGATTGCTGACTCGTTCGTAATCATCATCAAGCTGCCAATGCATATCGACGGTAAATGCTGCGACGCCATTTTTTACTGGAATGTATGGTATTAGCATCAGACCGGAACTTTGATAGCCCAGTTTGCTTTGATGATCAAATACCAGACCCTGATAATAGTTTTCAACAGCCGGCCGAACTTCCAATTTCTCGATCTCATCGCCGGTAAAATGATAACAGATACGGTTGCCAAAAAGGTCCCCTTGGCCAGTATGAATTAGAAAGACGTAATCAATTTGATCCAAACTGCCAGCAGAACAAGTTTTGTTGACAAATTCCACTTCACCGTTATTCCACTGCACGGCCTGCTGGACGTCAACATTTGGTTTCCCCTCACCTGCCGGGAGTTCCAGCCAGGCCAGCGGATGAAAATCAATTTCATCGGATGGTGCTGCCGAGCTGACCACTTGTACTGCCAGAAAACAATTGCCGGGAGAGATTTCTTCAAACGCAGCTTTGATGGTCAGCGACAAGCCATTGTCCTGCAACAGGTATTCCTTGCTGAGTTTGACAATCCCTGCCTGATGGTTGAGATTGATGCTTTTTGTGCAACTGAGCAAGGCCCGACAACAATTATCCTCTCGGAAAACTCCCTCCAATTCGTACAAGGCACGATCAAAGTCACCGATTTCCGTAAAAACTCCGTTGTTCTCGATTAGCAAACTGCAGCGCAGCGAATTACGGCAGATTTCCCGCCGGGCTCCTTCCGGGAAGATTTCCGCCTTCATACTGCTGTCGGTTTCCGTCATAATCAGCGGATAGGCATAGCGGTAAACGGAATGGTAAGCATCCAGCCCGGAAAAGTTTTGTTGCAGCAAGTTGGCCAGTGCAGCAAAGTTTGTCAGATCATCTCGCAGCACAAAATGATATTGTATGCAGCCGCCCACCGGGTCAATCGCCAGCGTCTGCGCAGGACTGGCCAGAACAACTTCCGTCTGGCCGTCAAAATCCCAATCAAGCAGGTTGGCACTTTTATTTTCCGTTGTTTCGCAGCCCATTTCCTGCATCAACTGATGCAAGAGTCGATGGGCGATTTCCAGATAAGCCAGTCCCTGCATGTCATAAAATGGGGATGAACCATACGACGGATGGCGGCTGGCCCATTTGGGATCCTCTTGGTAAACCAGATTCCGGACCCGGTTGATGATCTGATAATAATCACGGTAATGCGGAGGATAAGCTTCCGCCAAATATTGATCAATAAACACATAGCGCTCCAGAGAATTCATTATCGCTCTGATTTGCATGTCTTTTAATTCCGCCGAGGCAGTTATTTTTAGCGCATTACCAACAATATGGTGTTCAAAAGCATCCTGCTGTTTTTCAAACAGGCGCAGTCTGCTGATGACACGCCGCAATCTTTCATCGCCGTAAGTGACCCCGCGAATGCCTCGTTTGGCGGTCCAGTTTTCCCATTCAGGATAGCTGTGGCTGCTGGATACCGGATACGTATCCAGGATGCCGACCCGGTTGATATAGTCTTGCAGGCCAATAAATTCTACATCAGGATCGGCTTCCACCAAACGGAAGAATTCCATCAACCACTGTTTGTCGCCCTGCGGGTCCTTACTCCATTGTCCCATTTTCTCGGCATCCTCGAAGATTACCAGGATGGGGTCGAGGGCTCTTCCATATTGACCAGCGAACTTGTGCGCCTGTTCCAGGGTGTCTTTGAGATAAAAGTAATAATGGGAAGGTTTGATCTGCACTCGATCGTCCGCGGTAAAGGCATCTCTTTTCAACAGTTGATAACGGAATTGGGTATGCACCGGTATCGCATGAAATATCTGACCGCCGATCTCGTCTTGCAGACCAAAATACAGCATTTCGTCCGGGATATGAGCAATGGTTGTCAGCGCTACCGGATCTTTGAAACCAAAGTGTTTAAGGCAATAATCATACAATCCGCCCGGCCTGGAAAAGTGCGGCTGATAAAAGGTCTCCGCGTCCAGGTAATACAGCGGCGGGGCACCCAGCAAATATGCTGCCTGGGTGAGGTGACGCAGCAAATACTCTCCGCATTCACGTTCCACCAGGTGGATGCCCTGCCAATCGCGGGCTTCAACGCCAAACAGTTCGCGGCATAATTCATCATATTTTTTTATCTGATACAGACAGTCATCGATGCGGGAACTGAGCTGAATAAAAGGCTCGTCAGCCAATCCGCCGATCAGACCGATCTTTTGTGTGTTCAGGAGGTTTTTAAAATCTCGCAGATAGGCGGGCTTTTGCTGGCGGAACCAATAAAGAAAGGGACCGGAAAAATGCAGGTTGATATAGAATTTATCCAGCCCGGCAGCTTCCTGCAAAAGTTCCAGCCAAGGCTGATACGAGTTGGCAAATGCTTCTTCACGGGTTTTATAGAGTTGGAAATGCGGTTGATGAAAATGGGGGCAAAAGGCAATATAACCTTTCACAACATACCTCCTGACAAGCGTTATTTTAGAAAAGAGAGGAAGTCATCTTCCACTTCTACATTCATGAGCCAGTCGACATAATTTTCGCTGAAGTTTTCATCGCGTATGGCATTGACCAGACGAAGGAATTTGGTATAGTGTTCAAAAAAACGCTTCATAGCATAATCGCGGGTCAGGTTGTTGGTGACCATGAAAAGCCAGTCGCTGCTTTCAATCAATATCAATTCCCGTAACGCCTGTGCCAGGGAAGCAGCCTTAACATCACTGTCGATACTGCTTTTATTCAGCTCTTCAAACTCGTTACTGGCTTGCCGGATGATATCCCACATCCACTGGGTTTCTTTGTTTTTCCAGATATAATGCTTGCCCCCGGTACCCCAGGAAGATTCGAAAACTTGAGCTTCCCCGTCGGGAAAGTGAATTTGGGCGGGCAATATAAAATCCAATTCCTGGCTATGGGCAATGCCGCGCACCACCTCTTCCAGCCAGTCAATGCCTTCCCACCACCAGTGACCAAAAAGTTCGGTATCATAGCAGGCGATGATGAGGGGTTGGTCATATCCCAAATGAGCTGCTTCGCGACCGGTGTTGCGAATGCTGTTAATAAAATGATGGGCATGTTGCCTGGCTTTCAGCCGCGCTTGTTCAGGTTCGTAAACTAATTTTATTCCGTTGTTGCGATCGGTGATCCGCCAATACTTAAAACCAGAACGTGGGGACTCCCGATGGAATTCGCGGTAATCCTTGTCCCCCGGATAACCGTAATCAGCCGACCAGACCTGCTGGCTGACCATGGCATTGCGGCCAAAAACCAAAATGTCCTTGTCCTTGATTTTATAGGGTCGATAGGTGCTGAGTCCTGTATTGGCAAACATCTCGTCCTGACAAGTCAATTCCGGATCGACGATACTGGAGTCCCCCAGTGGCTTTCCGCCTTCCAAGGCGTGACTGTCAACATAAAAATAGCGCAGTTGACGAGCGATTAAAAGATCCTCAATGCCTTGGAAATATCCGCATTCCGGCAACCAAAACCCTTCCGGTTCACAAGCAAAATAGTTTTCATAAGCGCGGATGCCCCACAAGATTTGATGTTGCAGGCTTTTGCGGTCAAGCAGTGGCAGATAGGCATGGCTGGCAGCAGTGGCCATGATTTCAACTTCTCCGTTGTCTTTCAATTGCTTGAACACATTGACCAGGTTGCTGTCCAGTTCAAGGGTGAAGTCCCGTCTGATATCCCGGTAAAAGCGATGATAAAAAGAGGCCAGCGAAGCCATATTGGGCTCAGCGACCGACATATAATAACGTTCCTCTTCCGCAGCCTTATCTTCACGTTCGCGCAGATAGGCAACGAATTCTTTTTGTATATATGGTGAACTCAGTTGGTCCAACAAGGGCGGACTTAGACTCAAGGTGATCGGTGCTTTGATACCTTCTTCGCGCAAGCGCAGCCAAGTGCGTACGAAGGGGATATACGTTTCCGCCATGGCTTCAAATAGCCAAACTTCACCAAAAGGCCATCTCCCCTGTCTTTTAACGAATGGGATGTGACTGTGCAGCACCAGCATGATATTGGATTCCAATGGCTACACTTCCTTAAAAGTATTAACCGACATCGCTGTGGCCGGATGTTTTAACCCCCATACGGGCGATGACTTCTTCGTAAACCGCAATGGTACTATGGGCGATGGTCTCCCAGCTATACGTTGAGGCAATGGCTTGTGCGGCGTTTTTCGCAAATTGCCGGGCGTATTCGGTGTTCGTCAATAATTCAATGATGGCTTCCGCCAGCTTGGATTCATGCCCGGGCGGAACCTTCAAACCCGTCTGCCGATGCTCCACGATTTCCGATAGCCCCCCTACTT
>ERZ795053.5730-NODE-5730-length-12697-cov-16.967885_pt1 | contig 12697 bp, 11 predicted proteins | sample MGYA00375137_ERZ795053 | MGnify/ENA primary metagenome ERZ795053 (study PRJEB30182, sample SAMN05720284) | activated sludge metagenome | isolation source: Anaerobic digester | place: Hong Kong | collected 2014-12-17 ... | reverse complement strand
CAAATTCAGTTCATTATGGCATCACCTTGATCATTTCGAACCGAATCAAAGTGGCCTATCCAATCCAGCATCCATAGCAAACGCACGATAGCGCCACTGTGGAAAGCCTGAAGAATCGCATATCCGATCACTGTTTATCAAAATTGGCATTTAATTTGCTGTAATCCAATTATACACCAGAGCAATTACACTATCCTTGGATTTTTCCGGTTCGCACCCAACGCCCTTTTCTGCGACTGCGGTGTTGAATTGGCTGAATTTCGTATTGATTCTGAAATAGCCGGAGAGTCAAAACTTATGAGCATTACGTTACCCACCAGCGCGCGTTTGATGAGTTCTTCTGAATATCAGATCGTTTCCCGAGTGTTCGGAAACACCTTGCCTTGGCGGCAAAGAATCATTGTGACCAACGGGGCCGGATTACAAAATCGTCCATTCACGATCCCAACCTCTTTGATCCGGGTGTTGCTCGGCGCGGCGGCAACGGGCTTTCTGGCGCCGGTTACAGCCGCTATTGGTTCATTGACCACATTTATCAATCTAGCCTATGTCATGAATGTGGGCAGCGCCTACAGCAGCCTCGATACAACGCAAAAAGGCTTGCTGGTTCACGAAACAGCACATGTTTGGCAGGGAAAAAACAGTACCTTGGCTTTAAGCTATGTCTTTAGCTCATGTGTGAGCCAATGCATTCGCGGCGGAGGAGCCTATGCCTACACACCCGGTAATAGCTGGAGTAGTTACAACGTCGAGCAACAGGCATCGATCGTCGAGGATTGGTTTAATGCCGGAGAACCAACGTCTGGCCCATTATGGGGATATATCGACAACTATGTCCGGAAAGGGATTACTTGAATCAGGAGCCACCAAACAATTTAGGCTCTGCCTGCTCTTCGCGGCGATCATGAGCATCCTTCTGGCCGGCTGTTATCCAATTACCCGCTCAAAAGGCGTGGTCAAAGATGAACAAGGACAGCCAGTGGCTCATGCAACGGTAAAAATCAGCGGCACGTCAGCCAAACCGGAAGAATTACAAACTCAACCAGATGGAACATTCGATTTTGGCACCGTCGAAGTGATTTCCCATCAAGACCCGATCGAGATCAAATTAACCGTTGAGAAGGAGGGATTTGACCGGTTCAGCAAACCGCTTATTTTCAATGCCAGCAACACAGATGAAATCATTTTGCATCGATCGGCCCGCTGACTCTTTTGAAGTTTTTTGAGTCCATATTCTTGATCTACTTCATGGACAGCAAGAGCCTGCATACAGCCAGCCATCATTCAGTCCCCTCACCCCTGCCAAGAGGGTGAGGGCATGAATTTAACTCATTGAAAATGTTTAGCTTAACTATTAACAGCCTCCACCCGCTATGCTCACTCTGCAAATAGATGGGAGATATTGTCATCATGAATGCCGCGACTGAATACCCGGCTGGAAACCCCCAAGACCTGGCAGACCCCGTAATCCGAATTCCACGAGCGGCGGATGCCCGGCTACTTTTGCATCATCAGGAAGCCAATCCACCCTTCATGGACGTGTTGCAAGACGTTTTGCCTGATGAAGAGGCCCGGCTGGCATACCTGAATCACTTGGCCTGGCAAGCACGATCGTGAGCAGCCACCACCATTTTGCCTCAAAAAGCAGGCATTTCTAGGATTTCAGATTATCAAAGCGTGTCCAAAAAGGTATATTTTTTTATGATATTAATCAATTAATTATATTGATATGTGACATTGTGTTCTGTCATCATAAATTTGTTAATGGATTTGCCGTTCTCCCGATGATGATAATGATGTCCAATTGCGCCGCTTTGAGATTTCCCCAGCGGCATTACCTGAAAACAGCAAAATCATCAATCAACCTCCTTCTCTTCTATGTGCAACACCAGCAGTTGGTGCCTAACCATGACGGTGATACTGACCATACTTGTGCTGGCGGTAATCATCCTGAGCGTACAGCAATTTTTGCGGAACATGGCGAAGCAGACAGCCTTGCTCGCCGCACTGCGAAAGTCAGAGGCGGTGCTCGCTGAACAGGTTGACTTCAATCAGCAGGTGTTCGACTCCTCAAAGGCTCATCTGGCGGTCGTAGGTCCAGACGGCGTGATTTTAGCCATCAACACGGCATGGCGGCGTTTCGCCGAGGAAAATGGCGGAGGAGATGAAAGTATTTGGGGCGTGGGTGCCAGCTATTTCGTGCCCCATGCCGAGGGATGGAACGATGCAGCGCTGGTAGCGGAGGCATTCGAAGGCATCCGCAGCGTGCAAAACGGCCAATGCTCTTTTTTCAACCTGGAGTATCCATGCCATGTTCCAGGCAATGAAAAACGCTGGTTCGTCATGCATGTGGCACCGTTGCAGAAAAAAGCCGGCGCGGTCCTTATCTCCCATACCAACATCACCCCGCTTAAACTTCTCCAAGAAACTCTGCAACAACAAGCCACTACGGACACACTAACCGGCATCTTCAACCGTCGTTATTTCCTCGAATTATCACAGGAGGAGCTGAAACGCGCAGTCCGGCTTAAACACCCGCTGGCAATAGCCTTAATTGATATCGATCATTTTAAATACATCAATGACAGCTATGGCCATTCAATAGGCGATCAAGTATTGGTAGCGTTCACGCAAATCTGCCAGAAAAATATCCGCGAAATCGACCTATTCGCACGCATCGGCGGCGACGAATTTGTCGTGCTTCTGCCCGGAGCAAGCCGCGAACTGGCTCATGAAGTCATGGAGCGTGTCCGCCGGATTCTAGAACTCCTGCCGATTAACTGCGGCAGCAAACCGGTTTTAATCACCATCAGTGTGGGTATTGCCAGTTTAGCCAGCGAACAAGAAACCCTAGATGAGCTGCTTATCCGTGCTGATCAAGCCTTGTATCTGGCAAAAGGACAAGGCAGAAACCATGTATCCTTGGAACAGGAGTTGCTGTGATCTAATTTGAAGATTTGCTGGCATTCCCTTCTTCGATCACGCTTTATGAATCAAAGAGGCATCTCCCCCGCCCCGCAATTTTCCCATATCGGGCCAAATTGAACGGCCACTGCCAAATTTCGCCACATTATTCACCGCAAAAGGTAACCCATGAGCCGTTAGTGGCGGGTTGTGTTCAAGAAAGGGCCAAAATGGGCATTTCATTGAATATGAATAACCCATTAATTATATTAATAATATTTTTTGAATCTCGTTTAAAAAGCTAGGCATAGGGGTTGCAGTGCAGCATTCACTATGACGTTCTCAAACAATCGAAACCCCGGAGCCTATAATGATGAATACGTCAATCCCTCGCAAACACTCCATCGTACTGGCTCTCTCAATCATTTTGGCTATTGCATCCTACTGGATTCCACTCCCGCGTGAATCTCATGACCCGCAAACCGGAATATCAAGCGCAGAAAAGCAGGCCTTTGTTAACTCAAAAAGTTTTTTAGCGACGCATTAACATCCGCATGCAATGCAAATTATCGCGTTTGATGGCTTGATAGTGACCCGGCGGATTGCCGCGATGTATCGCTAACAGATGGATCGCCGTTCAGCTCTACCACCCAAGCCATCCCTGCAACGATAGAGAGAATCTTACAAAGCAATGGATTGTTTGGCTCCCTCTCCGTAGAAGGGAGCCAGGAAAAGGGGGTAAACGCTTACTGAACAACAGGCAAGAAAAAAGGGTTAGGTATTCACCTAACCCTTTACGTCATTTGGCTCCCCGGCGCGGACTCGAACCACGGACCCAGTGATTAACAGTCACTTGCTCTACCGACTGAGCTACCGGGGAATTGAGACGGGGGATTTTATGGTGCCTCGATGACGCTGTCAATCCCTTATCAACCCGTAACCATCCGGCCAATCCGTTCTAGCGCCTTGACCAAGTTATCCATACTGGTAGCGAACGAAATCCGCGCACAACCTTCCGCGCCAAACGCTGAACCCGGCACCACCGCAACCCCTGCTCCGCTTAACAACTGTTCCGCAAAAGCAATGTCATTGGCTAAACCCATCCGCTGGATGACCTTTTGGAAACTTGGGAAGGAGTAAAACGTCCCGTCCGCCGGCGCCACTTCCACCCCATCCATCGCCTTCAGGGTGGCGTAAACATAATCGTGGCGCTCTTTAAACGCCTTGGTCATCACCGCCACACAGGACTGATCACCATTCAGCGCTGCTTCCGCGGCAACCTGCGAAATCGATGTTGGATTGGACGTGCTCTGCGACTGGATATTGGTCATCGCGGTGATCAAATCCTTCGGGCCACCGCAGTAACCGATACGCCAGCCCGTCATCGAATACACCTTAGATACACCGTTTAGCACAATCGTCCGGTCGTACAGATCCGGGCAGACATTGAGAATGTTATAGAATTTCTCTCCGGTCCACAGAATGTGCTCGTACATATCATCTGTGGCGATGTACACCTGCGGATGGCGGCGCAGCACCTCGCCCAATGCCGTCAGTTCCGCCGCGCTGTAGGCGATGCCCGTCGGATTGGAAGGACTGTTAATGACCAGCAACCGGGTGCGCGGGGTGATCGCAGCATCCAATTGCGCCGGGGTGATCTTGAAATGTTGCTCAACACCCGCTTCGACAATCACCGGCGTACCATCGGCCAGCAGCACCATGTCAGGATACGATACCCAATACGGCGCCGGGATAATCACCTCGTCGCCATTGTTCAATAATGCCTGGGCTAAGTTATAGAAGCTTTGCTTCCCGCCACAGGAAACCAGAATCTGCTTAGGCTCGTAGCTCAGGCCATTATCGCGCTGAAACTTGGCGATGATGGCCTTTTTTAACCCGGCTGTGCCGTCCACCGGCGTGTATTTGGTGAAACCCGCCTGAATAGCCTTGATCGCTGCTTCCTTGATGAAATCCGGGGTATCAAAATCTGGCTCGCCCGCCCCTAGGCCAATCACATCCTTACCGGCAGCCTTCAGTTCATTGGCCTTGGCGGTGACCGCCAACGTTGGCGAGGGCTTAATGCGTTGTACACGTTCGGAAAGCGGGATGTTCACGACGGACTCCTGGACAATATTTTTGAGATAATGATTGGGCTGAATATGTTGAACATCAGAACTCAACCCAGTGTCGGATAATACTGGAAATTCCGCCCGGTCAAAATCCCATGCGAACTTGCAAACCTTTTACGCTCCAAGCCTCTTTTCAACCAGCCGGTGACCAGCCGGAGGCCATTCGCAGCTTGGTGGCTGGCTTAAATGATGGTTTGGCGCATCAAACCCTGCTCGGCGTCACCGGTAGCGGCAAAACGTTTACCATCGCCAACGTAATTACCGCTGTGCAGCGCCCGGCCCTCCTATTGGCGCCCAATAAAACGCTAGCGGCGCAACTGTATGGCGAGATGAAGGCGTTTTTCCCTGAAAATGCCGTGGAATACTTTGTTTCTTATTACGATTACTACCAGCCGGAAGCCTACGTGCCGTCCTCCGACACCTATATTGAGAAAGACGCTTCGATCAACGAACACATCGAACAAATGCGGCTGTCGGCGACCAAGGCGATTCTGGAGCGCCCCGATACCATTATCGTCGCGACCGTGTCGGCGATTTATGGCTTAGGCGACCCTGAGTGGTACATGAAAATGCTCCTGCATCTGGTGCGCGGCGAAAAAACCGGCCAACGCGCCATTCTGCGCCGGCTGGCGGATTTGCAATACACCCGCAATGATCTGGAATTAGCGCGCGGAACTTTCCGGGTGCGTGGCGAGGTGATCGATATCCATCCGGCCGAATCCGATCAGGAAGCCTTGCGTGTGGAATTGTTCGACGATGAAATCGAATCGCTGTCGCTGTTCGATCCACTCACCGGTCACGTCCTGCGTAAAGTACCGCGCTACACCGTTTATCCGAAGACGCACTACGTCACCCCCCGGGAACAGCTCTTACAGGCCGTTGGCCAGATCAAGGATGAATTGCAAGAACAGCTGGCCGGACTCCACGCCGCAGGCAAACTGCTGGAAGCGCAGCGATTGGAACAACGGGTCCGGTTCGACCTGGAGATGATCCTGGAACTGGGCTATTGCAGCGGCATCGAGAATTATTCCCGTTACCTGTCCGGCCGCGAGGCAGGAGAGCCACCGCCGACCCTGTTTGATTACCTGCCGCCGGAGGCGCTGATCTTCATTGATGAAAGCCACGTCACCGTACCACAGCTGGGGGCGATGTACCGGGGTGACCGCTCGCGCAAGGAAACGCTGGTCAGCTACGGATTCCGGCTGCCGTCGGCGCTGGATAACCGGCCCCTGCGTTTCGATGAATTCGAGCGGTTGAGCGGCCAGACCCTCTTCATTTCCGCCACTCCTGGCCCCTATGAATGCGAACACGCCGGGGAAGCCGTAGTAGAGCAGGTCGTGCGGCCCACCGGCCTGGTGGACCCAGATGTTGAAGTACGGCCCGCTTTGCATCAAGTCGACGATTTATTGGGGGAAATCCGCGAGCGGGCAAATCGCCAGGAACGGGTGCTGGTCACCACCCTGACCAAGCGCATGGCGGAAGATCTGACCGGTTATCTCGCTGAAAATGGAGTCAAGGTGCGCTACCTGCATGCGGACATCGACACGGTGGAACGGGTCGAGATCATCCGCGACCTGCGGCTGGGCCAGTTCGATGTCCTGGTCGGCATCAATCTGCTGCGGGAAGGGCTGGATCTACCGGAAGTATCGCTGGTGGCGATTCTCGATGCCGATAAGGAAGGCTTTCTGCGCTCGGACCGGTCATTGATTCAGACCATTGGCCGCGCCGCCCGCCACCTGCGCGGTAAGGCGATTTTATACGCCGATCAGATCACCGGCTCGATGCGCCGGGCGCTGGATGAAACCGGGCGGCGGCGCGCCAAACAGCGAGCATATAATGAAACACATGGCATCACCCCGCGCGGTATCCAAAAGGCCGTCGCTGATATTCTGGAAGGCGCTTATCCCGGTGCTCCGATCCCAGCAGCACAGTATGCCCAGGTTGCCGAGGAAACCGCCGCCTACGCCCGCGAATCACCAGCCGTTCTAGCCAAGAAGATCAAGCAATTGGAACAGCTCATGTATCGTCATGCCCGTAATCTGGAATTCGAGGACGCAGCGAAACTGCGCGATGAAATCCAGCGCATCCGCCAGTTTGGGTGGGGATAGCGGGGATATGCCGGGTTTTTATCCTGAAATCGCGCTGCTGGCTTGCCCATCGGCGGAAAATCCTTATACTTATGCCTCTCCCTCCCGTGCCGGGGTGGCGGAATGGTAGACGCAGTGGACTCAAAATCCACCGGTAGCGATACCGTGAGAGTTCGAGTCTCTCTCCCGGCACCAAACTTCTTCAGTCGTTTATGGTTGCATTCCTGCTATGCAGCCGTTCACCGATCTAAAATATGACCCATCCAGCCTTTCAGCACCTGCGTAGCCATCCTGTTCCCGCTCTGCGACTGGAATTCCAGGAATACCGCCATATCATTACCGGCGCCCGGCATATCCACCTCGCTGCTGACGACCCGCACAATGCCTTCATGGTCGCATTCCTGACCGTGCCGCAGGACTCTACCGGCGTCGCTCACATCCTTGAACACACTACCCTGTGCGGCAGCCAGCGGTATCCGGTGCGCGATCCCTTCTTTATGATGATCCGCCGGTCGCTCAACACCTTCATGAACGCTTTCACCAGCAGTGACTGGACCGCCTATCCATTTGCCAGCCAAAATAAAAAGGACTTCAACAACCTGTTGGATGTCTATCTGGACGCCGCATTCTTTCCATTGCTGGATGCGCGTGACTTCGCCCAGGAAGGCCACCGGCTGGAATTTGCTCAACCCGGCGATCCACACTCAGAATTGCTATTTAAGGGTGTGGTGTTCAACGAAATGAAGGGCGCGCTCAGTTCGCCTGTGCAGCGGCTTGGACAAGATTTACAGCAACGGATATTCCCGGCCACCACCTATCATTACAACAGCGGCGGTGACCCTGAGGCGATTCCCAATCTTACCTATGAGCAGCTCAAAGCCTTTCACGCGCGCCACTACCACCCCTCGAACGCCATCTTCCTGACCTACGGCGATATTCCCGTTACCGAACACCAGGAACACTTCGAGACGCAAGCCCTCAACCGCTTCCAGCCCCTGACGCTGGATTTAGCCATTCCTGATGAGCACCGCTATTCTGCGCCGGTCACCGCTCTCACCCATTATCCCTTAGACGGGGTTGAAGACCTCAGTAACCAGACCCATATTGTACTGGGCTGGCTGCTCGGGCCGGTTACCGACCCCCTGGCGACGTTACGGGCACGCTTGCTAAGCGACGTGCTGCTCGATAACAGCAGTTCGCCTTTGCGCAACGCTCTGGAAACCTCGGAGCTGGGCACGGCACCCTCGCCACTGTGCGGTTTCGATACCTCGACCCGCGAAGCCACCTTTGTCTGCGGGCTGGAAGGCTCCAACCCTGAGCACGCCGAAGCGGTCGAAACCTTGGTGTGTAAGGTACTGCAACACGCCGCGGCGGAGGGCGTACCGCAAGAAGCGATAGATGCTGCTCTGCATCAACTGGAATTGAGCGAACGGGAAATCACCGGCGACGGTTTTCCTTACGGCTTGCATCTGCTGCTAGAAGCACTGACTCCGGCCATTCATGGCGCCGATCCTCTGCCAGCGCTGGACAGCGGCCCCTTGCTGGAGCAATTGCGGGTGGAAAGCCTCGACGCCGGTTTCATCCCCCGCCTGGTCCGCACACTGCTGCTGGATAACCCGCACCGGGTACGGCTCACCATGGCTCCAGACGCGGAACTGAGCATGAAACAGGCCGCAGCGGAGCGCGAACGGCTAGCCGCGATCCGCATGGCGCTAACCGAAGCCGGCCAGATCCGCATTGCCGAACAGACACGCATTCTGGCCGAACGCCAGCAACACCAGGATGACCCTGAACTGTTACCCAAGGTGGGTTTGGAAGATGTGCCGCCTGAGTTGAAGATCGCTGAGGGCGTCACTCGTCCGGTCGGCAATCTGCCCGCTACCTGGTACGCCCAGGGCACGAATGGCATGGTTTACCTGCAAGCCATTCTCGACCTGCCAGCACTGGACGCCGAGGACGTGGATCTGCTGCCGCTATTTTGCGCCTGTTTGAGTGAAGTCGGCAGCGCGAACCGTGACTATCGCACCACCCAAGCCCGCCAAGCAGCGGTCACCGGCGGCATCAGCGCCCGTGCCAGTGTCCGCGGCGGGGTGGACGACGTGCATCAAGTCAAAGGCGTTATGGTGCTGGCGGGTAAGGCGCTGGCCCGTCATCATGCCGCTCTCTCCGAATTGCTGCGGGAAACCCTGACCTGTGCCCGTTTCGACGAGTTACCGCGCCTGCGGGAACTGGTGGCCCAGATGCGCGCGCACCGTGAGGAGGCGATTACCGATCATGGCCACATGCTTGCGCTCACTGCCGCCAGCGCCAATCTCAGTCCTGTTGCAGCGCTTAGCCATCGCTGGGACGGCTTACAGGGCTTAAAAGATCTCAAGACGCTCGATGAAGCGTTGGATAACCCTGAGGCACTGGCTGACTTCGCTGCCCGGCTGGAGCGGCTACGCGACCGGCTGCACAGCGTGCCCCGGCAACTGCTGGTGGTTAGCGAAGCCGGACAGCAGGACGATATCGCCGCAGCGCTGGCGGCCCATGGGTGGGATGACGCAACGATACCTGTCGAACCGTTTACCCTTACTGTACCGGAGGTATCGCCGCCCCGGCAGGGCTTCAGCGTCAACACCCAAGTCAATTTCTGCGCCAAAGCCTATCCCACCGTTGCCCCCAATCATCCTGACGCCCCGGCGCTGCAAGTCCTGGGTGATTTCTTGCGCAACGGTTATCTGCATCGAGCCATCCGCGAACAAGGCGGCGCTTACGGCGGCGGCGCTGGCTACCACCCTGACAGCGGTACATTCCGCTTTTATTCCTACCGTGATCCCCGGTTAGCCGGCACGCTGGCTGACTTTGATCAAGCGCTGGATTGGCTGCAAACAAATCAGCATCCTGCTCAGACCCTGGAAGAAGCTATTCTTGGCGTCATTGCTGGCATCGACAAGCCCGGCTCCCCCGCGGGCGAAGCCATCAGCGCCTTCTTTGGCGCCTTCTTTGGCCGCACCCCGGAGCAGCGCCGCGCCTACCGGCAACGGGTATTGACCGTCACTCTGGACGACCTGCAACGCGTTGCAGCGACCTACCTGCGACCGGAACAGGCCCGTTGCGCTGTGCTCAGTGATGGACGGACGCTGATGAAGCACCAGGATCTGGCTATCGTAGCGATCTGAAACGCCTTAACAGGAGCGGCTTCCACTGTTGCTAGCACGGCTTGTGCTTAGGTTTTCAGACCGTGGGTAGCCATTGCCGTTACGTAGCCTTCATGCCGCTGGCGGCCAGTGGCGCTGGCTGCTCCATGGATAAAGGCAATCCGCCGATAACCTTTTTAACATGGATTCCGTTTATTATTAACTGTAAGTCAACAGGTTAATCTCATTTTGAGACAAATTCAGTGACGGCTTGCAAGATTGATGGGTGTAAGCCACTCAAGCGGCCAAACCATTGACCATAGCATTGACCACGCTGCGATGCCGGGTGCGCTCAATCTGTTGGATGTTTTTGAGTTGGTCGTTAATGGATTCGATGATGGCGCGCTTACGCAACAACAGCTTATCGACCAGGGGCATCAATTTGTTGCGCATGTTCCGGCGAATTTTGGTGATCAGCTGTAAGCCCTGCTCCCAGAGTTTGTGGAACAATGCGGCGGTTGTGGCAAACCACCAGGGAAGTGGCATCGATGAAGGCGATCCCGGTATCTTCGCCCCGCCGGGTGTGCAGGTCGATGCACATCGGCATCAGGGCAGTGGGAATCAGGGCCACAAACCGATTGTCGCTTAACAGGTTAGGAAACTCATTCCGGCAGTACCGGCAGAGGTGCAGCAGGTAAAAGGCTTTGAAATTACGGGACTGGGCTAGATGGAAATCAATCAGAATGGTCATGATTTCGCTAAGGGCCAACCGGCGGATGTGCCGCCGCTGGCGTTTGCCATCGGTCAGCAATTGGCGATGCCAAGCGGGCAGAAACAGGTGGTAGAAATCATCGACGTCGCAGAACAGGTCTTCTAAGCTCATGGGGGTGGCTCCCGGAGCAGTTGGGGTCACAATTGCGAACCGTAGCAGGTTCCGCTTCAGGTGCCACCCCCTCATCCTTATCCGGAATTCACGTTATGAAATGGAAAACTAAATAACGATAGCAACAATCAATTTCGAATATTTCGAATAAAGCGAGTATAAGCGCAGTCTAAAGGCCATAAACCCTACAAAACCTACCCAGGCCATCGCTGCACAGGAGATCATCATGGCGCTCGCGCTCCCCAAAAATCCGGCCTTGCCTACTGAAGAGGAAGCCCGGCTTGCCGCCGAAAGCAGCCGAAAACTGGCGGCAATCATCGGGCATGGCGCAGCCGCTCGTTTACGCCTGATTGATGGCAACGACGAAATCACAGTACCGGTCAGCGCCATCCCATTGCTGGCGGATATTCTGAACCAGATGGCGCAAGGCAACGCCGTATCGCTGGTTCCTATCGGGCACACGCTCACTACTCAACAAGCGGCAGATTTGCTCAATGTCTCACGGCCCTATCTGGTGAAATTGCTGGAAGCAGGCAAAATCGGCTTCACCAAGGTCGGACGGCACCGCCGCATCAAGTACAAGGATCTGCTCAACTACATGGAGCAAGCAGACGAAACCAGCCGCCAATCTGTGAATGAATTGTCCAGGCAAGCACAAGAACTCGGGATGGGCTACTGATTGGCTAACTTCACGGTCGTCTATGACGCTTGCATTTTCTACCCAGCGCCGCTCCGCGACTTGTTAATCCGATTGGCGATGACACGACGGTTCCGGGCGCGCTGGACCACGCAAATCCACGAGGAATGGACCCGAAATCTGTTGGCTAATCGAAAAGACCTACCCCGCAGCAACTGAATCGGACGGTCGCTATGATCAACAATGCGGTCGAAGACTGCTTGATCACCGGTTACGAGCACATCATTGAAGGACTCCAACTACCTGATCTCAATGATCGTCATGTTTTAGCGGCTGCCATTCGCGCTGGCGCTGCGGCAATCGTGACAATGAACCTGAAAGATTTTCCAGATAGCGTACTCAGCGAATTTGAAATTTTCGCTTTGCACCCGGACGATTTCATTCTCGATCTGGCAGACCTGGAGCCGCCGATTCTCGAACGTGTCGCCAAGGAGCAGCGGACAAGCCTTCGCAATCCTGCAGTTTCTGCAAAGGAGTTTGTGGCTAACATCCGACGGCAGGGCCTGCCAGGCGTCGCCAACTTTCTTGAAGAACGCATCGATCTGATTTGATGATAGCGCGCCTATTGGTCTCATCGATAGGCTAGGCCGATCTGTTTGATCAGTCCTTCAACCCGCTAACTGATTAACCGAAGGAGTCGCTATGTCCTGCCCCGCTGAACACTTTATCACCGCCGATGATTATCTGGTTCTGGAACGCCAAGCCGAAAGCAAAAGTGAATATTTAAACGGCTGCATCTACGCCATGAGCGGCGCCAGCCGTAATCATAACCGCATCACCATCAACCTCGGCGCGCTGCTCCACACCCAACTCCGGGGTAAGCCCTGTGAGCCTTTTGTCAATGACATGCGGGTCAAGGTCAGCCCTACCGGTCTTTA
>ERZ795053.5727-NODE-5727-length-12701-cov-5.006405_pt1 | contig 12701 bp, 12 predicted proteins | sample MGYA00375137_ERZ795053 | MGnify/ENA primary metagenome ERZ795053 (study PRJEB30182, sample SAMN05720284) | activated sludge metagenome | isolation source: Anaerobic digester | place: Hong Kong | collected 2014-12-17 ... | reverse complement strand
CCCAGCCCAGGACAAACAGGGTAAGCGACAGGAATGCAATCCGCCCATAACGCCACAGCCCGATGCGCCGCGTGATCCAGTCCTGCGCAAAAAGAATTACCGACAACACGCCGAGCATGGTCGCAACGATGGCGATCTCGATATGCTTCGCCGCCCAGATCGAACGCCACAGCGGTTCCTCCGGCGGCGGTGGCGCGGTGCGGAATTGTTTCGGAAGTTCATAGTCCACAGCGATGGTGGTACCGACCTCGCCACCGCCCGCTGCGGGACGCGAGGCTTGCACTTCGACGCGCATGGGTTTGAGCGGATCGATCCTAGGAGGCAGACGGAAGACACTGACCTCCTTGATCTCGGGCGCGCCTTCAATCGCCAGCCTTTTGACGAAGATGTAGTCGCCCCCCTGCGGCACATGACGCACATCGCCTTGCACGATGGCGAGGCGTTCGAACTGCCCGGTCTGCTTCCACGCCGTGCCGCGATGCGAATGCACACCAGTGGAAATCACAATCAAGGCCGTTTCACCCGGCCCCATGTTACCGATGGCCTTGGTGAAATCCTGCTGTCCCAGAAGATTGCGGCCCACGGTCGGCGGATCGATCAGCCCCGCATAAAGATCGAGGAAGGCGCCATCGCCGGGTTCGACGGGCACCACGGCACCCTTCAGGGCCTCGGCCGCCTCCGACATGGAAAAGCGCCGATGCCCCAGCGCACTCGTTTCCAGGAGCTTGTCCCATGTCATTGGCACGAAGGTGACGCGGTCGATGCCAGCACCTTCGGCAATCAACCCGCGGGCAATCGCCAGGGTGCGGGCCGTGCGCAGAATGCCATCGCGAATGACACCGGTGGACACCGTGGCCCGCGAAATGACGTCTGGCAAGTCGTCGCGAGGTTTGAGCACATCGCCGCGCGGCTTCTTGAGGTCGACGCCTGTGAAGCCGCCCACATATTTTCGGATGTCGTCGTCGGAGATACCGAGCGTCAACACCGGCTCGTTGTGTTGCATGAGCCTGGCACCCGCAATGCGCGCATCCGGCGAGATCGCCACCAGCACGTCAAGCGGCCGCCCGGAATAGCCGACCGACCCCGCGACTTCCCAGGTGGACCCGATGTAGCCGAGAATCTTTTCATTGGCACTCACCGTCCAGCCCGGAACACCCGTCTCGTCACGCACCACATTCACGGGCTGCGGCACACCGAAAAGTTGCGCCGCTAATGCTTCATCCGGCACTGCCGTCGTGATGGCTTCGGCGCTGAGTCCGCCAGCCGCGCCGGCGGGCGCCGCAATGAGCATGAAGGTCAGCCAGAGTATTGCAGCGAAAGGCATCGGCGGGTCCAATTCTTGCCTCGAAACTGTTTCGGAAGAACCGTCCTTGCCTTGACCGAAGTCAAGGCTTGCGAGGGATGAGGTGATCAATGTTCCTATCGCCATATCGCATAATGGAGAAAACCCCATGACATCACCCGCCACACTTGCCAGGCGACTGCTGCTGACCAGCGCCGTCCTGGCACTCGGTCTCGTTGCCGGCACGGCCTTGGCCGAGGAAAAGCCGAAGGAACACGGCGACACGCCGGCGGCTGAATACGTCCCTTCCATGACCACACTGGGAGAGATCAAGGTCGAGATTCCCGGCCGCAAGGCCGATGACCCGGTGATGACACCGGAAGAATTCCAGAAGGCCGCCACGACCTATTTTGAGCGCTGCGCCGGCTGCCATGGCGTGCTGCGCAAGGGCGCCACCGGCAAGCCGCTGACCCCCAAGATCACCCGTGAGCTGGGCTATGATCACCTCAAGAACTTCATCACCTTCGGATCGCCCGCCGGCATGCCGAACTGGGGCACCTCTGGTGATCTCTCCGAGGAGATGGTCGACGTCATGGCCCGCTATCTCCTGCTCGAGCCGCCGAACCCGCCGGAATTCGGCATGCCCGACATGAAGGCAACCTGGAAGATCTTGGTGAAACCGGAAGACCGGCCGGCCAAGAAGTTGAACGATATCGACATCGACAATCTGATGTCCGTGACCTTGCGCGATGCCGGTCAGGTCGCCCTCATCGATGGCGGCACCTACGACATCAAGACCGTGCTGAACACCGGCTATGCCGTTCACATCAGCCGCATCTCGGCATCCGGCCGTTATCTCTATGTCATCGGCCGTGACGCGAAGGTCAATATGATCGACCTTTGGATGGACCCGCCCGCTCCCGTGGCTGAGATCCGCATCGGTCTTGAGGCCCGTTCGATCGAAACCTCGAAGTTCGAGGGTTGGGATGACAAGTATGCCATCGCCGGCAGCTACTGGCCGCCGCAATATGTCATCATGGATGGCAACACGCTGGAACCGCTGAAGATCGTGTCGACGCGCGGCAACATCTACGACGAGCAGACCTATCATCCGGAACCCCGGGTGGCCTCCATCGTCGCCTCGCATTTCAAGCCGGAATTCATCGTCAACGTGAAGGAGACCGGCAAGATCCTTCTGGTCGACTACACCGATCTGAAGAATCTGAAGACGGTTGAAATTGAAGCCGAGCGCTTCCTGCACGACGGCGGCTTCGACTCGACCAAACGCTACTTCCTGGTCGCGGCCAACGCCCGCGGCAAGATCGCGGTCGTCGACACCAAGGAGGACAAGCTGACGGCGCTGATCGAAACCGGTGGGCAGACGCCGCATCCGGGCCGCGGCGCCAACTTCGTGCATCCGGTGTTCGGCCCCGTGTGGGCAACTTCGCATCTGGGCGACGAGACGGTGGCGCTGATCGGCACCGACCCGGAGGGACACGCCGATCAGGCCTGGAAGATCGTGCAGACGTTCCCGGCGCTGGGCGGCGGATCGCTGTTCATCAAGACCCATCCGAAGTCGACCCACCTCTATGTCGACGCGCCGCTCAATCCTGAGGCGTCGATCTCCGGGGCCGTGGCCGTCTTCGACATCAGCAAGATGACCGCCGATGCCGAACCCGAATATGAGACGCTGCCGATTGCCGAGTGGGCCGGCATTCCCGAGGGACAGCCGCGCGTCGTCCAACCCGAGTTCAACAAGGAAGGCACGGAAGTCTGGTTCTCGGTGTGGAACGGCAAGTCGAAGGTGTCGGCGATCGTCGTGGTCGACGACAAGACACTGCAGCTCAAGCACGTGATCAAGGACGAGCGCCTTGTGACCCCGACGGGCAAGTTCAACGTCTTCAACACCCGGTTGGACGTCTATTGACACATCCAGGCGGGGAGCTTCTTCTGGCTCCCCGCCTCTTTTGCCGCGACAGCCGGAACGAGGGACCCCGATGAAGAATCCAGTGATGGGCAAAGTGACGCTGGTCGGAGCCGGTCCGGGCGATCCCGAGCTTCTGACGCTTCGCGCGCTCAAGGCCATCACCCAGGCCGATGTGGTCGTCTATGACCGCCTGGTGTCCCGGGAGATCATGGCTCTTGTGCCGCCGGATACCCGCCTCATCGATGTCGGCAAGATGCCGAAGTTCCATACCCTGCCACAGGATGCGATCAACGAATTGCTGATCAGCCTTGCCTTGCAAGGCCTCAATGTCGCGCGCCTCAAGGGCGGCGATCCCCTGATTTTCGGCCGTGGCAGCGAGGAAGCTGCCGCGCTGCGTGACGCCGGAATTTCCGTTTCCTATGTGCCGGGCATCACCGCTGCGCAAGGGGCCGCCGCCTCGACAGGCGTGCCGCTGACCCATCGTGGTCTGGCCACCGGGGTCCGCTATGTCACCGGCCACCGCGCCCGCGATGCCGCCCTCGACCTCGACTGGCCGAGCCTCGCTTCCGGACAGACCACGCTGGTTGTCTACATGGGAGCCGCCAACATTGCCGACATCGCCGTCCGGCTGGTGGACCATGGGCTGCCTTCCGCAACACCCGTTCTGGCCGTTGCGAACGCCACGACGCCACGCGAACGGCGATTGGTGTCGACGCTGGCCGATATCGGTGACGCAATCGTCAGTAGCGCGCTGGAAGCGCCCGTGCTGTTCATCATCGGACAGGTGGTGTCCCTCTATGACGATGCCGCATCCGGCGCTGAAGACATGGTTGCCCGCATCATGGCCGAGGCACATGCTTGACCGTCCGGCCATCGCGGCAGCCATGCTGTCCCTTTGCATATCGAGCGCCGCGGCGCAGGATGCCCAACGGCTGGAACATATGCTGAGACAGGATTGCGGCGCCTGCCACGGCATGACGTTGAAGGGCGGTCTCGGCCGCCCCCTGACGCAGGAGGCCCTCGCCGACCAGGCGCCGGACGCGCTGGCGTCCATCATTCTCGACGGCATTCCCGGCACCGCGATGCCGCCCTGGCGTCCCCTGCTCAGCGAAGACGAAGCCCTGTGGATGGCAAACTATCTCAAGAAGGGAACCACGCAATGATAGGCCGCCGCTCATTCCTCTTCGGCACCGCCATGGCCGCAGCCTCCGCCGCAACACCGGCTTGGGCCGGCGATCTCTGCTGTGCCACCGGGGACCTGGGTCTCATCGTCGAGCGGGCCGCAGGCTCGCTGCTTCTGATCGACCGCTCCGAGCGCAGGATCGTGACCCGGATCGAGGGGCTGGGCGATCTCTCCCATGCGAGCCTCACCTATTCCCCGGACGAGCGCTATGCCTTTGTCTTCGGCCGCGACGGCGGCTTGACCAAGATCGACATGCTGGCCGGCAAGATTGCGAAGCGCGTGGTGCAGGCCGGCAACTCGATCGGCGGCGCCATCTCGGATGACGGCAAGCTGGTTGCCGTGTCGAACTACGAGCCGGGCGGCGTGCATGTCTTCGATGCCGAAACCCTCGACCCGGTAGCCAGCATTCCCGCCGGCGCCAAAACCATTGGCCTCGCTGACATGCCGGGCCGCAGGTTCATCTGGGCGACGTGGGAGACGGGCGAGGCCTGGATCGCCGACTTCTCCGGCCCTGAGATGAAGGTCACCAAGTTGGCCGATGTCGGAAAAAATCCCTATGACGGCGTGCTGACCGACGATGCCAGCACCTATCTCGTCGGCCTGTTCGGCGAGAAGGGCGTCTCCGCCATCGACCTGTGGGCGAAGGAACCCAAGGTCACCCGCTTCCTCAAGGACTACGGCAAGCCGGCCGACGATCTCCCTGTCTACAAGATGCCGCATCTGCAGGGCTGGGCCTTCACCGATGGCCAGTTCGTGCTGCCGGCCGTCGGCCGCCATGAGTTGCTGTGGGTGGAGCGCCAGACGCTGGAACCCACCGGGCGGACACCCGTCCACGGCCAGCCGGTGTTCATCATCGCCCAGCCGGGAAGCCCCTATGTGTGGGTGAATTTCGCCCTGCCCGACAATGACACGGTACAGGTGGTCGACAGCCGCACGCGCGAGGTGGTGCACACGTTGACGCCCGGCCCCGCCGTGTTGCACATGGAGTTTGCCCCGCGCGGCGCCGAAGTGTGGGTGTCGGTGCGCGATGCCAACAAGGTGCTGATCTACGACACCCGGAGTTTCGCGGTGTTAGGAGAGATCCCGGCCGAAAGCCCATCCGGCATCTTCTTCACCGCCAGAGCCCACCGCATCGGACTCTAGGCCATGCTCCAGCGCCTCGACCATATCGACCAACGGCTGCTCGACGAATTCCAGCGGGATTTTCCCCTGGTGCCACGGCCGTTCGCTGCGATTGCATCGGTGCTGGACATCAGCGAGGACCGGGTGATCGAGAGGCTGATCGCGTTGAGGGCCATCGGCGCCATCACGCGCGTCGGTGCCACCGTCCATCCCAATACCGTCGGCGCCTCAACACTGGCCGCCATATCGGTCCCCCAAGAGCGGGTAGACGACGTGGCGGCGATCATCAACGAAGAGCGCGGCGTCAATCATTCCTATCTCCGCGAGGACGGCTGGAACCTGTGGTTTGTGGCGACGGCACCGGATGCTGACCGCCTCGCGGCCATGCTGAGGCGGATTGAGGCGAAGGCGGGATTGCCCGTTCTCGATCTGAGGCTGGTGAAGCCATTCAACATCGACCTCGGATTCCGGCTGTCTGGCGATCGAAGCCTGCTCCGCCGCCGCAAGGAGCCCGATACCGGTATTCTGCGTGACGGCGACGATGAAATCGTACAAACGATGAGCGAGGGCCTGTCAATGGTGCGCCAGCCCTTCGCTGACCTTGGGGCCGAGCTCGGCCGCAGCGAGGCCGACATCATCGGCCGCCTCGCGGCCCTGCTGGCAGCTGGCATCCTGAGCCGCATCGGCGTGATCGTTCGCCATCGGGCCATCGGCTGGACCGCCAACGCCATGGTGGTGTGGGATATACCCGAAGAGCGCATCGAACCGGCCGGCTGGGCCCTGGCGCAGCATCCGGGCGTGACGCTTTGCTACCAGCGCCGCACGGTGCCGGACGTCTGGCCCTATGGCCTCTACAACATGATCCACGCCCGCTCCCGCGCCGAGGCCATGCAGTCGCTCGATGGTGCGAAGCGGCTTCCGGAACTCGCAGGAGCGAACTGCCGCGTGCTGTTCTCGACCCGCTGCTTCAGGCAGACGGGAGCACTGGTTCGCGGCGAGGTTGCGGCATGAGGCGGTCACCCCTGCCGCCGGACGCGATCGACAATACCGATCGCGCCATCCTCAACCAGCTTCAGGCGGGCTTTCCCCTGTCACGGCATCCATTTGCTGCGGCGGGCGCCGGCCTCAACCTCAGCGAAGAGGACCTCATTGCGCGCATTGGCCGCCTGCGCGAGATCGGCGCCATCACCCGCTTCGGACCGTTCTTCGATGCCGAGGCCATGGGCGGTGCCTTCTGCCTCTGCGCCATGGCGGTGCCACAGGAACGCTTCGAGGATGTCATGATCTCGGTCAATGCGCATCCGGAAGTGGCCCACAATTATGAGCGCAGCCACCACTTCAACATGTGGTTCGTGCTGGCCTGCGAACGGCCGGAAGATATCGAAGTCGTGGCCAAGAGGATCGAGGATGAGACTGGCCTCGCTGTGAAGCGATTCCCAAAGCTCAAGGAATTCTTCATTGGTTTCCAGGTGAAGCTGTGATGATTGATGCAACCGACAGGAAACTGATCGCCGCGACCCAGGGTGGACTGCCGCTGACGCCCGAGCCTTATGCGACGGTGGCGGGCTGGCTGGGCCTCGCCGAGGACGACGTCATCAACCGATTCTCCATCATGCTGGAAGGGGGCATCGTCCGCCGCATAGCCTTGGCACCCAACCACTATGCACTGGGAATTGCTGCTAACGGCATGAGTGTGTGGGACATCGCCGACGATAAGGCCGAAGCTCTCGGCGAACAGGTCGGCGCCCTGCCCTTCGTCTCTCACTGCTATCTCAGGCCGCGCGCGCTTCCCGAATGGCCCTACAATCTCTTTGCCATGATCCATGGCCACGACCGCGATGAGGTCGAAGCCAAGCGAGCCGAGATTGCAGCAGTTCTGGGCACCGCATGCCGTGCCAACGACATTCTCTACTCCACGCGCATCCTCAAGAAAACGGGATTGCGCATCCAAGCTCCGGGAGCCTGAACATGTTTCGCCTCACCCAATACATGAAGGAAACGGTCACCCCCACGCCAGCCGGACGGCGGCGCGGCAGCGGCCGCGATATGGCCCACGTCAAGCCTGTCGTCATCTGGAACCTGACGCGCCGTTGCAACCTGAAATGCCGCCACTGTTACACGACATCCGCAGACGTCCCGTTCCCGGGCGAACTGACCCATGAGCAGGCGCTACGCGTGCTCGACGATCTCGCAGGCTTCGGCATTCCAGCCCTCATTCTCTCGGGTGGCGAGCCCTTGTCGCGTTTCGATTTCTTTCAGCTTGCTGAGCGCGCGCGGGAACTGAATTTCCGCCACCTGTCGCTGTCGACCAACGGCACCAGGCTCACCGGCGACAATGCCAAGCGTGTCGCAGACCTCGGCTTCGATTACGTCGGCATTTCGCTTGACGGCATCGGCGATACCAATGACTGGTTCCGCGGCGTCGATGGCGCCTTTGCGGCGGCACTGGCCGGTGTGCGCGCCTGCAAGGCGCTGGGCGTAAAGGTCGGCCTGCGCTTCACCATCACCGAGGACAACGCCCATCAATTGCCGGAGATGCTGGACCTCTGCGACCGTGAAGGTGTTGACAAGTTCTATCTTTCGCATCTCGTCTATGCCGGGCGCGGCGACAAGCATCGCGGCCAAGACACCGCCCATGCCCGCACCCGGGCCGCCATGGACCTGCTGATCGACCGGGCCTGGACGGCAATGGCGGAGGACCGGCCGCTGGAGATCGTCACCGGCAACAACGATGCCGACGCGGTCTATCTGCTGAACTGGATCGAGGAGCATCTCGGAGAGGCGAAGGCTGCGCATGTGCGCGCCCATCTGGAAGCCTGGGGCGGCAATTCGTCAGGCTTGGGCGTGGCCAATATCGACCCGCAAGGCAAGGTGCATCCTGACACCTACTGGTCGGACTATACCATAGGCAGTGTCAAGGAAACGCCGTTCTCCCAACTCTGGACGGGCGGCGATCCGATGCTGGCAACGCTCCGCCAGCGTCCGCGCCCACTGAAAGGCCGCTGCGGGGCCTGCGCCTACAAGGAGGTGTGCGGCGGCAACACCCGCATCCGCGCCCTGCAATTGACCGGCGATCCATGGGAAGAAGATCCCGCCTGCTACCTCAGCAACCGCGAAATCGGCCTCGCCGGTGAGGATGATGCGGACCGCCTCGCGGTCAAGCCCTTCCGTGGAAAGAGTCATGATCCGGTTCATCGTTTCGTTTAGCTTGGCTGTCGCACTTGCTGCCCCGGCGCTGGGCGAACCGGATGGCGCGTCGCTGTTCAAGGAACACTGCGCCGCTTGCCATGCCGAAACCCGTCTGGGCGGTACCGGGCCGGCGCTGATCCCCGAGAGCCTCGGGCGGCTCAGGGGAGAGACGCTCGAAGACGTGATTGCGCATGGCCGGCCTGCCACCCAGATGCAGGGCTTCGGCGAAACCCTGTCGAAGGACGAGATCGCAGCGCTGGCGGACTTCATCTCGAAGCCCTTGGCGGAAAAACCGCGCTGGACCGAGGCCGACATCGAAGCGACCCGCACGCTGAATGACTATATGCCGGCGGCGGCCCCTATCTTCACGGCCGACCCGATGAACATCACGCTGGTTGTGGAGACCGGCGATCACCATGTGTCGGTACTCGATGGCGACACTTTCGCGGTGCTCGACCGTTTCGCCACGCCATTCGCCGTCCACGGAGGCCCCAAGTTTTCGCCCGACGGCCATTTCGTCTTCATCATGTCGCGCGACGGCTGGGTGCAGAAATACGATATCTGGTCGCTGAAGGAAGTGGGCCGCGTGCGCGCCGGCCTCAACAGCCGCAACATCGCCATGAGCCATGACGGAAAGTGGCTGGCGGTCGCCAACTACCTGCCGGAAACGCTGACCATCCTGTCGACCGCCGACCTCAGCGTGGTGAAGGTGCTCGACGTGAAGGCCAAGGACGGAACGCCGTCGCGGGTCTCCGCCGTCTACCAGGCGCCGCAGCGCAAGAGCTTCATCCTGGCGCTGAAGGACGCCCCGGAAATCTGGGAAGTGGCAACCGACCCCAATGCCGGCCCCTACCACGATGGCTTCGTTCACAGCTACGAAGCCGGCATGGAAGAGTCGCTCGATGCCCAGAAAGGCCTGTTCGCCAGACGGCGGATCGTGATCTCGGCCCCGCTCGACGATTTCTTCTTCACCCCCAATTACAGCAATCTCATCGGCACCAATCGCGACGGCGACAAGGGTGTCGTCGTCAATCTCGTCGTCGGGCGCGAGATCGCAGAGTTGCCGCTGCCCGGCATGCCGCATCTGGGTTCCGGCATTACCTGGATGTCCAAAGGCCGCCACGTGATGGCGGCACCGCATCTGAAGGAGGGCGTGCTGTCTGTCATCGACATCGACAGCTGGAAGCTGGTGAAGACCATCAAGACGGACGGGCCGGGCTTCTTTCTGAGAAGCCATGAGAACAGCCCCTATGTGTGGGCCGACGTGTTCTTCGGGCCCCACAAGGACGAAATGCACATCATCGACAAGGAGACGCTGGAGATCGTCAAGACGTTGAACCCGGCGCCGGGCAAGACCGTGGCCCACACCGAGTTCACCCGCGACGGGCGCTACGCGCTGGTGTCGATCTGGGAGGACGACGGCGCTGTCGTGGTCTATGATGCCAAGACACTGGAAGAGGTGAAGCGCTTGCCGATGCGCAAGCCGTCAGGCAAGTACAATGTGTGGAACAAGGTGATGTTCTCCGATGGCACGAGTCACTGAGGCCATGACGCGGGACGCCGTCATCGTGGCGCATGGTTCGCCGTCCGATCCCGAACCGCAGGACGAGGCGATGGCCGCGTTGGCGGCCCGCGTCGCTGCGCTGGCAACCGGCTGGAGAGTGCGCGGCGCCACACTGGCCAAGGAGGGAAGCCTGGACACGGCATTGGCCGGCCTCGCCGCCCCCGTCGTCTATCCCTTCTTCATGGCCGAAGGCTATTTCACGACGGACGTGCTGCCCGTCAGGCTTCAGGGCCACAATGCCCATCCGCTGCCACCCTTCGGCATGGACCCGTCCTTGCCGGCACTGGTGCGGGATGCCGCGCTGGAAGGTGCATTGGCGCACGGGCTTGCTCCGGAAGACACGATACTCCTGCTGGCGGCGCACGGCTCGCAGGTCTCCCCGGCCTCCAAGCGGCGGACATGCGACATCGTCCGCATCCTGCGGGGCTCGTCGCCGTTTCAGGGCGTGACAGCCGGTTTCATCGAGGAAGAACCGTTGCTTGCGGATGTTGCGCGCGGTCTCGACCACGCAATGTGCCTGCCGCTCTTCACCTTGCAGGCGGGACATGTGGAGGGCGACATTCCCCAGGCCCTTGCCGAAGCCGGTTTCGAAGGACCGCTGCTGGCACACATCGGCGCTCATCCGGCCGTGCCCCGCCTCATCGCCACAGCCTTGAAGCGCGAGGAGCGCAAGGCCGCGGCGTGACCCTCAGGCGAGCGCTGCGGTCTGGAACAACAGAACCTTCAGGCCGCCATGCAACACCGGCTTGCCCGTCGGCAGGAATGGAAGGCCGGTGGATTTCGCCAGCGCCGCATCCGTGGTGATGAGCCCCACACGCCAGCCGGAAAAGCGCGTGATCAGGGTCTGCCCCAGCGCGCCATAGAGCGCATGGAGCGGCTTCTTGTCACCGATCCGCGTGCCATAGGGCGGGTTGACGATGACCAGCCCTTGAGGCCCTTCGGGTGGGGTGAGATCGCTGATCGCCTGCTGCTTGAAATCGGTAAATCCGTCGACGCCCGACCGCTTGGCGTTGGCGCGGCTCATGCGGATGGCGCCGGCATCGCGGTCGCTGCCATGGAAGCGGACGACGGGGATGATTCCCTTGTGGCGGGCGCGGAGACGCTCCCAGGCGGCGGCATCGAATGTGGCCAGCTTCTCGAAGGCGAAGGACCGCGACCGGCCGGGCGGCAGGCCTGCAGCGATTTCGGCCGCCTCGATGACGAAGGTGCCGGACCCGCACATGGGATCGACCACCGGCTCGCCGCCGTTGAAGCCGCATTGGCGCAGAAACAGCGAGGCCAGCGTCTCGCGCATCGGCGCCTTGCCGACGGCTTCCTTGTGGCCGCGCTTGTGCAGCATGTCGCCGGACGTATCGATGCTGATGGTACAAAGATCGTCCTCGATCCGCGCCTTGATCGAGACCGCGGCCTTGTCGTCGATCGCGGCACCCAGCTCTTCGCGGATCGCCGTTCCGATCCGCTGGGCCGCCGCTCCGGCGTGATAGATGCGCGAGCGCGTGCAGGAGGCTTCGACCCGGACCGGCACATCGGCGCGGAGATAATCGCTCCACGCGAACTTCCGTGCACGCTTGTCGAGCTGGGCCAGATGCATGACGCGGAACGAGCCGATGCGGGCCAGCACGCGCGATGTGCCGCGGATCATCAGATTGGCGCGCCAGACGTCGGGCCAGCCACCCTTCACGGTGACGCCGCCGACACTGGCCTTGGCCCCGGCGAAGCCCTGGTCCAGCGCCTCCTTGCGGAGTGCGTCTTCGAGGCCCGGGGCCACGACCAGGAAGATGTCGAATGTCTCGTCTGAAGTCATGGCCACCGCTTAACCGGATTCAGGCGATGCAGCGACAACTTTCCGGTTCCACTCTCGCGCAGCCTGAAAACAGGTCTGGACTTTTCCCGGTCAGGCGACTGGAATAGCGATACAAGCCTGTGCCGATAGGGAGGAACCATGGCCACGACACCGACGATCGACGCACTGCTCGAACAGTGGATCGCCGCCTTCAACAGCCGCGACCTCGACGCCCACATGGCGCTTTACAGGGAAGACGCGACCCTGTTCGGCTCGGTGGACGAGCTGAAGATCGGCCGCGATGTCATCCGCACCTATTTTTCCGGCCGCGGCCCCGGCGTGATGGTCAAGTCCTATCCGATGCCGCGGGTCGCCATGCTGTCTCCCGATGTGGCGGTGACGGCGGGCCACGTCGACTTTGCCGATGGTGACCAGCCCATGCCCTATCGCATGACCTGGGTTCTGGTGCGAAACGACGGTAACTGGCAGATCGCCCAGCACCACGGCTCGCCCCGCATCGGCCGCTGAGGCGGTTCACACCCCGAGCTTGCGGTGCAGCCGGGCATCCTTCGACTTGAAGTGATTGACGAACCAGTCGCGCACCGCGTTTGACAACCGTTCGCCGTAGATCTCGGTGTCGTCCGCCTCGGC
>ERZ795053.5725-NODE-5725-length-12709-cov-6.928797_pt1 | contig 12709 bp, 11 predicted proteins | sample MGYA00375137_ERZ795053 | MGnify/ENA primary metagenome ERZ795053 (study PRJEB30182, sample SAMN05720284) | activated sludge metagenome | isolation source: Anaerobic digester | place: Hong Kong | collected 2014-12-17 ... | reverse complement strand
CATCAGCGGGCCTGCCCGCCGCTGAAGCGGATGCGCGGGTCGAGCCAGGCGAGCAGGAGATCGGAGATCAGGACACCGATCACCACGAGGAAGGCCTCGAGCATCAAAAAGCTGCCGGCGAGGTACATGTCCTGGCTCTGCAGGGCACGGACCAGGACCGGCCCGGTGGTCGGCAGGCTGAGCACGACGGCGACCAGCGCCGAGCCCGAGATCAGGTCCGGCAGGAGGTTGCCGATGTCGGCGATGAAGGGGTTGAGCGACATTCGCAGGGGATACTTGACCAGCGCGCGCCCCGGCGGCAGGCCCTTGGCCTTGGCGGTGACCACATAGGGCTTCTGCAGCTCGTCCATGAGATTGGCGCGCAGGCGGCGGATCATGCCGGCGGTGCCGCTGGTGCCGATGATGATCACCGGGATCCACAGATGCTGCAGGACGGAGACGAACTTGCCCCAGCTCATCGGCTGATCGAGATAGACCGGATCCATGAGCCCGCCGATCGACGTGCCGAACCAGACATTGGCGAAATAGAGCATGACCAGTGCGAGGAGGAAGTTCGGCGTGGCGAGGCCGAGAAAGCCCAGGAAGGTCAGCCCGTGGTCGCCCCAACTGTACTTGTGGGTGGCCGAGTAGAGGGCGATCGGGAAGGCGACGATCCAGGTGAAGATCACTGTCGCGAGCGAAATGACCACGGTGAGGAAGATCTTGTCGCCGATGACCTCCGTCACCGGCCGGTCATACTCGAAGGACCAGCCGAGATCGCCGTGCAGGAGCCCCCAGGCCCACTGGAGATATTGCTGCCAGAGCGGCCGCTCGAGCCCGTAGAGCTCGCGCAGATACGCGATGCGCTCGGTCTGGACCCCCTCGCCCTGCGCCTGCAGCTCGCTGATCTGCGCCGAGAGGAAATCGCCCGGCGGCAACTGGATGATGACGAAGGTGACCACGCTGATGGCGATCACCGTCGGGATCATCACGATCAACCGATGCAGCACGTAACGAAGCACGCCCTCTCCCCCCCGATGGCCGGAGTTTAGCGCCTGCTGCCGCGTCGGCCAGCCGTAAACCGACCGGCATCAACGCGGCAGCAGCGCAATCTCGTGGACCAGGCGACGCAGCAGCAGCCGTTCGGGCGCGCGCGCCCGCTTGCAGCGCCGCTCGGCCTCGAGGGCAAGCGCCAGCGCCGCCTCGAGGCCCGCCGCCCGCCAGCTTTCCAGCGCCCGTTGCATCGACGCCCTCTGGCTGAAATGCACCGGCGGCCGCGCGCCCTGGACCACGGCCGCCGGCGCCTCGCCCCTGGCCGCCCGCGCCGCCAGCGGCAGGAGACGCAGCAGGGCCGACGAGATCGCGCGAATCAGCCGCACCGCCGCCTGGCCCTCGCCGAGCAGGCGATCGAGAATTGGCTCGGCCGTGCCCGGCCGACCGACGAGACAGGCCCAGACCAGCGCATCGACATAGAGGGCAGAGCTGTTGCCGACCACCGCCGCCACATCGTCGAGGGTGATCCGCGCCGCTCGGTCCTCGCCCTTGTAGAGCGCCAGCTTCTCGAGCTCGGCCCGGGTCAGCTCCCGATTGCCGCCCAGATGCTCGACCAGGTAGGCCATGGCCTCCGGCTCGGCGCTCAGGCCGAGCCCGCGCAGATGGTCGCGGATCTGGCTCGCCAGCCCGGCGCCATCGATCCGGTAGCAGGCGATCGCGGCGGCCGCCCGATCCTTCTCGGCGAGCCGGCGCAGGGCGGAGCCGGCGCCCAGCTCGCCGGCCTCGACGATGACCAGCGCCGCGTGGCCGCCCTGCCCGAGCAGGCCGGCGAGCGGCTTGGCCATGGTGTCGGTCGCCTGGCGGAGCAGCACGATGCGCCGGCCGCCGACCAGCGAGAGCGCCTGCGCCTCCTCGAGCAGGAGCCCGGGGGCTGCCGTGACCCGCTCGGCCTCGAGCTCGGTCAACCGGAAGGGGTCGTCCGCGGCCCCCAGCACCGCCTCGACCAACTGGCGCCGACGATCGGCGACGAGGCCCTGGTCGGGACCGTAGAGCAGGACCACGCCGATCGCCGGGTCGGGCCGCCGGCAGAAACCGTCGGCAGACCCGGTCTGCACCTTCACGCCGGACCGCCCTGGAAGTGCAGGGTCAAAAGGGTGCGGATGCCGCGGCTGAGCTCGGTCGCGGCTCGCAATTCGGCGTCCTGCTCGGCCATCAGCGTGGCGAAGGGATCGGTCACGACGTTGTAGCTGGCGACCCGGCGCAGGGCGGATCGGTAGGCGGGCTCGGGGCCGGCCTCGCCTTCCGCGGCAGGCATCCCGGCGCCGTCCACCTCGAGGTCGTGCAGCGAGAAGAACGCGGCGAGCGTCAGATCGTAGCGCGTGATGGTCTCGTCGAGCTGGATCGCCAGCGCCGTCTGCGTGCGGCTCAGCTCGACGATCAGCCGATAACGGCGGGCGACCGTCGCGCCGGCCGGATTCAGGTCGTCGAGCAGACGGTTCTTGAGGAGCTGCCCGACCCGCGTGGCCGGTGCCACCAACTCGATCGAGGCGAGCTCGGCCGCGACCTCCTCGCCGACCGCACCGCCATAGAGCGGGCGAAAGCCGCAGGCGCCGGCCGCGAGCGGCAGCAGCGCCGCAGCACCCAGGCGCCAGCAGCCCCGGCGCGCGAGCGGCCTAGACCACGACATTCACGATCCGGTCGGGAACCACGATGACCCGACGCACCGGCTGGCCGTCGATCGCCCGCTTGACGGCCTCCAGGGCGAGCGCCGCTGCCTCCACCGAGGTCTTGTCGCTGCCGACCGGCACGTCGATCGCGGCCCGCCGCTTGCCGTTGACCTGGACCGCGATGGTGACGCTCGCCGCTGCGAGCCACGCCGGATCGGCCACCGGCCAGGGCGTGTCGGCGAGGATCGTCCGGTGGCCGAGCCGTTCCCAGAGCTCCTCGGCGAGGTGCGGCAGCATCGGGCCGATCAACTGCACCAACGTCTCGAGCGCCTCGCGCAGCACCTGCCGGTCGTTCTCGCCCGCCGCCTCGTAGCCCTCGATGGCGTTCGAGAGCTCGCGCACCAGGGCCACCGCCTTGTTGAAGTGCAGCCGGTCGATCTCGGTGGTCACGGCGGCAATGCTGCGATGCACCAGCCGCTTGAGCTCCTGGGCGGCCTCGCTCGCCGGCGCGCTCGCGGCACCGCCGGCCGCCGGCAGCTCGGCACGGCGCTCGTCGACCAGCCGCCAGAGTCGGTTGAGATAGCGCCAGGCGCCGTCGATCCCCTGGTCGGTCCATTCGAGGTCGCGCTCGGGCGGGCTGTCGGAGAGCATGAAGAGCCGAGCGGTGTCCGCTCCGTAGGCCTCGATGATGACCGCGGGGTCGACCGTGTTGCGCTTGGACTTGCTCATCTTCTCGACCCGGCCGACGCTGACCGGGCGGGCACCCCGGGCCGTCACCAGCTCGCCGTCGGCGCCCCTGGTCACCTCGTCGGGCTGCAGCCAGCGGCCGTGCGGGTCGCGGTAGGTCTGGTGGGTGACCATGCCCTGCGTGAAAAGGCCGGCGAACGGCTCGGCGAGGTCGAGATGGCCGCAGGCCGACATGGCGCGGGTGAAGAAGCGGGAATAGAGCAGATGCAGCACCGCATGCTCGACGCCGCCGATATACTGGTCGACCGGCAGCCAGTAGTCGACCGCCGCCCGATCGAACGGCCGGTCCTCCGTCCGGGGCGAGCAGAACCGGGCAAAGTACCAGGAGCTCTCGACGAAGGTGTCGAACGTGTCGGTCTCGCGCGTCGCCCGCCGACCGTCCGGCAGGGTGACGTGCTTCCAGGTCGGGTGCCGGTCGAGCGGGTTGCCGGGGGCGCTGAAATCGACGTCGTCGGGCAGCCGCACCGGCAGGGCGTCGCGCGGCACCGGCAGGATCTCGCCATCCTCCGTGTAGAGGACCGGGATGGGGCAGCCCCAGTAGCGCTGGCGCGAGACGCCCCAGTCCCGCAGCCGCCAGGTCACCTGCCGCTCGCCGAGCCCTTCGGTCGCCAGGTGCTCGATGATGCGGCGCTTGGCTTCAGCGACGGCGAGCCCGTCGAGCATGCCGGAGTTGAAGATGGTGCCGTCGCCGACATAGGCCTCCGCGCCGATCGCGAAGCTGGCGGGATCGGCTCCCTCCGGCAGCACCACCGGGGTGACCGGCCGGCCGTATTTGCGGGCGAACTCGAGATCGCGCTGGTCGTGCGCCGGACAGCCGAAGATGGCGCCCGTGCCATATCCCATCAGCACGAAATTCGCGACATAGACCGGAAGATCAGGCGTCGCACCGAGCGGATGGCGACAGCGCAGGCCGGTGTCGAAGCCCTTCTTCTCGGCCCGCTCCATCGCCTCCTCGGAGGTGCCGAGCTTGAGGCACTCCTCGATGAAGGCGGCGAGCGCAGGGTCGGCCTCGGCCAGCTCCTGGGCCAGCGGGTGATCCGGGGCGATCGCCATGAAGGAGGCACCCCAGAGCGTGTCCGGCCGCGTGGTGAAGACGGTGAGCGGCTCCTCCCGACCCTGGACCGGGAAATGCACGAGGGCACCCTCCGAGCGGCCGAGCCAGTTGGTCTGCATCAGCCGGACCTTCTCCGGCCAGCGCTCCAGGTCGTCGAGGGCGGCGAGCAGCTCGTCGGCGAAGGCGGTGATCCGAAAGACCCACTGGTTGAGCTTGCGGCGCTCGATCTCGGCACCGGAGCGCCAGCCCCGGCCATCGATCACCTGCTCGTTGGCCAGCACCGTCTGGTCGACCGGATCCCAGTTGACCCAGCTCTCCTTGCGGTAGACGAGGCCGCGCTCGAGCATGTCGAGGAACATCGCCTGCTCGTGCCGGTAGTACTCGACATCGCAGGTCGCGAGCTCGCGCGACCAGTCGAGCGCCAGCCCCATCTGCTTGAACTGGCTGCGCATCTCGGCGATGTTGGCATAGGTCCAGACACCCGGATGCACGCCCTTCTGCATGGCCGCGTTCTCGGCCGGCAGACCGAAGGCGTCCCACCCCATCGGATGCAGCACGTTGTAGCCCTGGGCCCGCCGGGCGCGCGCCACGACGTCACCCATGGTGTAGTTGCGGACGTGCCCCATGTGGATGCGCCCCGAGGGATAGGGGAACATCTCGAGCACGTAGTACTTCGGCTTCGTCCGGTCGATCCCGACCTCGAACGAGCGCCGCTCGTCCCAGACCTGCTGCCACTTCTGCTCGGTGGCACGAAACGGGTAGCGCGACATCAATGGCCTCGTGGTCGGGGAAGAAAGAACGCCCGGCAGGGCGCTGGTGAACGTCGTCAGCCCGCCGCGGCGGAAGCGACGCGAAGCTCGCGCGCCCGGGTGAGGATGTGGTCCTCGATCTCGCGCGCGGTCGTCGCATCGGCCGGCGCGTCGAGCCAGTCGCCGGCCGGGTCGCGCTGCTGGCGAAACACCGACACGGTCACCGAATCGGCCCGGAGCGCCGCATCGCGGATCTGCACGTGCAGCTTGACCCGCTCGCCCGGCGTCGTGGCCGGCTGGAACCAGTCGGTGATGATCAAGCCGCCGAAGGGATCGGCCGAGGCCAGCGGCATGAAGTTGATGGTATCCAGCGTCGCTTCCCAGAGGAAGGCGTTGACCCCGATCCCGCCACCCACGCCTTCGTTCGGCGCCCGAGCCCGATCGGTGCTGAACGATATGAGCGGGCCTTCGCCCGTGATGGTGCCGAAACGCTCCCGGTCACGCTGATCCCGTGCCGTGCCGGTCGTGGTTTGCGGCGGCGGCTCCGCCTCGACGCCCTCGCAGGCGGTCACGGCGAGCACCGCCAGGAGAATCAGCCAACGGCCTCGCGCGGCCAAGGATTTCTGGGTCATGGACTTGGGGATTTCCATCGTCTCATCGAGCATCGACGCCGTGTCGAAACGTCATAGCACGCCCGAACGACAAAGCCAGACCCGCATGGCGGAGATGACACGGCCGCGCGAGCGGCCGGCGGAATCAGAAGTTCAGGCGGAGACCAACCCGGCCGACCGTCAGTGGCTCCTCGGCCAGGCTGTCGCTGACCGCCACATCGCCCTCGAGGGTCAGCCATGACCACGCGGCCAGATCGGTGCTGAACATCAGCACATCTCCCGACGGGCCGGTGGTGCGCGGCACATGCCCGTAGACGAGACGGGCGCTCATCGGGCCGTAGCCGATGCCGGCGGCGAACACGTCCGCCGCCTCGCCCATGAGATTGGTGCGCCCGTAGCTGCCGGTGAGCTGCCAGTCGTTGATGTCGAAGGCACCGCCCAGCGCCAGGCCATGGGTGGCTTCGGTCGACGGCTCGACCAGCCCGACGGAACCCAGACGCAAACCCTCCGCATAGCGATTCTGCACGCCGAGCGTGAGCGACAAGGGCTGCTGCCCGGCAGCCTCCGTAGAGGGATCGAGCATGGAAGGATTGATCAGCGAACCGATGGCGCGCGGCGTGAAATCGAAGGTCAGGCCGGCGACCGACCCCGTCGTGCCGACCCGCGCTTCATTGCCCTGCCCGGCCTGCATGGCATCCGGATCGGCGACGCCGTAGCCGCCCGGCACCAGGTCCATGGCAACAGCCGGCCCGCCGGCAACGAGTCCGACGAGCACGGTGACAGCCAGGATCGGCAGAACGGGGGCAGGACGACAAGGTCGCATCATCAACTCCGGTCGCACCAGCAACCAAGATCGTATACGGCTTTACCGGTTCGCGGCGCAACCGTTTCGCGAAACGGGACGCCCGATTGGACGCATCTGTTGCAGGCGCGCCCGGTCTGCCGACGCATGGCCGCGACACCGGCCCGGCCGCGCAAGGAACGGCAAAACGGCGGGCCGAAGCCCGCCGTTCCGCTACGTCAGATCGATCGGGCCGATCAGAAGGCCACCCGGACACGAGCGACGCCGGTCACACCGTCGTCGTCGCCACCGGCGTCGCGGTCGAACCACGAAACGTCACCCTGCAGCGCCATGCCGGGCAGGAGACCCATGCTGGCGCTGAGCACCACATTGTCGCCCTCGCCGACACCGCCGCCGCCGTTGGTGACCTTGGCATAGGTGACCGAGAGATCGGCCGGGCCGAAGGACGCCGCGGCGCCGGCGGTGAAGCCGTTCCGATTGACGCTGTTGTTGGCGTTGTTGCCCGCGGGCGCGTCCTGCTCACCCCAGTAGCTGCCGGCAACCTCGAAGCCGGCGAAGCCGACCACCGCACCGAAGTTGTAGCCGGTATAGTCGTCGCGGTCGAAGTTGTTGCCGCCCGTGTTGCTGTCCATGCCGGTGGCGTAGATGCCGACCGCGGAGGCGAGCAGATCGAGGCTGCCAAAGCTGTTCGAGTAGACCAGGCCACCTTCGAACATGTCGGTGTACTGGACACTCTGCGTGTCGGCGACCTGGTTGCCCTCGACGCCGCCGTTAGGCGTGTAGCTGACACCCACCGAGAAGCCGGCGATGGTCGGGGAGTAGTAGCGGGCCTTGGTGCTGTCGCCGGAGTTGACCGGCGCGAACTTCACTGCACCGACGACGCCCTGACCGTCGATACCGCCCGTGCCGGCCGCGATCGTGTAGGCACCGAGCTTCGAGTTGTCGACGATGCCGTCCTCGTTGCCGAGCCGGATGCCGCCGAAGCTGCCGTCGATGAAGATCCAGGCCTCGTCGATGTTGTTGTTGTTGCTGGTCTGCGGGTCCGCCTCGAACTCGACGGTCATGCCGTAGCGGATGCCGGTCTCGTCGTCGGTCTGCACGCCCTGGACGTGGATTTCCGTGTCGGTGACGAAATCGAAGCTGGACGCGCTCTGGCCAAGGGCTTCGGAGGTGTCACCGCCGACGGCGTTGAAGTTCAGGAAGCCGTTGATGTTGACATCGAACGCGGAGGCGGTCGACGGCACGACGAGGGCAGCCGCGCCGATCATGGCGGTCGTGCCCAACAAAGCATTACGCAAGTTCATCTTTTTTGTCTCCTCGTCACCCCAAAGTGGGATCGCCTTCGGGTTCATCGGGCGGCGCCGCCGATCGGCTCCGCGGATGGGACGCTGAAGGCGCCCCGTCATCCGGTCTCCGTGTTATTCATTGGGTCGAGCACGGCGCAAGCCGAAGCCATAGCGGCATCCGCCATTGGGGTTTCACTGTGTCGGGCCTGCAACAAGCCGGGATTGCAGGCGTTTAGCCCGTTCTCACCTGCCCGTAGGACGGCTCAGCCGCCGAAGCAACCGGGCCGTGACGTCCGCACCGTCCAATCGGGGCGGCGGTCCGGTCCGGGCCGGACTCGCCAGCACCTGGGCGACCAGCCGGGCGAGCCCCGGCGGGTCGAGTTCCCGGGCGGCGAGCGGATGCAACAGGCCGCGCTCGGCGAGCCGGCGGCAGCGCTCCGCCTGCTCGGTCTCGCCGTCTTCCGCATAAGGCACGACCACGGCACGGCAGCCGGCGGCCAGCACCTCGACCACCGTGTTGTAGCCGCCCTGGCTGACCGAGAGCGCGCAGCGGCCGAGCAGGGTGCGAAAATCAGGGCGGGCCCGCTCGATCACCAGCCCCGGGCGGGCCCGCCGGGCCAGCGCCGCGAAGTCGGCCTCCGGCACCTGCCAGCCGACCAGCACACGCCAGGCCGGACCGCCCCGGGCGAAGGCGCTCGCCTCGATGGCGGTCTCGAGCAGGCGCTCGCCGACCCGCCCGCCGCCGGCCGAGACGATGATCTCGCCCTGCCCATCCGTGCTCCTGCCGTCGTCCGGCGGCAGCGGGTCCACCACGTAGCCGGTCTCGATCAGCCGGTCGCCGAGCCTGGCGCTCGCCGGGAAGGTGGCGCTGAACGGCGCGAAAGCCGGATCGCCATGCGCCAGCACGGCGTCGAAGGTCAGCGCCCGGGCCAGCATCTCGGCCTCCCGCTCGGGCCTGCTCTTCCGCACCAGGATGTCCCGCACCGAGCTCACGATCGGCGGTCGGGGCACGAGCGCCCGTGCCGCCTCGAGCAGCGGCTCCAGCTCGAAGCGCATCTGCCGCCGGCCGAAGGGGAACATCTCGAGCAGCAGGAGACGCGGCCGCCGCACCTCGAAGGCCTCGACCAGCGCCCGGGCCCGGCGCTGCTTGAATGCCTCGTCGACCGGCTCGCCGGCGGCATCCAGCAAGGTGGAGAAATCGCCGGTGCCGCACTGCACGGGCGCGAGCTGCAGAAGCTCGCCGCCCTCGAGGTCGAGTGAAGGGACCGGCAGCCCGCCGCTGGCGAGCGTGACCTCGAGGCCATGCCGGCGCATCGCCCGGACCAGGGTCGCGGCCCGGGCGAGATGGCCGATGCCCAGGAGATGCTGGACCCAGAAGAAGACATCGACCAAGGCGGCAGCAGCCTCAGGCCACGACCGCGATCAGCAGCATGCGCTCCATGTCGACGATGAACTTGTCGAGCGTGGCCTTGTCGGCGGCCGGGAAGGCCTCGTCGAGCTCGGCGCGGCTGAAACCCGGTCGCTTCAGCACCCAGGCAACCATGCCGCTCACCTCGCCCGGCACCCCCACGGCCTGTCGGCTGCCCTCCTTGACCAGGCCGAAGCGGCCCTGCTGCTCGATCAGCCGGACGCCCTTGCCGTTGACGGTGTAGCGCAAGGACGCCGGGTCGAGCAGCTCGGGGAAGTCGTAGCTCCCGCGCTGGTAGCGATAGCCCGCCTGGAAGGCCTGCATGTCGGCCAGTGCGCGCGGCTCCGCCAGCACCTCGCCGAGCCGCTCGCCGAGCGTCCCCAGATGCGCCGCCAGTGCGCCGGCATCGCCGCGCGGCAGGTTGCGGCGACAGAGCGGGTCCGTGATCATCCGCTCGAAGAGGTAGCTCATCACGTCGATGCCGATCGGGTAGGTCACCCCGAAGGCGATGTGGATGCAGCCGCCGTCATCCGCCAGGGCATAGTGGTACTGGCCGCGCGGCAGATAGAGGAGGTCGCCGGGCTTCATCCGGACCTCCTTCCAGAGCTCGCCCTTGGCCTTCTCGTGCGCCTCCTGCGGCACGTTCTTGAAGATCGGGTGGGCGATCGGGTCCTCGGCCCGCCCCTGGAACACCGGCCAGACCTTCTCGCCCTCGCAATGCACGGCGAAGACGTCATGGGTGTCGTAGTGGACCTTGAACCCCTGGCGCCGCTTCGAGGACTGGTACAGGTTGCCCTGCACCTTGCCGCCCAGCGCCGTCTCCATCGTCCGGGCGAAGGCGCTGAGCTCCGGGGTGAGCTGGTCGATGTCGTTGAGGACCAGCGTCGCACCCTGCTTGATGTATTGCTTGACCCTGGACGGATCGGCGGCCGGCCGACCGCTCGTCGCCGGGTCGCGGCCGAGATAGGCGGCCGGCGGCACCTCCTCCTTGTCGAGCACCATGACCAGCCGCTCGGCGTCCCAGATCGTGCTCATGCCGAGCAGGCGATTGAGCACCGACCAGCTCATCAGCTCCCGGAACTTCTCCGCCCCGCCCTCGATATGCACCGGGCGCTGGCCGAGATAGTCGCGCAGGAAGGTCTCCCCGCCGAGCGGTGCGAGGATCTGGTCGAAGCCCATGCTCATCGGGACACCTCTTGACTGGTCGTCATCGGCCGGCACGTGTAGCAGCGATGCAGCGACAGCACCAAGGGGCCCCAAAGCCATGCCAGAAGCCCTGGACCACACGGTGGACGTGGCCGCCAACCTCGCCGCCGTGCGCGCCCGGATCCTCGAGGCGGCCGCCGAAGCCGGGCGCGATCCGGCGGCGGTGACGCTGATCGCGGTCGGCAAGGCGCAGCCGCTGGAGCGGCTCGAGGCGGCGCTCGAGGCGGGCCAGCGCGTCTTCGGCGAGAACTACGTGCAGGAGGCGCAGGGCCGCTGGCCGGCGCTCCGTGCCCGCTACCCCGAGGTCGAGCTGCATCTCATCGGTGCCTTGCAGACCAACAAGGCAAAGGACGCCGTGGCCCTCTTCGACGTCATCCAGACCGTCGACCGGCCCCGTCTCGCCGCCGCCCTCGAGAAGGAAATGACGAAGCAGGGCAAGGCGTTGCGCTGCTTCGTTCAGGTCAACACGGGGAAAGAGCCGCAAAAGGCCGGGATCATGCCGGAGGAGACGGAGGCCTTCGTGCGGCTCTGTCGCGAGAGCCACGGCCTCGACGTCCGGGGCCTCATGGCGATCCCGCCGGCGGACGAGGACATCGCCCTGCACACGGCCTTTCTGGTCAAGCTCGCGGAACGCAGCGGCCTCGAGCAGGTCAGCATCGGCATGAGCGACGACTACGCCGACGCGGTCCGCTTCGGCGCCACCCATGTCCGCGTCGGCAGCGCCATCTTCGGCGCCCGCCCGCCGCGCTAGGAAAGCTCCTCGTAGAGCGTCCGCGCCTCCGGCGCCGGGCCGCGCCGCTCGCCCAGGGCCAGGACCTTCAGCACCGCGACCCCGGACGGGGCCACCAGCGTGATCACGTCGCCCGGCCGCACCGTGCTGTGCACCTTCTCCACCAGCCGGTCGTTGAGCCGGATCCGCCGGCGACGCACCAGCTCCACCGCCAGCACCCGCTGCTTGATGAAGCGCGCGTGAAACAGCCACTTGTCGAGGCGCAGCCCGCCTTCCGTCATCGCCCGGGCCGCGCCTCAGGCACCGGCGGCGACCTTGAGCCGGGCGAGCACGGCAAACGGCGACTGGCTCGGCCCCGCCTGGGCGCGCTCCTTGCGGTGCGCGGCGCTCGGCCGGCGCCGCGGCTTGGCCCGGCGGATGTTGATGGCACCCGCCGGGACGTCGTCGGCCGCCGGTGCCATGGCCCGAAAGCCGAGGCCGGGCAGAAGCTCCATGAACTCGTCGCGGCCGAGACCGGTAGCGCTCACCAGCTCGGCCGGCAGGGAGAACTGCGCCTCGCCCCGGGCGAGCCGGCGGAGCTGCGCCGCGACCCGCTCGACCATGTCGACGCGCAGCGCCAGCCGTCCGATCCGGCGAAAGCCGAGGGCCGCCAGCGCCATGCCGTCCGCCGGCAGCTCGTCGCCGCGCAACGCCACCCGGCCGGCGGTCGGCTGCCAGGCGGCGGTGCCGCTCGCCAGCGCCACGAGGAGGGCGCCGGCCTCCTGTGCAGCCGGCTTCAGCAGGGCCGGAAGGAAGATGTGATGCACGCCGAGCCGCACCCCGAACCGCGCCACTGCCTTTCGGTCGGCACTGTCGAGCTGGCGGACGAGGCCGGCCGCCTCGGCCGCATCGAGCATGCCGAAGGCCTCGACCAGCCGGTAGGCGATGCCGCGCGCGGCGGCCGAGAGCGCCTCGCTCCGTGACGCGGCCTCGAGGGCGAAGAGCGGCCCCAGGCGATCCTCGAGCCAGGCCCTGAGCCGCGCCTCGAGCCGGCGCTCGATGGCGAGCCGCGCCTTCGTCGTCAGCTCGTCCGTGGCGGTCACCGCCACCGACGGCCGCAGCCGCACCGGGCCCGGCCGGATGGTGGCGACGACCGCGTCGCGCCAGACGAGCTCGCCGCCGATGATGGTGAAGGCGCCGTCCGGCTCCTTCACCAGCTCGGCCGCCAGCCGGTCGAGATGACGGGCGACCGCCCGCCGCGCCGCACCGGCAAAGAGCCGGTGCTCGGTCTCGAGACCGCTCGCCCCGAGCGTGAAGACGAAGCCCTCGAGCGTGCCGACCGAATGGCCGTCGACCACGACCTCGCCGCCGGGCTCGATCTCGGCCGCGAGCTCGCCCCGCTCGCGCAGGCTCTTCAGCAGCGCCGCCGTCCGCCGGTCGACGAACTTCTGCGTCAGCCGCTCGTGCAGCGCGTCCGACAGCCGGTCCTCGACCGCCC
>ERZ795053.5722-NODE-5722-length-12713-cov-5.804866_pt1 | contig 12713 bp, 7 predicted proteins | sample MGYA00375137_ERZ795053 | MGnify/ENA primary metagenome ERZ795053 (study PRJEB30182, sample SAMN05720284) | activated sludge metagenome | isolation source: Anaerobic digester | place: Hong Kong | collected 2014-12-17 ... | reverse complement strand
TACACAACCGAACACACTCTTTCCCTACACGACGCTCTTCCGATCTGGCTGCAGCGCTCCACCAATCGCTGGCTCGGCGGTGTCTGCGCCGGCCTGGCCCACCGAACCGGCCTGGATCCTCTCGTCGTGCGGGGCGCTGCGATCGCGATCGCCCTCATGCTCAACGGTCTCGTCGTGCTGCCCTATCTCGCCGGCTGGCTGCTGCTGCCCGACAGCGCCGGCCGGATCCGCGCCGAGGAGGCGTTGCGCCGCGCCGACCCGGGCGGCATCGCCCTCGGCGCAGCCGTGGGCCTCGCGCTGGTCGGCACGGTGGCCGGCCTCGTCCGCGACACCGGCGGGATCCGGATCGGCCCGCTCGTGGTCGTCGGGGCGATCGGCTGGTGGGTCGTTCGCGGCCTGCGGACGCCGCATCGGCACGGCGCGCAGCCGCTCCCGCCGGCACCCCCGACCTCGCCCCCCGGCGCCTGGCCGGCCCAGACTCCAGCTCCCGCGCCGTCAGCGCCGGCCCCGGTCCAGGACGCTCCCTCCTGGCCGACCCATCAGGCCCGCCCGGCGCCCGCCGGCCTGGGCCCGGGCCGCACCTATGCGCCGGCTGCACCCGCCGCGCCCGCCGCCGTCGAGCCGCAGGTCCGCACGCGTCGGCTCTCCGGTGGGTTGCCCCTCTTCGCCGTCGCGCTCGGGTGCGCGATCACGGCATACGGGCTGATGTCGGCGCACGCGGCCCAGGCGCTCTGGCCCAAGCCGCATGCCGCTGGTGCCTTCGCTGCCGTCGCGGCCGCGTGCTTCGTGCTCGTCGTCGCCGGCCTCAACGGGCGGCGCGCCGGCGGCACGGCCTGGCTCACCGCACTTGCCCTCGTCGGCGCGCTCGCGACGGGCGCCCTGCCGAGCAACCTGCGCGATGCGGCGACGGTGGGCGAGGTGACCTGGCACCCGCGCCCGGGAGAGACCGGCCAGTACAGCCTGGGCATGGGCCAGGGCGACCTCGACCTGAGCCTCATCGGTCCTGAGGTCGACCGGCAGGAGATCGCCATCTCCATCGGGATGGGCGAGCTGGTCGTCATCGTGCCCGACACCCTGACCGTCGAGGTCGTCGGCTCGGCCGGGCTCGGCGCCGTGAGCACGGCATCGGTCGTCGACGGACCCACGAGCCCGGTCACCGAGGGGGTCGGCGTGAGCGGCACGATCCGGGTCGGCACCGGCGAGCCGGACGTCGTCGTGCGCGCGTCGGCAGGGATGGGCGAGATCGTCGTCGTCAGCACCCCGGGTCGGGCCATCACTCCGGCGGCCCGGCCGGCGCGGACGCCCTCCGGCACCCCGGCTCCCGTCCCGACCAGCTCCGGGAGTCCGACGTGAGCCGGCCAGGAGGACCGAGCCCCCGCGCGGCCGACCTGCCCGGCGGCCCGAACTGGCCGCTCGTCGTCGTCGCCGGCGCGATGCTCGTCGTCTCGCTCACCGGGTTGAGCGTCATCGCCGGTCTCACCGAGGTCCAGCTGCGTGACGTCGCCCCGGGGGTGCTCGTCGTCGTCGGCCTGGTGATGGCCCTCGGCGGTCAGATCGGGCTCATCCGGCGCCGCCGCCGTGAGCGTCAGCAGTGCCCTCCGGACGACCCCGAGGGCCCCACCCGCTGACCAGGTCACCGAGCAGCTCGCGCCAGGTCGCGGTCACCGGCAGCGCGGCGAGCCCGGCCAGCGGCACCCACCGGGCCTCGCTCGTCGTGCCGCCGATGTCGTGGACCACCGGCTCGCTCGGCTCGGGGCAGTGGGCGCGATAGACGAGCCGCACGGCATGGAAGTCCTGTGCCTCGCCGTCCGGCGCCCGGCCGACCCAGTGCCCGTCGACACAGCCGAGGTAGTCGCCGACCGTCACCCGCTGACCGGTCTCCTCGTGCACCTCGCGGACCAGCGCGGCCTCCGGCGCCTCGCCCGTGTCGACCCCACCCCCGGGCAGGCTCCACTGGCCGGCGGCGTTCGTGCGCACGGAGAGCATGGTGAGCAGCAGCGCCGCATCGGCGACGACGATGGCGTATGCCGCGAGCCGCTGGACCCGCACGGCCCGCTCTCCCGCAGCCAGCACGAGGTCATCGTCTCGGGAGACCCGCTGCGGCACAGCCAGATCCGTCGCGCGAGCGAGCGGCTCGACGAGGTGTCCGAGGACCAGGAGGTCAGGCTCGCGCGACGCCGGTCGGTCTGCGTCGAGCGTGTGCCAGCCGCGCTCGGCCAGCAGCTGCTCCGGGTGCCGGCCGTGTGGGAGAGGCTCGTCGACGACGGTGCGGCCGTCGGCGGTGCGGCCGTGCACGACGATGCGGTGGGTGGCCCGGGCCGCGCTCACCCGGTGATCGCCCGGGCGTACTCCGCCTCGGCGGTCCGCACGACGGCCGGCCAGTCCTGATCCGGCACGGTGTCGAGGTTGTGTCGGGTCATCCGGGTGCGGATGCTCGGGTGGACGACGAGGGTGGTGAGCCGCTGGACCAGCTCGGCGTCGCTGCCGACGAGATAGCCGTTGACGTCGTCGACGACGAACTCGCCCGCTCCCGACTCCTTGCGCGCGATGACCGGCAGGCCGGCGGACCGGGCCTCGAGGGCGGCGATGCCGAAGGACTCCAGCACCGACGGCATGACGTAGACGTCGCTGGCGGCATACCTCGCCTTGAGGTGCTCACGCGAGACCCGACCGGGCAGCGACACCCAGCCGTCGCCGCCGACCCGGGCGACGGCGCGCTCGACATGGCTTCGCTCGCTGCCCTCGCCGAGGATCTCGAGGCGCACGTCACGCCCGGGCGTCGCAGCGCGGACCCGCGCCACCGCCTCGACGAGGGCGACCGGGCGCTTGCGTCGCTCGAGCCGCATCGCCGAGACGATCCGGCAGACCCCGTCGTCGCCGAAGGGCCGGCCGGTGGGCCGCCAGGCGGCCGCGTCGATCCCGTTGGGCAGCACGGTGACTCGGGCTCCGGTCAGGGCACGCAGCGGCTCGGCGGCCACCTCGGAGACCGCGCTCATCGCCATCCCGCCGCGCGCCCAGCGGCGGACCAGCCCCATCGCCCGGACGACCGGCGCCGCCTTGTCGAGCACGCAGTGCCACGTCATCGCAGCGGGCAGCCCGAGCCGGGTGACGTGCCGGGCGGCGTCATAGGCGAACGGGCTCACCACCCCCATGTGCAGGTGGGCGACGTCGAAGCCGTGCAGGCGTCCGCGCAGCAGCCGGGTGGCGATCGGGTTGACGAGCAGGTCGCCCGGCAACGTGACGCCGAGCCGGTGCACCCGGATGCCGTCGACGATCTCGGTGTGCCTGTAGGTGGCACCGCCCGGGGTGAGGGTGAAGACCTCGACCTCGTGGCCGGCCGCGACGAGCCGCTGGGACAGGTCGTGCACCTGCACCTCGATGCCACCCAGCCGAGGCAGGTAGCAGTCGGAGAGCATCGCGATGCGCACGGCCGCATCCTGCCACGTCGGCGAGAATGGCCGATCATGGGTCACACCGTCCTCGCCTTCCACGCCCACCCCGACGACGAGTCGCTGCTCACCGGCGGCACCCTCGCCAAGGCCGCCGCCGAGGGCCATCGGGTCGTGCTCGTCACCGCCACCGATGGCGCGCTCGGGCTCGCCCGGGCTCCGTATGCCGCGGACCTTGCCGCCGCGCGCGAGCGCGAGCTGCGCTGCGCGGCATACGAATTGGGCGTGCACCGGGTCGAGATGCTCGGCTATGCCGACTCCGGGATGGGCGCTCAGCTCTTGCCCGACCCGCCTGGGAAGGTGCGCTTCGTGCGCGCTTCGGTCGACGAGGCGGCGCAGCGGCTCGCTGAGCTCCTGCGCGAGGAGCAGGCCGACGTGCTGCTCTCCTACGACGTCAACGGGGGCTACGGTCACCGCGACCACGCCCGGGTGCACGAGGTCGGGGCGCGCGCCGCTGAGCTCGCCGGCACCCCGCGGGTGCTCGAGGCGCTCGTGTCGCCGCGGGTGGCCCGGGTGATGAAGCCGCGCGGGCTCGAGCTCGCGCCGGTGCCCGCGCCGACCCACGTCGTCGACGTGCGGCCCTACGTCGCCGCGAAGGTGCGCGCGATCCGCTGCCACCGCAGCCAGCTCGAGTCCGGGTCGTGGCTGCCCCGGAACAACGACCTGCTCACCCGGCTGCCGCTGCGGGTGCTCGAGCGGGCGATCGGCTGGGAGCGCTTCGCCGACCCGGCGGCGCCACGCGGCATACCGAATGAGGTGCGGGGCGACATCTTCGCGGGCCTCTGACGACCCGCGCCGCCCCGGCTCAGTCGGTGCGGTCCTGCCCGGGCGGCCGGGCCGCGACCTGCTCGCGGATCAGGTCGCGGTCGTGGCCGGTGGTGATCCACAGCATGGCGATGGCGGCGAAGACGCCGACGGCGATGGCGAAGTTGCGGGTCGCCGCGTCGACGACGGAGTAGATGACCAGGCCGCAGGTCGTCCACACGACGACCCGGCGCCCGACCCGCCCGGTCTCGGTCATCGCGAAGATGACGCCGCCCCAGAGGATGTACCACGCGAGGACCGTCGGGCTGGTGAGCACGAAGGCGAGCAGCATCCAGCCCAGGGTGCGGGTCGGGTGCTTGGCCTTGTAGCGCCACACGAGCCAGGCCATGACGCCCAGCCCGGCGAGGGTGCCGAGCTTGCCGAGCAGCGGCACGACGGCTCCCGCGGTGTCGTGCAGGCCCAGCTGGTTGAGCACCCACTCCAGCCCGGTGCCGATGAGGGTGAGCGGCGAGAGCATGGCCCGCACCGACCCCGGGACGCCGAGGGCGGCGATCCACCCGAAGCCCAGCCGGGTGGCCAGCCCGATGGCGACGAAGCCCGCGACGAAGACCAGCCCAGCATAGATCACCGGCCAGACGAGCTCGCGGTTGGTCGGCCGCGTCCACCCCTTGGAGCGCCAGGTGTGCAGCGCCGCGACGGCCAGCACGGCCGCCGCGGCCGGCTGTTTGATCGAGGCCGCGGCCGCGACGCACAGTGCCCCGACGACGAGGTGGCGGGTGGCCGCCAGCCACAGCGCGAGGATCATCAGCCCGACCATGAGGCTGTCGTTGTGCGCGCCGCCGACGAAGTGCAGCAGCACGAGCGGGTTGAGCACGGCCAGCCAGATCGTCGTCTCCCAGTCGTAGCCGAGCAGGCGGGCCAGCCGGGGCAGGAAGATCGCGATGAGCAGCATGCCGACGAAGGCCGGGATGCGCATGAGGATCGGGGCGAGATAGGCGCCGGTGGGCCAGTCGAGCACTCGGGCGATGAGCTGGCTGATGTCGACGAAGAGGTGCTGGATCTGCAGCGACAGGGGGCCGTAGGGCGCGGCGGTGGTCTGCCACAGCGGGTCGACCTGGGCGGCGTAGACGTCGCCGAGAACAGCCGGGCCGTTGTCGTAGGGGTCGTAGCCGAGATGCACCATCCGGCCTTGCGCGGCATACGAGTAGGCGTCGAAGGACAGCAGCGGCGGGGCGAGCATCATCGGCGCCGACCACCACCACACCGAGCCTCGGCTCAGCGGGCGGCGCTCCGGCGACGGGCGCAGCCGCAGCCAGACGTCCAGCAGGATGATGACGCCGGTGAACATGATCGCCGGGCCGACGAAGAAGCCGGGGCCGATCCGCCCCCCGACGCCGGCCGCCTGGAACCAGCCGAGCACCGGGACGTCGCGCCACACGTTGTCCGGGGGCAGGGTCTGCGGCCCGAAGCTGCCGAGCAGGATGAGGATCGAGCCGAGGGTGCCACGGCGGGTCAGCGGGTCGGCCCACGCATAGGCGATGTCGCGGACCTCGCGCCGGATCCGGTCGACCCAGCCGACGGGGAGCTCGTGCGCGACGTCCCGGCCCGGTTGGGAGGTCATCGGGGCTCCACTCGTCACGGCACGTTCGATCGAGATTGTTATGCGGGTTCGCTCGTCACCTTAGCGTGGGGCCGCGCCGGCCGCTCAGGACGACCGCTCCCGCCAGGCTCGGTATGCCGCCCACAGCACGCCGAGCGCGAGGATCGCCGCGAGCGCGTTGAGCGCGGCGAAGCCGATGTGGCTGACGACGACCCCGCCCAGCGCGCCGGCGGCCGCTGCCGTGCTGAACGTGACGACGTCGGTCGCGCCCTGCACGAGCGGGCGGGTGGCCGGGCTGGTCGAGGCGGTGACCAGGGTCGAGGCGGCGATCTGGGCGAAGGACCACCCCACGCCGAGGAGGAACAGGCCGATGGTGAGGGTCGCCGAGTGCCCCGGCTGCGAGGTGCCGGCGAGCAGCAGCGAGAGCAGCAGGGTGACGCCGCCGAGGGCGAGGACCCTGGGCGGGCCGACCCGGTCGACGAGGATGCCGACGAACGGGCTGAAGGCGAACATCCCGAGGACGTGGATGCTGATGACCAGCCCGATGATCTGCAAGGTGGCGTGCCCGTGGTCCATGTGGATCGGGGTCATCACCATGACGGCGACCATCACCGCATGGCTCAGCGCGAGGCCCAGCGCGGCGGCCCTCAGGATCGGGGTATGCCGCACCCGCGCCCACCCGCCCTGGGCCGGGTGGGTGTCGGCAGGCACCGCGTGCCGGTCCTCGACCGGGTGCAGGTCGGGGCGGCTGCGGGCCAACAGCAATGGGTCGGGGCGCAGCCGCAGCCACATCACCGCGAGGCCCGCGAGGACGGCGACGACGGTGAACAGGTAGGCGCCGGTGAGCGGCGGCAGCCCGAGTCGAGTGGCCACCGCCTCGCCGGGGCCGCCGAGGTTGGGGCCGAGGACCGAGCCGACGGTGGTTGCCCAGACGACGAGGCTGAGGTCGCGTCCGCGATGCCGCGGCTCAGCGAGATCGGTTGCGGCATAGCGGATCTGGCCACCTGCGGCGGTCGTCGACCCGACGAGCATCGCCCCGAGCAGCAGCAGCGGGAAGCTGCGCAGGACACCGGCGAGCACCGACACCCCGGCGCCGGTGGCGCCGAGGGCATAGCCGGCGGCCAGCCCGATCCGCCGGCCGCTGCGGTGGGTGAGCCGGGCGACGAGGATCGTCGCGAGCGCCGCGCCGAGCACCTGGCCGGTCTGGGCGAGCCCGGCGAGGGCCTCGGAGCCGGACACGTCCTTGGCGAGCAGGGCGTTGACCGAGATCGCCGAGGTGACGCCGACGCCGGCGAGCACCTGGGTCGTGGCGAGGGTGCCCAGGGTGCGCCGCTGCAGCGCGCGCAGGTCGAGGTCGGCGACGGTCATCGGGCCAGTCTGTCAGCGCCGAGACGGCGACCCGGCGCGGCATACCGAGTGACTAGGGTGACGCCACGGAATGCAGCACCCACCCACGGCCCTCGCCGCCGCCCGCTTCTCCCCCGGAGGTACCCGATGTTCGGAACCGTCCTCGTGGCCAACCGCGGCGAGATCGCCGTCCGCGCCTTCCGCGCCGCGACCGAGCTCGGCGCGAAGACCGTCGCCGTCTTCCCCTACGAGGACCGCACGAGCGAGCACCGGCTCAAGGCCGATGAGGCCTACCAGATCGGCGAGCCCGGCCACCCGGTGCGCGCCTACCTCAGCCCGGAGGAGATCGTCCGGGTGGCGGTGCAGGCGGGGGCCGAGGCGGTCTATCCGGGCTACGGCTTCCTGTCCGAGAACCCCGACCTCGCCGAGGCCTGTGCGCGGGCGGGTGTCGTCTTCGTCGGGCCGCCGGCCGACGTGCTGCACCTCACCGGCAACAAGGCGCGGGCGATCGCCGCGGCGCAGGCGGCCGGGCTGCCCACGCTGCGCAGCGTGCCGCCGAGCCGGGACGTCGACGAGCTCGTGGCAGCGGCCGACGAGCTGGGCTATCCGCTCTTCGTCAAGGCGGTCGCCGGCGGCGGGGGGCGCGGCATGCGCCGGGTCGAGCGGGCCGAGGAGCTGCGCGGCGCGCTCGACGCCGCGATGCGCGAGGCCGAGTCGGCCTTCGGCGACCCGACCGTCTTCCTCGAGGAGGCGGTCGTGCGGCCGCGGCACATCGAGGTGCAGATCCTCGCCGATGCCACTGGCGAGGTCGTCCACCTCTACGAGCGCGACTGCTCGGTGCAGCGGCGCCACCAGAAGGTCGTCGAGATCGCGCCGGCGCCGAACCTCGACCCTGCCCTGCGCGAGCAGATCTGCGGGTATGCCGTGGCCTTCGCGCGGGAGATCGGCTACGTCAACGCCGGGACGGTCGAGTTCCTCGTCGGCGAGAACGGCCGGGTCTCGTTCATCGAGATGAACCCGCGGATCCAGGTCGAGCACACGGTGACCGAGGAGGTCACCGACGTCGACCTCGTCGCGGCGCAGCTGCGGATCGCCGCCGGCGAGACGCTCGCCGACCTGGGCATCAGCCAGGACACCGTCGTGCTGCGCGGCGCCGCCCTGCAGTGCCGGATCACGACCGAGGACCCGGCCAACGAGTTCCGACCCGACACCGGCGAGATCACGGCATACCGGTCGGCGGGTGGCTCGGGGGTGCGCCTCGACGGCGGCACGGTCTTCGTCGGCGCCCAGGTGAGCCCGCACTTCGACTCGATGCTCGTCAAGCTCACCTGCCGTGGGCGGGACTTCCCGACCGCGGTCCGGCGGGCCCGGCGGGCGCTGGCCGAGTTCCGGATCCGCGGGGTGTCGACGAACATCCCCTTCCTGCAGGCGGTGCTCGACGAGCCGGACTTCGTCGAGGGCCGGGCGACGACCTCCTTCATCGACGAGCGGCCGCAGCTGCGCACCGCGCGCACCCCGCACGACCGGGGCACCAAGCTGCTCACCTACCTCGCCGACGTCACCGTCAACCAGCCGCACGGTCCGGCGACGACGAGCATCGACCTGCGGGCCAAGCTGCCGACGTCGGCTGGGTCGGCGGGGTCGGCCGGGCCGGCCGCGGCGGCACCGGCAGGCTGGCGCGAGCGGCTGATGTGGCTCGGGCCGGAGGCGTGGGCCGCCGACCTGCGGGCCCACGAGGGCGTGGCGGTCACCGACACGACCTTCCGCGACGCCCACCAGTCGCTGCTCGCGACCCGGGTGCGCACCCGCGACCTGCTCGTCGCCGCCCCGCACGTCGCCCGGCTCACCCCGCAGCTGCTGTCGGTCGAGTGCTGGGGCGGGGCGACCTACGACGTCGCGCTGCGCTTCCTCGCCGAGGACCCGTGGGAGCGCCTGGCGGCGCTGCGCGAGGCGATGCCGCAGCTGCCTCTGCAGATGCTGCTGCGCGGTCGCAACACGGTGGGCTACACGCCCTATCCGACCTCGGTCACCGACGCCTTCGTCCACGAGGCGGCGCGCACCGGCATCGACATCTTCCGGATCTTCGACTCGCTCAACGACGTGAGCCAGATGCGCCCGGCGATCGACGCGGTCCGCGAGACCGGCACCGCGATCGCCGAGGTCGCGCTGTGCTACACGAGCGACCTCACCGACCCGGCCGAGCGGCTCTACACCCTCGACTACTACCTGCGTCTGGCCGAGCAGATCGTCGAGGCAGGGGCGCACGTCATCGCGATCAAGGACATGGCCGGGCTGCTTCGCGCGCCGGCCGCCCGCCAGCTGGTCACCGCGCTGCGCGAGCGCTTCGACCTGCCGGTGCACCTGCACACCCACGACACCGCAGGTGGGCAGCTCGCCACCCTGCTCGCGGCGATCGACGCGGGGGTGGACGCCGTCGACGCGGCCAGCGCGTCGATGGCCGGCACGACGAGCCAGCCGCCGCTGTCGGCGCTCGTCGCGGCGACCCGTGGCTCGGCGCGGGAGACCGGGCTGGACCTCGACGCGGTGTGCTCGCTCGAGCCCTACTGGGAGGCGGTGCGGATGCTCTACCGGCCCTTCGAGTCCGGGCTGCCGTCACCCACCGGACGGGTCTACACGCACGAGATCCCGGGCGGGCAGCTGTCCAACCTGCGCCAGCAGGCAATCGCCCTCGGGCTCGGCGACCGCTTCGAGGCGATCGAGGACATGTATGCCGCGGCCAACCGGATCCTCGGCAACATCGTCAAGGTCACCCCGTCCTCGAAGGTCGTCGGCGACCTCGCGCTCGCGCTCGTCGGCGCGCAGGCCGACCCGGCCGCCTTCGAGGCCGACCCCGCGGCATACGACATCCCGGACTCGGTGATCGGCTTCCTCAACGGCGACCTCGGCGACCCGCCTGGGGGGTGGCCCGAGCCGTTCCGGACCAAGGCGCTGGCGGGTCGGCGGGCCAAGCCGGTGCAGACCGAGCTGTCCGACGACGACGCGGCGGCGCTCGCCGAGCAGCCGAGGGCGACGCTCAACCGGCTGCTCTTCCCCGGCCCGACGGCCGAGTTCCTCGCCAGCCGCGAGCTCTACTCCGACCTGTCGGTGCTCGACACCCGCGAGTTCCTGCACGGGCTCACCCACGAGGGCGAGCACGAGGTCGAGCTCGAGCCCGGCAAGACGATCATCGTCGGGCTGCAGTCGATCTCCGAGCCGGACGAGCGCGGGTTGCGCACGGTGATGTGCACGCTCAACGGTCAGCTGCGTCCGGTGCAGGTGCGGGACCGGTCGGTCACCGTCGATGTGCGGCAGGCCGAGCGGGCCGACCCGGCCGTCAAGGGGCAGATCGCGGCCCCCTTCGCGGGCGTGGTGACGCCGGCCGTCGCCGAGGGTGACGCGGTCGAGGCAGGCGCGACGGTGGCGACCATCGAGGCGATGAAGATGGAGGCAGCCATCACCACCCCCGTCGCAGGCACCGTGCAGCGGCTGGCCATCGGCGGGCACCAGCAGCTCGAGGGCGGCGACCTCATCCTCGTCGTGGGCTGAGCCCAGCAGGCGCTGGGATCTGACGACGCCGACGCTTCAGCCGACGGGTCGGCCTGCGAAGCCGACGCGAAGCCGACGTGTCGGCCTGCAGTCTGACCGCCATGGCGGCCACCGTGCTGGATGGCGGTCAAGTTTCGACGCCATGGGGCAGTCTGACCGCCACGGCGGCCATCCTGCGACTGGTCCACTCGGCGTGGGATGGTCCACTCGGCGTGGGATGGTCCACTCGGCGTGGGATGGTCCACTCGGCGTGTCTACGGGCAGCTACCAGGAGCCGGAGCTGGAGCCGCCTCCTCCGCCGCCGGAGAAGCCGCCGCCACCGGAGAAGCCGGAGCCACCGGACGAGCCGGGGGTGGCCTGGAAGGTGCCGGCCGCCGTCCTCGAGAAGGAGTCGACGCCGTCGGTGATCGAGCCGAAGTCGGGGAAGGTCGAGCCGTGCCAGATGTACCAGTTCGGCATGACGACGACCTGCCCGGCGGCGGCGGCCGCCGCGGCGACCTCCTGGAAGGTCTTGGCCCACCGGTCGGCGACGCCGAAGACGATGGCGAAGGGCAGATATCGGGAGAAGATGTCCTGCGCCTCCTCCCAGCGGATCTGGTTCGCCTCGGCGGTCACGAGGTACTGCCGGAAGCCCAGGGACTGGGCCAGCACCGCTGAGCCCTCGGCGGTCTTGGCCGCCATCCGCTGGCCCAGCCCGACGACGGCGATGCCGGCGATGAGCAAGCCGACGCCGAGGATGATGCCGGATCGGACCGGCAGGTCGAGGCCGGCGCTCTGGTCGATCGCCCCGGTGGCCGGACCGAGGGTGAACAGGGCCATCACCCCGCCGCCGGCGAGCAGCCCACCGAGCACGGTCCAGACCGAGCGCTGGGACTGCGGTGACGAGCGGAACCAGCCACGGTCGAGCACCTCGCCATAGAGCTGGTCCTTGACCGAGGCCAGGGTCGAGGCGAACTCGTTCTTCAGCGCGGAGAGCTGCACGGGGTTGGAGTCACGGAAGATCCCGGTCAGCAGGGTCTGCTCGTAGGGCCGCAGGGTCTCGCCCGGCCGCGGCACGAGCTGGGTGAGCAGCCAATCGGTGCGGCCGAACATGCCGCCGCCCTCGATCTCCTCGATCCGCAGGAAGCCGCGCACCGCGAGGTCGATGACCGTCGCCGACACGTCGACGGTGTCTGCCGACTCGTCGATGATGGTGCCGACGAGGCCCGGCTGCACTCCGGCTGGCGGGGTGAACTGCACCGCGACGGCGGGTGTGCCGCCGCGCCGCACTCCGACGGTGGCCCGGTCGGTGGCGCCGGGTGTGAGGCCCGGGGTCAGCCCGGCATACCACTCGTCCCGTCCGCGCGTGGCGACGAGGGCCGCCATCCCGCCCAACGCGAGCACGGGGGCGAGCACCCCGCCTGCGAGCGCTGCGACCGAGATGGTGCGCGCGGTGGCCGGGTCCATCGCCGAGCCACCGGAGGAGGTGCCCTGCCGCAGGTCGGGGGCGACGGACAGGAAGGCGCCGAGCGGATACTCGGCAGCCACCGTGAGCGTCGCCCGGCTGGCGAGCGCCGGGACGGCGAAGCTGGCCGGTGGGCCAACCTGGGCCGTCGGGCAGACCGTGTTCGCCGAGCCGGACCAGCAGCTGACCCGGGTGGCCGTCGCCGGCGCATCGACGGTAACGGACACCGGGCCCTTGGCGATCGCGTCGTCGACGAAGACGTTCCAGTAGAGCTCGGCCTTCTGGGTGTCCGGGAAGGGGTTCATCACGTTGGCCAGGTGATAGCGGATGACATAGGTCTGAGTGCCGCTGACCGTGCGGTTGGCCGAGCCGATCTTGAGCCGCACCGAGGCGCCCTGGTCGATCGGAGTGGCGAGGGTCGCGTCGGCCCCCGTCGGGCTCGAGGCGCTGGCGTCGGTGAGGGCGTAGTAGCGGTAGACGTCCTGCCGGCCCTGCACCGCCTGCCGCACGACGATGTCGCGGTAGATGCCGTGCCGCGTGCCCTGGCTGGAGTCGAAGGTGT
>ERZ795053.5721-NODE-5721-length-12716-cov-5.704605_pt1 | contig 12716 bp, 7 predicted proteins | sample MGYA00375137_ERZ795053 | MGnify/ENA primary metagenome ERZ795053 (study PRJEB30182, sample SAMN05720284) | activated sludge metagenome | isolation source: Anaerobic digester | place: Hong Kong | collected 2014-12-17 ... | reverse complement strand
GGGCGCATCACCGTGGTAAACTTGACAAACTTGGCCGCCGATGTGGGGTCGACCTCTTTGATCAACTCGCCCACCGGGAAACCCACCCACGGAATCACCATCGACCACGCTTCGACACAGCGCAGCCGATAGATGCGCTCTTCCTGGGTAAACTTGGTCAGAATATCCTCCAGTGCAAAAGTCTGCGGATTATTGACTAACCCCGTCACCTCAATGTCCCACGGCACCGTGTTGAAATTTCTGGAAAGTGGGTTGACCGATCCCTTGTCCAGCGAGAACTCATAAAAATTGTTATAATTGGTGATCTGCTCATAGTCATTGAGTGGATCACCTAATTCATCGGCTGTCGCGCTGGCAAAGGGTTCCTCATGGCCAAGGGGGGCTGGCGCTTCGGTCGGTTCAAGCCGCTCTGCCGTGATGGGACCATCATCAACGCCTGCGGCGGACGGCATCCCGTCGCACGCGCTCAAGGCCAGCGCACCCACGGCCAGTGAACCAGCGCCCACCATAAATTTACGACGGGACAAAAAAATGTGTTCCGGGGTGATCTCGGACGGTGAAATCTTTATCATCAGTGCTTACTCCCAGTGTACACTCAGCGCTTTTGGCAGCTGAGGCTCTATTTTAATCTATCGTCTATCGATAAGCCTACGCTCTGTTGTTCTGAAACCATCATACCAACGGGCCATAAATTTGGCATTAAGAGAGTATTACAAGAAAATTACGTGGATAGTGGGCTTGGCGCCGCAGCTTGGTCCACGGTAGTAACTTGTTACCTATAAACCAACGTTACCATATCACCAGCCGGATTGCCGTGAGCTACTTTACTGCTATGTTTCCGCATTTACATCCCGCGACAGTTCATTTTCCCATTGCACTGCTGCTGTTGGCAGCCGGTGCCGGTCTGCTCTATCTGCATTGGCGCCAACATGATGTGTTGCGGATTCTCACTTGGTGGCCATTGCTTTTGGGCTGGCTAGGAAATAGCGTTGCGATTCTCACGGGCCTGCTGGCACAGAGCGGACTCCCACCGCAAGCACCCTATCGCCCGATTCTCAACTGGCACGTGACGACGGGCCTTACGCTGTGGGCGCTCGTCGGTTTTCTGCTCTACCGCTGGTGGCTACAGGGTAAAGTGGCCCACCGGCGCCGTCCACACGCTGCGCAGCCACCCACAACCGAACTGTTGGACACGCCTGGGGCACGCCTTTGGCTCACGGCCAGTCTACTGTTCGTGGTCGTTTTGGTCTTTGTCAGCGGGTGGAATGGCGGGCAATTGGTCTACCAGTGGGGTGTGAATGTGACACAGCAAAGCGATTGACCGCCGGTCGCTTTTCGACTATACTGTATCTTGGTAGGAGAGAGCGTAAGAAAATGTTATGGCCCACGTAGCCCAACAGATGCCACCATCGGCAACCACCCAAGCAGCCCATTCCCGTGTTCCCCTGATCCAAATTTATACATTTGGCACGCTGCAAGTTGTGCGCGACAGTCAGACCGTTACCGAAAGTGACTGGCATACCCGCCAGGCCCGCCAGCTCCTCAAGATTCTAATCACCGAGCGCCCACGTCCCGTTTCGACCGATCGTCTCATCGATCTGCTCTGGCCCAACAGTACACCGGATGCAGCCGCGACCACCCTGCGCAGCGCGATCAACGCGCTGCGTAATGTGCTGGAGCCCGAGCGCCGCAGTCGAGCACCGTCCAAGTATGTTGTCACAGAAACACCTGGCTATGCATTCCACAACCACGCCGATATCTGGCTCGATGTGGGGCACTTTGAAACGTTGCTCAATCAAGCTGAGCAGGAACCGAGTGCACAACGACGGCAAGCGCTGTTGGATGAAGCCATCGTGCTCTATCAAGATGATTACCTGACCAGTGATCCCTACGCCGATTGGGCACAGAGCGAGCGGGAACAGCTGCGCGAGCGGTATTTTGCGGCATTGCTCACGGTGGCCGCGTTGCGTGCGAAACAGGGTAACTTTACAGCAGCCATTGCGGCCTGCCGCCGCGTCATTGCGCGCGATCCCGTGCGCGAGAATGCTTATCAGGCCATGATGCGCTTTCAAGCCGAATCCGGCGACAGCGCATCGGCCTTGCTCACCTACGAACGTTGCCGCGCCCTGTTGGCCGAGGAATTGGGGGCCGATCCCAGCCCACTTACCCAAGCCTGGCATCAACAGATCCTCAATGGCGAAATTGGCCCCCAGCAGGTCGATGCCACGACAGTGGGAGAGGCAACCCATGCGCCAACGCCAACGCCAGCGTCAGCACGGGTACCGCTGGCGTTGCCGCCCCAAGCGCTCACCTTTGGCAGTGAACGGGGGAGCGAGGCGCTCCCCGCCGAAAGCGATTCCCCTATTTTTGTTGGTCGTGCAGTCGAGATCTCGCTGCTCAACCAACGCGTGGCGCAGGCCACGGCCGGTCATGGTTCGCTTCTGCTCCTCGATGGCGAAGCGGGTGTGGGCAAGACTCACCTCGTCTATCATCTATTACAACAGGTGGCTGGGCCCACGTTGACGGTGATCCACACGACCTGCCAACCGCTTGAACAACAATTGCCTTTTGCTGCGCTGAGCGATGGGCTGGGGCGCTATTTCCATACCTTGCCGACATCCCTGTTGCGTGCTTTCCCTTTGGCAAGCATGGCCCAACTGGCTCAGCTTGTTCCCAGCCTGCAAGATCGGTTACCTGATCTGCCGGTACCGTCGGTGGAAGCGCTGGCCAACAACGATGACAACCGGCAGCGGCTCATCAATGGAATCATTGCGCTCATCACGGCGCTGGCAGAAGTGCGGCCACTCTTCTTTTTCTTCGATGATGCCCACTGGGCCGACACGGAAACCCTGGCGCTCCTCGGACGACTGGCCCAGCGCTTGCCCCAACTGCCCATTTTTCTGCTACTTGCCTTTCGCAGTGGTGAAGTTGTGGAAAATGAAGCGCTTGAGACACTGCTGCATACGTTGCGCCGCACCGATCCCCACGTACCCTACCACATCGAGCGCTTTGATCGCCGTGAAGCCAACGATTTGGTCGAGGCACTGCTGGGCCCACAGCTGATAGAGGAGCCGCAGCGCCTAGAGCAGTTGGTTGCGCTGCTCTATGAAACAACCCAGGGCAATCCCCTCTTTCTGACCGAGGCACTGCGTGCCCTACAGGAGCAATCGACCGGAATCGTCGAACAGGCATGGGAAGAACTGCTGTCCCAGGCGGAAAAGCGCAGCGCCTACCCAGCCGACGAATTGCGCGCCGATCATCTGGGATTGGTCAAAAATCCCCGTGTCCAAGAGATCATTTTGGAACGTTTACGCAGATTGCCTCCCTCGGCACGCAACCTGCTGCACCTCTGTGCGGTGATTGGCCGGGACTTCAGCCTGGATCTCCTGGAACAAATTGCGCTTGCCGACCCGACCGGCGACCTCGTCGTGGCGCTGGAAATTCTGTTGCAACGGAACTTTCTCGTCGAACGAGCCGATGATCGCATCGATTTCAGTCACCAGATCGCCCGGCAGGTGGCGTATGAGCACATGTCAATCCTCCAACGGCGCCGACTCCATTTACGGGTGGCCGAAGCATTGGCTGCTTCCCGGCGGGCGTTGGCGATTCCTGGGGAGATCGCCTTTCACTATCGGCAGTCGGGCAGCAGTGCCAACGAACGGATCGCCCAGTATAGCGTGCTGGCCGGCGAGCGTCTGCTCCACACCTATGGATTTCAGCAGGCAGTCGACTATTTCAACGAGGCGTTATCGCTCTTAGCCACGGAACATGTCGATTCCGTCACCTGGCGACAGCGCGCGCTACAGGGACTGGGATTGGCCTATGAAAGTCTCTTCGATCCGGTGGGAGTGACCAATACCTATCGGCAGTTACAACATCTAGCTCGTGCGCAGGGCGACCGCCGCCTCTTGCTCACAGCTTACAGTCATCAAACCTCGATGTTGAGCTTGCTTGGTCAGCAGCGGGAGAGCAACGAACTGCTGCTGGAATTGCTCGATGCCTTTGCTTCGACAGCCATGAGCGATGAGAGCACCTCTGCCACGCAGGGAGCATTGGTTCTACGAGATCTCTTTCGTCGCCGCCAGGCTATCTACCGCCCCGATGCACAACTCGGCAGCGAACACTGGACAGCCTATCAACCACCGGCAGCAACGATCTCCGAACCGGTGGAGGCGATCTTGACAGCGTTGGAGCCGGTTCACGCCGTTCTGCCCCTCTTTGAATATGGCTGGGCCCTATTGGTGCAGGGCCAACTGCCGGCAGCAGTTCGCTGTTTAGAGGCAGCCGTCGAATTGGCGCGTGAGACCGATCAGCCCTCGGTTGCCGGTATTGCCTATCATCTGTTGGCGGTGGCGGCACGGATCGGCGGCGATCTGGAGCAGTGTTATCGTCTCAATGAACAGAGTTTGGCAATGAACCGACGCCTACAAGGGCCGGCCGGGGAATTGGTAAGCCTATGGCCGCGCATCGGCAGTGGCTTTGCGGCGCTACAGTTGGGCAATCTCGACGAAGCCGAAGGGCGCTTTCAACGGGTCGCCGATTTTCTGCAGGATCGCGCTGCATTTCGTAATCACTACAACAGCGCAACGATTGGCCTTGGCTTGGTAGCCCTCATCCGCGGAGAGCAAGATGTGGCACAACAGCTGTTGGAGCGGGCGATCGGCGATCATGGCAATCGCTACCCCTACACCCACACGCAGGCGTTACTTGGTCTGGCACACCTGGCCGATCAACGCGGCGACAGTGCGGGCTGCCAGGCCCATTTACAGCGGGCGTTGGCCTTTGCCGGTGAGCGCAGCCTTTTGGAAGAGTACATCGAGGCCCTCATGGCTGTTATCGGCTTGATGCCCAAAGCCGCGCCGATTGCGGTCTTACTCAGTGACATTCTTACTTACGTGCGGTCACTCGAGTTGGTTGCCTTCACCGCCCGGCTGGAAGAGGCGCAGCGCACCGTTGCGTAGCGCCACATGCGAGAAAAGCCATGCCCACGCCACACAGCCTTGCCCACGCCATCAAAGCCCAGGCCGCTCAGCTCGGTTTTGCGCACTGCCGGCTCATACCGCTTGGTGAGGCGCCCCATGCCACTTTTTTTGAACAGTGGGTGGCCGCCGAACGCCCAGGGGAGATGAGCTATCTGACACGCAACGGCGAGAAACGACGCCATCCCCGCCAGTTAGTTGGTGCGGAACAGCCAACACCGCGCAGCATGATTGTGCTGGCTGTCAACCACTATCAGTTTGATCTGCCCACGGCCTGGCGTGCGGACCCCAGTCGCGGCATCATCGCCTCCTATGCCTGGGGGAACGATTACCACGAGATTATCCGTCCTCAACTCTATGCACTCGACAGTTTTATCCGCGAGCAAAGTGGCCGCGAGACAGCAGGTAAGTGCCTCGTCGACACGGGACCGGTCCTTGAGCGCGATTGGGCCCAGCAAGCGGGGCTGGGCTTTGTCGGTAAAAATTGCTGCCTGATCCACCCCATCCAGGGCAGTTGGCTACTTCTCGCCACTATCCTTATTCCCGAGGTAGTTGCTTACGATCCGCCTTTGCAAGCGCAACTCCCGGAGCCGACCGCTGCGGCGGTACTCACCGGTCTGGCACCGGAGGAGATCCATGGACGCTGGCAGATGCCAGTTCACGACAGCACCACATCTACCCTCACCTGTGGCCGCTGTACCCGTTGCCTCGATGCCTGCCCCACCGACGCCTTTATCGGCCCCTATCATCTCGATCCGCAGCGCTGCATCTCGTATTGGACGATTGAAGCCAAAGGCGTGATCCCACGGCCATTGCGGGCGCGCTTCGGCAATCGCATCTTTGGCTGTGACATCTGTCAGGAAGTCTGTCCGTGGAACCATCGCCTGTCCGCCGCCGCGCCGCTCATGGTGGGACTGGAAGCACAGCGCAGCCGCGTGGCGCCACCACTCCTTGAAGGCTTTGATCCAGCCGACCCCTATTGGCTGGATCAAGACGCTTTTAGCCGCCGTTTTCGCAGATCGCCCATCAAACGTGCCAAGCGGACCGGTATGTTACGCAATGTCTGCATCGCAATGGGTAATTGGGGTGCACCTGAAACAGTACCGGCCTTGCGATTGGCGCTGGCCGATGAGTCGCCGGTCGTACGCATCCACGCGGCGTGGGCCATCGGCCAACTCTGGCAGAACCACGGCTATCCACAGGCACAGCAGCTTTTACAGAAACAGTTGTCGAAGGAATCCGCGGAAAACGTGCGGGCGGAATTGGCGTGGGCATTGCAGGGATAGAAAAGAGCTTTGGAAAGAAAGGATTCCCCTCTGTTCCGTTCCGAAGCTCTCATTTTTCTTCGTCTCTAACCAAACATCTTCTGTTCCCGCTGGGACACAATCGAAAATTCGGACAGATTCTTAAGCGATCCCCAACACATCCAGCAAAAAGGCATATTCAAACGCCGTCTCTTTGAGATAGTCAAACCGGCCGGAGGAGCCGGCGTGGCCCGCGCCCATATTGGTCTTGAGCAAGAGGCGATTGTTGTCCGTCTTGAGCGTGCGCAACTTGGCAACCCACTTGGCCGGCTCCCAATATTGGACGCGTGAATCGTTGAAACCGGCGGTGGCCAAGATATGTGGATAGGCCTTGGCCTCAAGATTGTCATAGGGCGAATAGGCGCGCATGTAGGCGTACTCGTCGGGCTTGTTGGGGTTGCCCCACTCTTCCCACTCGATCACCGTGAGCGGGATCGTCGGGTCGAGCACCGTGTTGATCACATCGACAAAGGGCACGCCGGCAATCACCGCCTTGAACAGATCGGGGCGCAAATTCACTACGGCGCCCATGAGCAGCCCGCCGGCGCTGCGGCCCATCACCGTCAACGTTTCGGGCGTGGTCACCCCTGCATCAACCAGAGATTGCGCGCAGTCGACAAAGTCGGTGAAGGTGTTCATCTTGTGCAGCAGCTTGCCGTGGAGATACCACGGCCGCCCCATCTCACCACCGCCGCGAATATGTGCAATCGCATAGACCATGCCGCGATCGAGCAGACTGACCCGGCTCGCCGCAAAGTAGGGATCGATACAGGCGCCGTAGGAGCCGTAGCCATAGAGCAACAGCGGCGCCGGCTGGTCGACCGGCGTTGCCTTGTGGCGCACGAGCGAGATCGGCACTTGTGTGCCGTCGCGCGCGGTGGCGAAGCGGCGTTCCGTCACGTAGTTGGCGGGGTCATAACCACCGAGCACGGCCTGTTGTTTACGCTGCACCCGCGTCCCGTCGACCATATTGTAATCAAAGACGGTGTCCGGCGTGGTGAGTGAGTTGTAGGTAAAGCGCAACGTTGTCGTATCGAATTCAGGGTTGGTGTGACGGTCGTAGTTGTAGACCGGCTCGGGAAAGGTGACGAGCTGTTCCTGATCGGTGGCCAGATCGATGACGCGGATCTGACGCAGACCGTTTTCGCGTTCGTGGATCACCAAATAGTCAGCAAAGGGCTCGACGCCCTCAACTTTGACCGCCGGCCGGAGGGGGATCAACTCCTGCCAGTTTTCCTTGCCCGGCGCGTCAACCGGCGCCGTCATCACGCGGAAGTTCTCGGCGTCCCAATTGGTCATGATCACAAAGCCGCCGCCGCGCAGCGTGGGGTGGTGTTCGACGCTGTACTCCAGCTTGTGCTCGCGCGGGTGGATTACGGTCGGCGCGGCGGCCGGTTGGTCGGCAGGGATGAACTGTACCTCTTTGGTCGTCGAGCTGTGCAGGTCGAGCAGAATGTAGCGCTGGTCTTTGCTCTTGTAAAGTTGCAGCCAATAGGACTCGTTGTCCTCGTGGAAGACCAACGGATCAGCAGCCGGATCACTGCCCAGCCGGTGGCGAAAGACCTTGTAGGGCCGCCACGCCGCGTCCTGCTTGTTGTAGAAGAGCGTTTGGTTGTCGGCCGCCCACTCGACGCTGTAGAAGGTATCGGGAATGGTGTCGGGCAGCAGCGCGCCGGTAGTCAGATCTTTGACCTGGAGCGTAAAGCGTTCGGTCCCCGCGTAGTCGACCGAGAAGGCGAGCAGCTTGTGATTCGGGCTGATGCGATAGACGCCCATGTCACAGAAGTCATGGCCGGCGGCCAGCTGGTTCTGATCGAGCAGCACCTCTTCCGGTGCGTCGAGGTTGCCCTGTTTGCGGCAATAGATCGGGTATTGTTTGCCCTCCTCGGTGCGCCGGTAATAGTACCAGCCGTCGATTCGTTCGGGCACGCTACTGTCATCCTCCTGGATGCGGCCGCGCATTTCCTGGTAGAGCGTCTCCTGCAGCGCCGCCGTGTGCGCCATGACGGCCTGCATATACGCGTTCTCGGCTTCGACATAAGCGCGCACCGCAGGGTTTTCGCGCTCGCGCAGCCAGAAATAGTCATCGATGCGCACATCGCCCTGCGCTTCAATGCGCTTGGGCTCCTTGGGGGCAATCGGCGGGGTAGAGTGGGGTTCGGCCATCAGTTTCCTCGTCTTCCGATGCAGTTACGCTAAAAGCAACTGGATTTTCTTAAAATTACGCGCCATCGTACCTGACAAAGTGAAGTGCGTCAAACTGGTGGATGAGAATAGATAGCTGATAGCTGTTGGCTACCAGCCAGCAGCTACGCTACGTGTATCTGCATCCACTCCACCGCCGAGGCGACGAGCGCGGCCACGCCCACCGGCAGCGCGTCCTCATCCATGCGGAAGTCGGCGCGGTGGACGGGGTAGACCGGCAGTTCCCACGCCGGGTTGTGGACACCGAGTTGGATCATGCAGCCCGGCGCCTGCTGCAACATGTAGCTGAAATCTTCGGCAGCCATGATCGGCTCGGCGGTGTGGACCTTCTCCTCGCCCAGGATCGCCTTGGTCGCGGCCATCATCGTCTCGACTGCTTCCGGTGCGCAGACGGTCGGCGGGTAGCCGGGGAAGATCTCCAACTCGAAGCGGCCGCCCAACCCCTCGACAATCGCACAGGCGCGGCGCAATTCGTCGTGGAGCTGATCGCGCACCGTCTGCGTCATGCTGCGGATCGTGCCCGAAAGGGTCACCGAGCCGGGGATCACGTTGTCCGCGGTGCCCCCTTGGATGCGGCCGATGGTGATCACGCCGGCGTCGAGCGGGTTGATACGCCGCCCAATGACGTGGTGGATGGCGCTGATCACATAGCTGGCGAGCAGGATCGGGTCATTGGTCTGGTGGGGTGCGGCGCCATGCCCGCCCGAGCCGATGACCTCGACCCGAAAGCGATCGGCCGCGGCCAGGAGTGGTCCCGAGCGGCTGGAGAGATGACCGACCGGCAGCCCCGGCCCGACGTGGATACCAAAGAGCGCATCGACGCCTTGGGTTACCCCTTCCTCAACCATGCGCCGGCCACCCGATTTGCCTTCCTCGTCCTGGTTTTCTTCACTTGGCTGAAAGAAGAGACGCACGTTGCCCGGCAACCGCCCTTCCTCGGCAAAGCCCTTGAGAATCGTCGCCGCGCCGAGCAACATTGCGGTGTGTGAGTCATGGCCACAGGCGTGCATAACGCCGGCGTTGGTGCTGTCAAAGTCGCTGCCGTTGACCTCCTGGATCGGCAGCGCATCCATGTCGGCGCGCAGCCCCACCAGCGGACCGCGGCCCCCTTTGATGTGCCCGACGACGCCCGTCTTCGCCACTTCGGTATCGGTTTGGATGCCCAGGTCGACCAGCGTCGCGTTGACCAGACCGCTGGTGCGGTGCTCTTGAAAACCCAACTCGGGGTGGCGGTGGATCTCGCGGCGCCACGCCCGCACCTGCTCGTGCATAGCCTTGGCCCGTTCCAAAATTTCGGCGGGAGTGATTGGGGTTGCGCTCATGATGTACTTCCTTTTTAATGTACTGGAGTCTGGCAAATTTTGTGTTCACAGGAGTCGCAATCGGTCGTCGGTCGTCACCCTTGTATTGATGAAAAAACGCTAGAGTCCAGTAATGTAGATGGGAGACAGTTAGACGGTTGGACAGTTGAACAGGCACTGATGGGCGGAACCCTAAGGTCGTTCCAAGAAATTGAATCCTTCAAAAGTCCCCGGCACGGGCCAGAAGTACGCTGTTTGACCAGTTTGTCGCCGGCCCGTGCCGGGGACTTTAAATCTGGGAATGGCCTAATTCAACAGATGGGTAGCGCTGGTTGGGTAGCGAAGCCGGGGGCTGCTCACTCTGCCTAGTCGATCTAGGCGTAAATCGTTACGCAGATCAATTGGCGCGTTCACCCGAGGTACTGTAACTATTTATCGCCGTCAGTATCTACGCCCAACTGTACTAGACACTTACAATCGTTTCCAGTTCCGTCTCCCATTCAAAGAAACCGATTTCGCCGTTGAGCGCTTGGGCAACTTGTTTACCTAACACAAATTGATGTTGTAAATCTGGCTCAGTTAGAAAATGCTCGACTAGCTCACCAGTCGGCGGGTCGATCTCCTTCAGCTTAGTAAGCATCTCTTTATGACGTGGTACAGCCAAATTGGCCACCAGAAAACGATACTCAATCATGCGAAAGATGGCATGGTGCATGAGCAAGCTGGCCAATGCCGGATCACTATCGGCAACATCAAGCGCATTTTCAAACTCGTCGGCGCTGAAGTAACGCTTGATGGTTAACGCTAGCGGTGTTTGGTCCGGTGCCTTTTGTAGCCATTCTGCGGCCTCTTGGCGCAACACATTCACAAGGGGATCGCGATCCAACAGAACAAAGCCGGTTGACCACATGTGGGCCGTCGAGGGTTTGCCCTCTTTACGCTCTTCTGCAAAATAGCCGCGGATCGACTGTAGCGGGTTGACAAAGATCTCTGTCGGCACGCCATGAAAGAAGCGCTGCAACCGCTGGCGTTGTGGCTTCGCATGTAGGACCATGATATCAAAGTCGCTGCCCGGATGAGGATTGCCGCGGATGATCGAGCCGCTGACCACAATGCCGTGCACCTCGAATCGCGCCAGGATAAAAGCGACCGCTTCGCGCAGCGCGCTCTCATACGGTTCACGAAGCGGGGGCCAGCGACATTGAGTAAGCAGTTCTTGCGTCATGAGGATTATCCGGTGCGATCGCGAATAACAGTATACTGTCCGACTGTCCCACTGTCCGACTAGAACTACGCCCCCGGCACCGGAAAGCGCCCAAGCCCTGACAAGTGGCTTCCGTCGTCCGGCGGCTCAGTGCCCGCCTCGATGATCTCCTTGAGTGCGTTGACCATTACGGGGCCGACAAAGTGTGGGCATTCGTGATAGAAATCGGACATCGATCCGGCTGACTCGCCGCTCCAGCCGTTGAAGCCTTCGGCATGGTTGGAGACGAGGTTGAGCGACGCGACGCGAATACCGAGCCGTCGCCACAATGGCATTTCATGGCCGAGTGTGTGGCCAACCACATGCGCGCCCAGGTGGGCCATCGCACGGATTTCGGCGACCGTTTCAAAGCGCAGCCAGGGTGTCGTGACGTAGACGCCGTGCTCGTAGACGGTAAACTTCGGTTCGTTGCGCGCCGCTTTGACTAGCGCCTTGCGCAGGATGGGGCAGAAGGGTTCGTTGAGCCGCGCCGAACCGGGGCGACCGGGTACATAGGGCTCTTCGTCGTGCGGCCGCCAGAGCAACATGAAGTCATTGGTGATGACCACACTCCACGGCGGCAGCGGCGCGCCGGCCTGTTCCGGGCTTTGGATGCCGCCAACCGAGCCTTCGACCAGTGCCCACTTGACGCCAGCCTGCTCCATCACCCAGCTGGTCTGCTTGGCCGCGATCCAGGGGGCGTACGGTTTGCTGCCGTCATCGCGCCACATGCCGTGCATCGCCACGCGCCAGACCGGTTTGCCGGCAATGGTCAACAGCTTGAAGGGCGCGCTGCGGCCATAGGGGGTGTCGAAACCATCTTTGTACACTTCGACCAACTCGACATCGTCCAGTTGGATATCCTCGGGAAAACGGGCGCCCCACGTGCCGGAGCCACCGATTAGGGCGTAGTCAGCCTGGGGGATGGATTGGGTCATTGGTTGATTAGTCATTTGTCATTCGTCATTGGTGTTCGATAAAAAAATCGTGCATAGAAAAGAGGCAGATAAGGTGTAGAGACGGATTGTTGGAAAGACGGATTTTTTTAATTTTCTATCCGTCTTTCCAACAATCCATGTTCATAAACTGTTCAATGCTGTTATAACAGATGCCACGATGTTACAAGGTTTATGCTGTGGGCTGCGTCAGGGTTTGGCTAAAGACCGGCGGCGCGGGGGTAAGACTACTCGTGCATTTACACTGGTTGCCGGAGGGGACGGCAGCGTGAGCCAAAATCTCCAGCTCGGCGGCGATGGCAATTTCGGGAAAGACTTTGGTGTAGAGGTGGTGGAGATCTTTCGCCGTCTCTTCACCGGGCAGCATTCCCTGCGCATAGTTGGAAACCATGTGGTAATAGAGCACATGAATGCCCAAGTAGCGTGCCAGCAGTGGATTGAGGCAGTCGCCGTGCAACGTTGCCACCGGTGGCCGCTCCGGCTGCAACTCGGAGGCAATCTTTGAGATCGCCAGGTTTTGCAAAATGTCGTACTCGGTCTCAAAGGTAATCGAGTCGGGCACAACGAGCGCCACGCGCGTATCTTGCGGGGTGCGGATACCGCGCAGTTGGCCCGCGTCGACATAGGGTTGCAACGTCGCCGCCATCGTCGTCTGCAGGTCGGGGCAGAAGGGATCGCCGAGCAGGAAATGGCACTTTGACCACATCGACTCGTACTCGGTGCCCGGC
>ERZ795053.5719-NODE-5719-length-12720-cov-5.825819_pt1 | contig 12720 bp, 12 predicted proteins | sample MGYA00375137_ERZ795053 | MGnify/ENA primary metagenome ERZ795053 (study PRJEB30182, sample SAMN05720284) | activated sludge metagenome | isolation source: Anaerobic digester | place: Hong Kong | collected 2014-12-17 ... | reverse complement strand
CGCGGGCCACTGAGACTGCCTCACACATGCAACGTCTTCTCCTCGCGGCTCAGAGCGTCGTCGTCGACCTGAATGGTGACGTGATCGATCCCGAAATCGTCGCTCATGGCCCGACGCGCTTGCACCAAGACCGTCCGCGCGGCGCTGAGATCGGTCACGACCAGATGGCAACTCATGGCGTCGAAACCGGAAGTCACGGTCCACACGTGCAAATCATGAACTGATTTTACGCCTGCGATCTCCGTCAGCTTGCGTTCCAGGACGGCCAGATCGACCGTCGGCGGCGTACCTTCCATCAGGATGTGCACGACCTGCTTCAGCAGCCCGAATGTCCGTGGCACGATGAACAGGCCGATGCCGGCCCCGATCAGCGGATCGGCGAGCCGCCACCCCTTCCACATCATGAGGAGCGCAGCGACGATCACGCCGATCGAGCCGAGCATGTCGCTCAGCACCTCGAAATAGGCGCCCTTCACATTGAGGCTCTCAGACGAACCGCCGGCCAGCAGCCGCATGCTGACGAGATTGACCGCCAGCCCAATGACCGCAACGACGAGCATCGGCCCGCTCATGACCTCCGGCGGAGACACGAAACGTTGATAGGCCTCGTACAAGATATAGACGGTCAGTAGGAGAAGAACGACTGCGTTGGTCAGCGCGGCCAACACCTCCATCCGCAGATAACCGTAGGTTCGCTGAGGCGTCGCTTCGCGAGCCGCGAAACGGATCGCCAGAAGGGCAAGAGCCAGACCGGCGACGTCGGTGAGCATGTGCGCCGCGTCCGCCAAGAGCGCGAGACTGCCCGTGATCAAGCCGCCGGCGACCTCCGCAATCATGTAGGTCGACGTCAGCGCCAAGGCCCATGCCAAACGACCTGTATGCTGCGCTGTCGCCGTTCCTGGACCGCCGCCACCCTGCATATCCGCCTCCGTGCTCGAGAACTCGTCGTCGCGCGGCAACGACTAGTCCGCCGTCTTCTCAGCCTTCTCGGCGAGTTCGACGATGTCGCCCTCCTGAAACAGGATGCGTTGCAGTTCAGCGCGCCACTCGTGCCTGCGACGCAGGAGAAACTCGAGATTCATGCCAAAGTGCTTGAACTCTTCCTTCTGGGCGTTGGCCATGATCGCCTTCCTGCACGTCGTTTTCAACCGACATTCGTTGTTCGTACCAGTTGATCGCTTCGGCCTCCTCGATCAGCGAAGCAATCATCCGGGCGAACGTGCGCGTTTCCTGAGACAGCTCATTCGGCGGCTCGTGATATTGGTCAAAACCCATATCGACCTCCTCTGGTGATGGCGTCGCGGGGCGATAGTCGCTCCGGAATATTCAGAACGCTCGCAGTCAAACGCCCTGTGGCGGCGAGAACGGCGTATGAGAAAACGACGCGGTCGCGTTGCGCCGCCACATGCGCGACGCGAGCGTTGAGCAGGGTTTGCTGCGCCGTCAGGACGTCAAACGTCGTGCGTTGGCCAGCTTCCGCTTCGCCCCGCATGTCCACCAGGGCAGATTCGGCCGCCTTGACCGCCGCGCGCGTCGAGACAATTTGCGCCTTCGCCGCCTGCAATTGCGCCCAGGTCGTAACGACGGTCGCGCGAACCTGATCGCGCTGAATGTCGGCTGCCAGACGAGCCTGACCGAACCGCTCCTTGGCCTGCCGAACCGAAGCGTAGTCCGCCCCGCCTCCATAGATCGGCACGTTGAGCTGACCGAAGATCGCGGCGCTGAACGACTTCTTTCCGGTCGTTCCGTCGACATCGAGGTCGCGATTGACGGACCCGACAATGCCCGCCGTGGGATAGAGCGCGCTCTCGGCGAGCTTCACGCCCGAGCCAGCGGCGTCGGCGACATGAACGGCGGACGCGATCACCGGATGTTCACGCAAGGCGATCTCAACCGCCAGTTCGACGTCGTTTGGCAACAGAACCTCAACGGACTTGGCGGGCGCAAGCGAATTCGGCTCGACGCCAACCAATCGCCGGTAGGTGGCCTTGCTCGCCTGCAGCGCGCCGCGTGCCGCAGAATGGTCACTACGACCCTGCGCCAGCGCGGCATCGGCCTGCGCGGCGTCGACCCCGGTAGCCTGTCCCATCAAAATGCGTTCGCGCGTATGGCTCGCCTGAACCTTCAACACAGCGACATTACCTGCGCGCAAGCCGACGATCGCTGTGTCGCGCAGCACATCCATATAGGCTGTTGCCGTCGCCAGAAGCGTATCCTGCTCGACGGCGCGTACGTCTTCGCGGCCACCGAAAATTTGCGCTTCGGCCTGACGCACACTGTTGAGCGTCTTGAAGCCATCGAAGATCGGCTGGCTGACGCTCAATCCGTAGCGACGCGGAAACGAATTGAACTTCTGGCCCGGCGGTTTCAATGCTTCGTCCTCTGCAGGATCGACTCCGGGCGTTGGCGTCTGGTTTCTCACCGACGGGTCGCGCTGGTAGAGATACGACCGTCCAGCATAGGCCGTCGCGCCGATGGTCGGACGCCACCCGGCGCGCGCTTTCGAAGCACCCTCGGTGAGCGCACGCAGCGCGGCTCGTTGCTGCCCTACGTTCGGATTGCCGGCATAGGCGCGCGCGAGCGCACCCGCCAACGTCTCCGCCTGCGCAAAGTTCGGCACGGCAAGACAGACGAAGATCGCGAGACGAAGAAAAGCGCGCCTCAGTTGCATTCGATGTTGCTCGCGGGTCGTCCCGGCATGGCTATTGATTGGCGTCGCGATGACGCACTCTTACGCCGCCAGATTCTTGAAGCAGCTGGATCTTGATCTTGTCCCCGACCCGATGCCCCAGGACATCGGTTTGATCCTCAACCCGGAAAACTACGGTCGTCGGACGGCCGGACGAACGATTGACAACCGTCAGCATCCCGCCGCGCGCGTCGATCCTGTGGATCACCGCCTCAATCCAGCCGGCTTCCGACGACGGCCGGCGGTAGTAATCGAAGGTCGTGGGGCGGCCTGCCAACTGGACATTCGGCAAGCCGCTCGCCTGCGCCGATAGCAAAGTTGCGGCGAGAAGCATTTGTGCACCGATCAGCATTTGATCCTCCTGTCGCTTTCGTCGCCGCTAGTCCCGGCCTTGGCCGCGTCGGTCGGGCGCCGCCCCCTCCTTGCAGATCGAGGGATGCTCGGTGTGCGTCAGAATTGCGCTGCGGCCGTGCATACGAATTGCGGCGTCGAGGCTCGCCTCGTGTTCCTCGGACGTCATGCAACGCTCGGGGCGGGGCGGCGGCGAGCGCGTGCCCGCCCCTGCGAAAGCGCACTGGCCGAGCAGCGCTGCAGCCGCGAAAATCAGAGCTGATTTCGTCGGCATTTGCTCCTCCTTTCTTCAAGTTCGGCGGCAGCGCGAACGTCTAAGCCGCCATTCTCAAGTTCGATCGCCGTCGACCTCAGCCTGCTCGCTCGGGCAAGCGGCCTTGAGACGGGCCAGAGATTCGACCGAGTCGAGCACGCGATTGCTTTCGGTCTTGTCGGCGTCGATCGCGGCGAGGTCCGCATCGATGCGCGCACTGATCAATCGGGCGAGCGAGCGCTCGGCTTCAACGGCCGAATCGGCATCTGGCGCAGGCGTGCGTAGGCTCGCTTTCAAGTTAGCGGCGATCGTCTCGCGCGCCGCGAGCAGCCGCTCCTCCTGGTGGCGCGCATGCGTCGCGGCATGATCGACCGCCGCCGCTCGTAAACAGGCTTTGTCGCGCAATTCACGCGCCGCATGGATCATCCGCTTTCCGACTGCAATTCGGATGCGGACAGCCTTCGCAACCGCGCACGACCGGCGTGCTTGCGTCTGCTCGACTCGGGAATCTATGTCCGCCGCAAACAGCACATTGGAGCTGTACACAGCCATCAACGGCAAATGCGCCTCCCGGCCGGCCGCTCGGGCCAAGCGTTCCAGCTCCGGAAGGTTCGTATCGAACGCAGTTTCAACCTGAGCGGCCGTTACTTCGACACTAACTTGGGCGCCTTGCGACGCTGGACACTGCGCTTTCGCATCGGCAGCCCACACGAGCGTCCCGGCGACGCATGCTGCAATGCACAGGTTCATGACAGGCTCCTTTGCGGTTCGATTCCGCTCGTCAACGAGATTTCCGCATGTTCCGGTTTCTCGACCCGGCGCTGGCCAAACAGCAGGTACAGCGCCGGCAGAACGAGAAGCGTCAGCAACGTCGCGCTGACGAGGCCACCAATGACGACGACGGCGAGCGGCTTTTGCACCTCGGCGCCCGTCCCTGTCGCCAGCGCCATCGGCACGAAGCCGAGCGCCGCCACCAGCGCCGTCATCGCGACCGGGCGCAACCGCGTGAGCGCTCCAACGCGGGTCGCGTCCACCAGCGACCTGCCTTCGAGCCGCAACTGCTTCACGTAGCTGAGCATCACGAGGCCGTTGAGGACCGCGATGCCCGACAGCGCAATGAACCCGACCGCTGCGGAAACGGAAAACGGCATGCCTGCTAGCCACAGCGAGACGATCCCGCCGGTCAGGGCCAGCGGCACCGCGCTGAACACGAGGAGCGCGTCGCGCACAGAGCCGAGCGCCCCATAGAGCAGGAACAGGATCACCAGGAAGCTCGCGGGGACGACGATCAAGAGCCGCTGCCGCGCGGCGGCGAGGTTCTCGAACTGGCCACCCCACTTGACCCAGTAGCCCGGCGGCAAGTTCACCTCGGCCTGCATCTTCTTCTGTACGTCCTCGACGACTGAAGCGACATCGCGCCCACGGACATTCGCGGTCACCACGACACGGCGCTTGCCGTCCTCACGCGATATTTGGTTCGGGCCCTCCCGCTCCTCGAACCGCGCCACCTGCTTGAGCAAGATGTTCGGCGTGCGGCCGTTGGTCGTTGCGCCGAGCAGCGGGACCGGGAGATTTTCGAGCGCGTCGACGTCCCGCCTGACGTTCTCGGTGAGGCGCACGACGATCGAATAGCGTCGGTCGCCTTCGAACACGAAGCCCGCCTCGCGACCGCCGATCGCCGCGCCGATGACATCCTGGACGGCCGTGACCGTCAGACCGAGACGCGCCGCCTCGGCCTTGTCGATCGCAATGTCGAGAAATGGCAAGCCACTCGTCTGCTCCACCTTGACGTCGGCTGCGCCTGGCGTCGCCCGAATAATGCCGGCGATCTGATTGGCCGCCTTCACCATCGGCTCGAATTCGTCGCCGAATACCTTGACAGCGATATCGCCGCGGACCCCCGCAAGCAGTTCGTTGAAGCGCATCTGGATCGGCTGCGTGAATTCCAGATTGTTGCCGGGCAACGCCGAAACAGCGGCCTCGATCTGCTCCTGCAACTGCGCCTTGGTCAGGCTCGGATCTGGCCAGAGCTCGCGCGGCTTCAGAATGATGAACGCGTCGGACGAATTCACCGGCATCGGATCGGACGCGACCTCGGCCGTGCCGGTCTTGGAAAAGACCGTCGCCACCTGCGGAAAGCGTGCTATCGCCTTCTCGATCTGCAGCTGCATCGCCTGCGACTGCGAAATCGAAGCGCTGGGAATCCGCAGCGCGTTCATGGCGATATTCTTTTCGTCGAGCGTCGGGATGAATTCCTGCCCCAGCCGGTTGAACAGCAACATGGCCGAGGCGAACAGGACGACGGCTGCGGTCAGAACCGCGATTGGCCTGGCCATCGACTTTGCTAGCGCAGGCTCATAAAGCCGGCGCAACCCAGCCATCACGCGGTTCTCCTTCTCCTCGACCGCGCCGGTGATGGCGATCGCGATCAGCGCCGGTACGAAGGTCAGCGACAGGACGAAGGCCGAGAGCAGCGCGAGAATGACGGTGACCGCCATCGGCTGGAACATCTTGCCCTCGACGCCCGTGAAGGTGAGAAGCGGCACGTAGACCAGCATGATGATCGCCTGGCCGAAGACCGATGGCTTGATCATCTCCTGCGCCGAGCCGATCACAGCACTCAGGCGTTCGGCTCGATTGAGATTGCGCTTCAGCTCGTGTCGCCGCTCAGCGAGCCGTCGCAACGTGTTCTCGGTGATGATGACCGCGCCGTCGACGATCAGGCCGAAATCGAGCGCGCCGAGGCTCATGAGATTGGCGCTGACGCGGGTCTCGACCATGCCCGTGAAGGTCATCAGCATGGCGAACGGAATAACTAGCGCCGTGATCACCGCTGCGCGAAAATTACCGAGCAGCAGGAACAAGACCGCAATCACCAGCAACGCGCCTTCCGCCAGGTTTTTGGACACCGTGCGCACGGTGGCGTCCACCAGTTGCGTGCGGTCGAGAACCGTCGTCAGCGCGATATCCGGCGGCAGCGTGCGCTCGATCTCCTTCATCTTGGCGCCGACGGCGGCGGCGACCGTGCGGCTGTTGCCGCCGATCAGCATCAATGCGGTGCCGACTACGACCTCTTGCCCGTTGGCGCTGGCGCTGCCCGTACGCAGGTCGGCGCCGACCGCGACGGCGCCGATGTCCTTCACCCGGATCGGTACGCCGCCGCGCGCTGCCACTACGACATCGCGAACATCGTCGATCGTCTCCAGCCGGCCATTGGCGCGGACGGCATACCCCTCGCCATTGCGCTCGATGTAGCCCGCGCCGCGGCTCGCGTTGTTGGCTTCCAGAGCCGCAGCCACGTCGGAAAACGAAAGGCCGAGCCCGACCAGGCGATCGGGGTCAGGCTGCACCTGATACAGCTTTTCGAAACCGCCGATGGCGTCGACGCCGGCAACGCCCGGTACGGTCTTCACCTGTGGCCGGATGACCCAGTTCTGGACCGTGCGCAGATAGGCGGCCTTCTCGATATCGGTCGTGAGCTTCTGGCCCTCTGGCGTCAGGTAGCTGCCGTCATCGCGCCAGCCGAACGGACGTTCGGCGGCGCCTGGCGCCGGCTTCGGGCCAAAGGCGACCGTCCACATGTAGATTTCGCCAAGCCCCGTCGAGACCGGCCCCATGCGCGGCTCGACGCCGGCCGGCAAAGCAGCGCGCGCCTCGCGCAGCCGCTCGTTCACCTGCTGGCGCGCAAAATAGATGTCCGTCTTGTCGGTGAAGACGGCAGTCACTTGCGAGAAGCCGTTACGCGACAGCGAGCGCGTGTATTCGAGCCCGGTCGTACCGGCGAGCGCCGTCTCGATCTGGAAGGTGACCTGCTTCTCGATGTCCTGCGGCGACAGCCAGGGCGCAGTCGTGTTGATCTGCACCTGATTGTTGGTGACGTCAGGCACGGCGTCGATCGGCAGCCGCGAAAGCGACCAGATGCCGAAGGCCGCGGCCATCAGGCTCAAGAACACCACCGCCCAGCGGTGATGAACGGAAAAGGCGAGGATGCGCGCGATCATCTGGGCCTCAATGGTCGTGCGCGGCCTCGGACTTGCCGAGTTCCGCCTTGAGCAGGAAGGTGTTGGTCGCAGCGATCCGCTCGCCCGCGTTCAGGCCGTCAGCGATCTCGATCCTGTCGCCGTCCGCCTTGCCGAGCGTCACGGACCGGCGCTCGAACCCCTTGTCCGTCCGCACGAACACGCTGGCCTTGCCCTCGATCGTCTGGATCGCGCCGCGCGGCACGAGGACGGCGACCGATCCCTGCGTCAGATCGATCTTGGCGGCGACATAGGCGCCCGGCCGCCACGCAAGATCGGGGTTCGGCAAACTCGCCAGCACACGCGCGGCGCGCGTTTCCTGGTTGAGCACCGGCCCGATAAAGACGATCTTGCCGCGCGCCTCGCGCCCGCCGGGCGCTGCCATCGTCACCGCCTGCCCCTCGCGCACGCGGTCGAGGTCGGCAATTGGCACGGAGAGATCGACCCACAGGCTCGACAGGTCGGCTACGGTGTAGAGTTCGGACGGATCGTTGTTGCCGCCGACCGCCGCACCGACGTCCACCTTCCGCTCGATCACGCGGCCAGCGATCGGCGACTGAACCGCGTATTGCCTGAGATCAGGCGTCGCGCCCGGTTGCAAACTGGCGATCGTCGGCCCGTCGAAACCGAGCGCCACGAGCTTTTGCCGCGCCAGGCCGGTGCGCAGTTCGGCCGCCACGTACGTTGCGCGCGCCTGCAGATAGGCCTGCTCTGTGGCGATCTTCTTGTTCCACAAGGCCTCGGTGCGCTCAAACAGCGTCTTCTGCAGATCGAAGGCGACAGACGCCGAGAGATATTCGCTCTTGGCATCGGCGACCTCGCGGCTGTCGAGGATGGCGACGGTCTCACCCTTCTCGATCCGATCGCCGAGCTTCTTGCGCAACTGCGCCACCGTGCCCACGACCTTGGCGGGAATGCGCGCGACGCGGTCCTGGTCAATCATCACGACGCCAGGGGCCGCCAGTTGCTGCGCAACCGTGCCATGCGCAGCCGCGCCGATCTCGATCTGCGCCGCCTCGATCTGGCTCGACGTCATCGCCAGATCGCCGGGCTCGTCATGATCCTTGTGGTCGCTATCCTCGACGCGCTCCTGCGGCGCGGTCGGCTTCGCGGACTGGAGCCTGTGATCCCCGTTCGGAGTCTGTTTGGCTTCGGCGTGATCATGCGACGCCGCAGGCGCGGCGATGGACACGGCGGGAGAAAGGCACAGCAAAGCGGAGGCCAGAGCGGCCCCGACGAGTAGGGATATGCGCACGGTCGAGAATCCACAGCTGCGCGACGGCGCTCACGAGAGGCGCGGCGTGTCAGCGCTCATAGGAAAAGGCTGCGCCAAATGGCGCGCGAACTCCCAGGCGGGAGGACGAGGACGTCAGGCCTTAGGCGGACCGTGCGGGGGAGCGGTTTCGCGACTGGCAGCGCGCGTCTCGAAAGATGCGTAAACCATACGCATCCCATGCCGATGCACGCCGTCCTGCTGGACGGCGCACGGCGCCATCTGGTGATGTTCGCTGTGAACGTGGTTGCACAGCGCGTCGGACGGCGAATTATGCGCCTGCGCGGACACGAGAGTCAGTGCGACATCGGCGGTCGGGGACAGATGATCTTCGGCCCGTTCCCCCAACCCATGGGCGGCAATGCCCAAAGCGAAAACGAGCGCGACAAGCATCGCGCTCGCCCGACGGGCGATCAGCCTGAATCGCGATGATCTCGTTCCACGAGCCATGCGCCCATATAGTCTCGTGCCGAGTCCGAAGCAAGACGGCGCCGTGGGGCACGGCGTCGCGTTGCTCCCCGTTCATTCTCGTCGCAAGACCGTGCGCGCGGCGAATAAACGAAGCTAGGGCTTTGCCGATAGGCGCTGAACGCGCGGGAATTCCGCGCCGTCCGCAACACATGACCTTAGAGGATGTTCGCGCACTAGTAATTGAACGTCATGCGCAACCCGGCCACGAAAGCGTCGCGGATCGCACGCACTCCCAGCGGATCCATAGGATCGACGACTCCGGCGCCAGGGTGCAACACGTACTGGAAGTGGGGCTGGAGTACAAAGCCATCTGCGACGTTGTAGGCGTAAGTCGCCTGAAGGATGGCCTCGTAGTTGCGTAGAGGCGCGTACGCACCGTTGAAGCGATTGGCGTCCAGGTCGGCAAGCCGCGCCTGCCGACTGACCCGAGCGAAAGAGCCAAGAAAGCCGAACTGATCGTTAGGCCGCCCTGGCACCACGCCTTGAAAACTTATTCCGCCATCGACCAAGAAGTCGATCAGGTTGCGGTCCGACGGCGCAGCAGCGATGCGAGAGAAAACAAAGGCGCCGGCTGTAGGCTTTCCGTCGATCTGATAGATCTGTTGGTCGAGCACGCCATAGACGCCGCCGTCGCCGCGATGCATCAGCGGCGAACCGACGCCGGCCGGATCCGAGAGCAGTCGACCGTCAGCCGCAAAGCGCTGGTCGGCGAACCGCCCGAAATGCTTCCAGGCGCCGATGCGCAGTGTCCCCGGCCATGCGGTCGAATAGTTCCACTGGGCCTCGGCCATCGCAAAAGCAGGATCCCTGAGGCGGAAATTCGCGCCGTAGCGATTGCGCGTCTGTGGATTGCCTTCGCCGGGTCCCACCGGATCGCCATCGAACACGGCTGCAAGAAAGGTCCACTGCGGATGCGGGGTCAGTTTGACGCGAACGCCCGGCGAGGCGAAGGGAAAGGCAATGCCGCCGTTCGGCAGATTGGCGCCCAAAATCGCTGCCCACCCGAAAGCGCCGCCAATGCCCAATCCGTAGAAGGGCGTCTGAAAAAACTCCGTATCGGCGCTGATCTTTCCCGCGCGAACCGCCAGGAGATCGCCGAACTTTTGCTCCAGCCAAATATCAGAAAGGCGCGTCGTGGCGACACCCTCAAGATCGGACAGCGCCGACATGGAACGCACAAAATGGCTGCTGATGCCGACGCCGTGCATCTGCCAGAACGAGAAATGGAAGGTCGCGCCTTTCCAGCCCGTCGCATATTCGGGGTCCCACTCGATCGAGCCAAGCAGTCGGCCGTAATAGGTTGAACCGCGTTTAGCGCCCCCCGACAGAGCGGTCATGGAGTCATTCTGGTAAGTCGCCGCAAAGGTGAGGCCCCGTTCGGCCAGCCACCGTCGAGCTCCATTCCAGCTCTTCCACGGTTCAGGCAGTACGTCGGCGAGCGTCTGCTTGCCCACATTGGACACCGCCGTATTGATGTCGCCCTGGATGTCGGGCGTGACGTCCACGTCCGCGCGGGGCGACCCGGTCTGCGCCTCGGACAGGCCGGGCAGCGCGACGCAAAGCGCCACCCCGAGCACCGACCTCACGACAAGGCGTTTTCCGATCCGTTTCATCCGATTGGGATGATGCGTTTCACCACAATATGCAAGCCAGCGGCTGGGACGCCCGACCGATTTGCGCTTGCACGCCGAACGACGTGTCGACAACGCTGCAAGCAGGTTCGGTTATCCGCGACTTCGCCCCCGTCGGGAACTGCTCATGAAAATCCGGAGCACATCTGTCGGCGATCGCGACCCCGACACTGTCTGGTCGCGCGTCCACAGGATCAAAGATCGTAAACCGGCGAGGCGCCTGCGGCCTCAGCGCGCGAGCGCCTCGTGCGCCAGAAACGCGAGCGCCACGACGCCAGCAGCGCCCACCAGCAGTGGTATCACGCACCCCGTGCGCCGCGTCGTACGGTTGTAGACGCGATTGTATGCAGCCTTCTTCGGATTGGTCAGCCACCCGTAGCCGCGTGGCGCCTTGAACCCCAAGCTATGTCGAACGTATCGCTTCCAAGAGGTGCGAGCAGCAACCCGCTTCTTCCAGCTTGGCCGCCTGTATCCAAATCGCATATTGAAATTCCTGGCGAAACGCGGCTCGCCCCAATCCGAGGAGGCCCTGCGACGAACTGCCGCCGGAGCGGCTAAAAGGCAAAATACTGCGCCTCCATGCCGCCGCCAAAGGTTGACATCGTCGTCGCGCCAATTCGACAATCCTAACAGCGCACAAACGTTGCTGTAACGATCGGAAAACCGGAAAATGAGCGAATTCGAACAAATTCCTTTTCAAGCCGACGACTTTACAACCAATCCCGAGCCGCGCTGCGCATGTCTCCTGCTCCTCGACACGTCCGTGTCGATGCGCGGACGGCGGATCGACGAACTCAACGCCGGCCTCATCACGTTCAAAGACGAATTGATGGGCGACAGCCTCGCCGCCAAGCGGGTCGAAGTCGGCATTGTCGGCTTCGGCCCAGTCCAGACGATCACCGATTTTACAACAGCTGACCTATTTCAGCCGCCGCGCCTCGACGTTATCGGCGACACGCCGATGGGCGCGGCGATCACGACGGGGCTCGACCTGCTGAAACAACGCAAGGAAATCTACAAGGCAAACGGCGTCGCCTACTATCGCCCCTGGATCTTCCTCATCACCGACGGCGGTCCGACCGACGAATGGCGGCATGCTGCCGCCATGGTCAAGGAAGGGGAACAGTCCAAGGCTTTCCAGTTCTACGCCGTCGGCGTCGAGGACGCCAACATGGACGTTCTCCAGCAAATCGCAACGCGCACGCCGCTCAAGCTCAAAGGCTTGCAGTTCCGCGAACTGTTCCAGTGGTTGTCCAACTCGCTCGGTTCCGTCTCGCACTCGCAGCCCGGCGAAGCCGTGCCGCTCATCAATCCGGTTGCTCCGAACGGATGGGCGACCGCCGGATGACATCTGCGACCTGGCGGATCGCCGCCGCGTCAAGCATCGGCACGTCGCACGTCAAACAAGGTTCGGTCTGCCAAGACAGCCACGCCTGCCGCATCATGCAGGACGCAGACGGCAGCGACGTCGTCGTCCTCGTCGCGTCCGACGGCGCCGGCAGCGCAACGCGGGCAGATGCGGGATCCGATTGCGCCTGCAGCACGATTGTGGAGGCGGTCGAGGTCTGTCTCGCAAAGGGACGCCGCGTCGCCAGCTTCACCTTCGACGATGCCCGCGACTGGGTCGATCACGTCCAGCGGGCCATCGCCTACCGAGCCGAGCAAGATGGCGCCACCGAGCGCGACTACGCCTGCACGCTCCTCGTCGCCATCATTGGAACTGACGCTGCCGCCTTCCTGCAAATCGGCGACGGCGCGATGGTGGCGACGGACGAGATCGGCGAGTGGTCCTGGATCCATTGGCCACAGCGCGGCGACTACGCAAATTCGACGTATTTTGTCACCGAGAAGAACGCCTGCAACCAAATGGCGTTCGACGTCATTGCGCGCCCGATCGACGACGTCGCCGTCTTCACCGACGGAATCGAGCCGCTCGTCCTGCACTACGCGACCAAGACCGTGCACTCGCCGTTCTTCAACGCGATGCTCGGGCCAGTTCTGGCGTCGACGCGATCAGGGCTCGATCGAAATCT
>ERZ795053.5718-NODE-5718-length-12721-cov-4.363256_pt1 | contig 12721 bp, 11 predicted proteins | sample MGYA00375137_ERZ795053 | MGnify/ENA primary metagenome ERZ795053 (study PRJEB30182, sample SAMN05720284) | activated sludge metagenome | isolation source: Anaerobic digester | place: Hong Kong | collected 2014-12-17 ... | reverse complement strand
GGGTCCGCTCGGCCGTCTTGCGGATGCCTTTCGGCCCATTGTAGACGGCGAACATGGAGGCGATGACGGCGAGCAGGACCTGGGCCGTGCAGATGTTGCTGGTCGCCTTTTCGCGGCGGATATGCTGCTCGCGGGTCTGCAGCGCCATGCGCAGTGCCCGGTGTCCTTCCGAATCCACAGAGACACCGATGACGCGGCCCGGCATGGCGCGCTTGTAGTCGTCTTTCGTGGCGAAGAACGCCGCGTGCGGGCCGCCATAGCCCATCGGCACGCCGAAGCGCTGGGCCGAGCCGATCGCGATATCGGCGCCCAGTTCGCCGGGCGGCGTCAGCACCGCCAGCGCCAGCAGGTCGGTGGCCATGACGGCCAGCGCGCCGGCGCCATGGAGACTATCGATCACCTTCCGGTAGTCGCGCACTTCGCCCGAAGAACCGGGATAGGACAGCAGTGCCGCAAAAACCTCATCCGGCTTCAGATCCTTCACGGGATCGCCGATCACCACCTCATAACCAAAGGCATGGGCGCGGGTTTCGATGACGCCGATGGTCTGCGGATGGGTGTCGGCATCGACGAAGAAGGCGTTGGCCTTGGTCTTCACCACGCGCCTGGCCATGGCCATGGCCTCGGCGGCGGCGGTGCCCTCGTCCAGCAGCGAGGCATTGGCGATCTCGAGGCCGGTCAGGTCGATCACCATCTGCTGATAGTTGAGCAGCGCCTCGAGGCGGCCCTGGCTCACCTCGGCCTGATAGGGCGTATAGGCGGTGTACCAGCCGGGGTTCTCCAGGATGTTTCGGAGAATGACCTTGGGTGTCACGGTGCCGTAGTAGCCCATGCCGATCATCGAAGTGAAGACCTCGTTGCGCTCGGCCATCTGGCGAAGATAGGACAGCGCTGTGCGTTCCGGCATCGCCTTCTTGAGTTCGAGCGGCCGCTTGGTGCGGATTGCCGGCGGCACCACCTTCTCGATGAAGTCTTCCAGAGAAGTCGCACCCACGGCACGCAGCATCTCGACGGTCTGCACGTCATCGGGGCCAATATGGCGCGGAATGAAATTTGCGCCGGGTTCAAGCTCGGCGAAGGAGGAACGGGTCCGCATGGTGCTTCAGCCTCAGGCCGTGAACTTGTCGTAGGCAGCCTTGTCCATCAGGCCATCGAGCTCCGATGGATCGGACAATTTCACCTTCATGAACCAGGCGCCGCCCTCGGCATCGCGGTTCACCATGGCGGGATCGCCTTCGAGTTCGCTGTTGACCTCGACCACCTCGCCCGAGACCGGCACATAGACCTCGCTGGCGGCCTTGACGCTCTCCACCACGGCGCCCTCCGAGTCCTTCTCGACCTTCTTGCCGACGGCGGGGAGCTCGACGAAGACGACGTCGCCCAACTGTTCCTGGGCGTGGTTGGTGATGCCGATGGTGGCGATGTCGCCATCGACCTTCACCCATTCATGGTCCTTGCTGTACTTGACGGTCATATGTGGCTCCTCAGCGTTTGAATCGGTTGGGGACAAAGGGAAGTTTGACGATTTCAGCCGGCATCGGCTTGTCGCGGACGATCAGCTGGATTTTTGTTCCGGGTGCGGATGATTGTGTCTCGACATAGCCCATGGCAACGGGACCACCCACCGTCGGTCCGAAGCCGCCGGAGGTGACAGAGCCGATCTCGCGTCCGCCCATGCCGGTGATGATGGTGCCATCGCGGGCCGGGGCGCGGCCTTCCGGTTTTATGCCGACGCGCTTGCGGCTTGGCCCTTCGGCCAGCTCCTTCTGCACGCGGGCGGCGCCGATGAAGCCGCCCTCGGCGCGGCGGCGCTTCGAAATCGACCACATCAGATCGGCCTCGACTGGCGAAATCGTCTCGTCCAGTTCATGGCCATAGAGGCAGAGGCCGCCTTCGAGGCGGAGCGAATCGCGCGCACCGAGCCCCACGGGCTTCACCAGCGGGTCGCTCAGCAGCAGATTCCACAGCTTGACGGCGTCGTTGTTCGATACCGATATTTCAAATCCGTCCTCGCCCGTATAGCCCGAACGCGACACCTGGGCGCGGATGCCGGACAGTTCGGCATCGGCGTAATGCATGAATTTCAGGGTCTGGAGTTGCGGCGCGTGCTTGGCGATCACCTCCTCTGCCTTCGGCCCCTGCAGGGCCACGAGCGACAGGCCGTCGAGGGTGCGGAGGCTGACACCGCGCGGCAGATGGTTGCCGATCCAGCCGTAATCGTGATCCTTGCGGCCGGCATTGACGACCACATAGAGCATGCCGTCCTCGGCGTGGCGGGTGATCATCAGATCATCGAGTGTGCCGCCGTCTTCCGAGAGCAGCTGCGAATAGCGCTGCTGGTGGGGGCCAAGGCCCAGGATGTCGGCGGGGACGATCGTCTCCATCGCACGCGCCACGGTGTCGAAGTCCTGGCCAGTGATCATGCATTGGCCCATGTGCGAGACGTCGAACAGGCCGGCGTTCTCGCGGGTCCAGTTGTGCTCGGTCAGGATGCCGGTGGGGTATTGCACCGGCATCTCATAGCCGGCGAACGGCACCATGCGGGCGCCGAACTTCACGTGCTCGTCGTAAAGGGCCGTTCTCTTGTTGGCGCTGTCGCTCATCAAAGTCTCCAAAAGGGTTGCATGATCCGGCGCGATGCCAGACCTGCCCCCTCTGTACGAGACCTGAGAGATTTCGCAGCCGTCACGCGCACGGACTGCTTGGCTCCTTCGGTGAGCGGACCCTGTCGCAAAGCCCGCTGCTCTCCAGAGTTTCGAACGCCTCGCGGTCCATTTGCCTGAGAGTTTCCGGGGCGGTTGCTCCTTCGGCGCCGGATCGAACCGGTCTCTCCCGCACAAGGCGTCGTGCTGAATTGACGGGCAGGTTAGGACGATGGGAGGGGAAGTCAAGGGATGGCGGATGCGCGGAATTCTGCTAGGTGATCTGCCGAAACGCGGAGGCCGCCATGGCCGAACACGAGCCAATTTCGTTTGACGAAGCCAGTCGTCTCCATGACGAAGGCCGCTTGGAAGAATCCTTTGCAATGTTTCTCAAGCTCGCAGAAGCCGGCGATGCTTCAGCGTGCGGCATGGTCGCCACGATGTATTTCGACGGCGAAGGCGTTGCATTCGATTTCGATGAATCGGTGAAGTGGGACTTGCGCGCGATCGAACTCGGTGACACCACCTCCCTTTCAAACCTCGCGATCAGCTATCGCAACACCGGCAATGCCCGCGAGGCCCGCAAGTGGTTCGAGAAGGCCGTGGCAACAGGCGACGGAGAGGCAGCGCTCGATCTCGCCAAGCTCTTGCACGTCAGCGATTTTGAAATCGACAATGTCCGGCGTCTGTTGAAGATGGCCGTTGAGAGTGATCACATGACACCGGCCGGACTCGAAGAGGCGGAGGCAATGCTGGCCGCACTCGACACGGAGCGGACAAAATCGGGTTCGTGACGACGTGCCCTCATCCCCCTATCGGGACCTTCTCCCATAGCGTTGCCACGGGAGAAGGCGGAGGCGGCTAGTGCCTTCTCCCGTCCGCAGGATGGGAGAAGGTGGCCGAAGGGCGGATGAGGGCTCTTGCTTGACATCCGCCCCCTATCCTCACATCTACCCCACATGACCAAGCCACCGCTCACCATTCTGCTCGCCGCGCCACGCGGGTTCTGCGCGGGCGTGGTGCGGGCCATCGACATCGTCGAACGCGCCCTGGCGATCTATGGGGCGCCGGTCTATGTGCGCCACGAGATTGTGCACAACAAATACGTGGTGGACGACCTCAAGGCCAAGGGCGCCATCTTCGTCGAACACCTCGACCAGATCCCAGACGGCAAGCATCCCGTCGTGTTCTCGGCCCATGGCGTGCCGAAGACGGTGCCGGCGGCGGCGAGCGCCCGCCACCTGTTCCAGATCGACGCCACCTGCCCGCTGGTCACCAAGGTGCACATGGACGCCCAGCGCCACCATGCCGAAGGGCTCGACATCATCCTGATCGGCCACAAGGGCCACCCGGAAGTGATCGGCACCATGGGGCAGTTGCCCGAAGGTGCCGTGACGCTGATCGAGACGGTGGAGGACGCCGAGACGCTCACAGTCCGCGACCCCGCGAAGCTCGCCTATGTCACCCAGACGACGCTGTCGGTGGATGACACCAAGGACGTGATCGCCGCCCTGCAGCGCCGCTTCCCGGCGATCAAGGCGCCGTTCAAGGACGACATCTGCTATGCCACCACCAACCGCCAGGAGGCGGTGAAGCAGATCGCCGCGCGGATCGACCTGCTGCTGGTGGTCGGCGCGCCTAACTCGTCCAATTCCAAGCGGCTCGTCGAGGTCGGCACCCGCCACGGCACGCCGCGGAGCCTGCTGGTGCAGCGCGCCAGCGACCTCGACTGGCCGGACCTCCAGGGGCTCTCCACCATCGGCATCACCGCCGGTGCGTCGGCACCGGAAGTGCTGGTCAACGAGATCATCGACGCCTTCCGCGCCCACTACGACGCCACCGTCGAGACGGTGACGCTGCGCGAAGAGAACGTCTCCTTCAAGCTGCCGCGCGCCGTGCGCGAGGCGCCGGCCAGCGCATGACCGCCAACAAGGTGATCGTCCATACCGATGGCGCCTGCTCGGGCAATCCCGGTCCCGGCGGCTGGGGCGTCATCCTCGACTACAACGGCACGCGCAAGGAACTCTCCGGCGGCGAGGCGCTCACCACCAACAACCGGATGGAGCTGATGGCCGCCATCGTGGCGCTGCAAACGCTGAAGCGCCCCTGCCCCGTGGAGATGCACGTCGATTCCCAATACGTGAAGGACGGCATTACCAAGTGGATTCACGGCTGGAAGAAGAACGGCTGGAAAACTGCGGACAAGAAGCCGGTAAAGAATGCCGAGCTGTGGCAGCGCCTCGATGCGGCATTGGCCAGTCACAAGGTGTCGTGGCATTGGGTGAAGGGCCATGCGGGCCACGACGACAACGAGCGCGCGGACGAACTCGCCCGCGAAGGCATGGCCCCCTACAAGCGTTCTAAAGCTGGCTGAGCATCGTCCCGGCGTCGGAGACGTTGAGGCCGGGCTTTTCCTCGACATTCAGGGTCGTCACCACGCCGTCCTCGACCAGCATCGAGTAGCGCCGCGAGCGCAGACCCATGTTCGACGCCGACAGGTCGACGCTGAGGCCAAGAGCCTTCGCGAAGGTGGCATTGCCGTCGGACAGCATCATGATCTTGCCATCGGTGTTGCCGCTGGCCAGCGACCAGGCGTTCATCACATGGACATCGTTCACGGCCGTGCAGGCAATGGTGTCGACGCCCTTGGCGAGGATTTCATCGGCCTTCTCGAGAAAGCCGGGAAAATGATTCTTGGTGCAGGTTGGCGTGAAGGCGCCCGGCACGGCGAACAGCGCGACCCGCTTGCCGGCGAAAATCTCACTGCCCGGCACGCGCTTGAAGCCGTCGGTATACATCACGGAAAACTCGGACGGGGGCAGCTTGTCGCCTGGTTTGATGGTCATGGGATTCATCCTCGGGTTGATTCGGACAGGTGACTTAGGGAAGAGTGACCTGCTGTTCAAGGCCCTTGCCGCCCGCTACGGCCGTCACGGTCAGCACGGCTCCCCCGAGCTTGGCGACATCCTTGATGTTGTCGATTTCCAGATCGGCTTCGCGGCCATCGGCAGAGAACTGGGGCGCCCGGAAATAGGCACTGGTACCCGTTTCGACGAAGATGTCCTCGGCGGCCTCGCGGAGTTCGAGCTTCAGCACTGGTTTCGGCCCCGTGGCATCGATGCTGGCGGCTGATACCGGCGTTCCGGGGCTGGAAGTCCTGGCCTGCCATTCGGTCACGCTGAGGCTTCCTTCGGGATCGCGCATGGCATTGCCCAGATCGATCGACGCCTTGGCGTCCGCCGGAATGCAAACCTCTCTGCAGACCGCGAAAAACAGCTCGAGATCGAGGCTCACGGCCGTGGCATCCGCGGCTTTCACTTGCACCGGAAACACCACCATGTGCTTGTAGCCCACGGTCTCGCCGCTGGCATCCACGAAGCGATCCGGCACCGGATAGGTCACCGTCACATCCGCCGGCACGGACGTGGTCCAGGTGAACTGCGGCGGAATCCCCGCGTCGCCCGGCATCCGCCAATAGGTCTTCCAGCCGTCATCGAGCTCGATCTGCACGCCGGTCGTCCATACGCCATCGGCAAAGGCGTCTCCGCGCAAGTTCACACGGAAGGGTTTTTCGCTCGCCAGTGCAGCGGGCAACGGCATCAGCAAGGCGCAAAGGAGCGCAACGGGAAGGATATTTCGCATGGTCTCTATATGCCCGCTGGGCTCGAAATCGCCAATCACACTCCCGTCACCAGCTTGCCCTTTGATCCTGCCGCAATTTGCCGATAGACTCGAGGACCAACAATTGGAAACGGCATGACCAAGAGCCCCTATCTCGATGGCCAACTATTGATCGCCATGCCCAGCATCGGTGACTCGCGCTTCGAGCGGACGGTGATCTACATGTGCGCCCATTCGGAACAGGGTGCTATGGGCCTCATCGTCAACAAGGCCGCCCCCATGATGCGCTTTGGCGACCTCATTTCGCAGCTCGACATCTATCCCGAAGACAACGCGCTCGAGCCTCCTGAAGAAATGATGGAGATGCCGGTGCTCTATGGCGGGCCGGTCGAGCAGGGCCGCGGCTTCGTCCTTCACACGGCGGACTACTTTGTCGCGGATACCAGCCTGCCGGTGGCGGAGGATGTGGCGCTCACTGCGACCATCGACATCCTGCGCGCCATGGCAAATGGTGAGGGTCCGCACCGGGCGATCATCGCGCTCGGTTATGCCGGATGGGCCCCCGGTCAGCTTGAAAACGAGATCCAGCATAATGGCTGGCTCACCTGCGCGGCCGACGAAGAGATCCTCTTTGAGCTCGGATACGAGGAGCGCTACGAAGCCGCGCTGCGCAAGCTGAAGATCGACCCGGCGATGCTGTCAGGAGACGCCGGCCACGCCTGATTTCAAGCGGGCAGATCAGGTCCGATCCGGAGTCTCCTCGCGTGACTCGTCCTCGCCCTCAGGTTCGTCTTCCGGCAGTTCGCCTGTTGCCGTTTCAGTGCCGGCGGCGTCATCGTCGCCCTCAGGCTGGTCCTGCTCGTCTTCCTGCTCAAGAGCCGGAGCGCCTTGCGGCAGCGACGCAGTCTCGACGGCGGCGTCTTCGGCCTGCGGGCCGTCATCATACACCTCCTCACCGGCAGGAGGGGCTGTTTCATCCGTCAAGTCTTCGGCCATCTCCACCAGTTCGCCGTGGTCTTCGTCCTGGTACTCCGGCTCCTGGTGGTGAGGCAGACCCTCTTCCACAGCTGGCACTTCCGCGGCGTCTTCGCCTTCGGCAGGACCAAGGTACTCTTCCCGGGGTTCGGTGCCATCATAGGCCCATGGATAGGGTGCTTCCGCCTCCGGCACGGAAGGCAGCGGCGGCATCCTGAGTGCGCTCCGCGAGGGCGGTCTCGCAGGCCGAGGGCTGGGCTTCGCCGCTTCCTCGACCTGGCGTGCGCTTTCGATTTCGGCGGCGGTCAGGCGGCGGCGCTCGGGCGCCTGCGGCGGCTCCTTGAGGGCGCGCTCCCACAGCCAGGTGATGGCGGTGCGGCCGGAGCGCGACGCATAGGGCAGTCCCACCAGAGCGTCATTCACCTGCTTCGCCGTCATCGGACGGCCGATGAAGAAGCCCTGTCCGAAGTCGCATCCCAGGTGACCGAGGCGGTCCACCTGATCCTGGTCCTCGATGCCCTCGGCCACCAGTCCCAGGCCAAGCGCATGCCCCATGGCGATGATCGATTCCAGGATGATCATGGCGCGCTGGTCCTGGGCATCATCCGCGATGAAGCTGCGGTCCACCTTGAGCGTGTCGAAGGGCAGCTTGCGCAGGCTCGACAGGGACGAATAGCCGGTGCCGAAGTCGTCACATGAAATGCCGACCCCCAACTCCTTCAGCCGTCCGAGGATCTGGGCGGCGCGCTCGGGATATTGCATCACGAGGCTCTCGGTCACCTCGATCTTGAAGCTGCCGCGCATCAGGTTTTCCCGGTGCAGCACCTGCTTGACCTCGTCGATGAGCCCGGCTTCGATCAGCTGGGCCGAGGAGATGTTGACGGCGACGAAGACCGGCTCCGCCGGGCGGTAGGCGCGCTGCCAGATGCCGAGTTGCCGGCCTGCCTCGTTGATCACGGCACGGCCGATGTCGACGATCATGCCGGTCTGCTCGGCGAGGCTCACGAAGCTTTCGGGTGCCAGCAGACCCAGCACCGGATGACGCCAGCGCACCAGCGCTTCGAAGCCCGCCAGATGCATGTCGGCCAGGCGCGCGATCGGCTGGTAGTGGACCTCGATTTCATTCCTTTCGATGGCGCGGCGAAGCTCCGATTCGAGAACCACCAGTTCGGCCCGGTCATCGCGCATGCCGGGGGTGAACAGTTCGATGGATTCGGAACCCTGGCGCTTGGCTTCGTAGAGCGCCAGCGCGGCATCCTTCATCAGCTGGTCGGCGCTGATGCCCTGTTCGCGCGCATGGGCGATACCGATCGAAGCGGTGAGGAAATATTCCTGCCCGTCAAAGGTGATCGGCCGCCCGATGATCTTGAGCAGCGACGTCGCGAAATCCTCCACATCGCGATCGCCGATGCGCTCGTCGAACATGATGGCGAACTGGTCGCCCGGCAGCCTGGCGACACTGCCGTTGTGCTGGGTTTCGCCGGTGATCCTGCGGCCGATCACGGCCAGCAGCGCGTCGCCCGCCTCGTGGCCCATGGCGTCATTGACCAGCTTGAAGCGGTCGATGTCCACCAGCAGCACGAAGAGCCCTTCGTTCCAGTCGTGTTCAGCCGCTTCCAGGGCGCGGGCCAGGCGGTCGACGAACAGGGCGCGGTTGGGCAGGCCGGTGACCAGATCGTAGACAGCATCGGTCAGCAGCCGCTCCTCGGCCAGTTTCTGGTTGGTCACGTCGACCAGGGTTCCGATGCAGCGCGCGGCCCGCTGGTTGTGGCCCGGAATGGCGCGGGCGCGGAGCTGGAACCAGCGATAGCTGCCGTCGCCATGGCGGAGCCGGAATTCGCGCTCCACCGGTGTGCGCCCGTCGTAGACCGCATCCTCGATTGCCGCGAGATAGGAGGTGCGGTCGGAGGGGTGCATGAGTTCGAGAAAGGCCTCGGCGGCCGCCACGGTCACCACGCCGGCGGGCTGTCCCAAGGCGCGCTCGATCTCCGGACTGACGTAGAGTTCGCCTTCCTCCGGCTGCCAGTCCCATACAAAGGTGCGCGCACCGGCGAGCGCCAGGGCGTGGCGGCCCGCCTCGCGGAAGAAGTGCCGCGACAGATAGCCCTGGCTGAAGGCGTAGTGGGCGAGCGTGAAGCTCAGGACGACGAGAACCGCGCACAGGCCGGCCAGCAGGATCGGCGACAATGTCTGGTTCGACGCCGCCGACATGGCGACGGCGACGGCTAGGAACGTCCACAACAGGATCAGCGACCATGTCAGCAGCGCCTGCTCGGCTTTCACCTCGCCGCGCCGCCACAGCAGGAACATCAGCACGAACCCGCCCGACGCCGTCAGCACGAAGAGGCCGCGGGCGATCGCCGCCGCCAGCATGGGCTCTGCCAGCCCATAGATCGGAATGGCGAAGGAAAGACCGCCGGCCACCGCAAGCAGGTTGCCGGCCAGCTTGGCAATGCGGTTCAGCTCCGACATGGTGGCCAGAAGCAGGATCAGGAAGGCCGCCATGGCGCCTTCGATCATGGCCCTGAATACCTGGAGGTCGATCACAGGATATCCGAACCACGCCATCAGCAAGGGAATGTGGCCGGCCTCCAGCAACATGAAACCGACGCAGGAAAAGGCGAAGCCGGCGGCGACCGGGAACACCGCCCGCGAACGGAACCCGTAGAGAGCCAGGATGGCAATCGCCAGCAGCAGGGAGATGCCGAGCAGCGCGCCGCGGAAGAACGAGCCGTTGTCCTTCGATGCATCGAAGGCCTCGCGCTTCCACATGGTGATGGCCGGAAGCTGGCCGCCGTTGACTTCGAAGGCAATGGAAGCGGTGGCGCCCGGCGCCAGGGTGAAGGCGAAGGCGCCTTGACCGGTGACCGGCAGCGGCTCGAGTTGGATGCCGCCGGCGGTGGTGATGCTGATGACGCGGCTGCCGACGGCCTTCAGGGGATAGGCGCCGGAACCAACGAAGCCCTGGTCGGGAACGGTGATGATGACATCGGCGGCTTCGGTACCTGAATTCTGGAAACCCGCCGCGCGCCAGCGGAAGATCGGACCCGGACCCTTGGCCTCAAGCGTCATCAACTCGCGGACCGATGAATGGGAATCCGGCCGCTCGATCGGAATCATCCTCTCGGCCGTCTCGAGCCCTGCGAGATACGGGAGAATGTCCTGAGACAACCGCGGAGAGGCCACATCCACCAAATCGATGGCGTGGCTTGTGCCCACGGTGAGCACCAGCGCCAACAGGACGAGAAGCGGCAGCCGAACAAGGCGTGCCGCCAGTCGTTCTGCTGTTTTTCGACCCCGACTCATACTGTTACGTAACCGTTCGGTACCACGTGTGGCAAGCTGTCTTCAGGCGCCTGTCTCAGTGTCAATCCGCCACTTTTGCAAAGAGGAGATGATCGCTCCACTTGCCTGCAATTTTCAGATAGGCGCGGGCATAGCCCTCCTGCTCGAAGCCATGGCGGCGCAGCAACGCAATGGACGGCGCGTTGTGGGGCAAACAGGCGGCCTCGATCCGATGAAGGCCCAGATGACCGTAGGCGAAGGAAAGGACGAGGCGGGCGGCCGCGGTCATGTAGCCCTGTCCGGCAAAGGGCGCGCCCATCCAATAACCGAGTGTTGCCGTCTGGGCCACGCCACGGCGAATATTCGACAGCGTGAGCGCGCCCAGCAGACGGTGCCCGGTGCGGTCGAAGATGAAATAGGGATAGGCTGCGTCATCGTCGATGTCGCGCCAGTATTGGCGCACCCGGCTGCGGAAGGCGCTGCGTGTCAGGTCGTTCGCCGGCCAAACCGGCTCCCAGGGGGCCAGGAACTCGCGGCTTTCGACGCGTAAGGCCGCCCATTGCTCGAAATCCCCCATCTCCGGCGAGCGCAGCGTCACCCGGTCATTGCGCAGAACCGGCGGCGGATCGGACGAAAACGGGGAACGGAGGAAGGCCATCGCCGGCCTCACGCAAAATGCCTGGCGATGGTGTCATAGCCCACCATCTGGGAAATATGCCCGACGGCGCTGAAGCCGGGCGACTTCTGCCGGAACAGGCGTTCCGCAAGGTCGCGCACCTGGCCGGTGGTCACGGCCTCGATCTTGGACACCAGCGTGCCGATGGCCGGCACGTGGCCGAAGGCCAGATACTGGCGGGCGATCTGGTCGGCCCGCGACGATGCGCTCTCGAGGTTCATGACCAGGCTGCTCTTCAGCTGCGCCTTGGCGCGGGCCACTTCCGCATCGGTCACCTCACGGGTCACCGACATCATGATGTCGGAGGTGAGCTCGATCAGTTCATTGGTGTGCTCTGGCGAGGTGGCGGCATAGACGCCCATCTGGCCGGCATCCTCATAGGCCGAACCGAAGGAAAACACGCTGTAGCAAAGTCCACGCTTCTCGCGCACCTCCTGGAACAGGCGGGACGACATGCCGCCGCCGAGCAGGCCGGACATGACCTGCAGCGTGTAGATGTCGGGATCGCGATAGCTGGGCGCCGGAAATGTGAGCACCACATGGGCCTGGTCCAGAGGCTTTTCCACCGTGCGCAGCGACGGCACGAAGCCAGGGGCAAGGCGCGACGGCGGCGCCCCGGTGGTGACGCCGCCCAACAGCTTCCCGGCAGCGGCCGCGAAGGCCTGATGATCGATGTTTCCGGCGGCGGCGACGACGATGCGTGCGCCCATGTAGTGCCGGTTGCGCCACGACATGATCTGGTCGCGGCTGACAGCCCCGATCAGATCATGCGTCCCGAGGATCGAACGGCCCAGCGGATGATCGCCGAAGCTCGCGGCCTGGGCCAGGTCGAAGACCAGATCGTCCGGCTGATCGTTGGCGGCGGCGATCTCCTGCAGGATCACGTCGCGCTCATGCTCGAGCTCTTCCTGATCGAGGGTCGAGTTGACGAAGATATCCGCGAGGATATCGAGCGCCAGTTCCCAGTCGTTCTTGAGCACCCGCGCGTAATAGGTGGTGGTTTCCATGCCGGTGGCGGCATTGATCTCGCCGCCTGCCGACTCGATTTCCTCGGCGATATCGCGGGCCGTCCGCCGCTCGGTGCCCTTGAAGGCCATGTGCTCGAGGAAGTGAGCGATGCCGTTTTCTTCCGGGTTCTCGTCCCTGGCACCAGCCTTGACCCAGATGCCGAGCGCCACCGTCTCCAGGTGCGGCATGTGATGGGTGAGGACGGTGATTCCGTTGGGAAGGCAGGTAATGTCAACGCTCATGCTGGTTGCTACTCGTTCACACTGACTGGCGCGAGAGAATGAACTGCTTCACGCTCTCCACGTCGTTGGGCAGCACTGTGAACCGTTCCTCCGCCGTCATCAAGTGGCTGAGGCGCGGCGGCAATGCCGGCCTGACCCCGGAGGCCCTTTCGACCGCATCGGGGAACTTGGCGGGGTGCGCAGTCGCCAGCGTTACCATCGGGCTCGCGGTGGATCGCCCGCGGGCCACGGCATATCCCACGGCCGAATGGGGATCGAGCAATTCGCCGGTC
>ERZ795053.5715-NODE-5715-length-12727-cov-17.781487_pt1 | contig 12727 bp, 10 predicted proteins | sample MGYA00375137_ERZ795053 | MGnify/ENA primary metagenome ERZ795053 (study PRJEB30182, sample SAMN05720284) | activated sludge metagenome | isolation source: Anaerobic digester | place: Hong Kong | collected 2014-12-17 ... | reverse complement strand
AACTCAAGAAAGCCAGCGAGTGTCCGAAAATCGAGTATCCGAAACCGGATGGCGTGATCAGTTTTGACCGACTGTCCTCGGTATTCATTTCCAACACCAATCACGAGGAAGACCAGCCCTGTCACCTGACGCTGAAGGATTCAACCGTGCCGATCCAGGTCAACCTGGCGCTGTACGATGCGCCGGAGCAGCGCTATTGCCCGGCGGGGGTTTACGAGATCGTCCGGGACAGCGAGGGGAAAAATCCGCGCTTGCAAATCAACGCGCAGAACTGCGTTCATTGCAAGACGTGCGACATTAAGGACCCCACCCAGAATATTCACTGGGTGACGCCACAGGGCGGCGATGGGCCGAATTACCCGAATATGTAATTTCGTTGATCAATGAAAAAGCCCGGTTTTGCCGGGTTTTTCGCTTAAAACAGCAGATGTTGACCGAAAGCGCCAAGCTGGACAGCATCTTCCGGCTGGATTCGATCAACTACGAACTGGCGCTGGCCGAGGTATACGACAAGATTGAATTTAACAATGCCCGCGATTAGAGCCAATGCAGCGTGGTTTTTCATGCCGGGAATGCTATCTTAACGCGGGTCAGCATTTCTTCAGAACCCCCTCCGGAAACAGAGTCTATGAACAACCCAGTCCTTCTCTCCCAACCGCTTTCTCCCGTACAACAGCCCGTTTTCCATGCTCCCGCCTGGACAGTGGATACCGTGCTCGATCTCTTTGAATTACCTTTCGCTGACCTGATCTTTCGAGCGCAACAGGCTCTGCGCGAGCACTTCAATCCCAACGCGATCCAGCGTTCAAGCCTACTCTCGGTCAAAACCGGCAACTGCTCCGAAGATTGCGGCTATTGCTCGCAGTCCAAGCGCTACCAGACGGGCCTGGAAACGCAACGTCTGCTCTCCACCGAGGAAGTCCTGGCGGCGGCCCGGGCCGCCAAAGAAAAGGGCGCTGGCCGATTCTGCATGGGCGCGGCCTGGCGCGGTCCGAAGGAGAAGGACCTGCCGGCGGTCATGGAAATGGTGCAGGCCGTCAAAGCGCTAGGACTGGAAACCTGCGTCACCCTGGGCATCCTCAAGGATGGTCAAGCTGAACAACTGAAGGAAGCCGGCCTGGACTACTACAACCATAATCTCGATACCGCCCCGGAATTTTACGGCGACATCGTCACGACGCACACCTATCAGGACCGGTTGGACACTTTGCAGCGAGTGCGCGAGGCCGGCCTGAAGATTTGCAGCGGCGGCATCGTTGGCATGGGGGAAACACGCCAGCATCGCGCTGGGTTAATTGCGAAACTGGCCAATCTCGATCCACCGCCGGAATCGGTGCCCATTAACAATCTGGTGCCGATTCCAGGAACGCCGCTGGCCAATAGCAATCCCATCGATATTTTCGAATTTGTCCGCACTATCGCTGCCGCGCGCATCACCATGCCGAGCAGCTATGTGCGCCTGTCCGCCGGGCGCGAGCAAATGAGCGAAGCCGAACAGGCGCTGTGTTTTCTGGCGGGCGCCAATTCGATTTTTTATGGCGATCATCTGTTAACCACCAGCAATTCCCAGACATCCCTCGATAATGGGTTATTTCAGAAACTGGGCCTGCACGGCGTCTGAGAGGCCAGGTCACCTATCGCCTCTTTAAAACCAAACTAACAATCAGGAGTCCCCGATGACTGAAAGATTTCGCTTGGTCACACGCAGCGACATGGATGGCCTGGTGTGCGCGGTTTTGCTCAACGAGTTGAAATTGATTGACGACATCAAGTTTGTGCATCCCAAGGACATGCAGGATGGCAAGATCAAAATCAGCGACCACGACATCACGACGAATCTGCCTTATGTGCCTGGCGTACACCTGGCGTTTGATCATCACTCGTCAGAAGTCCTGCGCAACGAAGAGCATGATAATCATATTATTGACCCGAATGCGCCGTCGGCGGCCCGGGTGGTGTTCGATTATTACGGCGGCAAGGCCCGTTTCTCCGCCATCAGCGATGAAATGATGGTTGCGGTGGACAAAGCGGATTCGGCGCAGTTCTCTAAAGAGGACATTCTTGAACCGAAAGGCTGGGAACTGCTCTCCTTTCTCATGGACGCCCGCACCGGACTTGGACGGTTTCACAATTTCCGGATTTCCAATTACCAGTTGATGATGAATCTCATCGACTATTGCCGCAGCCACGGCATTGACGACATCTTGCAATTGCCAGATGTTCAGGAACGGGTGAATATCTACCTCGAACACGCGCCCAAGGCCAAGGAACAGATTCAACGTTGTAGTACGGTGCATAACAATCTGGTCGTGCTTGATTTGCGCAATGAAGAAACGATATGGGCGACCAACCGGTTTACGATCTATGCGCTGTTCCCGCAAACCAATATCTCGATCCATGTCATGTGGGGTTTTCAAAAACAGAACACGGTGTTCGCCACCGGCAAGTCAATTCTGAACCGGACGTCTAAAACCAATATCGGCGAATTAATGTTGCGCTATGGCGGCGGCGGTCATGAAAACGCCGGCACCTGCCAGATTAGTCACGATCAGGCCAATACCGTATTGACCGAGTTGATTGCGCGCATTACCCAGGATGGCTAAGGGTAAATCATTCACGATGACCAGCAACGCGGATTGGTTGAACCGCAGTCTGAAAGCGGTCTGGCATCCCTGCACTCAAATGAAATGGCACGACGATGGCGCGTTGCCGTTGGTGCCGGTCGCTCGTGGTCAGGGCGCCTGGTTATATGATTTCGACGGGCGGCGTTACCTGGACGCCATCGGTTCCTGGTGGGTCAATTTGTTCGGCCACGCCAATCCGCGGATTAGCGCCGCCATTCGCGATCAATTGGATCGGCTGGAGCATGTGATTCTGGCCGGCTTTACCCATGCGCCAGTGGTGGAGTTGTCGGAACGGCTGTCAGCCCTGACGGGCGGGACGCTTGGCCACTGTTTCTATGCCTCGGATGGTTCTTCGGCGGTGGAAATTGCGCTGAAAATGTCGGCTCACTACTGGCGCAACCACGGCCAGCCGGACAAACACCGGTTTGTCTGCCTCACCGGTAGCTATCACGGCGAAACCCTGGGAACGTTGGGCGTCAGCGATGTCGAGTTGTACAAGGAAGCCTACGGGCCTCTGATGCGCCACGCCATCACCGTGCAATCGCCCGATATCCGCCAGGCCAAGCCTTGGGAAAGCGCCGCCGATTTCACGCACCGGGCAGCGGCGGAATTGGAAGCCGTACTGAAGCTTCAACATGATCAAATCTCCGCCTTGATCGTCGAACCGCTGGTGCAGGGCGCCGGCGGCATGGCCATGTACGATCCCGAGTATTTGCAGCGCGCGCGCGCCTTATGCGACCAATATCGGGTGCATTTGATCGCCGATGAAATCATGGTCGGTTTTGGTCGCACCGGAACGCTGTTCGCTCACGAGCAAGCCAGCATCCGCCCTGATTTCCTCTGTCTGTCCAAAGGACTGACCAGCGGTTATCTGCCGCTGTCCGTGGCGCTGACGACCGACGCCGTGTATGCCGCCTTCTACGACGATGCCGTGACGCGCGGCTTTCTGCATTCCCATTCCTTTACCGGTAATCCGCTGGCCTGCCGGGCGGCGCTGGCGACTCTGGATATTTTCGTCGAGGATCACATCCTTGACCGCAACCGGGCCTTTGCCGAGCAATTCACCGAACTGCTCGCGCCTTTGGCAAATCATCCGCGCGTTCGGCATTTCCGCCAGCGCGGCATGATCTGGGCGCTGGACATCGATACCGATCGACCTGATTTTCGGTTGCGTTTCTATCGCGAGGCGCTGGCGCGGGAGATTTTCCTGCGTCCGCTTGGTACGACCGTGTATTTCATGCCGCCCTACATTCTCGATAATGACGAGGCCGCGCTGCTCGCAGAACGGGCGGTCGCGGCGCTAAACGCGGCGTTGGAATGATCTGGGACGAACTGGAAACCGGTCTTGCGCAACTGGCGACCGAGGGTTTACTGCGCCGACGTCGGATGCTGGATGCGCCCTGTGGTCCTGAGGCCGTGGTCGGTGGCCATCGTTTCATCGCCTTTTGCAGCAACGATTACCTTGGCTTGGCCAGCCATCCTGCGCTGATCGCAGCGGTGCAGGAAGCTGCGGCGCGCTGGGGCGTTGGCAGCGGCGCGTCGCATGTCGTCAGTGGCCATCTGCGTCCCCATGCCGAACTGGAAGAACGACTGGCCGCCTTCGTCGGTCGGGAGCAGGCCCTGTATTTCACCACCGGCTACATGGCGAATCTAGCCATCGCGCCGGCGCTTCTGGAGCGCCATGACGCCATTTTCGCCGACCGGCTCAATCACGCCTCGCTGATCGATGCCGCCCAGTTGGCGCGCGCTGAACATATCCGCTATCCGCATGGCGATCTGGATGCGTTGGCCGACCGGCTGCAACGCAGTCGCGCGCGGCGCAAATTGATCCTGACCGATGCGGTGTTCAGCATGGATGGCGATCTGGCGCCGCTGCCGGAACTGTTTGCACTGGCTGAACGGTTCGATGCCTGGCTGGTGGTCGATGACGCGCATGGATTCGGCGTTCTTGGTCCCAATGGGCGGGGCAGTCTGGCTCATTTTCAACTTCCCGCGTCACCTCGCCTGATTCTGATGGGTACGCTGGGTAAAGCCGCCGGCGTTTCTGGAGCTTTCATTGCCGGCGACCGGCGCGTTATTGAATGGCTGATGCAGCGGGGACGCCCCTATATTTTTACTACTGCCTCCAGTCCAATAATTGCTGCTGCATTGCTGGCCAGTCTGGAGTTGATCGCCGCCGGCGATGACCGTCGCGCGCACCTGCACGACCTGATCACGCGGTTACGCGCAGGACTGGACGGGTTGCCTTGGCAGTTATTACCGTCATTGACAGCGATTCAACCCTTGGTGATCGGCGATAATCTGACAACCCTGGCGCTCGCGGAACAATTACTTGCCAAGGGTCTGTGGATTCCCGCGATTCGTCCGCCCACCGTGCCGGCAGGTACGGCGCGGCTGCGAATTTCCCTGTCAGCGGCCCATACCACCGAGCACGTGGACGCCTTACTCACGGCGCTAAGGGGCTGTGTTGAGCTGGATACGCAGGTCTCCCTTACCAACCCTCCCGCCTTTGCTAAAGGGGGGAACCTATGACTCGTAACCAACTGAGAAACGATAGCAGCCTCTCTCCAGAATTACCCGCCAAACGGCGCATTCGCCAGGCTTTCGATCAGGCGGCGGCCACCTATGATGAAGCCGCTGATGTGCAGCGCGAGGTCTGTGACCGGCTAGCTCGATGTTTCGAGCAGACCGGCAGCGACTTTCAACCGGGAACCGTTTTGGAGGCCGGCTGTGGCACGGGTTATGGTGTGCGGTGGTTGCGACAACGTTGGCCTCGCGCTGAGCTAACATTAGTTGATTTCGCATCGGGTATGCTGATTGCCTCACGCTTGCAATGTCCGTGGACGATGCAGGTTTGCGCTGACATTGAGACATTGCCCTTTGCAGACCAGCAGTTTGATCTTTACTGGTCCAGCTTGGCTTGGCAGTGGAACGATCCGCAACAGTGTTTAACCGAAGCGGGACGAGTGCTGCGACCCGGCGGGATGCTGGCGGTCGCAACGCTGGGGACCGATAATTTTCCCGAGTTGCGCCATGCTTTTGCTGCCATCGATGATTACAGCCATGTGCTGACGATTCCAACGCCCGAACGCTTGTTAGCGCATTGCCAGGCGGATGGCTGGACCGTGAATATCTGGCGGCAGCAAGCGGTGCGCCGGCATTATCCCGACCTGCGCACCCTGCTGCGCCGGGTTAAGGCGGTGGGCGCCCGCGAGGTGGAACAGCGCCGACCCGCCCCGTTCGGGCGGACCGCCTGGCAGGCGGTCACCGCGCGTTACGAGCAGTTACGCGAACCCGAGGGATTGCCGCTGACTTACGATGTGGTCTGGCTGATTGCGCATCGGCTGCAAAAGGTACGCAATGCGTACCCTACAATTGAATGATCGATGGAGGGTACGCATTGCGTACCTTGATAATGGCAGTGAGGGGTTGGAGGAGAGGGGAGATGCAGATCGATGTAGGGTACGCATTGCGTACCTTTTGATAATGGCAGTGAGGGGTTAGGGGAGAGGGGAGATACAGATGAAACAGGCATTTTTTGTAACGGGCACGGACACCGGCGTCGGTAAAACCCTGGTGACCTGCGCCCTGCTGCATGCAACTCGTCAACAAGGTTCCACGACAGTGGGAATGAAGCCCATCGCGGCGGGGGTCGAGGATGACGGACGCAACGGCGATGTAACGCAATTGCTGGCGGCCAGTTCCATTCAACCCCCTCCGGCGTTGGTTAATCCCTATCTGTATATACCACCAATTGCGCCGCACATCGCAGCGCACGAGGCGGGCAAGCCCGTCGATATCGCGGTGATCACGGCGGCTTTCACACAATTGTGTGAGTTAGCCGAAGTGATCTGGGTGGAAGGGGTTGGCGGATTCCGGGTTCCGCTTGACGAATGTTCAGACACGGCTGATCTGGCCGTGGCGCTGGATTTGCCCATCATTCTGGTGGTTGGCATGCGCCTGGGTTGTTTGAATCATGCGCTGTTGACCGCCGAGGCGATTGCGGCTCGGAATTTACGCCTGGCAGGCTGGGTCGCTAACCGGATTGATCCAGCTATGGAGCGGTTTGAGGCCAATGTTGAAACGCTCAGTACGCGCCTGGAAGCGCCGTTGCTGGGAGTAACGCCGTATGGGACCAATCCAGTGCGGGCTGCCGGTGCACTGCAATTGACGGCATTACCGATGAACATAGCGTCATGAGTGTCTGGCCAAAAAACCGATATGCCTTTACTATGGGCTACCAGGCTTTTCGTCAAAAGTTGCTGGCGCCCAGCGTTGCAATACCTGCTCTAACGCCTTTTGCCTGAACGGCTTGGCCAAAAAATCATCCATACCGCAGGCCAGACAGGCTTCCCGATCGCCTTCCAGAGCATTGGCAGTGATAGCGATAATCGGCAGCCGGCTGTAGTTCATCGCTTGTTCGCGCGCCCGCCATCGGCGAGTCGCCTCAAAACCATCCATCTCGGGCATTTGGCAGTCCATAAGCACCAGATCATAATGCGCGCGCTCCAGAGCCAGTAACGCCAACTGGCCGTTCTCTGCGACCTCGGTCCGGCAACCCAACTTATACAGCATCATCAGCGCCAACTCCTGATTGATCAGGTTATCCTCGGCCAGCAGAACATGCGCTGGGCAGCGAACTGTAGTGGCGTTCACTAACGGCTTCGATACGGGTTCGGGCACCGCGCCTGTTGCGACTGTGAGGCTCTGATGCAACAATCGGCGATAGATGGGCTTGTTCAGTGCGCAAATAAAGCCGGCCTGACGCAGATCGCTAACACCACTCAGCGTCATGGACGACAGCAGAATCAACCGCGTCGCTGCAATGGCCGGGTCGGCCTTGATGGCCTGCGCCAGATCGAGTCCAGTCATATCGGGCATATTCATATCCAGCAGAGCCAGGTCGTAGGGAGCGCCGGCTTGCCGCGCAGCGCGCAACTTGGCTAACGCTTCCGTTCCATCGCACGCACTATCGGTGTGCAGATTCCAGCTCGCCAGGTGCTGCTGCAAAATTTCCCGGTTAACAGGATGATCATCCACCGCCAGCACCCGAAAACCCGCTGGCAGGCAAACCCTTTTTGATGGAGCAGGCGTCTGGTCCGACGGCGCCAGCTTCACAGTAAACCAGAAGGTGGAGCCGCGCCCAACTTCGCTGTTGACGCCAATAGTCCCGCCCATGATTTCCACGAGCTGCTTGGCGATCGCTAACCCTAGGCCCGTTCCGCCAAACCGGCGGGTGTGCGAACTGTCAGCCTGAGAAAAGACCTTAAACAAACGGGACTGCACCACTGGATTGATGCCAATTCCCGTATCGCGCACCGTGCCGCGCAACACGATTTCGTTGACCATGCCGCCCGGCGCGCGCTCCAGGTTCATTATCACCTCGCCTTGCTCGGTAAACTTGATGGCGTTGCCCACCAGGTTGATGAACACCTGCTGGAGCCGGGTGGGATCGCCTTGCACCGCAGCCGGCACTTCAGGCGCGATCCGGCAAATGAACTCCAGGCCCTTTATGTGCGCTCGTTCGGCCAGCATCTCTCCCACCGTTTCGATGACTTGACGAGGATCAAAGTCGATCTGCTCCAACTCCAGATGCCCTGCTTCAATCTTGGAGAAATCCAGGATGTCATTGATAATCGCCAGCAACGCTTCTCCGGATTGTTGCACCCTATCCACATAGCGCCGCTGAGTGGCGGTAAGCGGCGTATCCAGCAATAGTTCGTTCATACCCAGCACCCCATTCATCGGAGTGCGGATCTCATGACTCATGGTCGCCAGGAACTGGGATTTGGCCAAGCTGGCCGCTTCCGCCGCTTCCTTCGCCTGTCTGAGTTCCGCCGTGCGCATTTCCACCTCGTCTTCCAGATGTTCACGGTGGCGCGCCAGTTGTTGATCGCGGGCCTGAATCTGCGTCAGCATCTCGTTGAAGTTGTCGATGAGTTGACCGACTTCATCGTGACTGAATTTTCGCGCACGCAGCGAGTAATCCTTATTTTCGGTAATTTGCGCAGCGGTTTGCCCCAGCGCCAAAATGGGACCAGTCAGATAACGGCGAAAGCGCAAACCAACCCAGGCTGCCGTAATCAGAGCAACCAAGATCAATCCTCCGGTGCCTAGCAGATACAGGCCGAGAATTCGCCAGGAATCGCTGATATCCGCCAGCAAATACAGTTTGCCGAGTTGCTCGCCATCGACGATGATGGATTCCTCTAGATGGAGGAAGCGGACCTCGTTGAACCAGCCGGTATACTCGTGCAGCGCCCAGTCGCAGGATTCATGAGCGCCAACTGACGAGGTGGTCGCGTAATGGGCGAAGGGTGCGCCATCAGCATGGATGATACAGGCGAATACGACATTGGGCGCGACCCGCAGGGCTTCCAGATTGACTTTTGCGCCATGCTCATCGTTGAAAGCTACGGCGGCCTGACTGTTGATGGCGGTCATCCGCGCCAGGGTCGCCAGTTGCGTCAACATATCTCTCTGAAGCTTGAAAGCGGCGCCGACGGCGAAAATGCTCCAGGCTACGATGAGGGCGATCCCAGCGGTCAGCATCAGAATCAGAATGAATTTCCGGTGCAGCGGCCAATCGTGCAGGTTCACTATCATCTTTCGGCTACTCCACAATTTTTGCCATGCGCAACATTTGGGCGCTCAATTTCAGGCCCGTCTGTTGTGCAATCATGAGGTTAATGGCGAACCGCACTCGACCCTCCTCAAGGTACAATTCGATCATGCCGCCCTTTTCCGCAAAATTGGGTATATCGCTGATAGTGAGGACTGGAACTTGCGCCAGTGTAGCTCGCAATGCTTTCAGTTGCGACGCCTGGTCAGCGCCGAGATACAGCATCTGGCAACTTGGCCAATCCTGGATTAAAGGATTGTCTGTAATTTCAATGGGACGCCCCTGGGCTTGACGCTGGGCGAGCAATTGCAGTTTGCCGTCCAGTGGAGATTTACCTAGAACACAGAGCCGCAGTGGCGCGGCGGCAAAGGCGAAAACGCTGTCCGGCCACTCAACGAACTTGGCGAAATTGTAAACAAAACCGGCTTTAACTCCATATTCTGCCGATGAATCGGCTCGAATGCTCACTATCTGAAACAGCAAGGTGATTAAACTAACCAGCAGGGCTTTTCTCATTGCATGATGAAGAGCCTTCATGGGCGGAGCGCCTAAAATTTGACGTCCAGTTTCAGGTAAACGCCTCGTTCGATTTCCGTGGACGCTGATTGAATGTATTGAGAAACGAATTCTGGATGGGTCTGGTCGAGGAGATTTTGCCCGACCAGAGAGATTTCCAGATCGCGCTGAATTTTCCAGGCCAGCCGCATATCCAGATTCGCATAGGCTGGAATGGCAAAGCCGGATCCTTCAATCTTGCTGACATAGCGCAGCCAGGCATCCCATTGCCATGCAGGGTGAAACACCCACGATGAAAGCAGCGAAAACTGGCGAGCCGGGGGAGCCGCAGCGCCAATCCCATCTCCCAAGTAGTTAATCCAACTGTAGCTGGCCTGCAAGCGCCAATCAGTATGAGGACGCCAGTCTGCGGTCAATTCCAGGCCGTAAAGCCGGGCATCACTTTCGTTTGTCAAAAATTGCTTTACGGCAGGCGCCGATGGGTTACCCAAGTCGGGCGTCCAGAAAATATTGCGTAATTCATCGTAGTCGTAGTAAAAGCCGGCCACATCCCAACTCAGAGTGGATGAGTGCTGATGACGCCACCCGATGTCAAGCCCGGTCATATTTTCAGCAGCGAAATCGGGATTATGTTGGAAAATGATCGCTACCGGCAAATCGGGATCGAGAAAGGACGGCAGTGGTTGCACAAGTTCACCGATAGGCGCGTTGATCAGCCAGACCCTCAGATCAGATTCCGCACGTGACGGCGTGCGCACGACGCGAGAGACGGCTGCCCAGACGCTGTTGCGCCAATCCGGCGTCCAGAGTAACCGTATATTCGGTTGCGCCTCAAAACCGGTGTAATCGTTATGATCAAAGCGGCTGCCCAGCGTCAGACGCCAACGATCGGGAACCAGGGTGATGTCATCCTGGAGATAGACGCTAAACAACTGGTCGGTGCGCTTGGCGGGATCAGCGGTTGAATAGGCCGAGTTGGCGATGTTGTTGTCGATGCGCCGATAGCCCAGCCCCCAGATGACATCCTGCTGCTGGCCGATGGCAAAACGCTGCTGGAACTCCAGATCAAAAGTATGGGTATCCTGGCTGAGCCAGACATGCTCGAAATGTTCCTGCTCAAGATAGGCTTGCAAGCTATAACCGGTATCCTGACTCGTTTGCCGTTCCCAGCGCGACAGCAGATAGCCGCCGCGAAGGGTCTGATCGAAGTCAGTTAGCAGATTAGCGCCCGTGACGGATGGCAGAAGGACGCGATCGCCAGTTTGGCTATTGTAGATTTCGCCTTCGACCAGCAGGCGATCGGTTCCAGCGTGACGATCCAGACGAACGCCGATGCGTTCATTTCGCCAGTCGTCTGCGCCTTCACCGCCGGTGGCCAATCGGGAAGGGCCATAGTCCTGCGCTTTAGCATAGACGCGCACAGCCGTTTCGTCGTTGATCTTCCAGCCTTGCTGCACGAAGCCATCCGCGTGTAACTCCGTACCTCCAGCGACAACCACTTGCCCTCCCCGCGTTTCTTTAGCCGATTCGGTGATGATATTGATGACGCCGTTAACGGCGTTAGCACCCCACAATGGCGCCGGCCCACGGATCACCTCGATCCGCTCGATGATTTCCAGCGGAATATTCTGGGCCTCCCAGAAAACTCCGGAAAATAGCGGTGAATAAAGACTGCGTCCGTCCATCAGCACCAGGAGCTTATTGGAAAAGCGGTCGGCAAACCCTCGGATGGAGATCGCCCACTTGTTGTTGCCCAGGGCAGCGACCTGTACGCCAGGCGCGAGACGTAGCGCTTCCGGGAGATTAGTCGCCCCGCTGCGGCGAATGTCATCGGCGCTAATCACAAACACCGCTGCTGGCGTATCTGCAAGCGGTTGCGCCTTACGGGAGGCTGAAGTCACAATGACTTGAGAGAGTTCTTCAAGACTCAGTTCCAGGAAGACTTCTGCTTCATCAGCGGCGGAACCCGCAGATGCATCGTCCAGCGGGCTAATAATGCTGATGACTACACCGAATAACAGGGCGTTCCGACGGATTGAAAAAAGAGATAACCTGGATTTCATTATCGAATGGATGAATGACTATTGTGGCAAAGGCACGCTGCTGGACGTCGCCTCCTGGGCGCGTTTCGTGTAATCCATATACGCGGGAATGGCGATGGCGGCAATGACGCCAATCACCATAATTAACGGCATAATCAACGCCAGCAGGATAACGCCCAGTGTATTAGGCGGGGGTGGATTGCCGAAACGATTCGGTCCCTGGGAGCCGGGAATGATCATCAATACTAGATTAACCAGCGGAATTAGCGTCAATATCGACCACCAACTACTGGCGTTAAAATCATGAAGACGCTGGATCGCCAACAGGATGGTTACGGCAATGCTCAACAGCGTTGCGAAGAGAATCAAACCACTCATGATCAACCTCATGATGGGGTAATCTTTAAGCAATCCGGCTGCCAGGCCCAGTAATACCGTGATCAAGTAAGTCAATAACCCCAATCCCACCAAATAGCCTATGTAGCGCACTCGACCGATTCGGCCTTGTGCCGAGAAGATCTTGATTTCGCTAAATTCCTCAGATGTCGGGGGCTTGATAGCGCTACGAGGAGGTTCATAGGGGCTGGGATTGTTCATTGCATACTCCATGATTGATTTGCAAGAATTGTAGAAGCCACCGAACCGAGTCGCAATACAACTATAGTTCCACGACAAGCAATGCATCTTCGATAATACACTTGATAAATCAATATGATATCCCAGTCCATCGCCGCGCCAATCGACACGCTCCGCCATATCGAAACTCCGGAAGGTATTGAATTGAGCCTGCGGGTGGCGGGGCCGGTCGCGCGAATATTGGCATGGAACGTGGACAGTCTGATTCGTTACGGCGCATTGTGGGTAATGTTGATGGCGCTGGCGGTGCTGGGAAAAGGCGGACTGGGGCTGTGGCTGATTATCCT
>ERZ795053.5714-NODE-5714-length-12729-cov-5.989506_pt1 | contig 12729 bp, 15 predicted proteins | sample MGYA00375137_ERZ795053 | MGnify/ENA primary metagenome ERZ795053 (study PRJEB30182, sample SAMN05720284) | activated sludge metagenome | isolation source: Anaerobic digester | place: Hong Kong | collected 2014-12-17 ... | reverse complement strand
TAACGATAATTCGTCTATTATTTTTTTCGCCATTTATTTTATTCTCCCCACAATTTAATTAAAGAAATTGTTCAGACTTTCGATAATTTTATCTGTTATTAAGTTAGCGTAAGCGGAATCTCCGACGACCGTTATATACGCTTTTATTAGTGGTTCTGTTCCTGACGGACGCAAAATTATTTGCGAGTTGTTGCTAAGCTTGTATATCAACACGTCCGCTCGAGGCAGTTCTTCCATATCTGATCCAAGTAAATCCTGTTTTGACGTTACTTTTATGCCCGCTATTGATTCGGTATGGTGTTCGCGCAGTTTTTCCATCATCGCGACACGTTTTGCCGAACCGTCCACTCCGCCGAAAGAATACGTCTGTTGTTTGTGCCAATACCTGCCGTATTTATTATAAATAAAGTTTATTCTGTCCACGAGCGTTACGCCGCGTCTTAGATATTCCGCAGTCATCTCGGCTATGAGCATACAAGCATTAACGCCGTCTTTGTCTCTGACGTACGAACCGCTAAGGTATCCGCAGCTTTCTTCAAAACCGAGAATAAATCGATCCAACGTCTTTTCGCGTTCCATTTTTGTGATATATTCGCCGATATATTTGAAACCCGTCAATAAATTAACCGTTACTCCGCCGTAATCTGCAACGATTTTGTCGGTAAGAGAACTGGTAACTATCGTTTTTATAACGACTGGATCAACAGGCAAAACGCCGTGATTGCGTTTTGTCGCAAGTAAATAATCGGTCAAAAGTATTCCTATTTCGTTTCCGCTAAGTCTGACGTATTTATCGTTATGCCTTACCGCTACCCCCACTCTGTCGCAATCGGGATCGGTGGCAAGCAATAAATCCGCTTTTTGGGTTTCAGCGTATCGTAGACCGAGCGTAAGAGCCTCGGGTTTTTCGGGGTTTGGAACTGGGCAAGTGGTAAAATTACCGTTGGGAAACGCTTGTTCCACTACTTTGATGACTTTTGCGCCTATCCGTTCCAAAATTTCGGGTACTATTCTGTGTCCCGCGCCATTAAGCGGAGTATACACAACCGACAATCCTTCCGCGCTGCCAACGCTTTGAGCCATAACCGCGCTCATATACGAACGCATAACTGCGCCGTTCATATACGAGATTTGACCAGACTTCAAATATTCGTCAAAACTGAGATATTTTACGTCGAAAAGATTAACTTTTTCTATTTCTTCGGTTATTTTCATCGCGGCGTCTTCGGTTATCTGGAAGCCTTCTTTGCCGTATACCTTGTAGCCGTTATATTCTTTGGTATTATGTGAAGCGGTAATCATTACGCCGCACTCAGCGTTATAATGTCTTGTCATATAAGACACTATCGCTGTAGGCTGCACTTTCCCAGTTATATAAACTTTTAACCCGTTTTCGGCGAAAACCGAAGCGGTGATTTTTGCAAATAATTCGGAATTATTCCTGCTGTCGTAAGAAATCGTCACGCATTTTCCGTAACACGACTTAACGTAATTAGCCACGCCCTGCGTCGCGCGCGCGACGGTATAGATATTAAGACGATCCGTCCCAGCATCCATTTCCGCGCGGATTCCCGCCGTGCCAAACTCTAAATCTTTGGCAAAACACATTTGCTTTCTAATTAGGTTGTTGGACATTGATTTAAGCTGCTCAATAACTTCTTTATCCGTAACGTTGTGTAACCAAAGATCATATGCGCTTTGGTAATCCATAAGGCTTGCCTCCGATAAAAAAATTTGATAAATCTTTGGTATATTTTAACACATATATATTTTGCTTGCAAGCTAATATAAAATAACAAAAGAATTTCAATCGGGTTGAAACGCGGAAATATTTATGGTAAAATTATATGCGAAAAGAGTCGGAGGAAAAAAATATGGATTATAAAAATATGTCGATATATCAGATTTATCCGCGCAGTTTTTGCGACAGCAACGGCGACGGAATCGGCGATATTAACGGTATTATTACTAAACTTGATTATATCGCCTCGCTCGGAGTAAACGCGATTTGGTTTTCTCCGTTATACCAAAGCCCGAACGCGGATTTTGGATACGATATATCCGATTACACGGCTATCAATCCCGAATACGGCACTATGGCGGACTTTGACAGACTGCTATCTGAAATGCACAAACGCGGACTAAAATGTATTATGGATTTGGTCATAAATCACACCAGCTCGCAGCATAAATGGTTTAAGGAAAGCCGCAAAAGCGTTGACAATCCGTACCGCGATTATTATTTTTGGAGAAAAGGCACGGGAAAAGACGGCAAAAAACCGCCGAACAACTGGACTTCGTTTTTTGTCGGCTCGGCTTGGAAATACGACGAAACCACGGACGAATGGTATCTGCACTTGTTTGACGTCAACCAGCCCGACCTCAATTATCAAAACCCGAAAGTGTTGCAGGAAATTAAAGATATTTTAAAGTTTTGGCTTGATAAAGGCGTGGACGGCTTCCGCTGCGACGTGATAACTATTCTGGATAAAACTCCCGGGCTGCCGAACGGAAAAAGCTCTTTTCTTAGAGGCAGCGAGCATTATATAGACAACAAAAATATGTTTAATATACTCAAAGAGCTGAAAACCGACGTATTAAGTAAATACGATACTTTTACCGTCGGCGAAAGCGTTATGATTAACGTGCCGAGAGCTTTGCGCTATATAAGCGAAGACAATCAAGTATTGAACACCGTTTTTGCGTTCGACCATATGGACGCGGACAACTATTTCGGCGTAAAACAGCTCGTGAGAAAATTCAGTCTGAAAAAACTCAAAAAAGCTCATGAACGCTGGCAGACGGGACTTTACGGCAAAGCGTGGAATGCTACGTATTTTGAAAACCACGACCAAGCCCGTATCGTAGGCAGATATTGCTCTGACGAACCGCAGTACCGCGTTTTGGGGGCAAAAATGCTCGCCACCGTCCAGATGTGCTTATCGGGTACTCCCTTTATTTATCAGGGACAAGAAATCGGAATGACAGGCATCAGAATGACGAATATCGACGATTATCAGGACGTTGAGGCGAAAAGAAGTTACAGCTTGATGAAAAAGATTTTCGGCGTCAAAAAAACCATGAAAAACATAGCTTACGCAAGCCGTGACAACGCCCGCACTCCAATGCAATGGAGCAACTCTCCGCAAGCGGGATTCTCAGTTAATCCAAAAACATGGCTGAAAGTCAACCCCGCTTACCCCGAGATTAACGTCGAAAATGAAACAACCGACCCCGACAGCGTTTTGAATTTTTATAAAAAATTACTCGAAATAAGAAAAACGAACAAAGCTATGATTTTCGGAAAATATGAGTTAATAAAAGTCGGCGGCAATAAACTCTATTGTTACACAAAGGAATATGAAGGTCAAAAAATCCTCTTGGCGGCGAATTTCACTAAACGCGATTACAAATTCACTCCCCCAATTAACGCCGACCGAACAGAGCTTGTAATTTCCAACTACCCCGACAGCCCGACAAAACTATCGGAATGCATATTGCGGCCTTATGAAACGGTGGTTTATAAATTATTATAAATTTGATTTAAAAATAGTTGTAAATATCCAAGTCGCTTTAACCGAAAATCGTAAACACATAAAAAAAAAATTAAAGCTCTTAGCAAACTTAACTTCAATATAGTGAAAACTTGTATTATTTTGAATAACAAAAACCCCCGAATTATTCGGGGGCTTTCTTTTAAATTTTGCGGTTATTAATATTTTGTTTCCTTTGTTCCGACAGGATCGGAAAATGCGCTGCCGAACACTATCGCCGCCGCTATTTTGTTATAGTCAAAGGCGAGTTCACTATCATTTTCTGGTTTATCGTTTGCGATGAACCTAAATGCCTCGTGCTCGAAACATCCTTCCGTTTTTACTTCGCCCAAACTTCCTACGATTGGCTCCACCTCTTCGGCTTGCCCCATCGCGTGTCCCGATTTGTTATCTTCTTCTCCCGTATTTATCGTGGGTTTTGCCACACGGGAAGTATCAACCTGATACGGATTGTAAAAAGCCTTATTTTCAGGTTTTGCGGGACGGCTTGTCGTTTCGGTTTTGGTTTTAGTAATTCTGCGGGCCTGGTCAGCCTGTTTAGCTTCTGCTTGTTTTTTCTTTGCCGCAGCGGTGCCTACCGACGCCAAAATAGAAATTATAGCGAATATTATTACCGGCACAAATATGCCAAAATCTTCACCCATTATTTTTTATCTTCCTTTTTTGCGCCCGCAATAGCTTGACGCATTGAAGTGTCGGCTTGGACGTTTTCCATTTTATAGTAATCCATAACGCCGAGTCTGCCTTTACGGAAAGCTTCCGCCATAGCCTTAGGAACTTCGGATTCAGCTTCAACAACTTTCGCGCGCATTTCCTGCGTTTGAGCTTTCATTTCCTGCTCGCGCGCTACAGCCATAGCTCTGCGTTCTTCGGCTTTCGCTTGCGCGATACGTTTGTCGGCTTCGGCTTGATCCATTTGCAGTTGCGCGCCGATGTTTCTGCCTACGTCGATATCCGCTATATCTATTGACAAAATTTCAAAAGCTGTACCAGCGTCCAGACCTTTTTTCAAAACGGTTTTTGAAATCATATCGGGATTTTCCAAAACTTCTTTATGAGTTACTGCCGAACCGACTGTTGTGACGATACCTTCGCCGACACGCGCGATAATCGTTTCTTCGCCTGCGCCGCCGACAAGTCTGCCGATATTAGCTCTTACTGTTACTCTCGCTTTCGCTCTCAGTTCGATACCATCTTTTGCGATAGCCGAGATAATAGGAGTTTCGATAACTTTCGGGTTAACCGATACTTTTACGGCGTTCAATACGTCACGTCCTGCAAGGTCGATTGCTTTTGCCGTTTGAAGAGTCAGTTCTATATTCGCGCTGTGCGCGGAAATCAAAGCGTCTACGATATTAAGCACGTTACCGCCTGCCATGATGTGGGTTTCAAGTTCGTCAACGTGTATTTCCAAACCCGCTTTTTTTGCTCTGATATACGCTTCGACAATCATTTTGAATCTGATTTTTCTCAGCTTCATACCGATAAGCTGCGCCATACTAACGTGCGCTTTGCTTATTAAAGCTCTGAACCAAGTTCCCAAAGGAACAAAGAGTAAAAGCAAAAGCACTAGTATGCCAACGATTACCAATAACGCCACCAACCAGCTTTCCAGACCGGTTGTGGTTGCGAATTGCAGCATATTAAATATTAAATTCGTCATTTATTTTCTCCTTTTTTTTGTTTGTCTTTAAGTTTTGCCACCATTATTTTTTGTCCTTCTATTCCTACCACGACTATTTCTTCACCGGCGTCAATAATTTCGTCTTCGGCGATTACGTCTTCCGCTTGTCCGCCAAAGTCGGCTCTGCCAATGGGATGTAAAAACGTCAAAGCCGTTCCGTGCGCTCCCATAAGCGAAGAAAAATCTTTTGTTCCTTCCGTGTGACCAGTAGGAACCGACGTGCCGATATCAAAGATTTTTGTTTTCGATAAAAATCCTTTTTTTGCCGAATGCGTCACTATCGCGAACATTATGCCAATGATAATGAGCGAAATAAGAAACATATAGACGAACATAAAAATGTCGCCGCCGCCAATCATTCTGAGTACTATCGCTACTATGAGCAATATAATACCCGATATACCGAAAACGCCGAAACCGGGAACGAATAGTTCCACAAAACAAAACAATATTCCCAAAATAAACAATACGATAACTATCGGCGTCATTTCGGTGAACAGTCTTACAAAGCTGTCTCCCATTGAGAGCTGATAACCCCATAAAAATTGCATAAGCAGATTTTCCATATCGCACCTCTATAAATGTAAGATATAATAATTTTTATATTAATTATTACGTATAGGTATTATACCATATCCGAACTAAGATTACAATATTTTTTGTACCTAAACTACTCTAATGACTAATAATGGACAACTCATAAGAATAAAATTAAATTATGAAAAACGACTCGGCTTTTTTTCGCGTTATCGTACCGATATTTTTGATATGTATTATTGTGGCTACTCTTTTTGCGTTAGACAATTCCCGAGGGGTCTATAATGATAAAAACAATACCTTGCTTTGCGTAACGGTAATAAATCTCGACGGCCGCCCCGTAGAGAACGCAACAGTTACGGTAGTAGAGACGGGACAAAAGTTCGTCACCGATAAGCAAGGCAAAACTTTGCTTATACCCCTGTCACGAAACGCGGTAGCGCAATACGAGTGGTTTCACGTCACTTTAACCATAAAAGCGGAAAATTACGTGGATACCGTATTAATCGACTGCGCGGTTTATGACGACATGACGCGATACGTCACGGTAAAAATTTATCCTATGGACGGCACTTTGCCTTACGTAGTTTACACGGAATCTCCGCCCGACGACTATATTCGTAAGATATTAGAAAAATAACCGCCCCATTTTTAGGAGCGGTCGTCTAAATAATCTGCAAAAAATTTTTTCGCCACGGTTTTTTTTATCAAAATAAGCAACGGCACGCCAAGTAAATACAATATTATCGTTTGACTGACAAAAATGCTGAAAACGTTTATCCAATAAACAGTTTCCGACCCGATTAAATACCAAATAAGCGGCAAACCAAAAGCGTTCAAAATAATGGGCGGCAAAGGCGCGAGCCATTTGTTTTTTAATTTTGAAGTAAGAAATCCCGCCAATAAAGTTATTAGACTTCCGAAAATAACGTCGTATATACCGAACATTGAAATACTGTTTGAGATTGCGCAACCGATAAACAGTCCGAAAACCGAAAACGGCAAAACGGCGGGTAAAATGGTTAAGCTTTCGGCTACCCGTAACTGTATAGCTCCGTAGCTTATTGGAGCGAGAGCCATTGTCAAAGCTATATACAAAGCTGCCATAACGGAGTTAAAGCATATGATTTTTGTGGTATTATTCATAAAAAAATTATCTCACATATTTACGGTCTTGGCAACAACACATAATAATATAAATTTTCGCCAAACTATTAGTAAATAAATCAAGGAGGATTTTTGTTGTGAAAAGAGGCTTTAACGTTGTGTCTATTATCGCTCTTATTCTTATAATTATCGGCGCGCTTAACTGGCTTTTGGTCGGAATTTTCGATTTCAACTTTGTAGGCTGGATTACGGGTAGTATGATATGGCTTGAACGCGCTATTTATGTTTTAGTCGGTATCGCCGGCATCTTTATGACTGCGTGGCTGTTTGTCAGAAAATTCGATATGGTTTCAAACCGAAACGACGATATTTTTTAGTTTAGATAACACGAATTTTAAAAAATTTTTTACGTTTGTGATGTAGTTATATGAAAACGATTTTGGTAAAAAAATAAAACGCGGCGATACTGCCGCGTTTTTTCTTGCGTTTTCAAGTTATATAAGTGATATATTTAACTAATTTGTTTGAATAAAAAATATTTTATTCCTTATAATCTACGACGTTCATGCCGTTTGACCACAGTTTGTCAAGCTGATAAAATTCTCTCGTATCGCTGTGAAAAATATGCACGAGTACGTCGCCGTAATCTATAGCGATCCATTTTCCTTCGCTGCTGCCTTCCTGGCGGCGCGGTTCGATGCCTTGTTTACTGAGCGTTTCGTCAAGGTTTTCATAAAGCGCCTTTACTTGGGGCGCGTTTTTGCCTGAACATATTACAAAATAATCCGCAAGCGAAGATATCTCTTTTACTTGGACTACTTTGATGTCCACCGCTTTTTTGTCGCTGAGTGTTTTGCAAATTAATTTTACTTTGTCGTTCATTTGTTTCTCCTTTTATTCAAGTAAAAATCTATCGCCTGTTTGGTAAGACCGTAGTAACTCGTCATACTTAGTCTTTTTGAAACGTATTCCGCAGCTTCAAGCAGGCAGTTTGTAAAAGTTTCTTCCAATGTATCTGCATAAAGGTGCTTTACGGGGTACGGGCGCGATTCCTCTATTTTGTCGGCGGTATAAACAACCATATCAAGCTCGGTCATATTAGGTCTTGCGGTTGTATGATATCGTATTGCGTCAAGTATTTCACTATCGGTAACGCCGAATTCTTTTTCGGCGACTAATGCCCCCAGCGGAGCGTGCAATATACCCTCGGGCATATTCTTGTCGGGCGTAAATCCGTATTTTGCGTACTCCGACGGCGACATATTTTTTGCGCAGTCGTGCAGTAAACACGCTAAAAAAACTTTATCTTTATCACATTTACTAGGAAGCATTTCGCCAGTAAGGGTGGTGTAATAAGTATGCTTAAATCTCGACGGTTTTAACATTTGTCTGAGTTTTTCCACGTAATCGCCGTAATATGAATACAGTCCGCGGTTAACGATATATTCATCCACTTGTTTAGGCACTCTGTCCGTGCAATCAATGCCGAACTGATAATCTACTCTTATTTTGGTGGACGATATTTCGCTCTGCGTTATTTTTACTTCAACTACCTTTGCGTTGTAACGGTTTTCTACGTCAACTTTGTCGTTTTCATAGTCGTTGCCTTTTCTTTGGCAAACGGCGATACCGGCTAAACCCGCAATTTTGTCGGGGTTTTTCCACGTTTCAAAATCCCTTAGGCTGTCGCCCCCGATAATGAGATATATATCGTCATTTGGATAAATATCTTTAAAACGGAGCAAGGTCTGATAAGTGTAGCTTTCGCCTTGTTTATCAATCTCATAAGTATCTATGACTGTTTTAGACAATCCGTCGAACGCCAGTTTTGCCATATTGAGTCTGTCGAGTTTGTTTTCACGGCAATATTTATGCGGCGGAATACCGTTAGGCAAAATAAAAAGTTTGTCCAGACCGAGCTGCGATACCGCTTGCTCAGCCATTTCGATATGGGTAATATGCGGCGGTGAAAAAGTACCGCCAAAAACGCCTACTTTCATTTATGGCTATTATACACTAAACGAATATTCCTTTCAAGCCGATTTACGCTGTTTAAAAATTTTAATTTAGTCAACACTTAGGTATTATGGCAAAGTTTTTTAACGTACTTTTAATAGGTCTTGCGATCTTTATGGTAAGTTTTGTGTGGCTTTATTATTTTGTAAAAGTCGCATGGATTTCCGCGGTCTGTGCGGGTGGAATCACTCTATGCTGTTGCGTTATTTTATATAAACTCTTGCCTTTTAAAACAAAAAAATACTATTCCAAAAAAAGAAAAGAGCTTTTGGAAAAATTGGAATTGTTTTTGTCCATTAACGGCGGAACGGAAATTGTAGCCGATATTTTCAGCTCAAAAGGCTACGAAACATTTTTTGTAAAAAACGGGTTTATCGCAAGTAAAGCCGAAAAAAAACTGTTCGTTTGCGTTTGGTTTAAATTTACTGCGTTGAATAAACAAAACTTTATCGAGCTGATTGCGTTTAACCGAAAAATAAACGCCGACAAAATTATAATTTACGGCAAAACCGATTTTGATATCAAGCCGTTTTGCGATTACACCGACACCCGCTGCACAGTTTTTTCGGTAGACGATTTATGCAAGATTTTGGAACAAAATAATACCCTTCCCGAGCTACCCGAAAACACGGTGAAAAAAGATAAAAAAATACTTATTTACGCTTTTAACGAAAAACGTTTCCCGTATTATATCATTTCGTCAATAGCGTTGGTGGGAATATCGTTTATCAGTTTCTTTCCGATATATTCGCTGGTTATGTCCGCGCTACTGTTGGCTGCGGGAATATACAGCAAATTTAATAAAAAATTTAATGAAAAAACGCGGTTTTCTTTATAAAAACCGCATGTTCTTTGTAATTTTTTTTGCCTTTTTTCGATTTTTCCTTGAATTTTTTTTTAAAATAGTTCTTTGCTAAATTTTAAAGTAAATGTTCGATTTCTTTTTTGTCGCTGCGTTTATACACAACGAATTTATTTCCGATACTCGCTATCGGCTCGCTGCCTATTTTTTCGCATACGGCGGTCATTAAGTCGGTCGCTTTTTCGGTACAGCTTTTCAAAACGCTTATTTTTGCGATTTCATTATGAAATAATACCGTTTCGATTTCCGTGGCGATATTTTCCGTTAAGCCGCCTTTGCCTATATTCACCGACGGTTTTAACGTATTGCATTTACTTTTTAAGATACTTCTTTCTTTACTTGTTAACATTATTTTTACTCCACGTATTCAAATTCCAAATCGCTGACGATAACCGTATCGCCCTCTTTCATACCCTGTTTTTTCAGCTCCGCGATAACGCCTTGTTTTTTGAGAGTATTTTGAAAATACCGAAAACTCTCATAGTCGTCGAAAAATACTTTTCGAGTCAAGTCCTCTACAATGCCGCCGATAACTTCATAAACGCTCGGCTCGTGTTTAATTACCTTAAAGCTCAAATTGTCTTTGTCTTCAAACTCAAACGGCTCAAACCGTGTTCTTTCAAGCGGAAACAGCTTGTCCAGTTCGGTAATCAATACGTCCAGTAAGTCGTTTATGCCTTCGTGTATGATAGTGGTCATCGGAATGATTTTGTATTTTTTGCCGTATTTGGCTTTAAATTTTATGAAATTTTCTTCCGCGTTCGCCATATCCATTTTGTTTGCTACGACTATTTGCGGTAGTTTTGCCATAACTTTGCTGTATTTGGACAGTTCGTTATTTATAAGCTCAAAGTCATGTATGGGATCGCGGTTTTCGCTACCCGAAATATCCACGACGTGAACAAGAATTCTGTTCCGTTCGATATGGCGTAAGAAATTGTGTCCGAGTCCCGCGCCTTCCGCCGCTCCCTCGATAAGTCCTGGAATATCAGCTACAACGAAAGTATGTTCTTTGTAAGACACTACTCCAAGATTAGGCGTAAGCGTCGTAAAATGATAATTGGCTATTTTGGGCTTTGCCTGAGAAATAACCGACAAAAGCGTGGATTTTCCTACGTTAGGAAAACCGATAATACCTACGTCGGCAATCGTTTTCAATTCCAGCGTGATTTGTCTTTCGGGACATTTTATTCCGTCCTGCGCAAAATGCGGAGCTTGTCTGCGGGCATTTGCAAAATGAATGTTTCCCCTGCCGCCTTTTCCGCCATGCAAAACCACGGCTTTTTCTCCGTCGGAAAACATATCGGCGATTATTCTATCGGTTTCGGCGTCTTTTATTACAGTTCCAACGGGAACGGTAACAATGATGTCCGCGCCTTGTTTGCCGTAACAGCGTTTGCCCGCGCCGTTTTCACCGCTGCCCGCGCGAAAATGCTTTTTGTAATAAAATTCGTTAAGAGTATTTACGGAGTTAGACGCGACGAATATGACGTCGCCGCCTTTTCCGCCGTCGCCGCCGTCGGGTCCGCCGTTAGGCACGAACTTTTCAGTATGAAAAGCCACCGCGCCGTTTCCGCCGTCTCCGCCTTTTATGAAAATTCTGACTTTGTCAAGATACATAATTTATTTATTCCTGCTTTTTTGGTTATTTTTTAGTTATTTTAAGGCAAAAGCATTGTAACATACTAACATCATTTCACAATCAAATTTATTATAACTTTTGCCGCCTTTTTTATAATAAGTCAATTTTTTTAGTTTATACTTAAAATTTTTTATGAAATTATTTAATAATCAAACTTTTTTGATAATATTCGCAAAAATCTTTGATTACGCATTTTTCGCATTCGGGACTCCTGGCTTTGCATACGTACCGTCCGTGCAGCAGCAGATAATGATGACTGTCTGTCCACATATTTTCGTCTATATCGTTTTTTAGCTGTTCCTCTACTTTTTCGGGCGTTTTCGCGTCCGCAAGACCAAGCCGTCGTGCAACTCTGAATACGTGAGTGTCGACAGCCAAAGCTTGTCCGTTAAAACCTACGGCGTAAACGACGTTAGCGGTTTTTTGTCCCACGCCGTCGAGCGAACGCAGAGAAACGATATCGTTCGGCACTTTGCCGCCGAATCTGTCCACCAAGTCCGCCGACATATTGTGTAAAAATTTCGCCTTGTTTTTGTAAAACCAGCGGAATGAATAAGCTCTTCCAATCTGCCGAGAGGAATGTCCCTCATTTTTTCGGGCGTGTCGGCGACATTAAAAAGCGTTTTGGTTATTTCATTCACTCTTTTGTCGGTACATTGGGCGGACAAAATCACAGCCACCAACAGCTGAAAAACGTTATTGTAATTAAGCTCGCTTTTGGGGTTTGGAAACTGCTTGGAAAGCAATTTTAAAATCGCCGCTGTTTTTTCTCTCATACGTTAAATTTTAACATATCGAGCATATTTACGCAAGTCACACGCGCGTGACTATTCTTCTTCCGTTTGAATCCATTACTCGGAAAAAACCCGCGAAAGTAGGATATGTGGAAATGCTTGATACTCTGCCAAAATAGCTTTCGTCAAACTTTATAGAAAGTCCGCAACCGACTCCCGCTTCTCGGGGCGTGGAAATAAGCGAGCAATATATTCCTTGCTCGGTTAAGAAGGTGTAAACTTGCATTGTTATGGTTCTCGACCTATAAGCCGCGATAATTGCAGCCATAAAATCCACCTCATTAGTTGTTTTTATGTATTCCACGCCTAATGGCTTAATATATTTATTATATGATTTATTTTGATAATGCTGCGACAACCTTTTTCAAACCAAAGGAAGTTATAAACGCCGTAACCGCGACTTTAACGGCGTCTTTTAACTCCAATCGGGGCGCGGGCGGCAGAAAGGCGGCTTCAAGCGTATTTGATACAAGACAAAATGTTGCTGACTTGGTAAACTGCGACCCGACAAGGGTTATTTTTTGCGCGGGCTG
>ERZ795053.5712-NODE-5712-length-12730-cov-6.385720_pt1 | contig 12730 bp, 10 predicted proteins | sample MGYA00375137_ERZ795053 | MGnify/ENA primary metagenome ERZ795053 (study PRJEB30182, sample SAMN05720284) | activated sludge metagenome | isolation source: Anaerobic digester | place: Hong Kong | collected 2014-12-17 ... | reverse complement strand
CATTTTTGAATTTTAGTACATCAATAGCGGTCTCCACTTCGAGGTCGGGAGATATGGTATAAATATTGGTATTCATAATATCTTCAACCAACATAGGTCTTTTTAAAATTCTTGGAATCTCACTTTCCTTCCACTCATGGACGGGAATATTGGCTTTCTGAAAATCCAAGCTTTCTCGCACCACCCTTTCCAATGATCGGATTTCATTGCATTTTTTGAGTAATTTCCTAAATCGATTAACCATAAATTCTGAACCATTTTGTTCGGTGATGGCTCTACTCTCAATAATTCCTAAGTATTTGTCTATATCCTGAGTCGAGACATTGCAGGATTCCAGTCCGCTCCGTGCTATTGGCAGCAGCACTTTCAATACCAGTTCTGAGGCTGAGTAATTTTTGCCAAACCAATGAAACACCGTATGAATTCCTGTTCTCGCAGCTCTAATGAAGTTATCTTTTGCAATGCGAAAATCGGTATTAAGGTAGAATTTTTTGAGACTTTCCGGTTGGCCTTTCATGACTCCTATCCAAAAAACCAAATTGGCAATTTCATCAACAAGGCTAGGCCCGGCTGGTAGATACCTACATTCAATACGAATATGAGGAATATTATCAGCTATTCCATAGCAAAGTCGATTCCAAGTATAAGTGGTTCCATTATGAAGTCTCACATTTTTAAGCCTGGACATTGTTCCATCTTGAATATTTGCATATCCACCAGTTGCTTGTAAAATCAATGGAAATCTCGCAACATCCTTGATCCACAACTCCGCAGCGGACTTGTATATCCAATCATCTCCAAAATAAACTCTTGACGATTTTTTTCTTGTGTGTAAATTTTTACCCCGTGTATCTAAGCTTTGTTTAAATAAGGCAATCCTTGTCTCTGCCCATAACTCCCTTCCAAACAACAATGGAGAGTTAGAAGCCATAGAAAGTATCGGCCCCGCAATCATCTGAGCCCAGTTATGCATATCCACAAATTCCTCCGGGGCAATCTGTAAATGTGTCTGAAAACTGGTGTTGCATGCTTCAAAAAGAACGGTTTCAAGATTTAAACTGAGGTCATCGACACCTTGAAGGTAAACTTCAAAATTTGACCCTCGCAAATTCAACAATGCCTCACTTAAGGCCCGATAGCGGGGCTCAGGTGTCATGTTGTTAAAGTTCAGATCCCTAAATTTCAATGTAGGTAAAATACCCGTCAAGAATAAATGGGTGTTGAATTGATTGGCCACATGTTCTCCCTTATCAAGGAGGATTTTAAGTTCATTTTCTATTTCTGAGAAGCACTCCTTCTCTAAAAGATAAGGCTTAGAATTGATTTCGAGATTAAACAATGCCAACTCATTGGTGTATGAATTGTCATTGATATTTTTTAAAATTTCGAGAGCATTTGATGCCGGATTCATTTCCGAATTGATAATACAAATCTCCTGTTCTACTCCTATTTTGTCACTTCTTGATTCAATCAAATGGTTGTTCAGCATCGACTCAAACGTCTTAATATCAGACCAAATACGTCGGTAAAATTCGTTTTTGCTCTTGACATCCGTTATTGCTGTCACATTGAAATCACCCATTTGATATCAATTTTAGAATATCAAGCGCTGACAATATTCCTACGAGATTAGTATCGTTCATGATAGGAATGGCTCTGATTTTATTCTGTGAAAAAATTCTTATTGCCGTTTCAATAGTATCGTCAATATTCAATGTGACGACTTCAGAAACCATAAACTCTGTAATTCTAAAAGTACTTAGGTGGATGGCATTCTGTTCATCTCGATGTTGATTTGCGAACAATCCCATACCGATGGAAATACTATCGAGGTCCGTCTTACTGACTATCCCACACAATTTTTTATCATCGTCCAGTACCGGCAAATGATGAATATTATGGTGTTGCATAATACGATAAGCAATATCAGCGGTATCGTTTTTATTCACTGTGATTACATCAACCGTCATTACCTCGCTGACGGGTAAATACTTAATTTCCATCTTCCCCCTTATTTATTCTTGTAAAAATAGGGCAGAGAATTAAATTTCTCTGCCCTTATCGTTATTAATTATACTGATTGAGTAAATATTTTATGATATCAGTAGAAGTTACAATGCCAGTTAACTTACCTTTTTTGGTTACCGGTAAAGCATGAAACGTACCTTGTGAAAGCAATTCTGCGGCATCTTTGATCGTATCAGATTCTTCTATTGATTCCACTTGTTCGGTCATCACCTGCCCGATATCCAACATATCATAAACAGCCGTTTTGACCATCCCATCAGCAACAGAGCTCACATAAGTGATGCGTTCCATATCGTTTTTTGTAATAATACCCAATAATTTATCTCCAGAAACTACCGGCAAATGATGGATATGATTTTCGGAAAATATCTTGCTGACATCTTTAAGGCTATTGTTTAGATTAACGGTGAAGGGTGATTCTGTCATGATAGTTGAGACTGGTGTTCTTTGTTTCATATTTAATATTTTAGTGGTTTATGTAATTCAATCAACTATGGCTAAATTACAACCACAAATTGGAATTTCGGGTGATCAAAAACAGGCCTAAGACTGACAATGGTCAATATAATATAATTTATTAAAAAGAAAAAGCCATCGACATATTCTGCCGATGGCTATTATTCAAAATAAATACTGTTTTCGAATCTTATAAAAATGGAGCGATAACCAAAGCAACTACTGACATCAATTTTAATAAAATATTCAGTGAAGGCCCCGATGTATCTTTAAATGGATCACCTACCGTATCTCCAACGACCGCTGCCTTGTGAGGCTCAGATCCTTTGTAATATTTCTTTCCATTAATGTCTACACCTTCTTCAAACATTTTTTTAGCATTGTCCCATGCACCGCCTGAGTTTGATTGGAAAATCGCCATTAAAACTCCACAAACGGTCACACCGGCTAATAATCCACCTAACATTTCAGCTCCTATATCACTGCCAAATAATTTTGGTCCTAAACCAATCACAACCGGCGTCAATACAGCTATCAAACCCGGAACAATCATCTCACGAATTGATGCTTGAGTAGAAATCTCGACACATTTGTCAAATTCTGCCTTACCATTGGCTGCATCAAAGGTTTTTCTATCCGCTTCTGACCATTCTTTGCTATCCTTACCTTCATTCCTTTTCATAACATCTAGTGCCGCTTTCAAGGCCGGTATCTCATTAAATTGTCTTCTTACTTCTTGTATCATATCCATGGCTGCCCGTCCAACTGCATTCATTGAAAGTGCAGAGAACAAGAAAGGCAACATACCACCAATCAACAATCCTGCCATCACGATCGGATGTGAGATGTCAATCGAGTTGATTTTTGCAGTCGTCATAAATGCTGCAAATAATGCCAATGCTGTCAACGCTGCTGATCCGATTGCAAATCCTTTTCCTATCGCCGCAGTCGTATTACCAACCGCATCCAATTTATCCGTTTTTTGTCTTACTTCTTTAGGCAATTCAGCCATCTCAGCAATACCTCCTGCATTATCAGAAATCGGTCCGTAAGCATCTACTGCCAATTGGATACCCGTGTTAGACAACATTCCAACCGCAGCAATGGCAATACCATAAAGTCCCGCAAAATGGTGAGCTCCCATGATGGCCACAGCCAATATAATAATTGGAATAGCTGTTGACATCATACCCACGCCTAATCCTGCAATGATATTGGTAGCACTACCTGTTACCGATTGTTTTACAATAGACATCACCGGCTTAGTACCTGTACCTGTATAGTATTCTGTAATTAGTCCAATTAATAAGCCGGCAACCAAACCGATGATAACAGCATAGAATACACCCATTGAGGTATACTCAAAACCACTGAAAGACCAAGATTCCGGTAAAATCCATTTTGTAATACCAAAGGTAGCTGCAAGCATAAGAATTGCAGATAAAAACTCACCTCGGTTAAGTGCTTTTTGAGGGTTACCTCCTTCAGCCACTTTTACGAAAAATGTTCCAAAAATAGAAGTCACGATTCCAACTCCAGCAAGTACCAACGGTAGCAATACTGCATTCAAACCATTGAAATCCATGGATGTGAATTGTGGTACTGAAATAAATGCCGCACCCAAAACCATCGTACCGATGATCGATCCTACATAAGATTCAAATAAATCTGCACCCATACCAGCTACGTCACCTACGTTATCACCAACATTATCCGCAATAGTCGCAGGATTTAAAGGGTGGTCTTCAGGAATTCCAGCCTCCACCTTACCAACAAGGTCAGCACCTACATCGGCTGCTTTGGTATAAATACCACCACCTACACGAGCAAAAAGCGCTATCGAAGAAGCACCGAAAGAAAATCCGGTTAGAACTGTTATCACTTTATTGATGTCCCAGCCCATACTTGTGTAAAACAAGAACAAAGAACCAAGTCCGAGAACGCCTAACCCTACTACACCAAGTCCCATTACAGAACCACCTGCAAAAGCCACTTCTAATGCTTTTCCAAGACTCGTTCTAGCGGCATTAGTGGTTCTTACGTTTGCTTTAGTCGCAACTTTCATTCCAATTAACCCCGCCAAAGCAGAACACAATGCACCTAATCCAAAAGAAAGCGCAATGAGTGGTGAAGTCTCAGGCCCAGTGCTACTGACACCTAAAAGAATGGCCACCAACAATACAAAGATGATTAAAACCTTATATTCAGCCTTTAGGAATGCCATAGCACCCTCGGTTATATTTTTTGCAATACCGGCCATTTTTTCTGTTCCTACCTCTTGTTTTGCTACCCAAGAGGATTTCCAAAACGTGTAAAGCAAAGCCAAAACACCAAAAACCGGAATAAGATAAATTAAATTTTGTCCCATAGTTGATTTTTATGATTAATTTTTTTGAAAGCGCAAAAGTACATCTATTAGCGAAAACTACAAAGAAATTTCAAAACAAGAGCAATTTGAAAAATTTGCATAATCAAATTTGGCAAAATTTTATAACTTGCACTAAAATCAGGAATTAATTGTAAATTAACTTCAATAAAAATTGACATGAATCGTATCGACCTTTATAATATCATGGAATCAATGGCATTTGAAGGCAAGGAATATGAAGAAATAGAGTCCGAGATAAGAAAATATAAAGGATTGATCTCAGAAACAGAACTAAAATCTGCTCTCAGTTCAATTAGTGAATACATAGCAGCATATCAAATGGCAAAACAGCAAAAAGCCAATGATCTCAATCATATATTCATAGGAATCACTCTTCTGCTACTTGGTGTCATTTTTACGGTAGGAACCTTTTTTAGTGGCTCAAGTTCTTTTATTATAACTTTCGGATTATTAATTGGTGGAGCTTTTATAATCTATAATGGAATTAAAGAATATAATAAACCTTTACACGATGTAATAAGAAAAAGCAAAATATTCAAAAGAAAATATTAAAGGAGTGATTTCAGCTATTGCCTCCAACGACAAGGACTATTTCTCCCTTTACATTGGGTCTAGATGTATATTCGTCTACTAGTTCTCTAAGAGTACCTCGACTATATTCTTCATACATTTTGGAAATTTCCCGGGCGACACATGCCTTTCGACTATCTCCAAAAAATTCAGCCATTTGATCCAGTGTTTTTATCAATCTATGTGGCGATTCATAAAGGACAATGGTGCAATCCAACTGTGCTAAATACTTGATACGAGTTTGTTTTCCTTTTTTATGCGGTAAAAATCCCTCAAAGTAAAACCGATCCGATGGCAAGCCAGATGCCGCCAACGCTGGCACAAATGCTGTTGCACCCGGCAGGCAACTTACTTTTATATCATGCTCTACACAAGCTCGTACTGCAAGGAATCCCGGGTCTGATATGGCTGGTGTCCCTGCATCGGTAATAAGTGCCACCGAATGTCCGGACTGCAATACCTCGATAAGTTGATTGACCTGAAGGTGCTCGTTGTGGGCATGAAAAGAACGTAAGTTGTTTTTTATTTCAAAATGCTTTAGGAGTTGCCCAGAGGTACGAGTATCTTCACAATAAATGTAATCCACACTTCTCAGGATTTCTATGGCACGAAATGTCATGTCCTGAAGATTGCCCAATGGTGTAGGGACAAGATAAAGCATCACTTAAAGCTTTTCGAGGCTAAAAGTGTAATTTTCCATAATGATATTGGCTAGTAATTTGCGGCACGATGTTTCTACTTTATCTCTAGCTTCCTGTTCGCTTTCTGCATTCAAGGTAATTTCTATATGCTTACCTATTCTAATATCGTCAACATCGTGAACTCCTATATTGTGGATGTTTTTATTGACCGTTTTACCTTGAGGATCGAGCAATTCTGTATGTGGCATGATATCGATACGAGCAAGAAATTTCATAGATAGTTAAAATTAAATATTCATTATAAAATGGCAAAATTAAGGCTTAAGATGACAATTATACCTGAAAATGGTAAAAATTAAGTTAAGCTTCTATATAATTAAGGTGTGATTGCCAACATTTTAGCAGATTAATGTGTCTTTAAAGATAACACAACGTATTCAATATGCGTTTTTAGAATGTTTTGTAGAGGTGAAGTACTGGTAAAAACTTAGTACTTTTGACCACTATTTGGTTTAAAATGATAATATGACCTATAGAAATACAAATAATATGAAATTTAAATATTACATAGTTTTAGTTTTTATTTTTTTGGGACTCCAACTAAACTCTCAAAATTTCACATTTGATCAATGTCAGTATGCATTTCCTTTAGGTCAAGTTACTTCGTATTGTTCCGGTGAGTTTGAATTTAACAATAAGGGGGCAACACTATCACCTGAAGGTCTTCCGTTTTGTTGGTTTGGCACGCCAAAACATGATGTTTGGTTTACATTCGTTCCTACCCAACCCACTGTTTATGTAAGTTTGAAATCTAGACCTGGTGGAAGTAACGGAGTATTGGCTAATCCATCGATTGCGGTATATTCAGGAAACTGTGGAAACCTCACTGAAGAAGGATGTAATTCTGAAGGTACCGGAAATGGGTTTACGGAGCTCATAGTTCCAAACGTAAATATCGGTCAGGTTTATTATTTGCGAGTTGACTCAAGATTGGACAATACCGGAGATTTTCAAATATGCATAGAAGCTTTTGTCCCTAGACCTTCTCCTGAATCTGATTGTAAAGATGCAGTTGTACTTTGCGATAAATCTCCTTTTCAAGTAGAAAATTTAGATAATGTAGGAGATGTGTTGAATGAATTAACAGGTACATGTATAGGTCCTGGAAATTCAGGAGAAAAAGCTTCCGTCTGGTATGTATGGACATGTGATCAAAGTGGTACTTTGACGTTTACTATTGCACCCAATAATTTTGCCGATGATGAGGAAGATATTGATTTTGTCGTCTATGAGTTTCCTGGTGGATTGAATGATTGTCAAAATAGAAAGTCTCTTCGTTGTATGCTTTCGGGAGAAACTTCAACAAATACTCCTGCACAAAATGCCCCTTGTTTTGGGCCTACTGGATTAATGGAAGGAGATACTGATATATCAGAAGACCCAGGCTGTCAACCAGGAAATAACAACTTTGCAGCACCGATAAATATGGAATCTGGTAAAAGCTATGGCATAATAATTAATAATTTTAGTCAGTCAGGTTATGGCTTTTCCATAGAATTCGGTGGTACCGGCACTTTTCTTGGCCCTAAAGCAGATTTCGACATAGAATCCATAGGTCAAATAGAGTGCGATAAAATTATAAATTTTACTAATCTTTCCTCGTCTGAAACAGACCCGATAATAAGTACATCATGGAGTTTTGGAAATGGTGCGAATCCTGGCACAGCCAACGGCGGAAACCAACACAATGTAGAATATAACTCCTTCGGTGACAAGATTGCGGCCATTACCATCGAATCTTCAAGAGGATGCCTAGTAACAACGACCAAGGAGTTTTATGTTGAGCCTTGCTGCAAAGATACCAGTACATTGGATTTAACGGCCGAATCCTTTGATGTGGATTGTTATCAGAATAGCACGGGGGCCCTATTAGTAACAGGCATTTCCGGAGCTCCTCAGTATATGTACAGTTTTAACGGGAACGACTTTACCAATATCCCTTATCTGGGAGACCTTGCTGCTGGAAATTATTCGGTCACCATACAAGATCAAAAGGGGTGTGAAGCAGAAAGAAGTTTTCAAGTAGATGAGCCGCCTCCAGTAGAAGTCAATGCTGGCGCTGATCAATCCGGTGATCTAGGTTGTCCTTATCAACTGTATGGCAGTTATTTTTCTTCCAAGCCCTTAGATACTTTGTATTGGTCGCCTTCAGATGGTGTAGAAGATATCAATGATCCTAACACGACCGTCTATCCTCCCGGCAATTTTACCTATACCCTCACGGTAGTGGATACTTCGGGATGTACACAATCTGACGAAATTTCATTCGATTTGAATATTCAAAAAATAGTCGAATGGCCCAATATATTTTCTCCTAACAATGACGGTATCAATGACCTCTTTTTCCTTTCTTTTGGAAATGGTGTTGACGACATTCGTTGCAAGCCACCAGTGGAATATGTTGATAAATTTATGATTTTTGACCGTTGGGGATCCCTAGTGTTCCTAGAACAAAATATTGACATTAATAATAGAAGTATTGGATGGAATGGAACTAGAAATGGCACGAAAGTAGAAACCGGAGTTTATACTTGGGTCGCTTATGTGAAGTTTATCGATAGAGAGGAACCTTATGAATATCATGGCGACATTACGGTTGTCAGATAATTAATGTTGAAATAAATATATTCTCTTATTGTCTTATTTTCGCAATTAAAATAATTGTAAACGAATACGTCAAATTAAATTTGAAAATGAAGAGTATCACATTTGGAATCCTTATTGTTATTAGTGTGATTAGTGCTTGTTCGCCTAAAACTACTGCTGTCACTGAAAAAGAATCTACTGACACAGTGACAACGACTCCTGAAAATACGGAAAGACTTACGCCATGCACGACATTTAACGATCTCGATTACATTAAAAAGGATGAAGCGGAAAATGCTTATGTCTTATACAAGGATTATCTCAAAATCAAGGATTTCAAATCGGCATACCATTATTGGAATGTGGCTTATTCTTATGCTCCTGGCAGTAATGGTAGAGTTACTTCCCAGTTTGATGATGGGGTAGAAATCTATAAATACTTGTTCAACAATACAGATAATACAGAACTTAAAAAGAGTTATGTAGATACTGTAAATATGATTTACAATAAAAAAATTGAATGTTTTGGAGACCGAGATGGTGTTGCAGCAAGAAAGGCCTTTGAGTTTTACTATAATTTTAAGGATTATATATCAGAAGACAATCTTTTCAAAACCTTCACCGAAGCTCTGGAGGCTAAACCCAATAAAGCGGACTACTTTATCATAAACCCATTCACGAGAATGTTATATGACAGAACTCTTGATGATAAAATAGATCATACGTCAGCATCCAACTATGCCATGCAAGTATTAAACAGTATCAATTACGGTCTCTCTACTTCAAAAGGGGAATATCTCGATGCGTGGAAAGTCGTAGACGAATACAGTACCCCACTTTTAGAATCACTCGAAGGATATGAAGGCTTTTATGATTGCGAATATTACACAAGCAAGTATTACAATCTATATCTGGAAAATAAAAATAGTTGTGATTATGTAAAATTGGCTTACAGCCGTATGTTGAGGGGCGGATGTAACAAAGATGCCTCTGAAATCAAGGAGCTGGAGCAAAGACTTAAGTCGGATTGCTACGAAGCCCCACCCGCATCGGATGATATAAAATGTGGTAACGATGCCTACACATCTGGCGACTATATAGGTGCTATCAAATGCTATGACAGTTTTATATCAAAAAGTACGGATCCTGAAAAAACCGCAAAAATTCAGATCTTGGTGTCTAAAATTTACTACCGAGACCTTAAAAACTACTCTAAATCAAGGAAGTATGCCCTCGATGCCGCGGCCAATAAGCCCGGCTGGGGTGAACCATATATGATTATCGGTAAACTATATGCCTCAAGTGGTCCTTTGTGTGGCCCTGGACGTGGATGGGATAGCCAGATAGTGACCTGGCCTGCCATTGATAAGTTTGAATATGCTAAAAAGATTGACCCCAGTGTCACCAAAGAAGCGAATCAGCTAATCGCCACTTATTCTCAATATATGCCTAGCCGCGAAGATCTTCACTTACGGACAGATATACATGAAGGAGACAACTTCAAAGTGGGCTGCTGGATTCAAGAAAATACAACGGTCAGAGCAGCACCAAAATAATGAAGGATTTTACAAGAAAACAATCCAATTAAGCCAAACTGCTCAACTCAAACATGGTAATCTCCGGCCATATCCCTACCCTGCCAGGGAATCCTAAAAACCCGAATCCCGGATTGACATAGAGGTATTTGCCGTTTTCTTCATACAATCCCATCCAATGCTTATATCTGAATTTTGCAGGACTCCATTTGATGCCCGGAATATTGATGCCCATCTGCATTCCATGAGTATGACCACTCAAGGTGAGATCAACATTTTTGTGATAGTCCTTTACTTTTTGCTCCCAGTGAGTGGGGTCATGACTCATCAAGAGATTAAAATCGCTGTCATCACAGGTTTTCATAGCCATGTCTAAGTCTCCCATTTTTGGAAACCACTTGCTAGCTCCCCAGTTCTCCACGCCGATGAGATTAAAAGATTCATCACCAGCGTAAATTTTTTCGCAAGTGTTGTTCAGTAATTTGAAATTAAGTCTCTCATATTTATTATAAAAATCTTTCCAATAGGCTTCATGCTCACTTTCGTCGATATAGTGTAATCCGTAATAATCATGGTTACCAAGCGTGGCATAAACCCCGTGCTTGGCTTTTAACTGAGCAAAAATGTCAATATAAGGATCGACTTCATCTTTATTGCTATTGACCAAATCTCCGGTAAATAAGATGATATCAGGATTTTGCTCATTGATCATGTTGACCGCTTGCATGACATCTTCAGGGCTGTCGAGGCTTCCTGCATGTATGTCGCTGATTTGAATAATCTTGAGTCCGTCAAATGATTTCGGCAAATTCTCAAAGGCGAGAGGAACTCTCTTTAGTTGAAATTTATATTTGCCCTTGCTGATACCATAAAGCAAAGACGTAAAGGGAATCGCCGCAGCCATCATGGCCATAGACGTGACAAATTTTCTCCTTGATGGCACAAAAACCATTTCCTCTTCGAATTCAACAATTTCTTGTTTCTTGCTTTTTAACCACCTAAATCCCCCAAGTATCCACCTAAAGACGTCCTGAAATAGTAGTCCGGCTGCAAAAACAGTCTGACTCACAAATGCCGTAATTATCCAGCCGATGGCCCAGTTAAACTTGCTATACCTAAGTAATGTCACTGAATCTATGCCTTCTTTGACTATCGCAAAACTGTAAAACACCAGCAGTGACATGACAATATATATAATCGATGCAATGATTCTCGATCTTCTTTTTTCGAAAAGGTGAAGCACCCCATAGAAGCCATAGATGTCAATGATAAGATAAACTATGATTGAAACAAAAAATGCAGTCAACTGAAATTATTAAAGTTAATTTATGAATAAGAACAAACTAAAAATGATTTCAAGGCGTAATTGGTTCATTTTCAAGCGTAAAGAATTTGTTAATTTTTATGAACTTCCGTATTTAAAGAGTCTAGTTGCCAAATGGTTTTACAAATTCGCAGGCTGTCACACATCATTTTTTTGATTAGTACCCCTGTAGAATCATAATTTTCTAATAATCCGTATTCATTATCTCCATTGAGATATTGACCTTTCCATTTCAGTTTTCCATTAGGATAAAATTCTTCAAATGGGCCATTTTCTTCATTATTGGCCATGGTGACCTTTTCCTGAATTACCCCATTTGGAAAATACTTGAAGAATTCTCCACTCAGAACTCCGTCCACATAATGAGCTAATATTTTTATCTGCCCCGACTCGTAGTATCTTTTATATTCGCCATGTATCACCCCATTGCGGTATTGTTCCTCAATATCGAGAGTTCCTGAAGGCAGATAGATTTGTCTTAGACCTTCTAAACTCCCGTTCTGATAATTTGAAATCTCAAATATCGAGCCTCCTTCATTGTAAGATTTATATTCTCCATTTTTGATGGAATCATTCAATACATGATAGCTTTCTTTTAGAGTTCCATCCGTGTAAAAAGTCTCTACCACATCGCTTTTACAAGAAAAAAAATTCAAGCAGAAAATGATAAAAATGGATTTGAATATTGTTGACATACAAAAATTGATTTTTTTACAATCAAGTAATTAATTGCTTTTTAAAACGATAATTTTCTTTTCAGATTTTCCTATTGAATAAATTTTTTCAACAGAGTCACATTTCGAGTAAAAAATATCCGGTTGCCCAATTTTAAAAACACAAAATACAGTACAAAATACGCTAACATTAACGATATAAGGAGTACAACACGTGTGACATCTTCATTCCACATTTTCAATGTAAAATAAAAAATCGCAGCAACCAAAACTGATGACATCATACTCGGCTTCAACGCATTCCATATTTTTTCAAAATTAAAATGCAATATTTTCTCTAAAAAATTCCATTCGATAAATAATGATAAGCACATCACTCCTGTATATACTAATGCAACTATTTCCACTTTTCTAAACCAAAGACAGGAAACCAAGATGGCCACCATGAGCAAGATTCTCGTAAAAAC
>ERZ795053.5711-NODE-5711-length-12731-cov-4.598848_pt1 | contig 12731 bp, 13 predicted proteins | sample MGYA00375137_ERZ795053 | MGnify/ENA primary metagenome ERZ795053 (study PRJEB30182, sample SAMN05720284) | activated sludge metagenome | isolation source: Anaerobic digester | place: Hong Kong | collected 2014-12-17 ... | reverse complement strand
GTTGGCGGAGGTGACGTTGTCGTAGATGTTGGTGAGGTTGAGGGCGTCGGTGCGCATGTGAGCGCGATTGATGAGGCTGGTTGCGCCATCATAAAGCCCGAGCACGTCCAACTCGTAGTCCTGGGTGTAGGTCAATTGGCTTCGCCCTAATCGGGCATAGCCAGAATTTGCAAAGATAAAAAGGGCGCATGTTCTTCAACCACCAAACTTCGGCATTGCGCGAACCTCGCTGCAAAATTCTCATCATCAAACAATCCAAACCTGTTGAGGTGCTTCTGAAAATGAGGAGCCCAAAGTTCTTTTTCCCAAATCTCAAAACTGCATCCCCAAAGGCCACTAGTCAAGCCGTCGATATCTACAACGTCAAAACCAATCTGCTGAAATTCGCTCGCGTCGGTAGCCAAGTCAAATTCACGCTCGATGCAACCAAAACGCTCCTCGATGTACGCGACGATCTCGCTCCGCAGGCGATAGACATAGATCTTTTCCGTTCCGCTAATGTCAGCCCGTACACTTCGTATCAGGCCGCCAATCGGCCTAAAGAAGCCCAAAATAGAAGTTTCTGCATCACTACTGTTCTCTTGGTATCGATATCGAGGCGGCTTTGGTTGAACCATAGCGTCTGCGGTTGTGAGGACCTTCGACGGCCAAGCCACCATTTGATTCAATTGATCAAGGCGTCTAATCGCGCTTGTGGGCACAACTTCGCGAACATCAAAGCCGATCGTTACGAACTTGGCGTCTCGCATGAGGCACTCTTACTGCTATGTTATTTCGGAGAATCAGCGAAAATGCTGCAGGGAACGATGCCCTCAGGAATTGAGCCGATGTCGCCATATGTCCTGGGCCCGAGGTTCTTTTTCCATATACATGCGCAGCTAGGGGCAGGCAGCTGTTCGCGCCTATATGTGTGGTAGTGAACATCCCAATTGTTGTGCTTTCTCAAACCTTTTTCGTACTTGTAACATTGCGTCCCGACCGGAGGAACGCATGGTTGGCACTTATTGGTCTGAGACTGCAACCAGATAATCGCGGCGCCAGCCGCCATGCCTATACAGCGCCCGATGGCAGCTCCTCCGGGAATTGGGGTGAAAGTTCCACCCAATTGGCCGAGATTTCCGCCGAGCGTGATCGCGTTACGCCCATCGCGATCAACGTACCGATACGGATTGTTCCGTGCATACCCATAGACACTCGGTCCATCCACAAACCCCAGCGGATCAGGTTGCGTGTAGCGGCCGAGGCTTGGATCGTAGTGTCGATGCCAGTTGTAATGCAAGCCCGCGTTTTTATGTCCTCACGGCCTGGTGGGCCTCCGGACGGGGCGGCGCAGGTGCGCCGGTTCGCCTTGCTCCTTCCGCGCGGCGCTGGTCGCTGGCGCGGCGATCGTTTGCTTGTCCTCACGGCCTGATCAGCCTCCGGACGGGGCGGCCTGACGGCCGTCGCGCAGTCGCGCTCTTCCGAACCTGGCTCGACGCTTGGTTCGGCTGGTACCCATCGCTCACCGTATACTTCCAGCCGGTCGGCGACGAGCCGAACAGGAGACGGCCAAGGGCCGCCGCTGCGCATGCAGCGCCCCCGCGGAGGCGCAGCGAGCAAAGCGAGCGGTGCGCGCCGTGAGCGAAAACAAATCCGGTCTCTACTACTACCGCGCGCGCGACTACGATCCGGTCACCGGCCGCTTCCTGCAAGAAGACCCGATCTGGTTCGATAGCGGCGACATGAACGTCTACCGCTACACCTGGAACAACCCGCTGATGTGGCGCGACCCGAGCGGGCAGTCTGCGATTGAATATGCGTGCATGGCTTCGTTTGGAACGGGAGCGGGTGCATCGGCTGGCGGCACGTCAGCGCTCGGTGCCGGTGGCCTGTTTGCGACGGTTGCGAAGGTTCTGGCCGCCACCCTTGGTGATGCGCAGCGGGTCCAGGAGATTGAGAACGAGTTTCAGAAAGTGCAGACGGCAGTATTGGCCACAGTCGCTCTTGCAGACCTCGCAGCAAGCCGGATGTGCGGGCGTGCGATATCTAACTTGTTGATATTGACGGATTTTGTGGCTGTGGACGAAGTCTGCCGCGAACTAGTCTCAGTAGACGGCAAAAAACAGCGATTTTTCGAGAAGTGAGCCCATTTTTAGCTTTTTGCGCCCGATAAAACGGTGCAATTCCAGCAAGTTGCACCAATATTCCCACGATCAAGAACAGCGATTTTTAAGTTGCGTTTCAGCGATCCCGTGATTCACAAACAGCGATGACTCGATCTCCGGCAGATGCGTCAGGGAATCCAAATTAACCCTCACGGCGACCAGGGCCGCACCAACCAATCTAATTTCTCCAGGGGGGACTTACGAGTTCCACTGAGCAAAGGTAATTTAATCGTCGTTAGACGTTGGCTGGACGCTGCCGACACTTCCTAACGCGGTCTCCGGTCCTTTAATCCGGCCTATATGCACCGATATCAATTCGTTGGCGTTGTACCACCTTCCTTCTGTGCTGCAGACGGCGGGACAGCTTCGCCCTGTCAAAATTCAAGTCTAGCATTGCTAGATTTCAACGGGAGATTTCCCAAATGAAAACTGAAAAATACTCAAACTACAACCTGTTCTCGAAGTGTTTGACCGGGATGGAGGATCCGAGTTGCGCCTACTTTGTTGGCGACAACGGACCAATAACTTGTCCACACGGTTACGAGCTCGAAGCAGCTCTGATCGGGATCGACGATGCGCTTGATCTTCTTGCAATTGCTCGACAACAGTCGAACCTTGATTTCGACTCACGGGCAATGAAAGAAGCAATCATTTCACTTATTTGTGCCGGTCAAATCCTGGCCTGGCTGATCGAAAACGAATAGGTTCAATATGGCAGGCGGTTACTTCGCCTGCCATTTCATTTCCGCGCGTAACCGACTTTATTTCATCTACTCAACTCTTCAAGTTTTCTTTCGAGAGGGGAGGTGCCGCTCGACGAACCGACATGATATTCTGCCGAGCACGACGGTCAATTCTGGCCGGACGATATGCCCATAACGCGAAATTTGAATCGAACAGCACGGCTTCGAACAAGGCCGCGCCACTCATCAACGCGCGGCTATCGTCAAGTGCAACAGACGGTGCCGCTGACCTTCGAAAGGCATCGTCATGTCCCTTCAGAACATTGAGCACCTATCCGTCGTCGCTTTGCAGCCCTACAAGCGCAACGCCCGTACCCACAGCGCGAAGCAGATCGCCCAGATCGCGGCCAGCATACGCACCTTCGGCTTCAACAACCCCGTCCTGATCGACAAGGACGGCGGCATCATTGCCGGCCACGGACGCGTCGAAGCCGCGAAACAGCTCGGTCTCGACACCGTCCCGTGCTTACGGCTTGAGCATCTGAGCGAGGATGAAAAGCGCGCCTACATCCTGGCCGACAACAAGTTGGCGGAAAAGGCAGGCTGGGACGCCGACATCCTGGCGATCGAACTGCAGCATCTGACCAGCCTTGATCTTGATTTCGACGTTTCGGTCACCGGCTTCGAAATGCCGGAGATCGACGTGCTGCTGACGAACAGTGCAGACGAAGGCGAGTCTGATCCGGCCGACATCGCGCCCGAGCCCCAACCCGGACCAGCGGTCTCGCAGCCGGGCGATATTTGGCAGATTGGCCCGCACCGACTGATCTGTGCCGACTCGACCAAGGCCGACACCTACGAGCGACTGCTCGATGGCCAACGTGCACAGATGGTCTTCACCGATCCGCCGTATAACGTCCGGATCGATGGCCACGTTTGCGGACTGGGAAACACAAAGCATCGCGAGTTTGCCTTCGCCTCAGGCGAGATGAACACGCAAGAATTCACGACGTTCCTACGCGAAGTCTTCGCTCACCTGGCTGTGCATGCCGTCGATGGTGCGATCCAGTTCATCTGCATGGACTGGCGCCACGTGCGTGAAGTTCTGGATGCCTCGAACGGCACCTTCAGCGAGCTCAAGAACCTGTGTGTCTGGTCGAAGACGAACGGCGGCATGGGTTCGCTCTACCGCTCGCAACATGAGCTGGTATTCGTGTTCAAGTCTGGCCGGGCAGCACACATCAACAATGTTGAACTCGGCCGACACGGGCGCTACCGTACGAACGTCTGGTCGTACGCCGGCATCAACAGCTTTGGCGCGTCGCGCGATGCCGACCTTGCCATGCACCCGACGGTGAAGCCGACAGCCATGGTGGCCGACGCCATTCTTGACTGCTCCAAGCGCTCCGGCATCATCCTCGATGCCTTTGCCGGCTCCGGCACGACGCTCGTTGCCGCGGCGCGGACCGGACGAAAGGGCTATGGCATCGAGTTCGACCCGCACTATTGCGACGTGATCGTGCGCCGCTTGACTGCTGTAGCGGGACTTGAGGCGATCAATGCCGCGACCGGAACGTCATTCACCGAGGCGGAGCGTTCCATGCAAACGGCACCAGAAGGCGAGACCGGGCTCGCCGAAAGCCTCCTGCCGATGTCGAGCGAGGAGGTCGCACAATGACCAAGCGCAAGTCACCGCCAACGGGCGACTACGAGGTCGGCTATGGCAGGCCACCGAAAGCATCCCAGTTCAAGCCCAAGTCAACCGGCAAGCCACAGCAGCTTGATGTCACTAAGGTTCTGAGTGAGCGCGTCGACGTCAGCCGAGATGGGATAACCCAGACGATGACCACGTTCGAGATCGCACTTCGCGCTCAGATCAAGAAGGCCATCAAGGACAGAACCGTCGAAGCGATCCTGCACGTTCTGTCCGTGGCCGAAAAATACGACCTCATCAAGCCGGCACCAAAGGCTGAGCGACGTGGCGGCGTTCTCATCGTGCCCGAGCGCTACACCAAAGAGCAGTGGGAAGCGCTGTTCACCGCCGCAGAAACCAAGAAGCAGGGAGGCAATCGATGAGCAGCGACAAGGACACTGTCGACGGCCCACTCGCAAACGAGCCGAAGCCGACGAGTGCCGAGCGTGCGACGGGATACAAGAGCCCACCCCGCCAGCATTGCTTCAAGAAAGGATCTTCAGGCAATCCGCGTGGTCGGCCAAAGGGTGCCCGCGGCAAGCGCAAGATCGCCGAGAAAATCCTGCTCGAACGCCACGAGGTCATCGAGAACGGCGTGACGAAGGTTCGCACGACGCTCGAACTGATCCTCCTTTCCCTGCGCCAAGAGGCGTTCGAAGGCGATACGCGCGCCGCAAAATCGATGCAGGTGATCGAAGAGAAATACGGTCCGCAAGAGCCTGACAAACGTGCTGGCGTCCTTGTCGTACCCGGGCGTGTGACCCAGGAAGAATGGGACCGGCTTTTCGCACCAAAAGAACCAGCGATGTCCGATCGGTGAGCGACGCTACGCCGGCTAGGCAAGCTAGCGCCCTTATTCTGTCGATGCGCCGGCTGTTGTCCGCACGATAGCCCCTGCCAATGCTCGCGGATCATCATATCGGAATGCGTGGTACCGGTCCCGGGATGCCGGGGAAGTGCTCGGCGACAATGCGAATTTCGTGGCCTGCTCGATGGCGATTGTCGGCACATCGGCCATTGGGATAAGCCAGAATTTCGCGATTGCGAACTTGTCGGGTTCGAACAGCACTGCCAGCAGGTACCGATTGGCAAACGCCGCATGGGTGGCCTTGCGGACATCAAACTGAACCGTCGACCTGTTCGGGTTCGCGATCGCCGACTTGATCTGGATGGCCAGAGATATGTTCGTGATCTTGTCGAGGACAATCAGATCGATCCCGTGATCATCGGACATCGGCATGAAGGGCGAAAGTCGGCCGCCTGACGCCAGCATCAGCAGGCTCGCCACCATATGCTCGGTGACCGTGCCCTTCTGCGTTGATGTCAGCTCCATGTCGCCAGAATTCATCGTTTAATCCTATTTTGGGATAATCCCGAAACAGGATTAGCTCTTTGCGCGCTTGATCTCAAGGAGATGGCGCGCCGTTGCCGAGTTCTATTCACAGCACAGTCTACAGGGAGTTAATCGAATTCCTGATCGAGGCCCGCAACACCGCAGGCCTCACGCAGCAGGCCGTTGCCGACAGTCTGGGCCGGCCACAGTCCTATGTCGCCAAAGTGGAAGGCTTCGAGCGTCGCCTCGACGTCGTCGAGTATCTCGAATTCGCGAATGCAGTCGGCGTCAGTCCTATTTCGGCCATCAAAGCAGCATGGGTGCAAGTGTCCGGCAAATAGGCGCAAGACCTTCAGTCAGCATTCAAGAAACCTTGCGTAGCAACCGGGACGTCAGCCCTGCTTCCACGACCATCTCGGCAAAGCGGTCCGGGCCTATTACCGTCACGCGGTCATCTTCGATCGTCACCTCGCCTGTTGAAAGACAAAAAACATCCGATCGTATGAACCAGCCTGATCCATCGCCTCAGTGTAGTCCTTCAGCTCTCGATGCGAAGCACGTGACTTGACTTACAAGAATGCTCGCTCACCTGTGCTTGGAAGAAGAATATCGAGATCGATCATCTTTTGGGTGCGTCCGACAACACAGAGCATGCGCCAACCGTCATCAGAAAAAACAAGATTGACAAGCAGTTCAAAGTCCTTCGGCTCGAGCAAACGCATTAGGCCGATGACGCTATCGTATAATTCATTTACAGCCTCCAGTGCACGCTCGACTTCTGGCAAGTCCTGACCATTGATCCGCCGAATTGCATATTCAGCGACGTGCGAAATCCTGTCTCGGTGGGAGGCATAAGCGCACTCGGCGGCACTTTCAGTGGTCTTTGGAAAGTGCATCCATGATTGGGCAAGTCGGCCAGCGATCCGGTTGGCACTCGTCGATGAGGAGTTTGAGTTCGCGGTCGAGGCGCTTGAGGTCAGCGATCTTGCGGCGGACCTCCTGACGATGGGCCATTGTCACGGTCCGGGCTTGCTCGCAGCAGGCACCGCCCTCGTTTAAACGAATGAGATCGCGTATGGTCGCCAGCGGAAACCCAAGCTCGCGGGCCCGGCAGATGAAGTTCAGGCTATCGACGTGCTTCCGTGCATAATGGCGGTAGCCGCCGCGGCTGCGGTCCGGCTTGGCGAACATGCCAATTTTCTCGTAGTAACGAATGGTCTCGATATTAGCTCCCGTGGCTGCTGCCAGCCGGCCGATGGTCAGTGGCACCGCTCCGATTGACTTGCCCATTCCGCCTCACGAATATTTGCACTTGAGCCTGTAGTTACTACAGAGTTTAGAACTGTCACTGGCGCCCGTCCAGTTGGCTGCGAAACGCCTGCCGGTTGGCGCGAGGTTGCCGGAAACAGGAGAACCACACCATGATCGCACGCATGACGATCGCGGCAGCAATGCTGCTTGGATTTGCAACGACGGTCTATGCCGTCTGTCCGCTCTGCCCTTGAGGCGGCGCACGAAGGCGCCTGAGGGAGGGAGCTGTGTACGAGAAGGCGCTGGCAACAGTCGGATTGCTCGCAGCGATTGCTGCTTCGACCTGCAGTGTCCTTCCTCTCGCACTCGGCTCGCTCGGCATCGGTAGCACCATTGTGGCCGACTTGGGCGTGCTGGCACCCCATCAGACGGCGTTCCGTCTCGCTGCGGTCACTTTGCTGGGGGCCGGCTTCTGGCTGGCCTACTCGCGAAGGTGGTCCTAATGGACGGTGCAGCTAGCATGCCGCGCTGGTCCGCAGGTTGGACCAAGCCTGTGGTGTGGCTTGGCTCCGCGATTTTGGCCGCAGCGCTCAGCGAGCCTGTCTGGTCGCGGTGGCTGGGATGACGGATCCGATCGCCGGTCAAGTGCCGGATCAGCCGTCCAAGATTATTCTGCAATCAACGATTACCTGCCCTAACTGCGGACATCGCTCGCGCGAGACGATGCCGACCGACGCCTGCCAGTACATCCATGTATGCAAGCGGTGCGGCATCGAGCTGAAGCCGAAGAGAGGCGACTGCTGCGTCTACTGTTCCTATGGCGACGTTCCCTGCCCGCCGATTCAGGAGGAGCAAGAGGTAGGCTGACAGCCCGCGAAATTGAGCTGCCAGTCCAACCGAGCGTTTTGACGCGCTACTTCGCAGCTTCGATTTCAGTCACGCGGTACTGTTTGTCACGACCGAGCTTGACCTTGAAGTCGACTTTGTCGCCAGGCTTCACGGCGCCCAGATCAACGCGTTTTGTTACCGGCATGTCCATAGTCATTGTCGGCCAGCCGATTTCAGGCATGGGCTCATGCGTGATGTTGATCATGCCCTTCTCAGCATCAACCGAATTGATGACACCAACGCCACTTGCTTCTTCCGCCTTGGCCATGGAGCCATGGTCCATCTTGGAATGGTCCATCATTTTATCATCGGCCATCTTGCCGTGATCCATCATTTTTCCGTGGTCCATGGCTTTTTCCTCGGCCATAGCGGGCAACGCAAGGACTGCGGCGGCGAGGGCCGTGAGCATCAGACTTCTCATTATGATCTCCTGTCTTGTTGAGTGTTTCAGTTGATGTACCCGCCAATCGGCGTGGGACATTTGGTTAAGGGCCAATTCGGCGTCATTCGAGGCACCACACTGGCCGGTAGCGATCTACATTTTGCTCATCGTCACTCCGCGGGCGCCGGCACGCCGGATTTTTGCAGTGCTGTCGTTTCCTGACCGCTATATCGACGCCCTTCCCAGATCAGATAAATGACCGGGATGACGATGAGGGTTAGAACGGTTGTCGATGCCATGCCGCCGAGCATTGGCAGTGCGATGCGCCGCATGACGTCGGAACCCAGGCCCTCAGTGAAGAAGATCGGTGCAAGGCCTGCGACGATCGTCAGCACTGTCATCAGTTTCGGGCGAACGCGCATCGCTGCCCCTGCCATGACCGACTCGCGCAATTCTTCGAACGTGTTGGGCGGATGCTCTCGAACCTGCTGGTCAATGTAGAGCAGCATCACGACGGCGGTTTCGACTGCGATCCCGCCAAGTGCAATGAACCCGACGGCCACGGCAACCGACATATTGTATCCGGCCAGATAGACCGCCCATAGGCCCCCGATGAGGCCGAATGGCAGCGACATCATGATGATGATCGTGCGGTCGAGCTTGCCGAAGTGCAACATGAGGAGCACGAAGATGATGAGCACCGCGGTCGGTATGGCGACCGAAAGGCGCTTGTTGGCCTCCTGCAGCTGTTCGAATTGACCCGACCAGGCAATCGAGTAGCCCGATGGCAGATCGACGACCTGAGCGATCTTTTGCTGTGCTTCGGAAACGTAACCACCGATGTCGCGGTCGGCGATATCAACGAAAACCCATCCCGTGAGGCGAGCGTTTTCCGAGCGAATGAGCGGCGGCCCGTCGACGAAGACAACATCCGCCAATTCTGCGAGCGGGATGTGCTGTCCTTGAGGCGTTGGCACGAGGATGTCGCCGAGCTGATCCGTTGATTCACGGAACGGCCGGTCGTAGCGCAGAATGATGTCGTAGCGCTCACGGCCCTGCACGCTTTCGGCAAGCTTCATGCCGCCAAGCGCGGTCTGGATCACCGTCTGGAATACGGCAAGATCGATGTTGCGGCGCGCAAGCTCTCTCCGGTCAGGTCGTATCTCGATGTACTTGCCGCCCTGGACGCGATCCGCAAATGCCGAACGCGTGCCGGGCACGTCCTTGACGGCACCCTCGACAGCGAGCGCGACGCGCTCGATGGTCTTGAGATCGTCACCAGAAATTTTGATCCCGATCGGCGTACGAATGCCTGTCGAGATCATGTCCATGCGGATCTTGATCGGGTAGCCCCATGAGTTTACAAGCCCCGGCATCTTGGTCATCGCGTCGAGCTCAGCCGTCAGCTCCTTGGCCGTCATGCCGGCCCGCCATTCCGACTTCGGCTTGAGCTTGATCCAGGTTTCGATCATCGAAATCGGCGCGGGGTCGGTTGCGCTATCGGCCCGCCCGAGTTTGCCGAAGACACGCTCGACTTCCGGCATTGTCTTCAAAACGCGGTTCGTCGTTGCGAGAATTTCCTTGGCCTTCGTGATGGAGACGCCCGGCAAGGTCGTCGGCATGTAAAGGAGTTCGCCCTCATAAAGCGCCGGCATGAATTCGCTGCCTGTTTTCATCAAAGGATAGGCCACCGAGCCAACGGCACCGAGCGTCAGCAACACGACCAGCCATCTTGCATTCAGCGCCAGCCGCAGAAGCGGTCGGTAGGCCGCAACGAACGCCCAGTTGATCGGGTTCTGCATTTCCTTGAGCACGCGCCCACGCACAAGCCAGACCATGAGAACAGGCACGAGTGTGACCGACAGGATGGCGGCGAATCCCATGGCGTATGTCTTGGTGAAGGCGAGTGGTGCGAAGAGCCGGTAGCTTTGCCCAGTCAGTGCAAAGACGGGCAGGAACGACACTGTGATAATCAGCAGCGAGAAAAACAGACCGGGCCCGACCTCTTTGGCCGCAAGCAATACTGCTTCCCGGCGTTCCACTTGCGTCGCTTCCGGCGGCATCATCGAGAGCTTGCGATGCGCGTTCTCGACCATAACGATCGAGGCATCGACCATGGCTCCGATGGCAATCGCAATACCACCAAGCGACATGATGTTGGCGGTGATGCCCTGCTCTCCCATCACGATGAAGGCAGCCAGAACACCGAGCGGCAGCGTGATGATCGCCACAAACGCCGAGCGCACATGGAAGAGAAAGATGAAGCAGACCAGGGCGACGACGATGCCTTCCTCGATCAGCTTCGTCGTGAGATATTCGACCGCCCCTTCGATCAACGGCGCGCGATCATAGACTGTGACAATCTCCACCCCTTTCGGCAGGCCTGCCTGGAGTGTTTCGATCTTCTTTTTGACCGCCTCGATCACGGTTAAGGCGTTCTCGCCCGACCGCATGACGATGATCCCGCTGACGACTTCGCCCTGACCGTTAAGCTCTGTCACACCGCGGCGCAGTTCCGGCCCCTCGGTGACATTGGCGATATCCGACAGCAAGACTGGTGTCCCACTATCAGAGTAGACAACGACATCCTTGAGCTGCTGGAGGTTTTCAACGTAGCCGGTCGAGCGGATGATAAGTTCCGTCTCGGCCTGCTCGATAACGCGACCGCCGACCTCGCTGGAGGCAGCGCGCACGGCCTGATTGATCCGTGACAGCGGGATGTTGTAGGCGCGCAATCGGTTCGGGTCGACAAGGACCTGGTATTCCTTGACGAAGCCTCCGACAGAAGCAACTTCGGAGACACCTGGCACGGTCGCCAGTTCGAACTTCAAGAACCAGTCCTGCAGTGTTCTCAGCTGGGCGAGATCCCGGGTGCCGGTCTTGTCGATCAGTGCGTACTGATAGACCCAGCCAACCCCGGTTGCATCCGGCCCGATCTCGGGCGTTGCATTTGCCGGCAGTGCTCCGGTTGCCGATGACAACGCTTCGATGACGCGCGAGCGGGCCCAATACTGGTCGACGCCGTCCTTGAAGATTACGTAGACGAAACTCGTTCCAAACAGGGAGAAGCCGCGCACGGCCTTGGTTTTGGGTAGCCCCAGAAGTCTCGTCGAAAGTGGATAGGTGACGAGATCCTCGACGATCTGTGGGGATTGCCCGGCAAACTCCGTCCGGATGATGACTTGTGTGTCGGTCAGGTCGGGAATCGCATCAAGCGGTGTCTTCTGGATCGCCAACCACCCCATAACGATGAGCGCTAGGGCACCCACGAGGACGAGCAGTTGGTTTTTCACCGACCAATCGATGATTTTTGCGACACCGGATTGGGTTGGATCGGCGCCGAGGTCGTGTCCTGACATCTTGTTATTCCTGAATGCAGTGATCTGGGCGACGGCGTTAGTGATTGTGCGAAGGCATTGCGGCACGAGTGGCAGTCTCGGCATCGTTACCAGTCGACACTGGAAGTGCGTCGGCGACCGGTTTTTCATCGGGCCACGGCATCAGTTCCGCATTTTCCGATCCAAACGGATTGAGTGGACGACCGGCCATTTGCAGCCACTTCCGACCGCTCAACTGGTCAACATACATCTCGACCTTTTTCTCGGCGTAATGCTGCGGGGCGCCCTCGCGCATCCAGGGCTCGAGTGCCGCGACCAGGTCTGCCAAAGCCGTTCGCACCTCGCTTTCGGTCTGAGCGGCTTTGCCTTTTTCTAGAGCCTTGACGGCGTCCTCCATGACGAACGCCAGCTTCGAATGCTGAAACTGCGGCCACAGCAACGTCTTTATCTCGATTGCCGGATCGAGGCTCTTTGCTTCGACGTCATAGCCGTCGATCAGTGCCTCATGCAGATAGAGCGCGGCATCGACCATGTGGTCGATCATGGCGAGTTGGCCGGAGTCGAGTTTCAGAAGTTGGAGCGGCAATTGCAGCCGCTCCAGCTTTCTGAAGCTTTCACGCAGCGCACTTTCCGAATCGATCATAAACTGGCCTGAGACAACGATGTCATCGCCGGCTTTGATCTCTCCACTTATCTCTGTCCAGGGACCAGCCGTTAGTCCGGTTTTGACAACTCTCGGCTCGAAGCGCCCGCCGCCCAATGAGGTGACGACATAGCGGGCACCGCCACTTCTGAGGATAGCCTCGGAGGGAACCGCCAGCCGCTGCTCGCTCCCCACTTCGAATGCGACATCCGCATACGCACCGGGCCTTAATTGCCCATCCGCGTTGTCGATCACAAGCCGGACCTGCCCGGTTCGCGTGTTCGGATCGACCGTCGGATAAACATACTCAACCTTGGCAAATACCTCACGGCCTGGAATGTTCGGGAAGGTGACGCGCGCAGGCGTTCCAGGCTTG
>ERZ795053.5709-NODE-5709-length-12732-cov-8.716652_pt1 | contig 12732 bp, 15 predicted proteins | sample MGYA00375137_ERZ795053 | MGnify/ENA primary metagenome ERZ795053 (study PRJEB30182, sample SAMN05720284) | activated sludge metagenome | isolation source: Anaerobic digester | place: Hong Kong | collected 2014-12-17 ... | reverse complement strand
TATGGCATTCAATTTAAGAAACAGGCATTTTTTAAAAGAACTTGATTTTACAAAAGAAGAACTAACTTTTCTTTTAAATTTATCGAAAGAATTAAAAAATGCAAAATATGCTGGAACTGAGCAACCAAGATTAAAAGGTAAAAATATCGCTTTAATTTTCGAAAAAACATCAACACGCACACGTTGTGCTTTCGAAGTTGCTGCTCACGATCAGGGAGCTCATGTTACTTACCTTGAGCCTACAGGAAGTCAGATGGGCCACAAAGAAACAGTAAAAGACACTGCACGTGTTTTAGGAAGAATGTACGATGGTATTGAGTATCGAGGTTTTGGGCAAGAAATTGTAGAAGAGTTAGCTCAATATGCTGGTGTGCCTGTTTGGAACGGATTAACCAACGAGTGGCACCCAACACAGATGTTAGCCGACGTGCTTACAATGATTGAACATTCTGATAGCCCACTTGAAAAAATAGCTTATGCTTATTTGGGTGATGCTCGTTTTAACATGGGTCGTTCGTTATTAGTTATTGGTTCAATTCTGGGTATGGATGTACGTATTGGTGCGCCAAAACAATTATGGCCGGATGCTGGATTGATTAAGCAATGCGAAGAAATTGCAAAAACATCAGGAGCAAGAATTACCATAACTGAAAATCCAGAAGAAGCAGTTAAAGGTGTTGAGTATGTTCATACTGATGTTTGGGTTTCTATGGGTGAGCCAAAAGAAGTTTGGGCTGAACGAATTAAATTGCTTAAGCCTTACCAGGTGAATGGCGAAATGATGAAGAAAAGCGGAAACCCTAAGGTTAAGTTTATGCATTGCCTTCCTGCTTTCCATAATGCTGATACTAAAGTTGGAAAACAAGTTTCTGAAGATTTTGGTTTAAAGGATGGTATTGAAGTAACTGAGGAAGTTTTTGAAGGATCAAACTCGTTAGTTTTCGATCAGGCAGAAAACAGGTTGCATACGATTAAAGCTGTTATGGTTGCTACATTAGGAGCTTAATAATAAGTAATATACAAAAAGGGGAACATTTTGTTCCCCTTTTTTTATGACTTAAATACTCCAAACGGATCAATAAATTTATTTACAAACGAGCCAACATCGCTGCTTGCTGCCCTCGACGTAATAGTCATTACGGGAACGTTGGCGTAATTAATTATCCGGTGCGCAAAAGCTCCAATATAATTATCAAAGTTTGTTTCCTTATGTGTCATTAAAAAGATAAGGTCGCTGTTAACATTTTCTGAAAATTCCAGTATATCCTGGTAGGCATAAGCTTTTCTTTTTCTAATAAGGTTAATCGAATAAGGTATTTTATATTCTTTTAATTTTCGTTCCAGGTGTTTAGCCCGGGAGCGTATCCTTCGGTTTCGATTCCTAAAGCTGTCGAATAATATTGAAACAAAATGAAGTTTTGCATTGCAAAATTCATTAAATGAAATTACGGCTTTAATCTGTCTGTCGGTATCTTCAGATAAATCGATGGGGACAACAATATTTTGTATTTGAGTATCTATTTTATCTTTAATGGTTACCACAGGTATTTTCGATTCGGTAATGATGTGCGTAACAATTGACCCCAGAACCTTGCTTTCACTGTCTTTTTTGTGTTTATCACAGAGTACAATTAACCCTGCAGAAACCTCATCGGCATATTTTAAAATTTGTTCGTGGATACGCCCAAATAAGACTTGTGTTTCAAAATTAATATCAGGGTACTTGCTGGTTAAATTTTTTAAATTATCCAGCGAAAGCTGATTAAGTTTATCTTTAACGTCTTTACTTAAAAATAAATTATTCCACCAATCCGTAATTTCAATAACATTTATTAAGTGTATTTTAGCACTAAGCTTTTTTGAGAAAAAAACAGCTTCTTCCAGCGCATTTTCTGTGTCGGGCGAAAAATTTACCGGAACAACAATATCTTTTTTAAAGTTGTCCATATTATATAAAATTTAAATTATCAGTTCTTTAAAAAAATGCCATGTCATATAAACAGATGCAGCCAGTTTTAATCCAACGCCGAGTAAAAAACCAATAAAAGCCCCTATTCCAGCTTTAAAGGCATCTTTATTGTTGGCTCCATTTATAACTTCTCCAATAATTGCACCTGCTAAAGGCCCTAATATTAGCCCCAAAGGGCCTAGGAAAATCATACCGATTATCATTCCTATGGTTGCACCCCACATACCAGCTTTTGTTCCACCAAATTTCTTTGTACCCCAAACAGGTACAATATAATCTAACACGGTTACCAGAATGGCTATAAAAGCCAATACCAATAAAAATGTGGTAGAAAAATGGGCAAATTTTGTAAAATGTAAAACCAATATGCCAATAAAACTTAATGGAGGGCCAGGAATAACAGGTAGCACACAACCCAATAGCCCAAAAACAATTAATATAACTCCAATTGCAACTAAAAAGTAGTCCATGGTAACAATTTGTTTTATTTGTGAAGCTAAATTTATGAATTTATTGTTTATTTAAAAACTGAAAATGCAGATTGTAAACAATTCGATTATTTTAATTTCTCTTTTACAACACATGAAGAACAACCACCACAATGGTTTTGTTTTTTGAAAAAAATTCCTGCAATATGATATACTGCATAAAATACAGAACCTGCAATTAAAATATATACAATTATTTCCTGCATACTAATTAAATTAATGATCCAATCTGGTATATAATAAAAGACAAAAACCAGGCTAAAAATGTTGTGTAAAAAACAGCAAAAAGTGCCCATTTCCAATGGCCTGTTTCTTTCTTAATGGCAGCAATGGTTGCAACACACGGAAAATAAATTAAGATAAACATTAAATATCCAAATGCAATAAGAGGTGTAAAAACCAGCTCTCCTTCTTTATTTTGTTCGGTTTGCAGCTTATAAACAAGGCTTTCTGTTTCATTCTCGCCAGCCTGATATAAAACGCCCATTGTGCTTACCACAATTTCTTTAGCAGCAACACCCGATAAAAGGCTTACACTCATTTTCCAGTCAAAACCCAAAGGGCGCATCATAGGTTCTACAAAATGCCCTATTTGACCAATATACGATTTAGCTTGTCTTTCGCTATTTTTTTGCGATGTAAGATATTCTATTTTTTGTTTGGTATCAGAAGATTTACTTTTTTGTAACTGTTCTATTTGTTCGTCGTAATTGGTGCTATAATTAATTTCGCGCGGATAATAACCCAATGCCCAGATGATAATAGAAGCTACCAATATGACTCCACCCATTTTTTGTAAATATTGTACTCCTTTAAACCACATATGCCTTGTTGTGTTTCGTAGTGTTGGAATACGGTAGGGAGGAAGCTCCATTACAAAAGGTATTTCGTGCGACCTAAATATGGTTTTCTTAAAAAGTATGGCAACCATTGCGGCAATAGCAATACCAATCATGTAGATAGAGAACAGAACAGTTCCTGGCCTGTTAGGGAAAAAAGCAGAGATAATAAGTACATAAACCGGTAAACGTGCACTGCACGACATAAAAGGATTTATTAAGATTGTAAGGATTCTGTTTTGCCGGTTTTCGATCGTTCGGGTAGCCATTATGGCGGGGACATTGCAACCAAATCCCATAACCAAAGGTATAAATGAACGCCCGTGTAAACCTATTTTATGCATTATTTTATCCATAATAAAAGCTGCCCGTGCCATATAACCGGTATCTTCCATTAAGGAAATAAAGAAAAATAAGATTAAAATATTAGGTAGAAAAATGATAACACCACCTACACCACCAATAATCCCATCTATTAATAAATCTTTAAGAGGGCCATCTGTCATAATTTTTCCAATAGAATCGCCTGTTAAGCCAACCAAAGCTTCAATCCACTGCTGCGGGTACTGCCCCAGGAAAAACGTTGACTGAAACATAAACCATAGGAAGAATATAAAAACAGGGAAACCCAGAAATTTATTGGTTATTATCTTATCTATTTGCTCTGTTTTCCTTCTGCGTGTATGAACGTTACCTTTGTAGGTTTCTTTTAGCGCTCCTGCAATAAATCCATATTTGGCATCTGTAATAATTGTTTCGCTATCTTCCTGTATTAACGATTCTAATTTCTTAATTTCTTTATCCGAAATATCTTTTATGGTTTCATAGTTTTCCCATTTCGATAATGAAAAATGTGCTGAGGCATCTTTTTCCAAAAGTTTAATAGAATAAAAACGCGACGATACCAGGTCTGTGATTCGTTTATTTTCCCAAATTACATTTTGTATTTTGCGAATCGACTGTTCAACATCTTTTCCATAATTTATGTGTATGTGCCTAACTATAGGGTCTTTATCTTCATATACATCTATTACTTTTTTAAACAAGTCTTTTATTCCAAAACCTTTGGTACTAATGGTTGGAATTATAGGTATCCCAATCATTTTACCAAGCGATTCGAAATCAAATTCATCGCCTTTTTTACGCAATTCATCATACATGTTTAAAGCAATAACCACCTTAACATCCATATCGATAAGCTGGGTGGAAAGGTAAAGGTTTCGTTCGAGGTTCGATGCATCTACCACGTTTATAATAACATCGGGCATTTCGCCCAGAATGTATTTTCTAACGTATAATTCTTCGGGGCTATATGCCGAAAGAGAGTAAGTACCCGGCAGGTCGGTAATATTTAAGGTGTAATTATTGATTTTTGCCTGTGCAGTTTTCGAATCGATTGTTACACCACTGTAATTTCCTACATGCTCTTTTGAGCGCGATGCGAGGTTAAAAAGGGATGTTTTCCCGGAGTTAGGGTTACCAACCAGTGCTACATGTATTTCTTTACTTTTTTGACGTGCAGTCGTTTTTAAAGTCGATTCTGTAATTACTCCGTTAAATTTATTAATAACTAATGATTTGGCTTCTTCCTGTGTAATTACTTCTATAAGAGATGCTTCGCTACGGCGAAGAGATACTTCGTACCCCATAATGTTGTATTCGATTGGGTCTTTTAAAGGGGCATTTCTTATAACGGTAATTTTTTTCCCTTTAACAAAACCCATTTCGGTAATACGTTTACGGAATGCACCTCGTCCGCGTACTTTGGTTATAAAGCCTTCGTCTCCGTCTTTTAACTGCGATAATCTCATGCTTTTAAAATAGAACAAATATATTTGTAAGCTTGCAAATGTAATAGTATTATATTTGCGCAACAATACCTACATTTAGGTATTTTAACAATTAAGATAGTAATTTGTTTTTTCTATTTACGATGTACCTTTCTAAAGATTAAGCACAGGATGAGCGAAGAAAGTATTTATAACCAGTTAAAAGAGTTGCTTGCAAAAGCGGGTGGAGCATATCGAATAATGGAAGAGCAAATCGATGTTGATTTGCAGGTAGAGTTTTTTGAAATGGCAAATAAATTGTTAAAACAAGCTACAGATGGAGAAATTCTTTTAAAACAAACAAATAAATTGTTTGATAAAACAACTTCTGTTGAGGATAAAAAAAGAATGCTGGTGCAGTTGTCTAATGCCGAAAAGCCAGATGCTTACCGTATTATTCAACAATTTATCGAAGAAGGCGATTCTGAGCTTAGGCCATGGGCAGTACTTTCGTTGCAACACAGCCGCATAACGCTTGAAACACATTTACTCGACGAAAACCAGGTTTTTATTTCGACCGGTTTGGGAGGCGATAATAGCCGCTTACGTTATTTTATTGCCATAAGGGCAAAATATGGCAAAACAATTAAAGAATGCCAGAGGACCATTGTGCATAATGAGTTTGAACCTGTTTTTAAGAAAAACAAATCAGCAATTGAAGAATTTAGCTTTTATGAAAAGTATTTTACCATAAAATGCCTGATTCCAATAGATGTTGCAGTTAATGATGTGGTGTTGGTTTCTATTGCAGAAGCAAATCAATACGGTAATTTTTTAAGTAAAGATTACCTGGTAACCAATGTTAAAATTTTAAATCAAAACGAAATAGAAAATTTTTTTAATAAAAAAAGTAGGATTAAACCATGAAAAATCAAGTAAATATTGCGGTTCAGGTATTGCCTAAATCGAAAACAAAAGAAACTTATGATCTTGTGGATGATGCCATAGAAGTGATTAAAAATTCAGGATTAAAATATAGAGTATGCCCTTTTGAAACTGTGATTGAAGGTCCTTATGATGAAATTATGAAAACAGTGGAAATGTTGCAGCAAACATGTTTTGAAAAAGGAGCTGATGAGTTGCTGGTTTATTTAAAAATACAAAACAATAAAAATACAACCGTAACCATCGAAGATAAGATGGCAAAATACGATAAGTAAAAAAAGCTAAAGAAAAAAAGCTGACAGGTTTGTCAGCTTTTTTTATACAAATTATTCAGTTTTATCTCCTAGGTCATCGAAACTTACATCTGAAGAGTATCCTTCTGCTTTTACAGTTTCTACTTCAGCCCCTACTTCAACATGTTCCAAAACTTCTTCCGGAGCATTGTTTTTTATAAACTCAATTACATCCTGTAGGTTTTCTGTAAATTTTTCAAAATCTTCTTTGTACAAGAAAATTTTGTGTTTTTCAAAATAATGTCTTCCATCACGGTTAAACCTTTTTTTACTTTCTGTAATGGTTAAATAAAAATCATTTCTACGTGTAGCTTTTACATCCAGAAAGTAGGTTCTTTTCCCTGCTCTTACAACTTTAGAGAATATTTCTTCGCGTCCGTTTTCGTTTTCGCCATTCTCTAATTCTTCATTTTTGTCGTATCCGTCCATCATAAAATAATTTAGTTGTTTAAAATTATCAACTTCCAAAAGTAAAAAAATATTTAATATATCACTGAAAAATTCATTTTTTTTGAAAAAACGATATAAACAAAATTTTAACATTCATAATAAAGATGTTGATTAAAATCCGTTAAATAATTTTATTTTTTACTGTTATAGAACTGAAAAAATCATTTACTTTGCAGCCAACGAATTAATATTATTGAGGGAGTTCTTATAAAATGATTAGCAGAAGATTATTACGAATTAAAATTCTTCAAATTTGTTATGCCTATTTTAAATCTGAAGGCCAGACCATAAATCAAGCCGAAAAAGATTTATTTTTTAGTATCCAGAAATCGTACGATTTATATCATTACCTGATGTTGCTTATAATTGATATTGTGCATTATGCCAATTCACGTATCGATATATCAAAGCAAAAGCGTATACCTACTTACGACGATTTAAATCCGAATACTAAATTTGTAGATAACAGGTTAGTGAAATTTCTTGAGAAAAACGGTGGGTTAAATAAGTATTTGAATAACCAGAAATTAAGCTGGGTAAATTATCCTGAATTAATAAAAAATCTGTACAACGAAATAAAGGATTCTGAGATTTATACCAATTATATGAACTCCAACGTTAACGGGTTTAATGATGATAAAAAGTTTATTTCAGAAATCTACTCAAAGATTATTATCGCTTACGAGCCTCTACATCAAAACCTTGAAGAACAAAGTATTTTTTGGAACGACGATGTTGAGTTTGTGATAAGCATGATCGTAAAAACAATTAAATCGTTAAAAGTAACGGATAACGAAGATGTTTCGTTAATGCCTTTGTTTAAGAACGAAGAGGACAAAGATTTTACCAAGAAACTGTTTCGTAAGTCAGTTCTAAATCATAAAGAAAACGAATCACTTATTTCAGGGTTTATTAAAAACTGGGATGTAGAGCGTGTGGCTTTTATGGATATTATGATTATGAGTCTTGCCTTGACAGAAATTAAAGAGTTTTCTGAAATACCCGTAAAAGTTAGCTTGGATGAATATATCGAAATTGCAAAGTTTTATAGCACCGAAAAAAGTAATGTATTTATTAATGGAGTGCTCGATAAGATTGTAGAGCATTTAAAAAGCGAAGGAAAAATTAAAAAAACGGGCAGGGGATTAATCGGAGAAATAGAACAAAAGGAATAATTAATTGTTAAATAATCAGTTATAAAATGAAAATTGAGAAAAATATACTGGTTAATTATTCAATAGTTATATTACTATTAATTGTAGTTTCATGCACAGAAAATAAGGTGAAAACTACACAAGTGCAAGCGCAAAAAGGATATCCAAGAATTGCTTTCGATACCACATTTCACGATTTTGGAAATCTGATTCAGGGAGAAAAAGCTGCTTTTACCTTTAAATTTAAGAATACAGGCCAGGGGGAGCTTGTAATTAATGATGTTTTTTCGAGTTGTGGTTGCACGGTACCTAACTTTAGCAAAGATCCGGTTAAAAATGGGGATGAAGGGAAAATTGAAATTATTTTTGACAGTGAAGGACGCAATGGATCTCAATATAAAAGCATTACCGTTAAAACAAATGCAACAGTTCCGGAAAAAACACTTATAATTAAAGCAAATGTAATTGTAAATTAGTATAAATCGTAATAATAAAAAAAATGATGAACAATTTAATGTACGTATTATTAATGGGGCAACCAGCCGAAGGGCAAAACCCATACTCAACATTTATTATGTTGTTGTTAATTATGGTTGTGTTTTATTTATTTATGATCAGACCACAGATGAAACGCCAGAAAGAACTACGAAAATACCGCGAAGCTTTGCAAAAAGGTGATAAAGTGATTACAACCGGCGGAATTTATGGCAAAGTAGATAGTTTAAAAGACAATTACGTAATTGTCGAAGTAGACAATAATGTAAAACTTAGAATAGACAAAAGTGCTATTTTAAAAGATCCGGCTGATATAAATACAGGAAAATAATGTAACTTTAAAGCGCTTAATCTAAATTTGATAAGCGCTTTTTTAAAACATCATGTTGTGGTTGCAAAGGAAATAGAAGAAAACATAAAAAGCATACTTAAAAAAAAGAAATTTAAGGCAGACCGAAGGCTTATAGTTTTTCTTTTTTTCGTGGTTTTATCGACTATTTTTTGGTTTTTAAACCGCCTGGAGCAAGAATATATTACAGAAATCCGACTTCCGTTGAGATATATTAATTTACCAAAAGATAAGATACTTAAGAATGAGCTTCCTGAATATTTTTCTATAGAAGTAAAAGCCCATGGATATAAGCTTTTGGAGTACAAAATTAGCAATAAATTTTTGCCTTATATTATTAATGTAAATTCGCTTACCTTACGAATACATTCACGCTCTGATTATACTAAATTATACACATTACCTGTTTTATTAAAAGAAGATATAGAAAGTAAACTAAGTTCAGAATTTCAGATTATTTCTATTTTACCTGATACACTTTATTTTGAGTTTGATGAACGAATTTTTAAAAAAGTTAAAGTTGTATCGCAAATTACGGCACAGCCTGCAGCGCAATACATGTTGCGAGGAGAAATCCTGCTTTTACCTGATTCGATAACAATTTCGGGGGCAAGTGCTATTGTTGATAGTATTAATAGCGTGTCGACTGTACCAGAAAATTTATTAAACCTGGATAAGGATTATACAGGTGAGGTTAAACTGCAAAAAATTAAAGATATAGAATTCTCATCGAATAGTATAGATGCAAAAGTTGATGTAGAGAAATTTACCGAAGGCTCTCAGAAAATTAATATTACCATGCTTAATGTTCCTGATAGCCTCGTTCTACGAATTTTTCCCAAGGAAGTGACTATTAGCTATTTTGTGTCATTAAACGATTACGATAAGATATCACCACAAATGTTTGATGCCTATATCGACTTTAATGATGTTACATCATCAGGAGATATGCTTAAGGTAAAAATCGCTAACTCCCCTAATTATGTGCAGTCAATACGCTATTACCCACAACAGGTCGAATATATCATAGAAAAAAAATAATAATGTTAATTGTAGGTTTAACAGGTGGCATTGGCAGTGGAAAGACTATAATAGCCCAGGTTTTTAAACACATGGGTATACCTGTATTTAATGCCGACAATGAAGCTAAATCGATTGTGAATTCAAATGAAACGATTGTCCAAAAAATAAAAATGGAATTCGGAGCAACCATTTATGAAAAAAACGAAATAAATCGTAGGGCATTGGCAGAAATTGTTTTCAAAAATCCTGAAAAATTAAAGGTTTTAAACTCGATTATACATCCCGAAGTTAGAAACACTTTTATAAACTGGTGTGAAAAAAACAAAAGTTACCCTTATGTTATAGAGGAAGCTGCTATTTTATTTGAAAGTGGTGCTTATAAAGAAATGGATTATACCATTAATGTTTGTGCCGATGAATTAACAAGAATTAACAGGGTGATTTTAAGAGATGGCACGAGTATTGAAAGTGTTAAAGAACGTATGAAAAATCAGCTTACTGATAAAGAAAGGTCAAAAATGGCAGATTTTAATATTATTAATGATGGAAGCCTTATGGTTCTTCCTCAAATACTAGATATACATCAAAAATTATTACATCAAAAATTATAGTAAATAGAATGGGAAAATTTGGAAAATGGATTGGTGCCGGACTGGGATGGGCAGTTGGTGGATTTATTGGTTCATTAATTGGATTTGCCATAGGTTCAGTTGTTGATTCATCGGAGATTCGGGCGGGTTCATATTCATCAAAAACAACTCCTGGCGGGTTTGCGGCCACATTATTAGTATTAATAGCTGCTGTTATGAAGGCCGATGGCCGAGTATTGAAATCGGAATTAAACTATGTAAAAAAATATTTTATTCAGCAATTTGGTGAAGAATCGGCGGGAGAGGTCTTGCAAATGTTACGCGATATATTAAATCAGAATATTCCGATTCAGTCGGTTGGATTTCAGGTAAAACAAAATCTTGATTATCCATCGCGTTTGCAATTGCTTCATATTTTGTTTGGTGTAGCTAATGCCGATGGTAAGATCGATCTGTCGGAGTTAAATACCATTGCCACAGTGGCAGGTTATATGGGGATTAGTGCCAAAGATTTTGAATCTATAAAATCAATGTTTGTTGCTGATGTTGATTCTGCATATAAAATACTTGAAATAGACAAAAGTGCTTCTAACGAAGATATTAAGAAGGCTTACCGCAAAATGGCAGTTAAATATCACCCGGATAAAGTAAGTCATTTAGGTGAAGATTTTCAGAATCAGGCGAAAGAAAAATTTCAGAAAGTAAATGAAGCTTACGAAAAGATTAAAAAGGAAAGAGGATTTAGTTAATCATATTTTTTAAAAAAGTTTTTGTTAAATAAAAAACGATTGTATTTTTGACACTCAAAAAATAATAGGATGCTATGTTAAAAGATATTTTGTCGATTTCAGGCCACGGTGGATTATTTAAGTTTATTTCACAAGGAAGAGCCGGGATAATTGTTGAGTCATTAGATGACCAAAAAAGGATGAATGCAAGTGCAACAGCTAAAATTAGTGCACTGGAAGATATTGCCATTTTTACTGATACCGAAGATAAACCTTTGAAAGATGTATTTAAGGCCATTTATGATAAAGAAAACGGTGGGCAATGCATCAGTCATAAAGTGGACGCAGAAGAGTTAAAAAGCTATTTTGCTGAAATTCTGCCCGATTACGACCGCGAGAGAGTTTACGTATCAGATATGAAAAAAGTAGTTAACTGGTATAATATCTTGCAAAGTAAAAATTTACTTGATTTTACCGAAGAAAAGCCAGAGGAAAAGGTTGAAGAAGTTAATGAAAAAGAAAATAAAGAAGAAAAATAGTTGAACCATTATTTATATGAAAAAGAGGCTTTTTGAAAGCCTCTTTTTTTATATTTAAATGATTTATTTAGTGTCCAACTGAGCCCAGAAACCTTTCAGCATCAATGGCCGCTTTACAACCCGAGCCCGCAGCAGTAATGGCTTGTCTGTAAGTGGGATCCATAACATCGCCGCAAGCAAATACACCTTCAACATTAGTTTTTGATGACCCGGCAACGGTTTTAATGTATCCAATTTCATCAGTTTCGATATAAGGTTTAAAAATATCTGAATTAGGTTTGTGACCTATGGCAACAAAAAATCCGTGAATATCTTTTTTTACTTCTTCGCCTTTAGCATTTGTTAATATAACACCAGTAACTCCGCTCATATCACCAACAATTTCCTTAGTAACATGTTCAAATAAAACTTCAATGTTCGGAGTGTTCATTACCCTGTCTACCATTACTTTGGAAGCACGCATATAATCTTTACGAATAATAAGATAAACTTTATTACAAATACCTGCAAGGTAAGTCGCTTCCTCAGCTGCAGTATCGCCACCGCCAACAACTGCAACATCTTTACCTTTATAAAAGAATCCGTCGCAAGTAGCACAGGCAGAAACGCCCTGTCCTTTAAATTTGGTTTCCGATTCTAACCCTAAATATTTTGCAGTTGCACCAGTAGCTATGATTAGTGTATCTGCTTCAATTACTTTTTTATCGTCGATAGTTACCTTAAACGGACGTTTTGACAGGTCGGTGGCTGTTGCTAATCCAAAGCGTACATCGGTCTCGAAACGTAAAGCTTGTTTTTTTAAGTCTTCCATCATTACCGGTCCGGTAACACCTTCAGGGTAACCCGGGAAGTTTTCTACTTCGGTAGTTGTGGTCAACTGCCCCCCGGGCTCCAGTCCTTCATACAAAACAGGTTTTAAATTAGCTCTTGCTGCATAAATGGCTGCTGTATAACCGGCAGGTCCAGAGCCAAGTATCAAACATTTTACTTTTTCAACTTCTGAATTTACTTGCTTTGAATCATCTTTCTCGTTCAGATTATCAATTGTTTTAAATAGTGCCATTGTATAATTTTTAATTAATTACATATTTAGATATAATG
>ERZ795053.5706-NODE-5706-length-12738-cov-5.542774_pt1 | contig 12738 bp, 14 predicted proteins | sample MGYA00375137_ERZ795053 | MGnify/ENA primary metagenome ERZ795053 (study PRJEB30182, sample SAMN05720284) | activated sludge metagenome | isolation source: Anaerobic digester | place: Hong Kong | collected 2014-12-17 ... | reverse complement strand
TGTTCCTGTTTGATTTTAGTGTCTTCAAAGTTTATTATTCTGGACAGCTCTTCTTTGTCAGCTGCTTCAAGATGATGCTGCAGATAAGTTTTTACGGTGTCGCCGTCACTATTATTGTAATCGTTAAAAATATATATCTGGTTCTGTTTATCAAATTTACTGATATTTTCAATAAGGTTCTTTGTTTTATCCATAATGTAGGTCTCAATTGTTTTGTTTTCGAAAGTAAGTTCAATTTGAATTTCAGAATCACCGTAATCAATATTAACATCGTAATACTCTTCCAAATGATCCATCTGTAGTTTTCCGAAATATGGGAATACGTATTCTTTCATAACTGTCTCCAGTGATTATTTTTTTTGTGTCGTATTTATAAACGTTATGTTAAAGCCCGATTTTGCCGGCTTGCTTAATTGGACCGTGTTTTATGTTTCAGTTTTTACAGATCCGGACAAATGAATAGAATGTTTGTATTGAGAGTTGTTGTCTGCTGTCCAGAAATCTTGATGAAATTTTATCATTTCATCATTATCAATTGGCCCATTGATTACTATTCCTGAATCATCTGCCGCAGCAATATCGTGTGCCGGCATAAATTTTCCCCATCCGCGAATAGCAGCAACCTGTTCCTGGGAAATAAAGTAGGTTACTTTTGGTATGCCGGACCATATACAGGCGCCAACACACATGGGGCATGGTTCGTTTGATGAAATTAGATGAGCTTTTTGTAATATAGATGCTCCATGAGCCTTGATGGCAGATTCAATCGCCGATATCTCTGCGTGTTTAAGCGGATTACCTGACGATCGTGATTGATTATAGCTTGTAGCGATTATTTGATCGTCCACTGTTATTATTGCCGCAAATGGAGGGTTGCCGCTTTTAATTGCTTGCTGTTGGTTTTCGAGTACAGCTGAAATCATCTTGTCGGATATCATGGCACCTCTTAAATTGTGTGTGGTTTTAAAATTAACCAGTGTATTAATTTGCTGAATACTTGTTAGTTTCAAGTCATAAATTTTGGAAATAAAAAAATATCATCACGTGATAATATGCTTGAAATTACTAAAACAATTTTTTTAATATAAGGTTTTTTCTTCATTTTGAAAAACTGGGGCCATTAATGAAAAAAACGACATTGTTGTTCGCAATATTTATTTTAACAGCTGTCACAGGATGTGGACAAAAATCTACTCAACAAAACCGGAATATGGAGCCTTTGAAAGAAGAGAATATTGGAGTAGTAAATAGATATCATCCAGTCTTAATCGCATGGGAAAGTCGTGAATATGTTTTTTCAGCAGGTTACATTGTGGGTGGATCCAGGGATAAATTATGGTATTCTCTTGATGATTTTGATATCCATTTTATGGGAAAAAAAATGGATGCCGATAAATATAAAGATGCTCTACATTTAAATCCTGTAAAAAACGAAACAGATTTAGGACAAATAGATCTTGCCAAAGGTGACGAAACCTTCGTATTTTATGCGTTTAATAAACGAATTGGAAGCTCAAAGATAAAAAACCCAGGGATTTATACTCAGTGGAGTACTTCGGATCTGATGTTCGGTACATTTTTTAAACCGATTTCTTGTGCCAGATCCTTCCTTATAGGAGTTAATGGAACCTGGAATGCGTTGCCGCGAGCCGTTAAACCAATTAATAAGGGAAATAATTATCTTGTAGATTTGGATGGAGACGAAGAAATCGAAAAGATAGGTTTCGAAAGATGCAAGGATAAAGGTGGATGCAACGCAGCAAGGGTCACTTTTGTTTTTCATGGAAAGACTTTGCATTCGGATGGATATTCAGTTCCTGCGGATTATGATTACTATCAAAATTGCGTTGCGGAATGGCTTGAAATATTTCCAATTGATCTAAACGGTGACGGTAAAATGGAGTTAGTCATTAAAGCGGTTTACGGTTACGGTGTATCTGTTGATGTTTACGAAGTAAGGCCCAACCGCATGGTGCAGATTATGACATTTTATGATGGTGATTGATGAATCTTTAAGGCACTCAAACACCGTAGGCATCAAGTACGGCTTGTGCATTATCAAACATCATTTTTCTCAACTCGGTAGGCTTAATAATCTCTATTTGGTCACCAAAAACAAACAGCTCTTTGCATAAGTAAATATCATCGCAGCTTATAAATCTGGTTTCGTAGCTGTACTTTGAATTGTTCGCATCTTTGATTTCTGTTTCAATTGCAGTTTCGGGAAGTACGCGCTTTAGCTCGGTTTGTGCGCTTTGAGTGTATCGTATAACAACATCATGTGTTTTTTGATTAATAAATGAGCTTGTGCTGTTTTTATAAATCTCTTTGACAGGTGGAACAGTGTGTGTGATTTTGTCGGATTTTTTAAGTTTAATCTCTTTAATTTTTTCAAACAGATAAACTGTTGGAGAGTTATGTACGGGTAAACCATTGCTTAACATGAGGCCGATCAAATATAGATTATTGTTTTTGAAAACAAGATGGTATGGGACAATTTCTCTGTTTTCATCTTTTGTGTGATTACAAGCTTTTGATGCATAATCGAAATTTAACGTATAGGTAGCTGAGATATTATTGCAGTATCTGTTCATTGTAAGGGCGTATTTAACCGCGGCTATATTCCAGGCACAATAATCGGAATTGTTTTGGACAATATTATCAAGTATCAAATCCCGGCTGTTGTCTGTTATTACAAAAGGCGCGTACGCTTCAAGAAGTGTAATTTGCAGATGCGGATCAAGAGTATCCATAATCATTCTTCTGCTGGTTCCCTGACCGCTAATGCTAATATTTAAATCATCTCGAAGTGTTTTAATATCACGGTTCACCTTGTCATCGGTGAGTGAATCATCACTGCCTTCTTTGTTTTCAAGTACTTCGTTTATTCTATCAGCAATCTTTTTGTCGGTCCAGCCACCATCGATACCTTCAGGGTTTTGAATAAGTGCAAGTATATGCAGGTAACGTTCCATGATCCTTATTTTTGTTGCTGGATCATTTGGAACATTGGGTTTTGAGAGTAACTCTCTGGTATCTTTATTTGCGTCTGATGACACCTTATCTTTTATCTTGGAATTGTTAATCATTTGTGGTCTCTTTGATTAGATTTATGTGCAGTGACATACTGGTTAGTAATTTTTTTTGCTGTATTTATCATCATCTCTTTAAGGTCGGCCGGTTCTATGATCAGAGCCTTATTACCAAAACCGAAAATCTGCTTACAAAAAAATGTATCCTCTGCCAATTTGAACCTTGCCTCGTAGTCGTATAAGCTGTCAAAATTGCTTATATCTGTTATATCCGCTTCTATGTTTTTTAGAAGTCGTTCCATATCGTATTTGATATCAGAGCAATAGCGAATTTTTACGTTATGCGGTTCTTTACCCATGTTAAAAAAAGAGCCGATAGTATCTTTGTATATGTCTTCCAGAGGAGTAATTGGTAAATCTGTGGTTTTATCGGTCGGTTTGATTTTTTTTATATGCGTATAAATAAACTGGGCATCGTTATCTTTACCTGTAACCCGGCCTATAAGATATAAATTATTGTTACGATAAACAAGATGATGCGGTACAATTTCGGACGTTTTAGTGTCAGCGTTAGCCGACTTCAAATAGTCAATTGATAGTATCCGGCGTTCTATAATTGCAAAGTGCACTGTCGCAAGATTCCACATAAACCGGTTTTTATGGCTTTTGATTATCTTTAAAAGTACATCCTGTTTCCCCGCGTCTGTTACCGTGATCGCGGTATAAGATCGTAAAAAGGGCAGAAGCGATTCTTTGCGGTATGGCGTGTTTAATACATAACGTTTTTTATCTGATCTTATATTTAGGTGTTCGTTGTTTAGAATAGTATTTTTTATATAGTTTTCTATGTTCTTTGGAGTGATAAATTTTGCTGTCTTCTTGTGCTGGTCATCGTAATGTGGATAGCGTTGTTCAAAATCAATTTTTAAAAAAGAGTAAATCTCGGCTTTTTGTTTTAGCTCTATCTCGTTTGGATTTTGTAATAATGCAAGTATATGAAGGTACTGATAAAAACGCTCGATCTCTGTGTCAGCAGAAGGAAGAATATCGTGGTTCATTGGTTGTCTCCCAAAGGTCAGTTTGGTCTGGTTAATCTGGGGTACTATAACGTCATATTTACAATTATTGAAACATAATGCAATGTGTTTTCTTCAATTGCCACATTATTTTATTAATAATATTGTTATAATCTAAGTTAAAAATGATACAGTATTGTCTTTCAAATAATTAGAACTATTATTTTACTAGCATTTTATCGTTTAAGTGATGTTTAAGATAATTTGATCTGATATCGCAATTATAATAATTTATACATGGCTAATAATTTACACTTTATATATACATTATGTAAAAAGTGTATATAGCGCGCGGAAAAAAAAATGGTTTAACTAATATCACCTGATTTAATGGTTAAATTATTTAAATGATAATTGTAACCCAATGATTTTATCTTGACCATTTTGGTAGCACCTTGTAATTTAAATTTTAAGGCTATAGAGTTTGTTATTGTTTGTCGAGCAAACTTAGTAAGATCTTTTGTTATAATGGTTCCTAATAGTAGATACTATGGCGCAACACAGTCTTTTCTCTAATACTGATGCCGTCCATTGTTTAATATTGGGCTGTTATTTGATATCATTTAATATTCAGTGCTAGATAACAACAGTTGTATAGAGGGACTATGAACATTCATAAAGAGATTGCAGCCTCAACCGTCGATTCGCATTCAAGTCTTTTGCGCTACTTTTCGTTAAAGTTTTTTCTTTATACCGAATTTATCAGTTATTTTATTATTGTACCGATCTTATTTATAAACATCATTCTCTCACTTGAACTGGATTTTGAACAATTAAAGATGATGTTTTACATTACCTTGGTAGTTGTTGCAATATCATTTTCGTCAACATTGATTAACAACCATATTGTCCTTGCTCCGGTAACAAAATATTTTAAGGCGTTAATCAATAAACAGAATATTTCCGAAGAGATGTATCTTGAGGCGCAACATCGGTTCTTTAACCTTCCTCTTTACCATTCAATTGGTTCTTTCTTTAGATGGATGATAGGCCTCTCTCTGCAGTTTGCCCCTTTTCTCAGTTTATACAATTTCACTTCTATCCAAAAAACAAATACTTGGATACTGGTTGCGATAATGGCTCCATTTGGGTCTATTTTTTATTTTTTATTTTTTGATGACAGAGATTCTTACACAAAAAGTTCTTAACACCGGTGTTTTCCCTCGCATTGATGACAAAAACCGATATTTTTCGATCACCTTCTTTTTTAGGATAACAATAGTTGTCGTATATATTTTTCTTTTGTCTGGGTTATCTTTAATTGGGTATTTTTTTATCGTACTTATGCACGACAAGTCGGCAGGATTTTTCTCCTGGGTGCATTTGATGGGCATACTCGGTTTTGGGATTGTACTATCCTTAAGTTTGGGCATGGCTCTAATTAGAACAATTCGTGATAAAATTGAGTTGATTGTCTCTAGTGTAAACAGGATGGGTACTGGAGATTTTTCGGAAAATAGAAAAGTGACACCGGTAATTGATGAGCTAAGCGGCGCAAACTCAACGCTCTATGATATGAAAGAGCAGGTCGCCGGGATGTTTTCTGATATTATTAAGGCTTCGGATGTACTTACCCGATCGACTGATGATATATCGACAATTACCGAAACATTTTCGTCAGATACACAAAATCAGGCCGCGACAGTCGAAGAGGTTAGTGCAACAATCGAAGAAGTGTCTGCTTCAATGGATACAATCTCATCGGGCACTACAGATCAGATTAAGAGCCTTACAGTCTTGACCGAAAGGATTCAGGAGCTTGCACAGATAATTAATGAGAGCGAAGTAAAGGCTTCCGAATCAAAAAAGATGTCCCAACTTATTAGCACCTATGCGCGGTCGGGTGAAGCGTCACTTTCGCGCATGGATAGCAATATGCAGTATATTAGCAAAAGCTCTGAACAGATGCGCGCGATAATAAGTATGATAAATGATATCTCTGAGCAGATAAACCTTTTATCGCTTAATGCGTCAATCGAAGCGGCACGCGCGGGTAGTGCTGGTATGGGATTTGCAGTTGTTGCCGATGAGGTATCAAAGCTTGCCGAAAGCACAGCTACAAGCGTTAAAGAGATAGACACCCTAATCAAAAAGAGCGACTCGGAGATCTCGGAAGGCAAGCAGTATGTACTCGAAGTTATTAACGAAATGAAAAAGATTATAGATGGTGTTGCCAATATTGCAGAAATGGCGGGGATGATTTCTGGTTACACGATTCGTCAGGTCGAAAGTTATAAAATGGTAGATGATGAATTGCGTAAGGTTAAAGAAAAGTCCGAAAACATCGAAATTGCCACAGCCGAACAGAAGCGCGCTATGGCGGAGATTGTCGAGTCGACTTCGCGTATCAATGAGCTGACACAGTCTATAAGCTCGGGAGCAGAAGAGATCGCCGCATCCTCTGGTGATATTGCCAAGATGGCAGCCAGCCAAAAAGAGATGACCACCAGGTTTAAGATACGCGAAGTGTAGGGGTATTTAAATCAAATCTAACCAAAAGACAAAATTATCAAAGGTATTAAAACAGTTTTTGATAATTATCACTCAAGTTGTATTTTTGTTTTCATGTTCGGAGCGGTATTTCTATCAGAAGCATCTTAAAGACAATTACGGAGATTATCACAGCAAAATATCTTATTTATCAGATAAAATTGCAATAAATCAAAATGATGCAGAGGCTTATTTAGAGCGGGGACGATTATATATAGGTATAGGTCATTATAGCAAAGGTATAGAAGATCTAGATAATGCAATTATTATTAAACCTGATTTTGGTGAGGCATACTTGTTGCGTGGATACTCTAAGTATAACTATTTTAACTATAAGAAAGAAATGCTCGATCAAGCGTATGATGATGCAAACAAGATGATTGAATTAAAATATAAAATATGCAAGGCTTACTTGCTAAGAGGACGTGTTCAATCTTTCCGTAATAATTATAGTGATGCAATTAAGGATATGGATAAAGCTATTGAGGCTGATATTAACTGTGGATGGGCATATTATGTACGAGGTCAAATAAAGCATGATCAATATGATGATTATAATGGCAGTCTTAGTGATTTAAAAAAAGCAAAGACAATATTTAATGAAGAAGGCGATAAGTTAGGATATGATTTGACGAAGGATTTGATAAAATTTATCAAACAACGGCGATTGGAAGATAAACTATTTAAATTTTTGTTCGGGATATAAAATTAATTTAAATGATTTTGTTTGATTTGCCAATTGTAGCGCCATAGTAGTAATTAAAATAAATAGAATATATCGTATAAAGAGATAATTGAATTACTGTTATCAATATTGCCACAGGTATCGATGTCTTGATAAAATAATTAAAAATAAAGATTGCAGGTATAAAAATTATGGCATCAATCAATCCTGAAAGAAATCGTTTCCAAAATCCTGCGTATGTTTTTACACCATCAATTTTTAAAGGTAAAAATTCCATAATGCCTCACAATCCTTTTTGTACAAAATAATGTTTATCAGTCCTTGTTTTCCAATATTATTGGAGCGTCTCATAACGATAAAATTTCAATTACAGATTGAAAAGTTAATTTTCAGAGCTTATCATTATGTCTTTCACCTGCGTCTTCCCATGATTCTTAGTATACGTAAAAACAGGTTTATTATGTCCATATAAAGAGCGGCCGCACTGTCTACAGCGTTGTCAACTGTTTTGGGAATTTGCTGGGCACGTCCCCAGTCGTAGCCGATGTATCCGCAAAAGATTGCCGCTACTATCCAGTCAATGATTGTGTGATGAGTTTTAAAAAAATATACTGCAACCAGTTCGACAATTATCATGGCAAAAAGTGCGATTGTTAATGCACCAACAATTTTTTTAAAAAACGCGGGGAAAAGTGTTCCCAAAAACATCATAATTAACGTAACAATACCTGTCATTTGTACGGCTTGGAGAACTAGTGAAGGGCTGTATTGCGATACGACGATATTTATTACAAAACCAAAGGGTACCACAACCAAGTTGTATCCTAAAAAACTGATAAGCGGTTCATCATATTTTGTAAAAAGATATATTCCCAAAAAACACATGATAAAGTAGGCAATAATAAACGGCCAAAATCCGTATTGCAAAGCAAAACCTGGTGAAACATGTTTGACCATAAGGTAATTAATACCGAAACCCCAGCAGAGGGTCAGGCCGATAATAAAATTGTAAAACCGCTCACTTATAATGGCTTGTCCCTGTTCGACGGTTCTTCTGTCAAAAACGTTTTCCATCAGGCTCTCCTTGAGATAAAAATATTTAATCGCAGATATTCATATAAAAGTATAACCAGTAGTCAAGCAAAGAATTATTCTTTACAGTTTGTAAAAGAATATAAAGGCTGTATACAGGTTTTGTTCTTATTGATTTCCTGTTTTCCGGTGAGATTTTTATGGTAACGCTATGAGATACAGATTTATTTTATTTGATGTTGATAACACACTTTTGGATTTTGACAGGTCTGAATCTAATGCGTTTATTAATACGATGAAAGAATATGAGGTCAATTGCGATGAGGATTTGATAACCAAATTTAAAGAAATATGCGCGAAAGAGTGGGACAGGCTGAATCTTGGCAAGTCGGATGATATAATTATTCAAAAGAATTACCATAAATTGTATTATAAATATTCTATAAATAGATTTGAAAGAATAAAAAATACAGGAATTTCAATATCGGCGGCTGACATGAGTGAATTATATTTGCAAAAGCTATCCACTGAAATAAATTATATGCCCTGTGCGCTGGATATTTGCGAGGCACTATCAAAAGACATAAAATTAGTCATTGCAACTAACGGAATTGTTGATGTTCAAAAAAAAAGATTGAACGATATGAATAAATATTTTTTCAAGCAATATATTTCTGAAGAAATAGGCTGCATTAAACCAAGTACAGTTTTTTTTAAAACCATTACGGAAGATCTCAAGGTAAAACCTGATGATTGTTTAATGGTTGGAGACTCTCTTGTGTCAGATATTGGTGGAGCTAATAGAGTCAGTATGGATTCCTGCTGGTACAATCCGAAACGAAAGTTTAATAATTCAAAAGAAATTCCAACCTATGAGATTAGTTCGTTATTGGATATTATGCAAATTGTTAAATAAAAATAATTTTATATTGAAATACGGGAGATAAAAATGAGTAAAAAAGAAGCAGTATTCAAATCGTGTCTTCAACCGGCATCAAAAGTTCTTGTGTCGTGCAGAGGTCTTGACGGAGAAAACAACGCGCTGGCCGTGGGGTATTGCTGTAACTGCAGTTACGATCCGCCAATGGTCATGGTTGGCATTGTTCCGTCGCGGCATTCGTACAAAATGATAAAAGAGTCAGGATGCTTTGTCGTTAATCTGGTTGATGAGGCATATAAAGAGAATTTCGATTATCTGGGAAGTGTCAGCAAAAGAGATGAAGATAAACTTTTAAAAAAGAGCATCAAGCTTTCTGAGGGAATAAAGGTGAATGCCCCCATTCTGGCTGATTGCCCGGTAAATATTGAATGTACTATTGTGGATTCAATTGTTACCGGTTCTCATGAAATGTTTGTGGGTAAGGTAGAGCACGTTCATGCCGATTCCAATCTGGTTGACGGTGAAGGCAAGATCGATTTTGGGCAAATAAAATTTTTATAAAATATTATATCCGGCTGATACTTTATGGTTTCTGTAAAAAAAACATTGTCCAAAGTGTTTCATAAATTAAGCGGATTCTCTATCGAACATTGCGGATTGCTGGTTATTGAATTAACAAGCGATTGTAACTGTGCCTGCCCTGTTTGTGCGCCGGCGCATGTACGAAATCAGATTAAACGCGGATATATGAGCCGCGAAATATTTGATAAGATTGTTGTTGAAGCCGGGGATCTTAATCCAAGACAGGTTTGTCTGTATGCCCGGGGCGAGTCGTTATTACATAAAGGCGCTGTGGACATGACCCGCGTTCTTTCTGACGCTGGGTTTTATACTGAACTGGTTACAAACGGTGAGCTGATTAACCCGGAAATATCTAAAGATCTTTATGATGCCGGGCTAAGTAAGCTTGTGATTTCGTATCCGGGAATAAGCAGTAAAAACTATCGTATGGCTCGAGGAAAAAATGAACCGCAGGGGCTGGCAGATAACATCGTTAAATCCATTGAACAGTGGAGTTGTGGTGATCGCGAGGTTTCCTTGAGAAGTCTTATTTTTCACAAGACTAAATCGGAAATTGATGATTGGGTAATTAATCTTGTTGATGACAGGCTTCCTGATTTTCTTGATAAGTGGTTATCTGTGGAAGGATTGTCCTCAGTCGAAATTCACGGATATATGCCCTGGCCGCGGTTTTACGACGAAACTTATCTGTCGCATCTGACAACATATCGAAGAAGATGTGAACATGCCCTGAACGCGATGGTGGTCTATTGGAATGGAGATGTAACTCCCTGCTCGTATGATGTGCACTCTGAATTGTGTATTGGTTCAATTAATAACGAGACGCTCTCCTCTCTTTATAATAACAGTAAGATGCGTCAATTTAGAAAAAGGATGTACTCTCACAAAATTTCAAAATTGGATGATGTCTGCAGAAATTGCCTTATTCCGAGGTATCCAGTGCCGCTGAAACTGTACACACCCGACAGGAAAGAGGAGTCTATTCGTGAAATAAGGGAGATTATCGCGCAGAGAGGATAATCTTCGCAAAGGATCGCGCATGGGATTATCGGTGATATTCTGATTGCAGCAGATCATTAGTAATATGCAGCAGTTGCTATTGATTCTGAAAACAGGTATCAGTATCTGTTCATATGAGTGTCGATCTTGTATGAACCCCCCTGGCAAATGAAAATTGTGGTATTGGATGAATTGTTCTTTTCCGTGATCATTCGGGAGTTGCAATACGGGCAATATCTTGGGCGAAAATAATTTATGGCAAATAGTACAAATATAACAAAAAAAAGTATTATTGATACATGTCCAAGAGGAATTGCTTTAGCAATATCAGGATAGTATTTGCCAATAATAATATCGTTAGAATCTATTAACATATTTGATTGCTCCCTGTATTAAGGGTTATAAATAATATTATAAAATATTATTTATAACCATAGCTGGTTGCATGGGACACGCTGACCAGTTCTTATGCGACACTACTCAATACTGTATACATGCATTGGCCATCTGCCATGTCGTTCTATAAAAATATGAAACGGGTGCTTTATAAATGCTTTATCCAAACCGTTGTAAACATTTTGACAGGCCTTTTGGAAACAGAGACAAAATTTTGCTGTAAAAAGGGTATTGATTTCGGCACTCAGGTCATCATCTTCAATATCACCCTCCATATCAAGGTCGTACCATGGTTTCATAACGTTTACTTTCATATCCGCGTACTCTTCTGCAATACAATTATTTGTAGTGATATTCATTTCAAAGTTATATTTATCTGTGTCTCCGGATTCGTCATACGTGCAGCTTTCGTACAAAGAACCAAATGCAATACAGTCGGAGCTGCCGCCGTCGTAGTTCCAGTGAAAGACAAGAGCCTGGATCTGGTTAGCGGAAACAGATGTAGTTATGTAGTCCTCTATGTTGTCTGATTCAAACTTAGGCAGCCGGGATTCAATGTCAGCAATGGATGCTTTCTCATCTATATTGCTGTACAGATCAAGAGCTCTGTTTACATAATCTTTAAGGCTGCTTTGCTTGATTGTTTCAATAATTTTTACGATTGATTCTGTGTAGCGTTTGGTAGAATTTTCTGTGTACATACAGTTCTCCGTTTCAGATTATTGGTAAGAATGAAGTTTTTTAATAATTTGGAGGTGCAGTCAAGTTGTTTTTGTTTGGCAACATTATTGCCGATTATGGTATTAAGGATTGTAAATAACAATACAGTTGGAGTAGAGTTACAATCTGAAGAACTTTAAGTTTAAAAAGCTAATGAATCCAGTAACCCATAATTTGAAAATAGCTTGATCAAAAATACAAAATATGGTAAAGAAAGATAACTAGAATAAAAAATTGGGGGGTAATCCAATGAAAATTAGAGTTATTTTTATTCTGACAGTTATGCTTTGCTGTCTTACGATTATGAGTGGGTGTGATGCAGATGATGAGTCGAATTATAAGGTCGACAAAGAAAAGGCTGAGGCCTTTGCAGGGCCGATACTTGAAAAATTAAAATCAGAAACTCCGGTGTATGCTGAAGATTTTTCTGACAATAGTAAAGGCTGGTATATTAATACTGAAGAATCTTATGGTTATACTGCGAATGTCTCGACTGAAGGAAAATATGATCTGGATATTGATACAAAACAATTAGGGGCTGATTTTCCGGATAGCCCGATTTTATCAGATTTTGTATTGCAGTTTGATTTTGTTTATAAAAGCGGTGGGAATGATTCCAGCTGTTATTTCATTTATAGAAATCAGGAAGTATTAGAACCTGGAAATAGTAATAGTTATGGTTTGGAAATCTATTATAATTCTTTGTTGCGCCTATATAAATATATTCAGGAATATGGCGGGGATGCAACTATACGTGATATCAATATGGATAAGTTTGATTTATTAGAAGTGAATACCTATACGATTATTGTTAAAGGTACTACCCATATTGTATACGTCAACGAT
>ERZ795053.5704-NODE-5704-length-12739-cov-5.075844_pt1 | contig 12739 bp, 9 predicted proteins | sample MGYA00375137_ERZ795053 | MGnify/ENA primary metagenome ERZ795053 (study PRJEB30182, sample SAMN05720284) | activated sludge metagenome | isolation source: Anaerobic digester | place: Hong Kong | collected 2014-12-17 ... | reverse complement strand
ACTTGTCTGTTCAGGGATGGGGGTGTCAAATGGATCAACAACATCACGATTATGATATTGCTGTGATTGGATCTGGCATTGGCGGTTCCTCGCTGGGCATGATTCTTGCCCGCCATGGTCTACGGGTCATCATCTTCGAAGCCAAGAGTCATCCGCGCTTTGCCATCGGCGAATCGATGATTCTTGAAACATCCGAGACGATGCGTGCGCTTGCGGAACGGTTTGATGTGCCGGAACTGGCCTACTTTAGCTCGGAAAATTACTTTAACTTTATTGGTACCTCGCATGGCGTCAAGCGTCATTTTTCTTATTTGCACCACGAAGAGGGAAAACCGCAACAGATTGATCACGCCCTGCAAGCCGTCATTCCGCGCCAGCCCCACGGTCATGAACTGCATCTCTACCGCCAAGATGTCGATTCCTACCTGACAACCTGTGCCGTTCGCTACGGTGCAACCGTTTTGCAAAACACCCCAATTACCCAAATCGCGCTGACGGAAACCGGGGTGACACTGACAACCCACCGGGGTGCGCACTATAGCGCGGCCTATGTCGTGGACGCCGGCGGTTATAAATCGCTGATTGCCGATCAATTCAATCTGCGCGATCACGATCTGCGCACCCACTCACGCGGTCTCTTTACACACATGGTTGGGGTGCCTGATTTTCACAAGGTTGGTGTATCGCGCAAAGGATACGGGTTGCCCTATAGTGTTGCTGAGGGCACGTTGCACCATATTTTTCACGGGGGGTGGCTCTGGGTGATTCCCTTTGATAACCACCGTCGGGCCACCAACCCGCTCTGTAGTGTCGGCCTTTTGTTGGATCCCCGGATTTATCCCCAGCGCGATGATCTCACACCCGAAGAGGAATTCCGCACATTTATTGCACGCTTTCCCAGCATTGCTGCCCACCTGCAAAATGCCCGTGCTGTGCGGGAGTGGACCCGGGCGCCACGGATTCAATATTCTTCTACACGGGTGGTCGGCAACCGTTGGGCTTTGTTGGGGCACGCCGCCGGTTTTATTGATCCGCTCTTTTCGAAGGGGCTCTACACAACGATGATGAGCATGGGGCTGCTGGCCAATCTGCTCCTTGATGCCCGGTACGACAACGATTATTCGGCAGAACGCTTTCAACCGCTGGAAGATTTAACGTTGGGCTTCATCCGCACGAATGACCGCTTGATCGCCAGTTCATTTAAGTCCTTCTCCAACTATAAGTTGTGGCGCGTCTATGCGGTCCTCTGGCTGTTGGGGGCCTATACGGAATTGGTGAAACTTTCCAGCATTCGCGTCCAGACGCACGACCGTCAGAGTTACTTTGCCCAAGCCGCCGCGCTGCGGCTTGCCGGCGGCGCCTTCCCTGCTTTCTTCACCTTGGCCAATCAAATCGATACGCTCATCGAAGCCGTTGATCCCCAGAACGAGGAGGCCGTTGATGCCACGGTTGCCAAGATCCAGACCCTCTTCTCCGCCATCGACTGGTTACCCTTACCATTCCAGGAGATCTTGGCCGGCAAGACCTCCTTGCCCAAGCACAAGGTGCGTCCCGATCTCTTTGGTCATCATGGGTTTATGCGTGAGGGGGACTACCGGCGCCACTTCTTTGGCACAGCCTCCATGCGTATGGTTGTGCAGGCCTTTCTCCGCGACAAGCTCACCTATGCGGAAGCGGCACTCAATGCTCGTCGTCTCTTAACGCGATTGCTGTGAGTCGTCCCCTACGCAAGGACGCGTCCCTATTCGGTACAATCGGTAGCGAGAAGGTGTGAGGTTGTCTGGAACTATTCCATTTGGTCAACAAATTCGCGTAGCGCGTCTGGTGTTAAGATACCTCGCCAGACAGTGTCAATTTTGCCTTCGCTGTCAATGAAGACGCTTGTCGGCATGCCGCTCACCTCGTAGAGTTGGCGAAGGGTGGCGTCGCTATCGAGGACGACGGGCATGGTCATGGCGAAGTCTTCGGCGAAAGGTTGGAGTTGCGTTAACTCTTCTTGGACATTCACGGCCAGCACGATGAGATCTGGGTTGCGATTGGCCTCCGCAACAATTTCCGGCATCTCCAATCGGCAAGGACCACACCACGTGGCCCAAAAATTAATGAGGACGGGGTGACCGTGTAAGTTGGCGAGAGAGAGATAGCGTCCGTCATCCAAGACCATGTAAAAATTTGGCGGCATGGCACCGGAGGTTAAGCCGGTGTCATCATTGTCGATGCCATGGAGCGTGGCGACGGGAAACCCACGTCCAATCCCGGTCGGTAGCTCTTCGGGCGCGATCTCTTCCGTGAGGCGAGGCCCCGCTTCTCCACAAGCACTGAGGAACAGCAACAGGCAGAGCAACAGTAGCGGGCGCCCTACCTTCGGTAGATGGTTTGAGATCCACCTGACTGGCTGACGGTCAATCCAATGCAACATAATATTCCCCATCATGATCGCAAAGCTCTTCCGTAACTTACATTGCTGATAGAGATCTGCCCAAAATTTCTCTGTTCCCGCCGGGTCACAGCTGAATGTCTATCGATGCAAGCGTATGCAAAATTACGGCGTCTGGCTGTAAAATTGCATACGCTCGCATCTGTCAATTCTATTTCTCGAACGCTGGTTAATCTGGCCAGCAAGCGCTAGTAAATCCCGGCATAAATAAGCCCATCGCAATTCTGCCTTATCCACCCGAGGTATTTGGGCTTATTTACTGCCGTGTATTTATGCCGCAATGTACTAGCTGACTATTATGATTCACACCTATGCAATCAATGGCCTACCGCTGCAAACCGGCGATATCGTCTGTACAACCGATGGTGCCGCGAATGGATGGTTTGGGCGTCTCTGGCAATTGATTGGGTACCTGGTGCCGGGGGAGGTCGATCACATTATTGTCTACGTGGGGCCTGGCCCCCGCTTTGTCGAAGCCGGTGCCCGGGGGGTGATTGCCTTTGAGATGCCCGGTCATCGCTGGGACGCCGACCAAGTAGTCGACCTGCGTTTGTTGGTGGATACCCTGTTGGGGGTAGCGTATCCTCTCCAGGAGTTGGCCCTCTCACCGCAACGGGAAGAAACTATCCGAAAACAGGTGGCGGCCTACTGTCTCGACCACGTGGGCAAACCCTACAATGCCAACTTTCTCAAGGTGGTGACAAATGAAGCCTTTTACTGTAGCCAACTCGCTTACCTTGCTTACCTCGCCGCCGGCATTGATATCGGTGTCACACCAGTGCGTCTGTTGGAACGACAGGACGACGAAGAAGAGAGCACGCCTTTGCTTGTGTTGCCATCGGCGCTACTCAACAACTGCCACCACCGACTGGCGACCCACCGGCCTGGGCTGCATCGTTAGTACAATACGCTGAGATCTTTCGGTGGGAAAGAAAATTCACCACCGCTGGGATCGATTAGACATCCTCCGAATAAATTCGACTCACCAGCGCTTTGACCCGTTTTCCCCCATTTTGCAAGATCGGTGGGCCGTGGCCAAAGACCATCACTTCAAAATCATCACCATATTTTTTGGCCAACTTCCAGGCGCTGCGCTGGGCATTTTCTTTATCGGTTGTAAAGAGTCCCGTGTTGATGCGTAGCCGGTTGCGTGTATTGACCAAAGCGTCACCACAAATGAGAAACCGCTTTCCCTTATGCAACAGGGATATATGACCGGGGGAATGGCCAGGGGTATGGATAACCGTAAAACCCTCGGGTAGCACTTGACCATCGACCAACAATTCATCGGGTGTGACCGGGATATAACGAAACTGGGGCATGCGTGTCATAAACCAGATCATCGGGCGCAAGGACCAAAAGGCGGCCTGCCGTTTCCACGGCGCTTCGAGATAGGGTTTTTCCACGGCATGACAGGCCACCCTGGCACCCGTCACCTGCTTAAGGTGGGCTACGCCTCCGGTATGGTCAATATCGACATGGGTGGCGATGATCCGGCGGATGCTGTGATCGGCATAGCCATGTTGGCGCAGGGTCTGTAAAATGGTGGTGGCGTCGCGAGGATGGCCGGCATCGATCAAGGTAATACCACCGCGCCATTCCCACAGGTAACAGTGAACGTTGTCGCCGATCTCATCGATCACGCGCAGCCCTGGTAGAATTTCACGCATAGGGGTCAGTAACTTGCCATGTGAAAGTCGTATCGATTTCCCGCTAGGTGGCGCAAGCGGGCGCGGGGATGGTTGATCGCATCATCAAGCTCATGCATGGTGAGCCCGGTCAGTTCAGCCAGTTTCATTGTTGTATGAAATGATTCTTCGGTTAGGCTCAGTATACATTCCCGTTGCGTTTCGTCGAGTTTGAAGCCAACCCAGGCACTCTTCGGCGACGCAAGCAGTACTTCGCGACAACGGGTACAGCGCCAAGCATGGCCTATGAGCAAGGCAAAATCACGCACTCTTGCAGACGACATCAATAAGTCTCGTTTTCTCTCACACTTCCAGCAGCGGCGGCACGTTCAGTCCCGTTGCCCTGCTCCAAACTCTCCATAATTTTCACGCCGGCACTGGCGCCCAAGCGCGTGGCGCCGGCACCAATCATCAGTTGTGCGTCGGCGGCGCTGCGCACCCCACCCGCCGCTTTGACCCCAAAGTTCTTGCCAACCGCTAGCCGCAACAACTGTACATCGGCAACAGTGGCGCCGCCGCTGTTAAAGCCGGTGGAAGTTTTTGTGAAATCGGCTCCCGCTGCTTGGGTTAATAAGGCCGCTGCAACTTTTTCCTCTTGGGTCAGCAGGCAGGTTTCCATAATGACCTTTACGCGAACCCCCGCATCGTGGGCAACTTCGACGACGGCAGCAATGTCATCGTAAACCGCATCGTAGGCACCCTCTTTCAACTGACCAATGTTGAGTACCATGTCTACCTCACCGGCGCCCAGGCGAATAACTTCTGCCGTTTCATGGGCTTTGACGGCTGTCAATGTGGCACCCAATGGAAAGCCGATAACCGTGCAGACGACACTCTTGGCGGCGGCCAGTCGCTCGGCACAGAGTGGCACCCAAGCGGGATTAACACAGACGGAGGCAAAGTCATACTGGGCTGCCTCCGCACAGAGTTGACGAATCTGTGCGCCGGTCGCTTCCGGCTTGAGCAAGGTATGGTCGATGGTTGCTGCTAACTGGGCAGCATCATAGGTTGCCGGTGTAGCCGCACCGACTGTGTTGTAAGCTTGTAGAATGGCGGGGCTTCGGTCGGCCACCAAGGCATGGCTGTTGCTTTTTGTCTTTGTGCTCAACCTGCTACTCCTGTGGGAACAGAAATTTTTCGGATAGAGTTTAAGTTGGGCAATGTTCGCTATGGGATAGCCTGGCTTACCTCACCGGTGCCCGGCTCCAATGCATAGTGGGTAATCAACCCCCAGCGATCCATTGGCCAAACGCGTAACCATGCCTGGCCGACGACCAATTCTTCGGGAATCGTACCAATGCGCCGACTGTCGCTTGAGTTGCCCCGATTGTCTCCCATCACAAAAAGTCGATCCGCGGGGATCACCTCCGGTCCGAAATTTTCTCCAGGACGAAAGGGATTGATCGTATAAGGTTCATTAAATTCTTGGCCGTTGACATAGACCGTCTGTTCATGGATCTCAATAGTATCGCCCGGTAGCCCGATGACGCGTTTGATGTAATCCTCATCGGGGTTTTGCGGATTGTGGAAGACAATGACTTCGCCGCGTGTTGGGTCACCCAATTTGAAAGCTAGCTTGTTCACCAGAATAAATTCGCCCTCGTAGAAATTGGGCTGCATGGAATGACTTTCAATGCGATAATTCTGAATTACCTGGCGGATCAATAAGAAGATGATGAGTGATAGGACAATCGTTTCGAGCAACTCACGGAAAAGTACCCAAACGGCTGATGGTTGTTTTTCTTCAACGACACTGTTATCTGTTTCTGGACCACCAAGCAACTCGGTCGCCGGTTGTGCATAATCGGGCTGCAGCGCATAGGGGTCGTTTGCATTACGAAGTTCCGACATAGTCTTACCTTAATTTATGATTTCTTCGCCAGGGTACTGCGTGACGGTCAACGGTAAGCTCATCAGCTACCCTTGCCTGTAGACATAACCTAACCTTCCGCAAAAGGGCGATCCAGACAACTGGCTGCGATGAGCGAAAACCCAAATCGTCGAGTCATCCCTATTACTATAGCACTGCCTTGTGGAAGAGACAATCTGCAACGGTTGACGTTAACCCAATTTTATCCACACGAAATCCCCAAAAACCCAAATTATATCGCAAATATCCCAAATTAAATCCCAAATATTGCTGACCTGTTCTGCAATTGGATTGTAGCTGTCCAGGTCCTTGAGGGCTGAGTTTGTCGTAGCTCGCTTGCACCTTGTGCTTTGCAGCCACTGCGTGAACTGACAAAATCAGGCTACGGCTGGATAGTGCATTGGATTTACGTAAAGGGGCAAAGCTCAGCTCAGCACTGCTTGCCAAGGAAAAATAACCCAATTAACCCAAATGTTATCCCAAATATCGCAAACAATATCCCAAATATCCCAATTGGGATATTTGGGATATTACTTCAAAATATAGCGCGTGCCACGCTTATCGCCGATCTTGAGCAAAACCCCCTTGTTGACCAGATCCGACAGATCGAGGCGCAAGGTTTCGGCACCCACATGGGGACAAAGTTCCCGATAGTCGCGGTTGGTAATTGAGCCTTCGCGTTGCAAGAACTCCAGCGCCTTGATCTGGCGCTCGTTCATGTTTTGCTCCCACTGCGGCACGACCCGTTGTTGATCCTTTTTGTTGTACAACACCACCGAAAAGCGATGCCCCTTGGCATCAAAGGTTGGTGGGGGATGGCCGCCGGAGACCATGTCTTCGATCATGCGGTCGATCCCTAACCCCAACTCTTCGATGTAACCCCACTGGTAGAGACCGTTCACCAGCCGTGGGTTTCGGCTGTAATGTTCGTCGACAATGTTGTCGAGCGTAATGTGGGCCGGCAATCCGCCTGGGCTAATAATCTCCAGGCGATCGGTGTACATGCGGATCTCGATGCTGCGCCCGGTCAGGCGATAGTCGCGGTGGGCAACGGCATTGACCAGTGCTTCGCGCACCGCTGACTCGGGATATTCCAACTGTTCCTGCCGCTGGAGCCCTTTGACGACCGCCTGCTTATCCATCTCTTCCCACAGAACTCGCCAGGCCCTGTCAATAATCTTGGGCAGTGGCCCAAGCAACTCTTCGCGGCGGCCATAACCCAAAGTACCGCCGGGCCCGCGCGGTTGGGTATCGGCAAATTTTACAAAGATAGCTCGGCTATGCGGGAGAAAGAACTGTGGTTCTTTGCCAAAGAGCATGAGGCCGCTAATGGTCGGAATGCGATTGGCGTTGATGGCACCGATCTGTTGCAGCAAGCGATCCTTGGGCAGCACATCGGAGCGCGGACTCCGCTTCTGTCGGCGCTCAATGTAATCGTCGATGACATCCTCATCAAGATCGTCGCGGGCTGCCCCGGCGACTTCTTCGGTTTCGAAATCACCGGTGGGGCGATTGGCCAGCAACTGCCCGAACTCGTGGCCTTGCAGCGGCAGATTTTCGTTGCCCTTGCGCACGAGCACGCGACCATCTGCCAGTGTGTGCACGGTACCGCTACGCTCAACGCGCAACAGCACCACAAACCCACCGGGGATCTGTTCTTGCTGCCAATCAGTGTGGACTGGCGGGCGGCAAAGGCGCAGAGCCGCCTGCAACAGATCTTCCGCCTCATCGAGCGAAAAGTAGGTACCCAATTTGCCGTCGGCTGTTAAGCCCAACACGATAGTACCACCCTCACCATTGGCGAACGCGACCAACGCTTCTGCCAACGCCTTTGCATCGTTGTCAGGCAAAAAAGCCCATCGTTGGCCAGGGGTCTGTTTTAGAATTGATTGCGCTACCGCCATTGCCTCTTTACCTTTGTGTCCATCGGTAAATTTGCTAGTACAGTTTGGCGTAAATACCACTGCAGTCAATAAGCCCAAGCTGCTCGAGTGGATAGGGCAAATTCGCGATGGGCTTATTTACGCCGGGATTTACTATAGACGTTCAGATAATCTTTCGTAGGGCACGGCATGCCGTGCCCTACGAAAGGAGAACTTCACCACGAATCTTTTTCTGACAATCTATAACTAAGCCGTTTCTGCCTCTTCGACTGCCGTGTCGTCATCTTCGGCACTCTCATCTTCGATATCCTCATCTTCGATATCGTCGGCAGTATAATCTGTATCTTCGGACACAATATCGCTGCCGTTGGTACCGTTGTGACCATTCACGACACCGTTTTCAGCGATTGCTGTTTCATCTTCGGTACCGCCATCGACGCCCCGAGTCAAGTCATCGTAGGTAATTACCGCCAGCGCGGCAACACTGTCGTCTCCTTGCAAGTTGACGATCCGCACACCACGGGTGGCACGTCCCATGCTGCTGATGCCATGGACCGCCGTGCGCAATACGATCCCATTGCTCGTCATGATGGTGATCTGATCATTGGGATGGACAACACGTGCTGAGACGATGGGGCCGACCTCCTCCAGACGACGATGGTCAGTGGTCCAGTTGCCCTGGGTGTAGCGTCCTTTGGCATTGTATTCATCCAGCGACACACGTTTCCCCCAACCGCGACTGTGGACAACGAGAAGATCGTGATCGGGCTTCACCACATCCATGCTCACAATTTCATCGTCGTCAAGCAGACGCATGGCCATGACACCCGCTGCCGTGCGGCCCATGGGGCGCACATTATTCTCATGGAAACGCAACGCCTTGCCGTTGCGACTCACGATAATGAATTCTTCGTTGCCATTGGTGAGCCGCGCCCAATCCAGCGAATCATCGGGATCGAGATTCATGGCAATCAACCCGCTGCTGCGGATGTTACTAAAGGCGCTCAAGTCCATCCGCTTGATGCGGCCCTGGCGTGTGATCAGCGTAATATACTCCGCTTGATCGAAGTCCGGGATGATCAGCATCGTGGAGACCGACTCATTGGGCTGTAAGTTGAGTACATTGGCGGTATGAGCCCCGCGTGAGGTGCGGCTCCCTTCCGGCAGTTCATAGACGCGGGTCGCGTAGACCCGACCGGTATTGGTGAAGAAGAGGATGTAATCCAAATTGCGTGCAAAGAGCAAATTGATCACAGTGTCCTCATCACGCGTGGTCATCCCTTTAATGCCCCGGCCACCCCGCCCCTGTGCTCGAAAGACCTCGGCCTTCATGCGCTTGATATAAGCGCCGGCACTGAAGCTAATAAAAACGTTGTCGTTGGCGATGAGGTCTTCATCGTTTAGGCTGCCATTGGCATCGTGCGCAATGCGGGTACGTCGTTCGTCACCAAAGCGCTCGCGCAACATTGTGATATCTTCGCGGATCAGGCCGCGGATCAAATGAGGATTCGCCAGCAATTCTTCGTAATAGGCGATCCGGGTCATGATCTCTTGATATTCGTCCTCAATGCGTTGGCGTTCGAGCGCGGCCAAACGCCGTAACTGCATATCCAGGATCGCCTGCGCCTGCACTTGGCTCAAGCCAAAGCGTTCCATCAAGCCGGTACGGGCGGCATCGGCGCTTTCGCTGTTGCGAATCAGCTGAATCACCTCATCTAAGAATTCCAGCGCAATCCGCAGGCCTTCGAGAATGTGTGCTCGTTCACGGGCCTTGCTGAGCTGAAATTGTGTGCGGCGGGTGATCACCTCGAAGCGATGATCGATATGAATGATCAAGGCACGACGGAGGCCCAATGTGGCCGGTTCGCCATTGACGAGGGCCAATGTGTTGACGCCAAAGGAGGTCTGCAGTGACGTGTGCTTGAAGATTTGGTTACGCACCTTCTTGGGTGCCGCACCCCGCTTCAACTCGATGACAATTCGCATCCCACGTCGATCGCTCTCATCGCGAATGTCACTGATCTGGTCGAGTTTGCCTTCACGTACCAACTCTGCCATGCGCTCAATGAGTTGGGATTTGTTGACCTGATAGGGAATTTCGCTGACAAGAATGCGGAAGCGGTCGCCCCGCATCTCTTCGATTTCCGTCTTTGCCCGAATTAACACCTTGCCGCGCCCGGTGGCAAAGGCCTGGCGAATTCCTTCGGTGCCCAAGATAATACCCCCAGTGGGGAAATCAGGCCCCTTGACAAAGGTCATCAATTCATCCAGGCCAATCTCCTCGCGCCGTTCCCAGTTGTCGATAACATGGGTGATGGCATCGCAGATCTCGGTCAGATTGTGGGGGGGGATGTTGGTTGCCATACCGACGGCGATGCCGCTGGTGCCATTGATCAGCAGATTGGGCAACATAGCCGGCAGCACTTGGGGTTCTTCCAGGCTGTCGTCAAAGTTGTTTTTCCAATCCACCGTGTCCATGTCGATGTCTTGGAGCATGGTGGCGGCAATACGAGCCAACCGAGCCTCGGTATAACGCATTGCTGCCGGGCTATCGCCGTCGATGGAGCCAAAATTGCCCTGGCCGTCAACCAGCGGGTAACGCAAGCTAAAATCCTGTGCCATGCGTGCCATGGCATCGTAGACGGCAGTGTCCCCGTGAGGATGATATTTGCCCAAAACTTCACCGACAATACGCGCACTTTTCTTATAAGGCGTGCCAGGGTTGAGACCCATGTCGGACATGGCGTAAAGAATGCGGCGATGAACCGGTTTTAATCCATCGCGTGCATCGGGCAGCGCACGCGCGACAATGACGCTCATCGCATAATCGAGATAGCTCGCCCGCATCTCATCAATAATGGGTTGCGGACGGACATTACCAATGGTACCATTTAAGACGATGCCATTCGCGGAGCCGTCGTCAGCTGCCCCATTCATGCCGGCTCCCGCCGCTGCCACCTCATCCTCTGCTGCTACGTCATTGTCTTCGCTATTGTCAGCGCTCGGATCCTCTCCCAAGCCTGCGACAGAACGATCGGTGATTTCCAGGTTCTCTTCCTGATCATCCCCATGAAACTGATTCGGACGTTCCTCCATGCAAATGCTCCTGCGACCATAGTGATACGTTGTGCTGCTCAAGCGCTTTAGGAATACCTGATGACTTACGCCGGCCTGGTGACTAACATCTCAGGGTTGCGGTACTAGCGCTCGATTCAACCACAATTAGAAACCAAAGTTAAGCAAAATCCAATGCCATTATTATACCACGATTCTGTAAATTTCCCTAAAGCTAAAGGGAGATCGGGCGCGTACCACATTGGGAGACTTACACCGAACACTCAATCTGCTCCTCTTCTGTGAGCCCCCGAAAATGGGACGCACCTAGTACCCAGTGGGCAGAAGTCAGTAGACAGTTGTCAGTGGGCGCATAAACTGTCTCTTGACTTCTGCGCCCTGGTACTAGCCATCCACCTGTACGGGAGCCGTTAATCAGCAAAGGGTTGGCTGACTAACGGCTCCCGTCGGCAACAGGGTTGCCGTGGGGGGTGCCCTATCCACCGGTATCGTGGGACGCCATTCGTTGGATGCCGCACAGACAAAGTTGTAAAAAAGGCCACTCGTGGTGTTGTCTCTGGTCGCCATTTCTTCCGGATGCCATTGTACCCCGATCACAAAGGGTAAAGCTGGGATCTCAACCGCTTCCGGCAGACCATCGGCGGCACGGGCCACCACGCGCAGCGCCGTGCCCAAACGATCAATACCCTGGTGGTGCATGGAGTTGACCCCGTGGCGTTCGCCCAACGCCTGCGCCAGACGACTGTTGGACTCAATCTGGATCTGATGGCTGATGTGGAAGCGATCAAAACTTGGTGGCATGTAGTCGTGCTTTTCAAAGGATGGGCAGTCGCTCGGTAGATCCTGGAAGAGTGAGCCACCACAGGCAACGTTGAGCACCTGGATTCCCCGACAGACACCAAGGAAGGGCATACCTTCCGCCAATGCCCAACGCGTCAGTAAAAGTTCTGTGCGGTCGCGCTCCGGATCAGTTGTTCCAAGCTTGGCGTGGGGTTGAGCACCGTAGTGTTGGGGATCGATGTCTTCGCCGCCGGGGAGAAAGATACCATCGAGTCGGTCAAAGATGCCGCGCAGCGTTGCTTCGCTCATGCCCAGTGGAATCATCACCGGCAGCGCACCCAGATTTTCCAAGACACGGATATAGGTTTGGTTCATGATGTAAAGTGGCAGGCCATGAAAACGCTGAGAGTTTTCTCGCCCGGTAGGGACGCCGATGAGAGGACGCTTGCCCTGTACTTCGGCATTGACCGTGGGTAAAACGAGGTTGTTGCGAAGTTCCAGTTTCATATATCTCTATTCTATTTTCTCTCTGCTCATCAGCCGAAAGTGTGAGTTGAGCGTCAAAACAGTACAACATGGCCTCTGACAACTCACACTTTTCACAGATGAGCCTTTCTCTCGAAGCGCACATCCGCCAGGCGAATTGCGAACACCGCGTGCCGGACATGGGCTATACGACCAAAGTCGCTATTATATCCAGCAAAATGCAGATAAACAAACTCTTGCGAGCTTGATCACTTTGGACTTTGACACACCTTTTTCTCCATGATAGCATCCGACTATGAATGGGATGCAGGAGGACACACTTGAACAGAAGCGCCCAACGAAGGGATCTCGACACATGGGGTTGGATCGAGCCACGCGCGTAGATTTTGCAATGTGGTTCGTCTTGTTGACAGCCCTGCTGTTGTATGCGATGACCTTGGACACCGGCCTGCAGCCCGAAGAATTACGGGGGGGGGATCTCATCACCCACCAATATGCCCAGGTGCAGGCCCGTCCCAGC
>ERZ795053.5703-NODE-5703-length-12742-cov-4.827225_pt1 | contig 12742 bp, 10 predicted proteins | sample MGYA00375137_ERZ795053 | MGnify/ENA primary metagenome ERZ795053 (study PRJEB30182, sample SAMN05720284) | activated sludge metagenome | isolation source: Anaerobic digester | place: Hong Kong | collected 2014-12-17 ... | reverse complement strand
GTCCATTGGGGTGTCTTGCAAGCAGCACGAGCGCCAGAGCCGAACCGAGCAACGCCGCCCACGCCCACAGCGCGCGACGTCGTAGGCTGCCGGCCAGCAGCAGCGCGACCAGGAACATCGTCGCGACGGCCGCGAGCGTGGCGCTATTGCGCACGCTCGCAATGTGTACCAGTGCCGGATAGCCCGCGATTGCCGATATTGACCCAAGCGCGGCGAACACACGTTTCACAGCACGAATTGTAGATCCGCCGCTGCCGATGACGGGGTTCAGATATCCAGATTGGCGACCGACAGCGCGTTTTTCTCGATGAACTCCCGGCGAGGCTCCACCTGATCGCCCATCAGAGTCGTGAAAATGTCGTCGGCTGCCAGTGCATCCTCGATCCGCACCTGCAAGAGCCGGCGCGTCGCCGGGTTGATGGTGGTGTCCCAGAGCTGCTCGGGGTTCATCTCTCCCAGGCCCTTGTAGCGTTGGATCGTCTGGCCCTTGCGCGCCTGCTCGAACAACCAGCGCATTGCATCCTTGAAGGAACGGTAGTCATGGCGCTCATTGCCGCGCACGATCGTGCCCGCCTCCAGCGCCAGGTCCTTCAAGGTTCGACCTAAATCGGCCAGGCGGCGATACTCCGCGGACTCGAAGAACTCGCGCGGCAGCAGCTTGCTCGTCACGGTGCCGTGTTCGGTGCGCTCCACCACGATCCGCGCGCCGTGCTTCTCGTCGGCAGCACGCACCGAGGTGCGATAGGAGCGCGGGCTGTCGTCGTTTGCATTGAGGCTGATTTGCAGCGCGGCGGCCCAGTTGCCGAGCCACTCCGGGTCCGCGAAGTGCTCGGGCGTGATCTCAGGCACGATGCAGAGGTGCTCCAGCAGCCGCTCATCGTAGCGTCGCGACCAGCGCTTGATGATCGTCTGAACCTGTGTGTACTGTCGCACCAACGCCTCGAGCTGACCACCTTTGATCGGTGTCGCGCCAGATTTGCTGCGCAATTCAGCGTCGTCCAGGGCTGCTGTTAGTAACAATGACTCCAGGTCGGCGTCATCCTTGATGTAAACTTCACTCTTGCCGCGCTTCACTTTGTAGAGCGGCGGTTGGGCGATGTACACGTGCCCTCTTTCTATCAACATGGGTATTTGTCGGTAGAAAAACGTTAGTAACAACGTACGAATGTGCGCGCCGTCGACATCCGCGTCGGTCATCAGGACCACGCGATGATAGCGCAGCTTGTCGATATCGAATTCGTCGCGGCCGATGCCACAGCCGAGTGCCGTGATCAGTGTGCCGACTTCGGCTGAGGACAGCATCTTGTCGAAGCGCGCGCGCTCGACGTTCAGGATTTTCCCCTTGAGCGGCAGGATGGCCTGGGTACGCCGATCCCGGCCCTGCTTCGCCGAGCCACCGGCCGAATCACCCTCGACGATGAAAATCTCGGACAGCGCCGGATCCTTCTCCTGACAGTCAGCGAGCTTGCCCGGCAGGCCGGCAATATCGAGCGCGCCCTTGCGGCGCGTCATCTCGCGCGCTTTGCGGGCCGCTTCGCGGGCGCGTGCAGCGTCGATGATCTTCGCGACTATTGCCTTCGCCTCGACCGGATGCTCGAGCAGGAATTCGGACAGGCGTTCGGCTACGGCTGATTCCACCACGCCCTTCACTTCTGATGAGACCAGCTTTTCTTTGGTCTGCGAGGAGAACTTCGGATCCGGTAGTTTCACCGACAGGATCGCGGTTAGCCCTTCTCGTGCGTCATCACCCGTCATGGGGATTTTTTCTTTCTTGGCGGACATCTCTTTCTCGATGTAGCCATTGAGCGTGCGTGTCAACGCGGCCCGGAACCCAGCGAGGTGGGTGCCACCGTCCTTTTGAGGGATATTGTTTGTGTAACAATACATTGATTCTGTGTACGAATCGTTCCACTGGAGGGCCACTTCGACGTTAATCAGCCCTTCCTGCTTCTTGAACCAGAACACAGATGGATGCACGGGGCTGCGCGTGCGACTCAAATGGTTGACGAACTCTCGCAGCCCGCCTTCGTGCTGGAACACGTCCGATTTGTTCTCGCGTTCATCCACGAGTTCGATCCGCACGCCCGCATTCAGAAACGACAACTCCCGCAAACGTTTCGCCAAAATGTCGTATTCGAAGGTGATATTCGTAAAAGTCGCGGGACTTGGTTTGAACCGGACGATCGTACCGCGCTCGGTTGTTGTGCCGGTCACGGCCAGCGGAGAAACAGGATCGCCCCGGCGAAATTCCATGGTGTGCTTTTGCCCGTCCCGGAGAATCGTAAGCCACAGGTGATCGGATAGCGCGTTGACGACGGACACGCCGACGCCGTGCAAGCCCCCAGAAACTTTGTAGGAGGTGTCATCGAACTTACCGCCGGCGTGTAGCACGGTCATGATCACTTCGGCGGCGGATCGGCCCTCTTCCGGATGAATGTCCGTGGGGATGCCTCGGCCGTTGTCGCTGACGGTCACCGATTCATCGGCGTGAATCGTGACGACCACCCGGTCACAATGACCCGCGAGCGCTTCGTCGATCGCGTTGTCGACGACCTCGAAAACCATGTGGTGCAGACCCGTACCGTCATCGGTATCCCCGATGTACATACCAGGACGTTTGCGCACCGCATCCAGACCTTTTAAGACTTTGATTTTAGTAGAATCGTAGACGTCTTCGTTGCTCATAAAAGGGCCTGGACTGTGATGCGGGATTATACCCTTTCCAGGCTGCCTTGTTCCACGTGAAACACTCTGTCGGGTGTGCCAAAAAGTCGCGTTTCGCTGCGCAGCGAGGTGACGAGCATTTGACAGTCCAGCGCCGCAATCTCTGCGACAAACGCCTCCAGCCGACTGTCGTCAAGCTCGGCCGCCGGATCATCCAACAGCAGGAGGGGTCGCAGCTCCAGTTCCTGGCGCAACAACTTCAGCTGTGCGATCACCATGGATGCAGCGACTAGCTTCTGCTGCCCCCGGGAAAGCACGTCGCGAGCCGGCTTGCCGTGGACTCGTAGGTGAAGATCCATGCGATGCGGACCGACGGTCGTCGAGCCGCGCTGGCGATCGCGTTCGGCGGCCCCTGACAGGGCTTCTGCAAAACTCATTTCTTGCGCCCAGCCACGACTCATCGACATGGACGGCGCCAGGCTCGAGAGCTGGGCGGCGGTTACGTCCCAGAATGGCCTCAAACGATCCAGAACCCGCGTTCGGGCCTCGGCGAGCTCTACGCCCGTCGCAATCAATTCAGCGTCCCACGCGGCAGTACTGTGCCCTTGGGAGCGAAGCGCTGCATTGCGTTGGCGGAGGCAGCGCGTGTAGCGAGACCAGGTCCCACCAAACTCTGGTTCCACGTGGAACACCAGCCAATCCAGCCAACGGCGGCGGCGTTCCGGCCCCTGCTCAATCAATTTGTGGATCTCCGGGTCGATAACCTGAACGGACACAGCGGCCGACAGTTCTGCCAAGGACTCTACGTTGCGGCCGTCCAATCGCCCACGGGTGCCGCCTTCCTTGGAAACCTCTATGCCGGCGGCATGCTCAGGAACCGTGTCCGTCCGGCCGAAAACGACCAGGCGATCGGCGCCTTGCCTGATAAGACGCTCGGACAGTCGCGTCCGAAACGAGCGGCCGCGCCCCAGCAGAAAAGCAGCCTCCAGGATCGACGTCTTGCCAGCGCCATTTTCGCCCCAGACTAAGTTCAGCCGCGGCGCAAGTGCGAGTTCCACATGGCGCAAACAGCGGAAATCGTCGGCAACGAGCTGCGCCAGTGCCACCGACAGACTCGAGCGGGAAGGCTAGAGCCGCATCGGCATGACGACGTACCGAGCCGATGGCGTGCCGGGCTCACGGACGATGCAGCTGCTATTGCCGTCGGTCAGCGCCACAATGACTTTGTCCGAGTCGACCGCACCCAAAGCATCCAGCAAATAGTTGACATTGAAGCCGATCTCGATGGGATCTCCCGAGTACGACACCTCCAGCTGATCCTCAGCTTCTTCCTGCTCAGGGTTATGTGCTTGGATCGTGATGAGATCTTGCTTCAAATTGAGTCGAATTCCGCGATATTTCTCGTTTGACAGGATCGCAGTGCGCTGCAGCGCTTGCCGCAGTGCATCACGGTCGGCTTCGACCATACGGGCCGGATTGGGCGGTATTACACGACCGTACTCCGGGAAACGTCCGTCAATTAGCTTCGAAGTGAAGCGAACGTCGCCGATCATGGCGCGAACGTGATTATTTCCGATACTGAATTCCACGGTCCCATCGCTGCCCAGGAGCCGCTGCAGCTCCAGCACGCCTTTGCGCGGCAGAATCACCTGCTGGTTGCTCTTGGCCTTGGCTTCCAGTGTTGCTTCGCACAAAGCGAGTCGATGACCATCCGTAGCGACCGCACGCAATACCTTACCGTCAGTCTCGAGCAGCAGTCCGTTCAGGTAGTAACGTACGTCCTGCTGCGCCATCGAAAACTGAGTCTTGTCTATCAGCCGACGGAATTCAGACTGCGAAATAGTTAGTGCCTGTTGTTCATTGATCTCCTCGACCACCGGGAATTCCGATGCCGGCAGCGACGACAGCGCAAAACGGCTCTTGCCTGCACGCACCGTCACACGCTCACCCTCCGTGCTGAGCGTCACCTTGGTCTGCTCCGACAGTGCCCGACAAATATCTAACAACTTGCGTCCCGGCACTGTTATTTCACCGGGTTGCTGCACGGAAACATCGCTCGATGCCACCAGCTCCACTTCCAGATCGGTGCCCGTAATGCTGAGACGATCATTGCGCACCGCAATCAGCACGTTCGACAACACCGGCATCGTCTGCCGTCGTTCCACCACACCGATAACACTCTGCAATGGCAGCATCAATTGTTCACGACTCGCCGAAAACTTCATGCGCGCTAACCTTCCGTTCTCTTGATTCTTCAATATTAGTATTGAATTGGATTAGTAGTTGTAGAGCCTAGAGCCTGTGGACGCTGTGCATATCCCGTAAAAACCAATAGCCGGCAACCACTTGCACCGCTCGTCGCCTGGTAACCGATACACCTGTAAGCAATGTACTGCCTGTGGGCGCTTTGGGGATAGTTTCCTCCCCAGACTTTTCCACAGGCTATCCACCACTATGTTGTCAGTGTTCTCAACAGTATCTGATAGTCCTCCGCGATGCGCTGATCGGTTTCCCGCAAGCTCTTGATACGCGAACATGCATGCAGGACGGTCGTATGATCGCGGCCGCCAAAAGCGTCGCCGATCTCCGGCAGGCTGTGACTAGTCAGTTCCTTGGCGAGCGCCATTGCCACCTGCCGCGGCCGCGCGATCGAGCGGCTGCGGCGTTCCGACTGCATATCGGCGACGCGGAGCTTGTAGTACTCGGCCACCGTTTTCTGGATGTTCTCGATGGTGATCAGCTTCGCTTGCAGGGACAGGAGGTCTTTCAGCGCTTCTTTGGTGAAGTCCAGGCTGATTGGCCTGCCGGTAAAGCGCGAATTGGCGATCACGCGGCGCAGTGCGCCTTCGAGCTCGCGTACATTCGAGCGTATCCGCTTCGCGATAAAAAAGGCCACTTCTTCCGGCAGCGTGGTACCCACCGCTTCCGCCTTGGAAATCAGGATCGCGACCGACGTTTCCAGCTCTGGCGGCTCAATCGCAACAGTCAGACCCCAGCCAAGCCGCGATTTCAGGCGTTCTTCCACGCCCGTGACTTCTTTCGGATAGCGGTCGCAGGTCACGATCACCTGTTGCTGGCCTTCGAGCAGCGCGTTGAAGGTGTGAAAGAATTCCTCCTGCGAGCGCTCTTTGCCCCCGAAGAACTGAATGTCATCGATGAGCAGCGCGTCCAGGGAGCGGTACGCGGTCTTGAAGTCATCCATCTTGTTGTGCTGCAACGCGATGATCATGTCCGCCACGAAGCGCTCCGAGTGCACATACGCAATCCGCGCGCCGGCATCGCGTTCCATGATCACGTGACCCACAGCCTGCATCAAATGCGTCTTGCCGAGACCCACACCGCCGTAGATGAACAGTGGGTTGTAGGCCTTGCCTGGGTTGTCGGCTACCTGCAGCGCTGCAGCCTTGGCGAGCTGATTGCTCTTGCCCGCAACGAACTTCTCGAACGTGAACTCGGCGTTCAGCTTGACGCCGACGACGATGCCGCCGGTCCGTTTGGGGGCGGTCCGGCCAGCGGTGCCCGAGCGGACGGGATGCTCGGCTGGCAAGGCGCTCGCAGGCGCTCTGCTGCCCACTTCCACGGTAACGATGGGCGCGTCGCCTGCGACCGTCTGGCGCAGAATCTCGCCGATCCGTGAGAGCAGGTGCGTGTTGACCCAATCCACGGCATACCGGTTGGGCGCCAGCAGCTTGAGTGACCCCTTTTCCTCGACAGCCTGCAGCGGCCTGACCCAGGTGTTGTACTGGTCATCTGGCAGTTCAGCTTCCAGGACTACGCCGCACTGCTTCCAGAGGGGGCTGTCCAGGCTTGAGGCTTCCCGGGGAGAGATCATCGCGGGTCGTGGCACCAAATCGGGCTGCGCAGTCTAGCCGGATTCGTGCGACTTGTATTGACACTGAATAGGTCCGGTGCGTACGCTCTCCGCCCTTTTTTGCTGCCGTCCCACCTCAGGGCCTCCGACCATGAAACGCACATATCAGCCCAGCAAGATTCGTCGCAAGAGAACCCACGGGTTCCGTGCGCGCATGGCGACTCGTGGTGGCCAGCTCGTCATCAATCGTCGCCGCGCCAAAGGCCGCAAGAAGCTGGTTCCCTGAACCCAGCGCCGCCTCGCGAGCCGGCCGCGACCGCGCGGTTCCCACCGAATGCGCGGCTGCGGTCCAAGGCGGACTTCGAAGCGATCTACGCGCGCGATAGCCTTCGTTTCGACGACAGGTACTTCGGCCTGCGGGTGCGACCAAACGCATTAAGCCGGCCGCGTCTCGGGATGGCCGTCGCCATAAAGACAGCAGGCTCCGCGGTGGCACGTAATCGGCTCCGACGCATAATTCGCGAATCCTTCCGCTTGGCACAGCATGCCTTACCACCTGTCGACATCGTCATCGCCGCTCGTGGCGCGACACGAGATGCCGCACCGGCCGCGCTGCGTGCTAGCCTCGCCAACTTTTGGAACCGGATAAAAGCGCAATGCGCCAATTCCTCCGCGCGCTGATCCGCGTATATCAGCTCACACTGAGTCCGCTCCTGGGTCCGAACTGCCGGTTCTATCCGTCGTGTTCGAGCTACGCTCGAGACGCGCTGGAGCAGCACGGTGCGCTGCGTGGCAGCTGGCTGGCGCTCAAGCGGATCGGTCGCTGCCATCCCTGGAATCCAGGGGGGCTCGATCCTGTGCCGAGTGCGCACACGCACGCCGCCCCATGTCTGAAGCATCCTCATGAGTAACAACATTCGTGTCTTTCTGTGGCTGGGATTGGTCCTGGCAGTCTGGCTGAATTACAACGCCTGGATCGCCGATTACGGCACGCCGGCTGGTCAGACAGCAACAACAGCAAATGCCGATGTCAGCGCTAGTGGTTCAAAATCCACCTCTCTGGAGGCTTCTGTACCGCAAGCGGCACAAACAGCGCCTTCAGCCGCTGCCGGCAGCTCAACTGACGTTACCGCGACGCCGGCCGTGCCGGTCGCCTCGGCGGGCGCGGCGGCGGTCGCTGCAGGCCCTGGCGTCGTGCGCGTGCTGACGGACGTGCTCGATGTGGAAATCGCGCTCATCGGGGGCGAACTGCGTGGCGCGGAGCTGTTGCGTTACCCGGTGGTGAAAGGCGGATCGGAGCCAGTGGAGCTCCTGAACCGCGATTCCGATCAGACCCTGTATGTGCTGCAGACTGGACTGAGTGGCCCCGCTGGCGCTGCGCGGCCTACCCACCTGAGCGAGTTCAGCGCACCGGCAAACGAATTCAAGTTGGCACCCGGCGCCACGGAGCTGCGTGTGCCGCTCACCTGGACGGATCCCGCCGGCGTCACGGTCATCAAGACGTTCACGTTCAAGCGCGGCAAGTATCGGATCGATCTCGAGTACACCGTCGAGAATCGTACTGCGGCACCGTGGGGAGCGGCGTCTTACGCGCAGTTGCTGCGGTTCGATCCGCCGGTCGAGCGGTCCATGTTCGACGTGCAGAGCTACGCCTTCCGCGGGCCCGCCATCTACGACGGTGAGAAGTACCGCAAGCTCGATATCGAAAAGAACGACGACAAGACCCTGCAGATCGATGTGCAGGGCGGCTGGCTATCGGGGCTCCAGCATCATTTCGTCACGGCCATCGTGCCTAACGCTGCGGCGACCTATCGCATCACGCTGCGCGCCGAGGGGCGGCAGTACCTGCTATCTGCCGTCGGTCCATTGACCGAGATAGCGCCCAATTCCACGGGCAAGTTCGGCGAGACGCTGTTCGTGGGTCCCAAGCTACAGTCCGAGCTGACGACTACCGGTCCACAGCTCGACCGGGTGGCCGATTACGGCATGTTGACGTTGTTAGCACGGCCGCTGTTCTGGCTGCTGAAGCAGGCGCATAAGCTGGTTGGCAACTGGGGCTGGGCCATCGTCCTCGTCACGGTACTGCTGAAACTGCTGTTCTATCCGTTATCCGAAGCTTCCGGGCGCTCGATGGCGAAGATGCGCGAGTTGGCGCCGCGCATCAAGAGCCTGCAGGAGTCCTACAAGGACGAGCGCGAGAAGCTGGGCAAGGCGATGATGGAGCTCTATCAGAAGGAGAAGATCAACCCAGTCGCGGGTTGTCTGCCGATGCTGGTGCAGATGCCGGTCTTCATCGCGTTCTATTGGGTCTTGCTCGAATCAGTAGAAATGCGCCAGGCGCCCTTCATGCTGTGGATCAACGATCTGTCTGCCCGCGATCCGTTCTTCATTCTGCCGGCACTGAATGGTTTGGCGATGTACGCCCAGTTCAAGGTGAACCCGCCGCCGCCGGACCCGATCCAGGCGAAGGTCTTCCAGTTCATGCCGCTCGTGTTCTCGGTGATGTTCGCCGTGTTCCCGGCCGGGCTGGTGCTCTACTGGGTGACCAACACGGTGTTGTCGATGGCACAGCAGTGGAACATCAATCGACGCGTGGGGCTCGCGACCAAGAAGGCGTGAGGTAGCGAGCCGGAGCGGGCCCCCCCTGCGAGGGGCGGGGCGTCAGAGCGTGGGTCGGGCGCGCTTCGTCGAGCGGCCGAAGCGGCCGCCCGACGGCGAACCTTGCGCGGACGCGGCGCGCATCTTCCCCCTGCAACTGCGGCCAGAATTTTGACGTAGCAGGAGCGCGCCACGCCCGCGCTGCGGCGCCCTCCACACGCTCTGACGCCCCGCCCCTCGCAGGGGGGGGCCTCAGCCGCGCGGTTCGGCCCGCCGTGGTGGCTCGCAGCAGGCGCGGAGTGGTCCGGATCCGTAACGCTACTGATTGCGTGTGCCGCGCGTGTAAACGCCATGCGCGTCGCCCGTATAGCTGGGCGATCGTATGTCGCTGACCGACAGATAGACCCGCGCGCTCGAGGACAGATGCAGCGCCTTGCGGCTGGCTTGCAACGAGGCGCCGGCCAGATCCAGTTCGCTGCTGTCCCCCCTGATCGCGATGACGCCCCGCAATTGGACGTTGGTGCCAACGATCACGCTGCCTTTGGCGACGAGCGCGACCTTGCTGTCGACGCTGACGTTGCGCAGTTCCGCGGTCGACTCGGCGATCACCAGCCGCCCGAGTACGGCATCTTCCAGCAGGACGTTGGCGCAATTGACCAGTCGCAAGCTGTTGAAGGTACCGGTGTAGCGGAGATTGTTCTGCGACTTGCAGATCACGTCCCCCTGGCTCTCCGTGGCCACGACCGTGGGTGCCTGCTTCGCGATCGGGTCTTGGAGCGCGCTCCGGAGCAGTGCGTTGAACTCTCGAGGAGCCGCGCTCATCGGCACGTGGCCGACGTCATCGAGCACGTGCAAGCGTGCATGCTGCATCCGCGAGGCTAACAACAGGCCGGTCCTGAGCGGCGCGATGGCATCGTCACGGCCCCAGATGATGGTCGTTGGCGCCTGCGTGGCGCGTATCGCTGGCGCAAAGTTTTGCTGAATCAGGTTGAGCGCAGCATCGATTTGCGGGCTATCGCCGAACAGGCTCGCGCGGATCGTCGGGTTTCTCGCGAGCCAGGCGGTAGGCTCCAGCTTGCCATCCACCTTGCGCATCAGATTGACGGTCAGACCGGAAACCGCGCGTCTGAACGCAGAAGTCTCGGCACCGAACTGCGCGAGGTGGCGCACGTAGACGGATTCCTGCAGGATCCCCGCCACATCGACCAGCACCAACCGATCGACGCGCTGCGGGTGCGTCCACGCGAAATGCAGGCTGAGCGCAGCGCCGAGAGAATGGCCCACGACGTGCGCGCGTTCTACCTGACGCCGTCGCAGTAGCTCATCGAGCGTGGCTGCGAGCGCCTCGAAAGTGATGGCATCGGCTGACATCTCGGAGGCACCGAAGCCCGGCAGATCGAGCGCGATGACGCGAAATTCCTCGACCAGTTCGGGGACGACGTTACGCCAATCCCGATGGGCATTGTCACCCAGGCCATGAACGAGCAGGACAGTGTCTTTGGCAGAGATGCCTGAATCACCCACCCACAGCGCGCGACCGTTAGCGAGCAGCAAACACTCGTAGTGCAGCTCGGGCAGGCGCGCACCGCCGATCGCCGCAGCCTGCGTGGTGTCCAGTCGGTCCATGCAGCGCCCGTGGGAGTCGGCGTCCCCGCCGAGCGCGCGAGCACACAGCGCAACGGTCGCAAGAATCCATACGATTCGATGCATCGATGCTGACGATACACGATCGGCCGGCGAGCCGCGCCCGACCCCGTTCGACCTGCGGCTGGAGCGAGTATTATCGGCGGGCGCGAACAGCGAAGTGCGTGCAAGGAGTTGGCGATGGCACATGTCGATACGATCGTAGCGCCGGCGACGCCAGCAGGGCGGGGCGGTGTCGCAATCGTGCGCGTGTCGGGTCCGCGGACGCCGGAAATCGCTGCCACGTTGTTAGGTGACCTGCCGCCGGCGCGGCAGGCGACGCTGGCGTCGTTTCCGGATGCGCGCGGTGAGCCGATCGACGTGGGAATCGCGTTGTTTTTCCCAGGGCCGCATTCGTACACCGGCGAGCACGTGCTCGAGCTGCAGGGTCACGGCGGTCCGGTCGTGGTCGAAGCGCTGGTGGCGCGCGTCGTTGCGCTCGGCGCGCGTCGGGCGCAGCCGGGTGAGTTCACATTGCGGGCGTTCCTCAACGACAAGATCGATCTTGCGCAGGCCGAGGCGGTGGCGGATCTGATCGATGCTGGTTCGACCGACGCTGCGCGTGCCGCGATGCGGTCGCTGCAGGGCGAATTCTCCACTATGGTGGCCGGTCTCACGGAAGCCGTCATCGAGACTCGCGTCTACGTCGAGGCGGCGATCGACTTTCCGGAAGAGGAAGTCGATTTTCTGGCCGACACCGAGCTGTCCGCGCGTCTGGCGCAGTTGCGCGCGCATTTTGCGGGTCTGCTAACGGCCGCGCAGCAAGGTCGCCTGCTGCGCGATGGCATGACGGTAGTGTTGGCGGGCAGACCCAACGCGGGCAAGTCGAGCTTGCTCAATCGGCTGGCGGGCTACGATGCGGCGATCGTTACGCCGATACCGGGCACCACGCGCGACGTGGTGCGCGAGCAGATCGCGATCGACGGTATGCCGCTGCACGTGCTCGACACTGCCGGACTGCGGGCGGCGCAGGACGCCGTTGAGCAGGAAGGCGTGCGGCGCGCCCATGCCGAGATGGCCAGGGCCGACCGGGTGTTGTTCGTGATCGACAGCGAGGCAGATCCAGACGGGGCGGCATTCATGGCCGAACGTGAGTCACTGCCCGCCGACGTGCCGGTGACCCTCGTTTTCAACAAGATCGATCTGGTCGACGCGGTCGGCATGGCCAATACGATCAGCGGTCCGATGCGCCTTGCCGTGTCAGCGGTCACCGGCCAGGGCATCGACGCATTGCGCGGACATCTGAAACATACCATGCAATTTCAGAGCCCTGAGAGCGGCAGTGTCTCAGCCCGCCAGCGGCATATCGACGCTCTGACACGCGCCGAACAACACGTGGAAGCCGCTGTTAGCCTGTTGTCCGAGCGGCGCGCCGGCGAGTTGATGGCCGAGGAGCTGCGGGCGGCGCAGCGCGCGCTCGACGAGATCACGGGTGTGTTCTCCAGCGACGATCTGCTCGGCCGAATATTCGGGTCGTTCTGCATCGGCAAGTAGTGAGCGATGCGTTTCAGCCGCAAGATTACCCCACCGGCGGAGCAACGCGCATCACTGCGTGAGTTGTTTGGCGACGCCGTGGATGTAGTGGAGATCGTCGAGCACTCCTGGTTCGCCTGGCTGCACGTGGTGGCTGCTGCCACCACACGGCGCCGTCGTATCTATCTGCGCGGCAGCGCGGCTCAGTTCTTCGCGGATCCGAAACTGGTGCTGCACGAGTACTACCACGTGCTCGGACAATGGGAATCCGGCGCGCTCACGGTATGGCGTTATCTGTTGGAGTCTTTTCGCCGCGGCTATTGGGACAATCGCTTCGAGATCGAGGCGCGCGAATTCGCGGACGATCAGTTCCTGCGCTTTCGAGCCTTGTTAGCCCGGCATCGCAATGCCAACAATCCGGCTATCCGTCACGCCTGGACGCCGACTCAGCCCAGCAGTGCCTCGCGGTTGTAGAGCCGCCCGGCGACCCAGGCGAGCAGTGTGCCAATACCG